>Ga0114920_10000088_pt1 | contig 41922 bp, 34 predicted proteins | sample ChitaG_FD_88683 | JGI IMG/M metagenome (GOLD analysis project Ga0114920, IMG submission 88683) | Deep subsurface microbial communities from South Pacific Ocean to uncover new lineages of life (NeLLi) - Chile_00310 metaG | ecosystem: Environmental > Aquatic > Marine > Oceanic > Sediment ...
AAAAGTTTGACTCGTTTCACAGGCCATATTGGCCAACGGATGTGGGACGCCGTTTCGCCCCAAGGTAGCAAAGGGAGTGGATCATGACGGAAGGTACCGTTAAATGGTTCGACGACAAAAGAGTCTTCGGGTTCATCGAGCAGCCAGGCGGTAAGGACGTTTTCGTCCACCACAACGCGATTGAAGGAGAGGGCTTCAAGACGCTTCGTGAGGGCGATTCGGTACAGTTTGAGGTCGTCGAAGGCCCGAAAGGCCCGCAAGCCGCTAACGTGCGCAAACTTTGATTCTCGACGCACAGACGGTTGGACCCTCGGCTTGGCATAATCCGGCCGGGGGTTTCTTTTGTGAGCAAAAACAGGCGACCTCCACCTCGTCCAGCGGGCGCTGGGGCATAGGCAGATTACGACGACGGAGGTTTACGCGAGGGTGGGGGACGAACAGCTGCGGCGGGTGGTGGGCTAGGTCTGCATTCCTTCATGACCGGCCAACTGGTCGGCACTCTTCATTCCATCTCAAGCATTAGACAATGCCGGCATGGCGAACACTGCAGGTGGAACATGACTCCTCATCTGACAAGAGATAGGCGTTTGGGTTGTGCTGTAACGCACCCTCCGGTAACCAATCCCAGAACTCGCCGAGGTACTCATTTGTTCTTCTTCTCTTCTTTCGATTTTCGTTTTTCCTTTGGACTACGCTGTGCCTTTTTCCGTTTTTCCCTTTTGACTTTATCTTTACTTCCTTTGTCACCCATGTCTGTTTCTCCGTGTTTAAAATTGGCCTAAGCCGGTCATGGTGGGTCTCTTTTTGTTCTGATATCTGGCCAAAGCCACACTCCGATGATAGAATATAACAGCAGTGTTTGCGAAGAGCGAGAGAAAACGCCAGCGATCACCGGGGTCAATATCTATGGCGGGGTGCGTAAGCTTCCCTGTCAAGTAGACAATTCAAAAGTAGAGATCCCGGTGGTTGTTTGGGCGCGAAAGGTCGGCGGTTCGAATCCGCCTCCCGCTCATTCTCCAACGAGTCTTAAGGCATTGGCAGATTACGACGACGAAGATTTATGTGAGGGTGGGGGATGGGGCGTTGAAGAGGGCAATGATGGCGAACTGAAAGTGCCGCGAATCATGCTCGAAGCCACCTTTATCTGTTTAGACTACCCGACCAACTTAACGCCGGAAAGCCTCAAATTTCACCGGCCAAATTACGGGAGAAGCTTGCGCCTGCATCTCTAATCCCTGCTCCAGTGACATTCCACCGTCGACCTTGTGCCCAACCAACCGCCAAAATCTCTACTTTTGAATTGTTTACCTGACAGGGAAGCTTACGGAACGGTCCCTGTGGCAGCCGGCAGAGGAGTCGATCCACGAATTTCTTGAGCAGACTTGTATCAAGGACCTCAGACTTACTTCTCTCGCTTCCACCCTTTACGAATCTTCCGTCTTGACTGACGGCGTGGGCGAGATGGCTTCTCCGACGGCCTCTGCGCTGAAGGCTGGCGTCGTGGCGGTTGACTACGGTCTGGGGATTTGGTCGCGGGCGTCCGCTTGCGCCGGGGAGGTAGCGCTGGCAGTGCCGACATAGGCAGGTCGGATCTGATCAGTCGCTCGATGCTCTTCACATCTTTCTTCTGATCGAGAGTGGCAAAAGACACCGACCGACCGGAATGACCAGCTCGCCCGGTGCGTCCGATTCGATGGACATAGTCTTCGGTATTCGTCGGCATATCGTAATTGACAACCAACTCGATTCCCGAAACATCAATGCCCCGGGAGGCGACATCGGTGGCCACCAGCGCGCGGTACTTTCCGGACTTAAAACCATTGAGCGCTTCACGACGCTGTGATAGACTTCGATTGGAATGGATTTCCGCCCCTGTGCACCCCATAGACCTGACCTCGCGGGCGAGCTTGCGCGCCCCGTACTTGGTCCGTGTGAAGATGAGTACCGGGCCGAGATACCGCTCAAGCATAACTTCGAGCAACTGTGTTTTCGCCCGTCTTTCGACGAAAAACACCTCTTGGACAATCTTATCAGGTGCAGTCCCGGAGGGGGCGACTTCGACATGAATCGGAAAATTCATCTCGCGTCGGGCGAGAGTCATAATCTCCTCCGGAATGGTAGCCGAAAACAACATCATTTGACGCTTCTTCGGAACGACCGCCAGAATCTTGTTGATCTGGGGTGCAAACCCCATGTCCAGCATCCTGTCCGCCTCGTCCAGAACAAGTATTTGTACGTCGCCAAGACTGACAGTCCGATGTTCGAAATGGTCGATCAGACGCCCGGGCGTGGCGACGATAACACGCGGTTTCCGTTTGAGAGAGCGGAGTTGAATTGCCATGGACGCTCCGCCAATCAGCACTGTAGTCCGCAGTCCCAGAGATCGGCCGACGGCATTCAGCGCCTCGTCAACCTGAAGAGCCAGTTCACGAGTCGGGGTTATGACGAGACCCCGTCCCTTAATCTGGGCCAGGCGCTGTATCAGTGGAATACCGTAAGCAAGTGTCTTGCCGGTCCCCGTTTGCGCGATAGCGATGAGATCCTTACCCTCGATTGTTATGGGTATGGACTGCCGCTGGATTGGCGTCGGTTCGGTGAACTTGAGGCGGTTGATGGCATCGAGCAAACCGGGTGCAATGCCCAAGCCGGTGAATCCGCTGCGGGAAGATTGGGTAGTTCTGTCAGTCAACCTGTCGTGGCCCTCCGGAGCGGGGTTTCGTGGTCAATGTATCAAGTATAAAATGTACTTTCTGTCGAATTGTATTTGAGAAAAACATTGAGTTCACTCAAGCAGAGTACATGTGCGGAGCCTTGAAGTAAAGGCAAAACGTGGATTAGGTTATACAGAGAAGACAAAACTGCGGGGTGTCAGATCTGACAATTCGCCAAGCAGGAAACACGATTTAAATCCTCTTAAATTGACTTAAATTATGACCTTCGGTAATCCTCGTAACTCCTTCGCATAATGCTGATTATGCGAAGCCGAAAATGGGCCCGAATCCGCCGAAAATGGCTGTACCAGACTATACCAAATTGTACCAAAATCCCGGATTTCACAAAAAAGTACAATCTGGGACAGTCGGAAGCCTCTTTGACCTACCACAGACCTCCGTAATCTCTTTATTGTCAGCCGGTTAGGCCGATTCTTGAAAACCAGATCCCGACTGTACCACGGTACAGTTCCCGGTACAGTTTTTGGCGATTTTGGTATAGTCTGGTACAGTTTTTCTGTACCAAGGGATAGGAGCAGCACGGCACCAGTGGGCCAGCAAAAAACACTCGGAGGAGAGCCCCCCCAAATTTGATTGCGCGTTTTGGATTTCAGCAGTTAGTAGTAGATTAAGACAGGGTGTGTGACCCCAATAGGTGGCGAGTGAGGCATAGGAGACGGGTTTGGGATTTTGGGTGGCAGTAAGTCATTGGAAATGAATGAATACCGAATCAAGTAGTTGAAAAAGATCGATTCGCCCAGGTACAGTGTAAGCAGTCGGAATGCCTATTCCGCTGAATGCGGACACTGATTCCGAGGAAACCCGGCTACCGATTCCGATGGAAATTGGCTACGTTGGCGCTTGATTCTCCGACCGGTCGGCCAACCGCATCACATCTTGTTCCAAAACAATGCCCCTCTCCAAGGGTATCCATCCCGGTCAGGTGGAGAATGGCCAAAGCCGACGTGGCCGAAGTCACTGGACTCTATCAGGCTCATCATCCAACGCTCTTTTTTGGTAGTCGTGGCGTCTGTGGTTTGCGCTCGCCGCGGTTGGCCACCTTACACCGCCTTTGCAGGAGAGTTTGTCGCTTCCCCGGTTTCCGTCCTCAACATCTTGATGGTTTCTCTCAACACTTCGTCGTCTACCGTGCGGATTAACGAGACCAATTCCACGGCCGTCTGTGGCACACCTTTGAACTGTGGTTTCTTTTCGAGAAATGCCAGCAAGCGAATCAGACGATCTAAGTCGCCGACCTGCATCCGCACTTTTCCTTGGGCGATCGCCTTGGCTAACCGCACCACGGCCATCTGCACGATCTTCTGATTGCGCTCACCCTCGTCAATCGTCGACTGCAACGTCCGATCAGCTACCCGGCGGGCCACCTCGGCCTCGCGCTCGCGAACTCGCCGCTGCCACCCGAACGAGCGGGCCCAGAGTTTTACCGTACTGACGGCAACGCCCAGCTGACCAGCCAGCCGTTGGTAGGAGCGTTGCTCACCGAGTTCGTAGTAGGTTTCAAACGCCTTGCAGTGGTGTTCTTTTTCGTTAACCAACCGATCACGTTTGGCCATGGTCAACCTCGGTTGACCGATTCACGTCGGTCGGGACAGGATTATCACGCACCAGCTCCGCTTTCTTTCCTGTGTAGGTTTCCCAGCGCTGGACCACGACGTCGCAGTACTTGGGTTCGATCTCCATGGCAAAGCAGCGCCGGCCGAGTTGTTCACAGGCGATTAATGTCGTTCCCGACCCCACAAATCCATCCCAGACATTTTCGCCGCGAATGGTGGAGTTGCGGAGCGCCCGGGAGAACAGGGCCACCGGTTTTTGTGTCGGGTGCTGATACTTGCCCTCCCGATCAATCTCCCAGACAGTGGTTTGCGTCCGGTCTTTGATTCGACGATGATTTTTGCCGATCCAACCGTATAAGATCGCCTCGTGCTGCTCCCGGTAATCGCCCCAACCCATCGAAGCGGCCTGCTTGACCCAGACGATCGTTGAGGAGAGTCGGAACCCAGCCGCGGTGAATGCCTGCTCGAACGCCGGTCGGATGCCGGCCATGCTGATGCCGTGGCAAACGTAGGCGGTAGCGCCAGGTCGACAGATTCCTGCTATGTTTTGGAAAACGGTTCGAAGGAACGTTTCCAAAGACGCGGCGTCCAGGTTGTCATTTCGTATATCGCCCCAGTTTCGCTTCTGCTGCCCACGGGAGTGATAGTCAACGCCGTAAGGCGGGTCGGTGACCACGCAGTCGATTTGTTGCCCGGTCGTTAGCTGCTGGAGGTCTTCGGCTTTGGTCGCGTCGCCGCACAGGAGTCGGTGGTCGCCCAACAGCCAAAGATCACCGGGCTTCGTAACCGGCTCTTCAGGAAGTGGTGGGGCATCATCCTCATTGTCACCATCGATGTCGATACCGGAATCGAGAATCTTGGTCAACTCGGAATCGTCGAAGCCCAGGGAAGAGAGATCGAACTCGACATCGAGGTTGAGCTCGGCCACAATCTGCGCGAGCAGATCGTTGTTCCAGTCGGCGATCTCAGCTGTCTTGTTGTCGGCAATCGCGAAGCCGGTGAACTTCGAGCCGATGAGGCCGGGAACACGTACGACAGGAACAGTCTGGAGCTCGAGTTTCTGTGCGGCGAGAAGACGGGTGTGGCCGGCAGCGACATTCCAGTCCTCATCACAGATAATTGGCGACAAAAACCCGTAGGTGGCGATGCTGCGAGCGACCGGATCCACCGCTTCGGAATTTCGCCTTGGATTCCTTGAATTCGGACGAAGCTGTCCGAGAGGAACGTGCTCGATTTTCAACATCAACTTCCTCCTTGACGTCTGTAGCGAGACAGGCGCCATCTTTTGCATCATGAACTGTCGGGTAGTGTCGGGTGGCGTACCTGACAGTTATCTTGTTGTCGTATTTTATGTTATCCCCAACTGTCGGGTGTCGGGTAGAATATGGCCCATTTTGGCGCAATTGCGCTTCGATCCAACCCCTGATGTCTCCGCCCTTCTGAAAGAACTCTGTTATATCCTTGCCGGCAGGGAGGCCCGCTCTGCGAGTTCTTTTGGTCAGTTTCTGCCAATAGCTGATGGCTTTGTCGCCGGCTTCGTCTCTGTCGTAAGCCAGAAGAATGAGGGGTGATCCTAAGAGGGATCTAATCGCATCGGCATCTGGACGTGAGCTTGCCGATCCCAGAGTCGTGACATTGATGATGTCACCCGCCTCCTGCCGGCCGAGCAACGCGTCGAACTCGCCTTCGACCAGCAAGGTGGAAAGCCCGGGGCGAACCGTATCACCGAGATACAAACCCTGACGATGACTCCCGGCGATCATTTTGTACTTCGGGTTGGCGTCGGCTCGACGCACGTTGACAGCCTGGACCTTTCCCGACCAAGACCAAGGAATCGTGATGCCTCGATCAACCCAGAGGCCGTGAAGCTCTTTTGGCTCCGGATTGAAGCCGATCTGCCACCGCCTAAGAGTGTCGATGCTCAATCCCCGGTTCGCTAACCAATGCCGCGGTTTTTCGCCGCTTGACCGGTGTAGTTCCTTGGTGCAGCTTTCGACAACCTGTTGAGCCTGGGCCTGCCATTCGGGGTTGGCAGGTGGGGAGATCGTATGGCGCCCGGCGGACGAAATCCGCTGAGTAGGTGGGAGAGAGCTGGTTCGTTTTGGTGGGTCCAAGGAGACCGCTTCTGAAAAAGAGAGCCCACGCTGTTTGATCAACCAATCGATCGTATCCCCCGACCGACCGCAGCCAAAACATTTCCAATGGCCGGCATCCGGTGTAATCGTCAAACTCGGGTCGCGGTCATCATGGAACGGGCACTGCCAGAACAGATTCCGACCCTTTTTCCGGGGAGCCCCAAGGTCAACTGTAATGAAATCAACAAGTTCCATTTCGCTCCCGACTCGTAAGTCAGTGCCACAATTCGCGATAACCTGGGAATTCTAATTCGTTTCTGTTTCCCTACCTATATAGGTGGAGAAACGTGAAATGAATTCGGATCGATTTTCCATCGGTAAAAGGCGGTCTTTCTACCGGGACCTTTTTCCGGTTTCCGATCCTCTCGGACAATCCGTCCATCCTCCTCCAGTGCCTTGAGCGTCTCATCCAGGACTTTAGCGGAAATGCCAATCTCCTTCGCTTGACTCACCAAATCTTTGCGGGCGGTCCACTGGTCCGGTGGCACGGCTTCTTCGAGGAACGCACTGGCTTCCTCTTGCCGGGCAGCCTTCTTGAGGGCTTCCGCATCGCCCATACATGCCACAGAGGTGGCCCCTGGGGCGGTGTCTTCAATGCGCACCACAAACGATGATACCGGCTCGGCAAACCGGGATTTTGAATGTTCGACAATCAGGGCACCGTCTTTTCGCCGAAGCGATAAGAGTGTGTCTACGAATGCGACTTTATCGGAGCTGCCGCGAAGCAGTAAGTCTTGGCTTGTCCCATAGCTTCCGGGTTTACGCTGATGATCACTGAAGAGAAATGTACACCCGAAATCCCGAGTCAGAGCCTTGACGACCGCAAAAACTCGGGACATCTCCGAAGCCGAGTTTTCTTCAGCCCGGTGGACACGGATAAGCGAGTCGACGATCACCAGGGCCGGTTGCAGCGCCTGTAACACCTGACGGAGCCCCTCGGCTGAAGCCTGGTCGTTGAGACAAATGCCCTGCCCTACACCAAAATAGACGTCCAGTTTGGTGCCTTGAAGTGACTTAGCATTCAGAAGTTTTCTGAGGCGGTGGCGTAAAAGCGTGGGTGTGGATTCCTCATCCAGGTACAGGATCCGACCGGATGTTGTGGAAAATCGTCCCAGCCAGCGGCCGCCTCGGGCACATTCAACAGCCAAGTCAAGTAACATCCACGATTTGCCATAACCTGCCGGCCCAGCCAGGATCCCCACACCCCCGGCAGGAAGGATGTGCCTCACGACCCAACTGATCTTGGCATCTTCCTGACTGAGGAAATCTGCCAAAACGACAGTCTCGGGCAGTTTTGAATTCGTTTCTGTTTTCTCCCTATGTATAGGGGGAAATTGAAACGAATTCTGATCGGTGGTCTCCGGCACCGGATTAAGTGGGTCGAGGGCAAAAACCGACTGCAATAGGAGGTCCCAGCTGATTCCTGGGATTCTGGTCACTTCTTCTTCGAGGGCCGCAAGACGGTCTTCCAGGTCCAACTCGGTCAGACGTCCAATAATCCCCTTCCAGGGTTCCGGGACGCCGTTATCGGAAGCTTTCTCTGCCAAGCCGGCCAGAAGACGGGCAAGCGTATGCACGACAATGGAATCGGGGGTCATGGCTTTGGAATACTTGTTCATTCTCAAAAGTCCTTTATGTCGCACCACTGGGCGACGCCTACTCCCGATACTTCCTGACGCCGGTTCCCGGTCAATTGGGCGCCGCTGATAACCCGGCGTAATAGGTGTAGAACGACCATTTCACAACACTCCAGGCGGATGCCCGTATTGAGCATCCTCCCCATAGAGATAAGCGCGACACAAAATGTCGCTCAGCGACACGAAATGTCGCGCTTACTTCTATGAGAGATCAGAGGTCCAGGTGGTGGGCGTCTCGGGGTTGTAGCAAAGTTCAGGGACGTAATCGATGGAATTTGTCAGATGGAGATGTAATTGGGGATGAGACTCTGCGATCAGCTTCAAAGTGCGTCGAATGGCCAACGGCACCGACTGGTTGGCCCGCCGTTCTTTGTCGGAAAACGTTCGTATGCGTCCGCTGCGCCCGCGCATTCTTCGACGGATTTTCTCCAATTCGGCACACTTCTTATCAAGCTCTTGCGCCCGGTCGAAATCCTCCTGCGCTTTTGCCGAATTGACCTGTTCTTTGAGCGATTGCCGCTTCGCTTCAATCGCATAAATCGTCTTACCGTCAACCACGGCTTGTCGTTCGAATTCCTTGATTATTGCGTCGATCGCCTCGTCATTCATCAATCGGTGGTTCGGGTCTGGCTTGAATCGATTTATCTCGCTCTTGTACAACTCGGATACACCGTCATCAACGCCAGAGTTGCCACCAGGTTCATCTGGTTCATCGTCCTCAGAGGCAAAGTCCGGTGGGCAGGCCACATTACGCAACGTGATCGGGAGAAACCCTTTCCCACGGTTCAACAGCAGAATGGCAAGATATGCCGCGCCGCCCGACCTCTTTATGATAATTGTTTCCCCGGCGAACCTGATTCTCCAAAACCCCTTTCGGATGTTAATCACATTCTTCCCAGCCTCAAGAGCGAGACTCTTGTGTTTCTGCTCAGCTATTTCGACCGCTTGATTGATGCGACTGCTCAGTCCAGACAATTCATCCGACAGCGGATCCAGCACCGCATTAACCGTTGGAGACGAGTGCAAAGGCGTCCATGTGATACCCTGGCTGAGCCAGCTCTCGAGGGTTTCAATGAACGACCATCCGGCCGTTCGAGAACCGAACCACGCCTCTTTGATTCTCAGAGGTATTGCAATCGTGTAGGGCGATGTGCGAAACGCAATGCAGGGCAGATCTCCATGATCGATGCCCAGCAGGTTGGCGAGTTGCTCCGTTTCGACCAGCCGCTTGTGCCACTCTCCCCCGAGGCGGGTGACCTCCTGCTCGTAAATGTCGGCCTCCCGTTCGTCGCGAGTCGCCAATTCCGGAGAACGAACATGCTGATAATGTTCGCCGTGAATGCGGGGATTGCCAATGTCCTGGAAGTGAATCTGCCTTTTAGAAGCCCGGTCCAACGCGCGTATCGACAACTGGAAGTGCTCGTTCAGCTCGTAGGATTTGCGATCCAGGAGAACGTACGCGTAAAGCCATGGCGGACCGGTCGCACGAACAGTGGGTGTCGAGGAGTGTCCGTTTCTCCGCGTCTTCACTACGGTAACACCGGGTACCAGTTTTCCACCTTTCGAAGAAACGTTAAATGCCGACTGAGCGGACGATGCACGCGCGAAGGTTCTTTGATTAGCAGGCGGCCCAACCGCCCTGTTTTGCGACGGCGCGTTACTAAATGGCGCTCTATCGTTCACTGTTCTGACCTCGCTGCAAACGTTCACGATCAGAGGTCACCGCTGAGGGGGTATACTTCGACTGTCCCCCTCAGCATCACAAAACTATACTGCGAGGAATAGCGCAATCAATTTTTCACAAGAACGCGGTTCTCCGCAGATCAATTCATTGTAGATCAATGGATTGAACTACAAGAAAAGGCTCTCTGAAATTCCCGAGTCCGGCGTGCAACCATGCGAGAATACGTGAATGAAAATTCCCCAGGAGGGTCCCCGGTGCCCGAGTTGGCCGCAATCCTCGCCAAGGGGTACCTGCGGCTCCTCCAACACCACGGCTCCGATTGCCGGGAACGTTGGCAGTTACGCGAAAAAACCGAAGAATCTTCGAGAAATAGCTCTATTCGACTTGACTTCCGGCGGGATAGATCGATCAGGTGTGCTGGCAAAAGAACGGTAACCTTAACCCTAACAAGGAGTTGAGAAGATGGATGCCAGTGCCACCACCCAGATCAGCCGCCCCGCTTGGCGCGGGATCTCCGACCTGCAGAAGATGAGTCTGGAGCAGCTGCGGGAGGCGTATGAGAAGGCTTTCGGCAAGCCGACGAAGTCCCGGGACCGGAAGCAGTTATTTTCGCGGATCGCCAAGAAGATCCAGGCCGACCGAGCGGGACAGAAGTCTGAGGATGCTCCGGTCAAGCCGACGCTCAAGGTCAAATTCACGCCGAAGCGGACGGCCAAGGCTGCCGGCGGGAAGAAAAAGAAGGCCGCGGCGAAGAAAACGACCAGGACCCGGGCCATCGGGCAGCGGGATCCCCGCTTGCCCAAGGTCGGGACCACTATCACCCGAGAATGGCACGGGAAGAAGTACCTCGTGCGAGTTCTCGACCGCGGCTTCGAATACGACTCGAAACCTTTCAGATCGCTATCTGGAGTTGCAAAAGCGATCAGCGGCCAAATCGTCAACGGGTTTGCCTGGTTCAAATTGATCCCGCGGGAAGGCAAGAAGCGTTGAGCTCAGTCCCGAGGACAAAGGCGGCAAAAACCGGGGTGCGGGTACAAGTCCCCGCCCCGGGGCAACAACTACAGGCGGCTGTGTATTGCCGCCTCAGCGTCGCTGAGAAAGTAGAGCGCGAGTTTGACTCGTTAGACGCGCAGCTAGAGTCATGCCAGGCCTTTGTGGCTTCACAGCGGGGCGCAGGGTGGACACTGATCCCAGAGGCATACGTTGACAACGGTCACACAGGTGCCAACACCAAGCGCCCCGCCCTGGAACGGCTGCTGGCCGACATTGTGTCCGGCAAAGTCAGCATAGTTGTAGTGACAAAGATCGATCGATTGTCAAGGTCGCTTTTGGACTTTGTGCGCCTGATGGAATTGTTCGAGACGCACCAGATCACTTTCGTTTCCGCCAGCCAACACATTGTCACCTCGACACCAGCCGGCCGTCTGATGCTCAACATCCTGATGTCATTTGCAGAATTCGAAAGAGAAACGATAGCGTCCAGAACTTCTGAATTCATGTGCGCTGCCCGGCGGAAGGGCAAATGGCTGGGCGGTCCGCCTGTCCTCGGATACGACATCGACCGGCAGGAACATCGGCTGGTCGTCAACCGCGAGGAGGCCGAGCAAGTGCGCGCGGTTTTTGATCTCTATCTGGAGAGGCGGTCGATGCTGGAGGTGGCCAAAGAGGTCAATCGTCGAGGCTGGACGACGAAGTCACGGGTCCGCAAGGATGGCACACGCCGGGAAGGCGGACAATTCGATAAAGCCAAGCTGCAAAGGATATTCACGAATCCGACTTACACCGGCTGGACTCAGCATAAGGGCAAATTATATCCCGGCGAACACAAGGCGATCATAAACAAGACGACCTTCAAACAAGTCCAGGAAATCATCAAGGCGAACGGAAACGGTAGCGGCAAGACTGCCCGCAACAAACACGGCGCCTTACTCAAGGGATTGCTTTACTGCGCTTCCTGCGGCGCCGCGATGGCCCACACCTATTCGAAGAAAGGTAACCGGCTATACCGGTATTACGTCTGCACGACCGCCCAAAAGCAGGGGCGGGATGCTTGCCAAACGCGATCACTCCCGGCGCAGGAAATCGAGAACTTTGTGGTCGAGCAAATCAGGCGGCTGGCCAGTGACCCCGACTTGGCCGAACAGGTTTTTGCAGAGGCGGCTAAACAACAACGGGTAAGGAAACGGCGACTCAAAGCCGAGCAGAAAAGGCTTCAGCGAGAACGGCAACACAAGGGCGAACGAATTAAAGAACTGGTGGCGGTGATCGGAGCGTCACCAGAACCTCTTGCCTCGCTTACAGATAGCCTGAGGGAATTGGAATCGACGATTGTGCGCATGGACCAGCGATTGACTGAAATCAGCGAGGAGCTAACGACCATCGACCGCGAGAAAATCGACAAGGACAACGTCACCGCCGCTCTATCTCTATTTGACCCAATCTGGGACGAACTCTACCCAGCCGAGAAGGCGCGGATTGTCAATCTGGTGATCGAGCGGGCGGAATATGATGCTTCAGTGGAGAGGGTACGGATCATATTCCGGCCATCTGAGATCAAGCAGTTGGTGCAGGGGCGGCCAGTTGACGGTGACGGCGCTGGGGCATGAGGCTGCGGGCTTGATAGCCAATTTCCTGTCCAGTCTTGGCTTCCAGCTAAGAAGATGGTCGGCCACGCGAAGTTGGAAACGACCCAAGCTTACCTGCACCATAGAACTTGTCAATCGCGGTTCTGGCCGGGTTCAAGACCAACTCACCGGCTGTGCCGCCGTCGGTAAACAGCGAGGTAAAGAACTGAATAAGCAGTGCGTCGAAGCCGTCAAAGCGGACGGTGAGATGGGGATAAATGCGCCGGTCCAACTCTTTAAGGACCTGGCGGGCGCGCTCTTGCCGGGCGGCCGAGCCCTCGACGAATTCGAAGCGGTATGGTGCGGCGGCCAGGCGCGTCCAGGTCCAGATGACCGATTTCAAAATGGGAATATGATCACGCAGGAAACGATACAGCCGAATGCGAAATTCCCGGTCACCCATGGCCAGGTCGGAAAACGCCCACTCTCCATCCCAGGACTGAGTGCGCACCGACTGTGGTTTCTGCACCAACTTGCCAAACCGCGCCTTGCGGCCGAATCGTCCCAGGCAGGCCGGGCGGCCCGCATCAACACGCTTAGCTTGGCTATCACGCGCCCCAAAAATCGCCCGGCGAATGTGTTTGAACATATTCCCTCACCGTCGGTTATGCCACCACCGCCGGCGGTTTCCTTCCCCCAGGCGAAGATGGCCGGTTAGACCTATCCACCCCACCCGGCCAGGCGACCCTTGCACCATTATTGTGTGGAGCTGCGAGACCCCACTTTGCCGCGTGCACCTTGTTGCATGCCAGTAGATTACCCGACACAACGTCCGCTTGGCCGTATCGCCAGGCGGACTTCACGCGAAAAAGGCTTGCGTTCTCACGGGGCTCTCATCATAATTTGGTGGATACGCTTTACCCTGGGATCGACACCGTTCTAAAACACGGGGAAATGGTCATCGGGGAAGGGAGGTTCAACCGGAACCTTGGCGCATGATTAATGCACTGCGACACGTAGTACAAGCCGACGTTCATTCATTTTTCCAGCCTAAGACAATAATGGCGAATTTTTACCCAACCGTGAATTTGGCCTACGATCAAAATGCTTAAGTGGAGGCGAACTGAGATGAAGGCTTCTTCGAAACTCGGTGCGGTTTGTTATGCGGTATTATTCTCTACCGTCTTAACGCCAGGTGTTGTCTTCGGGCAGCAATCAATGTACAAACCACAGCAGAGTAATCTATCCTTTGGCCGGATCGATAGCGCAGGCATAATTGAGTCACAACCTTTACCTCTTGAACCGCTGTTCAGCGCCAAGTACGTGGCTGTCTATGCACCCACCGCCGACAGTCGAGCCCTAGTTGACTCCCTGGCAATATCATCGCATGAAATGGATGCCGATACCGTCGCGGCCATGATTCCTATCGACAATTTAGCACAGCTCGAAGCGTCCCGGCTTCCCTACCGGGAGATCCTCCCTCCGGGACTGACAGAAACTGACATCCTGCGTTCTCAGGCGGATGCTGTTCGCGAAACTCCTTCACCAACGCCAACCTCACTGCTCAGCCCTACCGTCTGCCCTGATGTGACCTTCTACCCAGACGACTGGTCCTATATTTGGGATATCCAGGGGGACTGGTTAATGCCCGGAAGATGCGGAAGTCACGGTGTCGAGTTAAGCGAAAGCTTCTGGACTTCCGGCTTAATCAAATACAGAGTTGACCTTTTGGCCGATGCATGTGCACAGGCTTTGACCTCCAATGTTGTACTAAAATACTGCAGCCACGACGATTGCACACTCTGCCTAAATGGCCCATTTTTCATTGTCCGGAACACGGGGTCGGGCAGCTATGATTACTATCTGATCGAAAGCGACGCTGGATGCTTCGCAATTACCATGAATAAAGATGTCTACGTATATCCCTCTGGAAATCTCTACTTCGGTTTTGATACGGTGCCCGATAACGACTTTTGCGTGAAAGGATATTCTAACTACAAATTTGTAATCGAGAGGTGCTACTCGGAGTACCCGTCCGCCTGCTACGTCTCCCGATCATACCTATCATTCCCAGATACAAAAGTCGGGCAATCGAATTGGCAGGAGTTCTACGTCCGCAATAACGGGTGCGGAACTCTAAGTGGTTCGGTCAGTGAATCAAGCCAACATTTCAGGATATCCCCAACCTCCGGATACAGCCTTGGCGCTGGTGAGTCAAAAACCTATAGGGTCTACTTTGAACCTCAATCTTGTGGGTATAAATCAACAACAATTTACACTGGTTCCGGCTGCAGCAATGTAAGCGCTGACGGTACGGCATGGGACGATCCTGATTGTTATGTCTCCCGATCAAGTCTATCGTTCCCAGACACAAAAGTCGGGCAATGGTCCTCTGAGTCGTTCTACATCCGTAACGATGGCTGTGGAACTTTAAGCGGTTCGGTTAGTGAATCAAGCTCACATTTCTGGATTTCCCCAACCTCCGGATACAGCCTTGGCGCTGGTGAGTCAAAAAACTATACGGTCTACTTTCAACCTCAATCGTGTGGGTATAAATCCACGACTATCAGTACTGGTACAGGCTGCATCAATCCGACTGCCTATGGTACGGCATGGGACGATCCCGTTTGTTACGTCTCGCGGACCAGCGCTGATTTTGGATCAGTGGATATTGGCCAGTCGCGACAGGAAACGTTCTTCATACGGAACGATGGGTGTGGTACGCTAAGCGGAACTTTGAGTGAGGTGTGTCCAGACTTCTCTGTGACGCCGGGTTCGTACAATCTCGGAGCAGGTCAATCTCAGACGTTCACTGTTACGTTTGCGCCGCAATCGTGTGGCGACAAGAACTGCACAATCAACTTGGGTGATGGTTGTGGAATCTTCACGTGCGCCGGTCGGGGAACGCTGCCCGCGACTTGCTGGGTGTCGCCAACGAGCCTGGCCTTCCCGGTTACGCAAGTAGGGCAGTGCAATTCGATGACATTTCAAGTCCGGAACGACGGATGTGAAACACTCGTAGGCAACATCGTGGCTTGCTCCGGATTCTCGGTCAACCCACCATCCATCAACCTGGGTCCGGGACAGTCCACTACGGTCACGGTGCAGTTCTGCCCCACGGCCTGTATGCATTACAGTTGTACGATCCAGATTCCTGGTGGCTGTACGGTACAGGTGAGCGGCGATGGAGAAGTTGACGGCTGGATATCCGCCACGAGCAACCCAAGTGGGGCCACGGTCTACCTCGACGGTCAACCCAAGGGCGTGACGCCCACGACCTTCTCCGCATCTCCCGGTTCACACTCGGTGACATTCACAAAGACCTGTTACTATGATTGCACCAAACCTGTATCCGTGATCTGCGACGAGACCACACCTGTTGACTGCCAGCTCACAGAGCTTCCTGGTCCGGCGGCGCCCAACACGCCGACCGTGTCACCGAATCCGGTCTGCGTCGACGTGCAGTACTGTGTCTCGTGGAATGAAGTCTCCGGTGCCACTTCCTATGAAATCCAAGAGAACGGGGGTGAATGGGAGCCGATCGGAAATGACACGCAACGATGCTACGCGAAGAGTTCGCCAGGGGATTACACCTACCGTGTTCGGGCGGTGGATGACTGCTGGCCGGGCGATCCCAGCGGGGAGCAGACTGTCACAGTCGTTGTCCTTCCAGGGGCTCCGGGCACCCCGTGGGCGTCACCGAATCCGGTCTGTGTCAACGTACAGTACTGTGTCTCGTGGAACGATGTTTCCGGTGCCGTTTCCTATGAGATTCAAGAGAATGGGGGCGATTGGCTTCCGGTGGCAGGAGGTACACAGCAGTGCTACACGAAGAGCTTGTCGGGGGACTACATCTATCGGGTTCGAGCGGTGAATGCCTGCGGGCCGGGCAATCCCAGCGGGGAGCTGACGGTCGTGGTGGTCGACATTCCGGGGACTCCGGATACCCCATCCGCGTCACCGAATCCGGTCTGCGTCAACGTGCAGTACTGTCTCTCGTGGAACCAAGTTTCCAGTGCCACTTCCTATGAGATTCAGGAGAACGGGGGTGAATGGGAGCCGATCGGAAATGACACGCAGCGATGCTACGCGAAGAGTTCCCCAGGGGATTACACCTACCGCGTTCAGGCGGTGAATGCCTGTGGGCCGGGTGATCCCAGCGGGGAGCAAACGGTCACGGTCGATGATGTTCCGGGGGCTCCGGATACCCCGTTAGCGTCACCAAACCCGGCGTGCATTAACCAACAGTACTGTCTTTCATGGAACGAAGTTTCCGGTGCTACTTCCTATGAGATTCAAGAGGACGGAGGTGATTGGCTTCCGGTTGCAGGCGGCACACAGCAATGTTACACGAAGAGCTTGTCGGGGAGCTACACCTACCGTGTTCGGGCGATGGGTGACTGCGGGCCGAGCGATCCCAGTGGGCAGCAGACGGTTACGGTCAATCCGGGGACTCCGGACACCCCATCCGCGTCACCGAATCCGGTCTGTGTCAACGTGCAGTACTGTGTCTCGTGGAACCAAGTTCCCGGTGCCATTTCCTACGAGATTCAGGAGAACGGGGGTGATTGGCTTCCGGTTGCAAGCGGTACACAGCAATGTTACACAAAGAGCTTGCCGGGGAGCTATACCTACCGAGTTCGAGCGGTGGATGCCTGTGGGCCGGGCAATCCCAGCGGGGAGGAAACGGTCACCGTCAATGACATCCCGGGGGCTCCGGACACCCCGTTAGCATCACCGAATCCGGTCTGCGTCGACGTACAGTACTGTGTCTCGTGGAATGAAGTCCCCGACGCCGTTTCCTATGAGATTCAGGAAAACGGAGGCGATTGGCTTCCGGTTGCGGGCGGTACACAGCAGTGTTACACGAAGAGCTTGTCGGGGAGCCACACCTACTGTGTCCGGGCGGTGAATGCCTGTGGACCGGGCAATTCCAGCGGCGAACAGACGGTTGTGGTCGTTGACATTCTGGCGGCTCCAAATACCCCGTGGGTGTCACCGGACGCGCCTTGTGCATACGAGGAGTATTGTTTGAATTGGGATCCGGTCTCGGGGGCAACCAGTTACGAGATTCAGGAGAACGGAGGTAGTTGGCTTCCGGTGACAGGTGGCACACAGCAATGTTACACGAAGGATTTGTCGGGGAGCTACACCTACCGTGTTCGGGCGGTGAATGCCTGCGGGCCCAGCGATCCCAGCGGGGAACTGACTGTAGTGGTCGATGACTGCGTGCAATATCCCCAAATAGCGGTGGACCCGTTGAGTCTGTATTTCACCGTCCCAACGAATGGTTCAGATTCTGCTGTCGTTCAAATAAGCAATGTCGCAGCCCAGGGTGCGCTGGACCTGACCTGGGAAATCAGTCATCAGGGGGTGATTCTGGCCCTGGGTGACGCGGGTATACGCGACGATACCAATGCCCGAAGGGATCTTGCGAGAGAGCCTCGAGTGGGACCGCAACAGAAAGCTGCATCCCAAATGAGCAGTGTTGATATCCGTGAGTCTGTGGCACTTTCCTACACTCCAGGGCTTGGATGGCAGGGACATTCGCAAGGATTCGCGGCGGTGCTGTATGATCAGACCGATTTTATTAGCACCTCTGGAATCACGTCTCAGAACTTCGAGGCGATCAATGACGCCTATGACAACCAGGGTGCGGATGACTTTGTGATTCCCGCAGTCGATGGCTCTTGGACGATCGAGTCCGTCGAAGTACTTGGTCTCTATTCTGATGGCGGTGGGCCGGCAACCTCAGTAAATGTTTGGTTTTACGTTGATGCTGGCGGATTGCCAGGGGCGGAGATGTTCGGTGCTCTGAATGTCGTTCCCACCGCAGGCCTTGCAGATGGGTCATTCTCGATAGAGCTTAACCCACCAGCAGTTCTCCCGGAAGGCACCTGCTGGGTCTCCGTGCAAGCGAATCAGGATTTCGATCCGTTCGGCCAGTGGTACTGGCGAGAACGAACGGTGCAATCATACGCGCCGTCGGCATGGCGCAACCCTGGCGATGGGTTTGGCCACGGGTGTATCAGTTGGACTGAACGGCTTGCAAACTGTGGCGTCGGTCAATATGCGGATCTCCTCTTTCGATTGAATGGTAGCACCGGGTCAACTGGATGTACATGGCTGTCGGTGCGTCCCAGCAATGGCGTTGTTCCTCCTGAGGATTATGATAGCGTTGTAGTCCACGTCGACGCCACCGGACTTGCACCAGGGACATACGATTGCGAATTGACCATCACGAGTAATGACCCAGACCCTGGTGACAATCCGATAATAGTGCCGGTCACGCTGCAGGTGTATCCAATCCTCAACGCCGAGTTTACAGCGGATTCCCAGCATGGCTGTGAACCGCTCACGGTCCTCTTCACGGATCAATCTACAGGTGGCCCGACGAGTTGGAGTTGGTTCTTTGGGGACGGAGACACCAGTAACCAACAGAATCCGACGCACGAATACGAATCCACTGGCATTTACACCGTGTCGCTGACTGTGTCCAATGTGGCCGATTCAGACACAGTGACTAAGTCAGATTATATCACGGTCAATGACTGCGATCCTCAAATATCAGTGGACCCATTGACCCTGAGTTTCACTGTTGAGACGAACGATTCAGATTCTGATACCATTCGAATAAGGAATGTCGCGGCACAAGGTGCGTACGACCTAACTTGGGGAATCAGCCATCAGGGAATGATTTTGGCCCTCAATGGCGGGGGTGTACGCGACAATACCGATGTCCGCAGCGATCTTGTGGGAGAGCCTCGAGTGGAACCCCAACAGAAAACCGCATCCCAGATGAACAGCGTTGATATCCGTGAATCCATGGCATGTCCCAACGCCCCAGCGCCTAAATGGCAGGGGCATTTGGGAGGATTTACAGCCGTACTCTATGACCAAACCGATTTTGACACCACCTATGGGATCACGTCTCAAAACTTCGAGGTGATTTATGACGCCTATGACAACCAGGCTGCCGATGACTTTGTGATCCCCGCTGAGGACGAGTCATGGATAATCGAGTCCGTCGATGTGTCTGGTTTCTACTCTGAGGATGGCGGGCCCGCGACCTCAGTGAATGTCTGGTTTTATGTTGATGCTGGTGGATTGCCGGGGGCCGAGATGTTCGGTGCCCTGAATGTAATCCCCGCCGTAGGCCTTGCGGATGGATCATTCTCGCTAGAGCTTAACCCACCAGCAGTTCTGTCGGAGGGCACCTACTGGGTCTCCGTGCAATCGAATCAGGATATCGATCCATTTGGCCAGTGGTACTGGAAGGAGCGAACTGTGCAATCATTCGCGCCATCAGCATGGCGCAACCCTGGCGATGGGTTTGGCCATGGGTGTATCAGTTGGACTGAACGGGTCGCGAACTGTGGCGTCGGTCAATATGTGGATCTCATCTTTCGATTGAATGGTAGCATCGGGTCAACTGAATGCAGCTGGCTGTCGACGAACCCCAGCAATGGTGTTGTTCCTGCCGAAGGTTATGATGATGTCGTGATTCTGGTCGATGCCACAGGAGTTGTGGCAGGCACATACAATTGTGAATTGATCATCACCAGTAACGACCCCGACCCCGACGACAATCCGATAATAGTGCCCGTCTCGCTCCAGGTTATCGACTGCGACTGCGACTGGTGGGGTGACGTGACTGGTGATACGGGGCCGCCGCCACAGATCAACCCGCTGGACGTGACGTTCATGGTGCAATACGTCTACTACCAAAATGACATGCGGACGCAGCATCCGAACTGTCCGTATGAGGCCGGCGACTCAAACTGCGACGGCCAGGTGAACCCGCTGGACGTGACGTTCTATGTGCAATTCGTCTATTTCCAGAACAACATGTTCTGCCCGGATCCGTGTACGCAGTAAGGGCGATCATTCCAGTCGCCTGTCAAGACAGCCATACGCAAAATGCCCAACTCGGGTAACGTTTCTTTGATCACCAAATCCCAGATGATTTGGCGTGCAGAAGGCGTTTCGGCCGGGAAATCGGCCGGGAAATGGTCGGCCAATTCGCTGTTGGTGCGCCACAGGCCCGGCGGCGGTTTTGTCTGGCCGCCTAACCTTTTCGCACGTGCGGAGTTACGCCGGGACCATGATTATGGGGCGTTGAATTTCGACTCTTACCTCGGCTTGAAAGTTCGAAGAGGGTTCGGAGAAGCTCCCCGGGCCGGACTCGAACCAGCGACAGGGTGGTTAACAGCCACCTGCTCTACCAACTGAGCTACCGGGGAATGTACAGTGACTCCATATCACAACTCAGTATAATCTGACGTAGCGCATCCGTCAACTGTTTGCTCTCACCAGTTCTCGCCCTATTTTCTTTTCCACATTGAGCCAATTCTGCACAAGAGAAATTACCCCATATTCTCGCCTCAAAACCCGCTGCCCACAGCGGATTGCCCATTCCAGTGCCCCTGACTCTCTCGTGCCGTCCAGAGGACAGCCAGGAGCCATCAGAGTATCCGCAAGTCAGAGCTAACTCCTTTAGAACAAGCGGGTTGTGTTCGGATAAAACGTCACCGGTCGCCGCCTCGCACTCCGGCCAATACTCCTACCGCAGGAGTATGCGCAAGAACGGAATCAAGAACAACAAAACAACGATAATCGCCACCCATTTGATCCAGGGGGCATGCGATCCCCGCGCGGGAAACTCATAGCCGCAGATGTAGCACACATTCTGGTCAGCAGGGATTTCAGTCGCGCAGGACGGGCATTCTCGTTTCTTGCCGGACATCGAAAACGCTGTTTCTCCCTCTTTTAACGGATGTTAAACAAGAGCCGTACACTGACTCTGGCCATATATATCGGCAGTTTTCATTCGAGATTTGCCCCTGCCGTCGTGGGTTGCCCGCCCCTGCTCGCCGAAGCGGGTCTTGACAAAACTCATTGATATTTCCCGTTACCGGAAACATTTTCACTATTTCCCGTACATTTAAGTATGTTTGGGACTCATGAGTACGAAACCTTTTGTAGTCGCCGGTGTCAAGAAAACTTAAGGGAGGGATTATGCGCACCATGAGTGTTCGCGTGGCCTGGATCACCATGCTGGTCTTTGCCATGACGATTGCGGCCACGGCCGATGAAGGGATGTGGCCATTGTATGCGTTGAAGAATCTGGACTTTGACGCACTTCAAGCCCGGGGGTTGGAATTGGGCCCCGAGGATATTTTTAACGAAAAAGACGGCGGCATCGCTGCGGCAGTGGTTCAGGTTGGCGGCGGGACCGGCTCGTTCGTTTCCCCGGAGGGGCTGATCATCACCAATCACCACGTGGCTTTCGGCGCGATTCAAAAGCAAAGTGATGTGGATCAAAATTATCTCCGCGACGGGTTTTTGGCCCCGACCAAGGCCGAGGAGATCCCGGCCATCGGCTACAATGCTTACATTACGCGGTCGTTTAAGGAGGTAACTAAAGAGGTCAAAAAAGCGATCAAGTCCGGGATGACCGACCTGGAACGGTACAAAGCCATTGAGAAAAAGAGAAAAGAGATCGTCAAGAAAGCCGAGAAGAAAGGCGACGTCAGGTGCTGGGTGGTCAGCGCTTACGGTGGATTGCAATATTTTTTGGTCACTTCATTCAGGATTCAAGATATCCGCATTGTGTACGTGCCCCCGCAGTCAGTCGGCGAATACGGCGGGGATATCGACAACTGGATGTGGCCGCGGCATACCGGTGACTTCTCATTTCTGCGCGCGTACGTAGCGCCCGACGGGTCATCGGCAGAGTACTCCGAAGACAACGTGCCGTACAAGCCGAAAACCTTCCTGCCGATTTCCTCCGGGCCGCTGGCTGAAGGTGATTATGCCATGATCATCGGATATCCGGGCTACACCATGCGCTACCGGAGTTCATACTCGATCAATGAGCATGTTAACTACAACTATCCCGTCACGATCGAGGCCCTCTCCGACGTGTTGGAGATTCTGGAAGAGTCGGCGGAGGCTGATCCCATGACGGCGATTAAGCTCTCCGGTTTCATGAAGGGACTGAATAACTATCTGAAAAACAGCCAGGGGATGCTTAAGGGTCTGAAGCGGGCCGGGCTGTTGGAGAAAAAACGCCAACAGGAAAAGGGACTTGCCGCATTCGTCGCCGCCGATCCCAAGTTGGCGAAAGAATACAGTGACGTGCTCCCCGGTTTGGCAGAACTCTACGCCGGATTGGATGCCTACCGCCATAAGGATGATATTTTAGGCATGTTGCCGATGGTCTCCCGGTATAACAGTCTCGCGCGTGTTTTATACAAATGGAGTATTGAGAAGACCAAGAAAGACATGGATCGCGAGCCCGGGTACATGGAGCGCAACCTCGATGATATGAGACGAGGCATGCGGGAGGTCCAGTTTGTCCTTGTGCCCGCGGCCGACCAGAAACTTTGGGAATATTTTGCCCGGCGCGGTTTGCGGTTGCCGGAGGGCCAGCGCATCGCGGGATTGGACAAACAATTCTCCATTGCGGCTGGTGAGGATACTGCCCAGGTCGTGCATGGCTTCGCAGAATCGTTGTATGAGGGCACGAAAATCGGCGATCTTGAGGAACGGATGAAGATGTTCGAGATGTCAAAAGAGGAACTCCTGGCACTCGATGATCCGATGATTAACCTGGCGCGCGACCTGTACGATGAAGAGGAGGAAATCTCCAACCGCAACAAAGCTTTCTCCGGGGCGGTTGCCGAACTGCGCCCGAAGCTTGTCGAGGCGTATGCCGCATGGCAAAAGGAGTTGTTCTACCCCGACGCCAACGGCACGATCCGGCTCACTTACGGCGAGGTGAAGGGGTATGCCCCCGCCGATGCGGTGAATTACAAATACATCACCACTTTATCCGGTGTGATGGAAAAGGAGACGGGGGAAGAGCCGTTTGCCAGCCCCGCGGAGCTCCTGGAGGTCTGCCAGTCGGGTGATTTCGGCTCCTATGCTGACCCCTTAATCGGTGGCGTGCCGGTTAACTTCTTGACGACCAACGACGGCACCGGGGGCAACTCCGGCAGCCCGGTCCTCAACGGCGAGGGCGAGATCATCGGGTTGGATTTCGACACCAACTGGGAGGGGATCATCGGTGATTATTACTTCGATCCGGAGGTCAAACGCTCGATCTGTGTTGATTCCCGGTACGTATTGTTTATCCTCGACCGGGTGTATGGGGCAAAGAGCGTATTGGATGAGCTAACGATTCACTGATTTTGGTAGCGGACGACCTCGCAGCGCGATATGGGTAAGGCCCGTGCCGACCAGCACGGGCTTTGGTTTTGGGCGACAAACTTTGCTTGCTGATAACCGCCGGAGATCATCGGCGGGTTTTAATTCTAGCGTCGTGCGATTTGTTTGCGGCCATGACCTCGGGAGTAATCGTCACGGTGATCGGATTTGTTGCGCAGGGTTTGTCTATGTTCGGTGCAGCATAGTAAGGCCGTAAAGCAGACCACATAGAACATATATGAACCACTAAAATACATCGGATTAGCATAAATTAATACGCAAATGGAATGTTGATACACCACGATCGCGATGGCCGTGGTTATCAACAAATTGCCGCCCCGGCGACGCAACATGAATAGTAAAGTAATTGTACTTGCTATTCCCAGCAACAACATTATCCGCGAATATATACTCAGACCCAGTTGGCAAATTACGAGGAATTGGTCCAAGAGGGGCATAGTGACCGGTGGTACATTCGCCTCGTCGTTGATTCCCAAGCTGGCCAGCAAAGTGGATTTGTACTCATCTGCCGCTATGCGCCGATCCTTCGGAATGAACTGGAGGATTTCTCCTTGGTAGAAACCGCCGAGAATTCCATAAACAAATGTATAAAGGGATCGCTTGAGATAGCCTAACGGGTAACGTTGGACATCATGGATAAAAGCTCGCCGCAATACTCTGTTGGCTGCGGGCGAACAGGAATGAACCGTATCAGCACCCAGTGATTCAGTTAAAATTGCGGCCATTTGGGGATCGGCGTCCGAGCATAGCCGCCCCCATGGATTGCCCGGCAGCTGACCCAGTCCGATAAATAGTACATGTCCTCCATTCGATGACGTTACACTCAATTCACTGGTCGTTCGCCAATAATGATAACTCCAGGGAGCCAGCATCAGAGCAATGATGGCGACCCAGCCAATCAGGGACCGGAACGAAAGCCGTCTTCTAATAGAAACGGGAACCAACTGTTCAAATCGTCGGTGACGTCCGCCCCACCACCAAATTGACGCCAGGATTAAGGGCAGTAGAATAAAATCAGAGCGAAAGTTGAGGGCCAATCCTGCGCACACGCCAGATAACGCAATTGACCAGGGTGAACTCATACCCAGAAAGAGAATGATCGCCAAAACCCATAAATCCGCGGCGATCACGTTCGGTTGCAGTACGGAGTGGTACATATACCAGGGGATGGAGCAGACCACAATTAGCCGCAACCATTTTAATCTGCGATTAGGAAATGATTTTTCAACAAAACGAACGAACAGCCAGGTCGTCAACAGGCAAAAGATAAATTGCAACATCAGCATCGTGGGAACAAATCCACTGGTAAGCCACCAGACCCAGCCATAGCCCCACATGGGGAAAGTCGGGACTGACGGCACGGCGGAAAAACCGGAGGCGATATAGTCGGCAAATGCTTGATAGTATTTCAACATCCCATGATTGGCGATGTGTTTTTGATTCAACAAAAAGCATCCCGCGCAGACGATGATGATCGAGGCGACAAAAACTCGATTGGATTTAAAACGAAACATGACCATGTCCCTTAGCCGTGTCATTCAAACCTTGATAAGTCCGGGTGATACCTGGTTCCAGTTGCGGTCCCAGCCATGTTGGGTTTCCGGGTTAACCCCGCTACCCCCACGGCAGTGATGACAATTAACAACGCCGAGACGCATCTGCCCACAAAATCCGCCAAGCCAAAGATCTAATCACCCCATCTCCTTTGCCGTGGTAGTTTCGCATCCGGCGGTGCCGCAATGTAAAGTCCTAATTCCGGGTTGGTGTAAGTCCGTTCCCCGGGGCGGCCTCCGTCGACCGCAAAGATGAATAAGCCGCGGCCAAGCCCATGATCAATAACAGATAAAATTGTGGCCGGTCGCCGCCGAACATCGAGTTGAATAGCGTTGCCAAAAGAGAGGCGAATAGGCCGACCATGACGGCGCGCTGTGCCGATTGGCGGGGAGATGTTTTGATCGCACGATTGAGGCGGCGGAAGATTGCGGCAAAGATGGCCAATAAGGCGGCTAAGCCAATCAGGCCGAAGTCAGCCAGCGATGCCCACAAAAAACCATGCGCACTGTGCACTAAACCCGAGCCGGTCATCGCCGCGCCCCAGATGGCGAAATTGCCGGCTCCCATCCCGAGGATCGGGTGGCTTTTGAAGCTTTCCCACAGGATTACAAAGTAACTCATGCGCGGGTCGTGAATGACATAGTACATGTCAAACCGCCTGCTGACGATATCCCATAGCGATGAGGTCGAAGCGGTGAAGAACCCGACTTTGACCAAGAACAGCGACATCGCCGACAACAGGACAAAGGTAATCAGCAAATGAAGGTATAAGCGTCGCTGCGAGAGGCGGATGGCGATGATGGCCAAGGCGATAATAATAAAAACCCAGCCCGAGCGGGACATGGTAAAAAATATCGCCACTAACCCGATGATTGCCGCTGTCGGTGAGGCCAAAAAGCCAAAACGGCGGCGGATCTCCTGGGATCCTGACGCGCAGAAAGCTACGGTCACCGGGACCGCCGAAAGCAGATATTCAGCGAAATCGCGCGATTCGGGGAACGTGGTACGCACCGAATAGTTGGCGATCCGCGCGCTGTAATATCGAATGCTGCTGTATTTAATGGTGGCGGAACTTTCCGCGAGGTTGACCGACCAGGTGCAATCCGTCAGGGGAAGGCCAAAGGTGAAAGCGAAAACTTGGTAAATACCCAGACACGCCAGCACCAAGGCCATCCACAGGTGAACCTTCAACAGCGAGTCGGCGGTGTGCCGGTCTTTTGCGTAGTTGACAATGACAAAGAACAGGCTGAAATGAAAAAACAGCAGCGCCAGCTGCACCGGGCTGCGCCAGGGACCCGCCCGGTATTGCATGCTTTCGCTGAAAGCGACTTGCGGGAGAGCGGGACCCCAGATCGCCGCGACTGTCGCGAATACGGCGATCCCCAAGAATATGGCTATTGACTTCCCTCCCGGTGACGTAAAGAAGAGAAACTCGCCGCGAGCCAGAATCCCGACCAGAATGACGAACAATACCAGGTATCCCGGGGGGATGGTAAACCCGGCTTCCAATGCGCCAAAAGCCTGGAAGGGGATGACGACGGCCAGGATCTTCAGACTCTGACGCGGAGGCTTGCCGGCAATGGCGATGCCCAGCGCCAGAGCCAGCGGGAATAAAAACAGAACTACGAGGGACAGCCGCATTTCATACCCCGGTTTGTTCCGGGATGCGGAAAGGGCGCCGTATCCTCCGCGCAACCTCACGCGCGTCCTGGCTGAGGCAGATGCGGGAATGCGCCAGTTCACCGCGCGTGGCCTGGGGAATGTACCATTGATAGGTCACGTGCAGGACGATCAGCCCCACGGCAAACAGCATCGCCCCAACCGTGCTGAGGATCATCGTCTTGAGTCGGGAAAACAGAGATCGCACTGGCGGTGGTTTGGCCCATTCAATGACCACCAAGCGGGGCACGCTCTTTTCCACTTCCAGATCATTGTTCGCCTTAAGCTCCAGCAGGGTCAACAAGAACCGCCGGTTGAACTCCATGTTCATCCCTAGCCGCTCCATTTCCAGCCTCAGCTCGGGGTCATCGCCGCTTAGGTAATTGCGGTTCTTGGCGAGAAATCTGGAATTTTCTTCCTCGATTTCCCGGAGTTTATCGCGCTGCTCGGCCACCTGCTCGCCAAAATATCCGCTTACCTTAGCGGCCATGCTTCTGTCTAGTTCCTGTAGGCGGAGATCCAGTTGGTCCACGAAGGCATTCGCGATGTCCGCACTGAGCTTACGATCTGCTGAACTGGTGGAAATGGTTACCACGCCCGACTTGTAGTTCCCGGAGAAAGTCGTCTTGGATACCGCCTTACGGATTCTCTTTTCTTTGTACCCAATTGATGGCGGCTGGCTCTCCCGGTACTCGTCCCACAGGCCATATCCATTCTGCACCAGTACGCTGTCTTTAACCTGGTTACACTTCAGCAACTCCTGGTAAAGATCGACCTGGCTGGCCGTTTGCGAGAATATTGCCGCACCTGGAAGCAGAGCATTGATCGACGAACTGGGCGAGCTCCTCATCGAAGGCATCACCTTCGCCTTTGCTGTATACGTATGTGGTATAATCAGCGCAAAGACCACCGACAGGGCAAATGCGGCAGCCGTCAAAATATAAACCAGTTTTCTCTGCTCGCGAATGCGGGCGAGGCAGTTGTTTAAGAAGCTGAAGTCCGGGGCTTCTCTTTGTTTGACATATCTGACTCTGTCCACGGCATACTCCCTCCTCAGGGCAAACCGATTGCAAATCTCTTGCCGTCCGGCGATGTGCGTAACTTGTTTGTGGGCAAGCGGCTTGTTGTCTCGCAATGGAGAATGCGGAAAGAATTTCTCCGCATACGGAAGAGTTTGCCGCGGCGCCGAGGCGATCAATGCCCGGGTATCCGCTGACTATTACCTGGATTTTTATTCACTCTTTACGGGGAAGACACGCGGATGAGACGAATCAAGGTGCTCGCTTAAACGGTTCGGACCCGCTCGGTCAGGATTGGCGTTTGGCAAAGACGTAGATTAAATAAGCCAGGCCAAAGAAAACAAGAAGCGAGAACGGGCTGGAGAACCCACCCAGCCAGGCATCACCAAGTCCTTCGGGTTTATGGACAAAATAGGTGTACGCCGCAATTCCCACTCCCAAAAGACCCTCACCGGCGATCAGCCCGGAAGAAAATAAAATCCCTCCTTCGCGGCGGCGCGCGAGGTGGGCATCGCCTCGATACCGTCTTTCGATGAAACGGCGCAAGAGCCCTCCGGCAAAAATCGGCGTCATCGTGGATACCGGCAGATACATGCCCACCGCAAAGGGCAAACTCGGGATTCCAAGCATTTCCACGACCAGGGCAAAAGCCGCACCGATAAAGACCAGCGCCCAGGGGAGTTGCGCCGAGAGCACGCCGTCGATGACGGTCTTCATCAGCATCGCCTGCGGCGCGGGCAGGTCGACTGTGCCGAAACCATATGCTTTATGCAGGAAGGATACCGCGTACGCTACCCCGGCCACGGAGGTCAGCGCACCGATGTACTCACCGATCTGCTGCTTGAACGGTGTGGCCCCCACGAGAAACCCGGTTTTTAAGTCTTGTGATGTGTCGCCGGCGATTGAAGCCGCCACACACACCACCGTACCGACCGAGAGCGCGGTGATCTTACCGATAGTGTCGGTCCAGCCCAGCAGGTAAAAGACCATCGAGGTACCCAAAAGGGTGACGATCGTCATCCCGGAGGTGGGATTGGAGGAAACCCCGATTAGCCCGACAATGCGCGAGGAAACGGTGACAAAGAGAAAGGCAAAAATGGTAATTGCCAGGGCCACCACAATGCGATGGGAGAGTTCATCGAATTGTCCGACCAGGCCGGGGATTGCGGCGATGACGATAATGATGGCCGATACAATACCCAGGATCCACTTGATCGGCAGATCATGCCCCGTACGGATTACCGTTTGTGTACCGTCGGCCAGCCCCCGTTTGAACTGGGCCGCCCCCAGGCGAAACGAGGCGACCATGATCGGAATCGAGCGGATGACGGTAATGATCCCGGCGGTGGCTACCGCGCCCGCTCCGATATACCGGATGTAGCGCGTCCAGATTTCCGAGGCCGACATTCCGGCAATCAGCCTTTCGGCCTCGGGAAAAACGGGGATGGTCAGCCCCTGGCCGAAATGAGCAATCAGCGGGATTATCATCACCCAGGAGATCAGCGAGCCGGCAACCATCACGGCGGAAATGCGGTAGCCGATGATAAACCCCACGCCCAGAAGAGCGGGTGTGGCTTTGATTCCGATCTCGGCCTTGAACACGTCGGAAATCGATGCCGATACCTTATCCTTCCAGATCATGAGAAAGCTGCTGAAATACTTATAGACAAGCCCGATACCCAATCCGACAAATACGGGCGTGGCCGGGGCTCCGCCTTTTTCAGAGGTGATCAGCACCTCGCCGCAGGCGGTGCCTTCCGGATAGGGGAGCTTTTTGTGTTCTTTGACGATCAGGTATTTCCTCAGCGGGATCATGAAGGTGATGCCGAGGAAGGCGCCGAGCAGGGCCAACGTGCTGATTTGAACTAAAGTCGGGTTGGCGCCCCATAAGAACAACGCGGGGATGGTGAAGATCACTCCGGAGGCCAACGAAGAAGACGCGGAACCGACGGTTTGCGAAGTGTTATTTTCCAGGATCGTCGCCCGCATGCCGAAGATGCGCAACGTACGGAAAGCGGCCACGGTCATCACGGCGATGGGGATCGAAGTCGACACGGTCAGGCCCGCCGTCAAACCGAGGTAAGTGTTGGCCGTCCCGAAAAGAATGCCGAAAAACGAGCCGAGCACCACCGCCTTTATGGTGAACTCAGCCGGCGACTCAGCAGCCGGAACGTATGGTTTGACCTCGTCGTTCGTCATATAAAATGCCCCACAGGCGAGCGCACATGGTCGCAATTTCAACGAAGAAGGTCAACCGGTTTCCGTAGTGACCCATTGAACGTACGTAAGCACGAAAGGGCGCACGGCTGTGCGCCCCTACGCGTAATCTGTCCGGGGGCAGGTTTGAAACCTGCCCCTACCTCTAATCTGCGGAGCCCTTTTCTTCTTCGCGGGCGATGCGTGAGAGGAGAAAATAGTAAATCAAAAAGCCCGCTCCGGCAAAGATGAATATCAAGCCGACAGCGCCACCTTCGCTGATGAAATCCGGAAATATGTAGCTCAACAGCGCGGCCAGGCCAATGCCAATCAGCACAATCCCCCATTTGAGGTTGGCGAGCGCCTTCGCCTTGGCGCTGCCGTTGTAGAGAAACTTGATTTTTTCGTCGACCATCCCCTTGTCAATCAACCGCTTGCGAACTATGGTGTCCGAGATGATCTTGAAAATCGCAACTATGGCGAAGAATACTACGGCCATTTGCAAGGCATTTGCCATGGCTGACTCCTTTTGCCTGAGGTTTAATTAATCGGTCAGCCGAAGGCGGGAAATGTTGCAGTTGCTTTGGCCGAAACTTGTGCAACATTTTCCCATTTGAGGGGTCGGATATGGTGAGAGAAGAAGGCATGGCCGAAAGCCGGGCCCAAATCGAGCGAATTCTGGCCGGTGATACCAAGGCGTTTGCGGGTTTTGTCGCCCAGTATCAGCGGCTGGTCAGCCATATTGTGTTTCGGCTGATTGACAATGAGAGTGACCGGGAAGATATCTGCCAGGATGTCTTTTTGGCGATTTATCGCAGTCTGGGCGATTTTCGGTTTGAATCGAAGGTTTCCACGTGGGTGGCCCGGGTGGCCTATTATCGTTGTCTCAGTCATCTGGAGAAAATGAAAGTGGCACTGTGGGATGATATCAGCGGAGAGAATCAGCCCCTGGATACGGTGGCCGCCGATTGCCAGAAACCCGATGAATATGCCGCAGACCGGGATATTTCTGCCCGCCTGCGTGACGAAATCAGTAAAATGCCGATTCAATACCGCATGATCCTGACCTTATACCATTTGGATGAAATGAGCTATAACGAGATTGCCGACATCATGGAATTACCGGAGGGGACGGTCAAAAGTTATCTTTTTCGCGCCAGGAAGCTTTTGAAGAGAAAGCTTTTGGCCAGATACAGGCCGGAGGAGTTATGGCATTAGCGCATCTTTCGGAGGACCGGATCCAGGACTATCTGGACGGAAACGCGGGCCCGGAGCAAGAGAGGGCAGCAGCCCATCTGGAGACCTGCGGTGCTTGTAGGGAAGCCGTCAGAGAATATGAGAGTTTATATCTGGGCCTGGCCGATGAGGCCGGTTTTGACCTGCCGGCTGATTTTGCCGCGTCCGTGGCGGCTAAGCTGGCGCCCCAGCCGGAGCCTCGTGCGTGGTTTTACAAGGGAATCATCGCGGCCGTCTTGTTATTAGCCGGTACCGGTGCGGTATATTTCTTTGTTGATCTCTCGGTCCTGTTCGACATGGTGAATAAGGGCCTCGCGCTGGAAACCTGCCTTGATACCGCTGTTTCCGCAGTGCGCACTTTTCTTTCCATCTTGGGGATTCAGACAAACCTGCTGGTTTTTTCCGGGTTGGCCTTGTTGATGGTTGGCCTGCTGGATCGGCTGGTCTTTGCTTTCAGGCAGGGAAAAACGTTGTTCCATGTCTGAGAGCCGGGTGGCCCGAAGGGTGGCAGAGAAAACTATTCCATTTCCCGGAAGGCGCGGATGATGTCGAATTCTTCGGCGGCGTTAAGCAGCCGATCACGGAAATAACCGAATCGCAGGTTTTCCGCCAGGGCTTTGAATACCCTGAGGTAAAGCGAGTCATCGTACGGCGCGGCGGCCATCACGAAAAACAGGTGCACCGGTTTGCCGTCGGGAGCATCGAACTCGATCCCCTCGACCGACCGACCGACAGCAATAATCAAATCTTTGGCCTGATAAGTGCGGACGTGGGGCAGGGCGATCCCGTGCCCAATGGCGGTCGAGGCTTTCTTTTCCCGGTTGTACAAGTCGGTGACGAGCCGGGATGGGTTGCCGACACGGCCGGAGAGTTCCATGACCTCAACCATCTCGGTCAGCAGACGGATTTTGGCCTCGCGGAGCCGCCGTTTGGTCAACTCCCCGGTCTGCGGATCGTACTCGACCTGCGTTTGCAGGTTGAGCTTGATTAAGTCCGATTTTAAATACCGCGAAATATTCACCGTCTGTTGTCCATTTTGGCACAGTCAATCCAGTTCCCGGCTCATTCGACCCGAGGCTCACGGATGCACGCAAACGGCCGGCCGGCCCATTTATGTAAGTAAATCGGCGTAAGAAGGTAAGGCTTTTGTCATCTTTCCACAGCCAATACGGCAATTCCTGCTGATCCGTCCGCATCGTACGCGCGCGGTCCATCCATCATCGCTTGTGAGTAACACCGGGCGAGCGGAAGGCGGGCAAGTGCACGAACGATCATCTTGACGCATCGGCGGCGATTGCGTACGGCGGTAAGACCGTCTCTCGCTATCGAGTGGCCGCGGCAGCCTGGCGGCCCCGGTAGAAGGTCACTCGTCCGCCGAAAACTCTTCCTTGAGTGCTGTGTCGGCCTCGCCGACCATTCGTTCGTCGATCACACAGGTGACCGACGATAGCCCGGTGGAGATCATATCGATGTTGATCCCGTAGCGGGAGAGGGAACGGAACATTCGTCCGGCGATACCTGGTCTTTTGGCAAGATCGTGGCCGGTGACCCCGACCAGCGCCATCCCGATCCGTTGGCTGATCGACTGTGCACCCAGTTCTTCTTTGAGGCGCTCCAGAACCTTGAGCACACCATCAAGTTCATCCTTTTTGATGGCAAACGAGATATCGGCCCGGCCCTGGCCGCCGCCGGTCGCCACCATTAATTCGACGTTGAAACCTTCGGCCCCCAACCGGCCGAATAGCTCGGCAGCGATGCCCGGGGTATCGGCCACAGACCCCAGCGTGACCTTGGCAATATCCGTCTCTGATCGAATAGTAAGCCCCGACATAATCTCCTCCGCAAAGGGCACACCTCCATTGATCTTTTCGTAAAAATAACATGGCATCGGCTGGTGTCGCAAACGCTTTGCGGCTCCTCCAGCGTGCAAAGCGGCTTTTTTTGGCAAAAATATCACCGTGCCGAGAGATGTGTTTCTGGAGTTGCACCGTCACCCGACCCTTGTTATCTATCCCACCCGGAGAACGACAGGTGACCATGCAGGCAGTGAATCGACAGCAGGCGCGCTGGATGCTTTGGCTAAAAGTATGTATCGTTCTCCAACTCCTCCTGCTGGTGATGAGCCTTCCCGGTCAGCGCGTGCATGGCGATGAGGCTGCCTTTGCCGAGATCGCTTACTGGCAAGCCAGCGAGGGCCATCCCCGTTCCGAGTTGTTCCGTGGCCTGCTGGGTTACGAGGATCGGATACTGCTGTGTCATAAGCTGTGGGAGGCGCTTGGCGCGCTGGTGATCCTCCTTTTTGGTTTTGGGCTGTGGCCGTTGCGCGTCCTCTCGCTATTGGCGACGGCCGGGATCATGTATCTGTTGTGGGGCCATTTCTGCGGCGGCACGGGCCGGGCAGCGCACGGCTCGGGGCCGGACCGCCTCGGGTTCTTGATTGCCGTGGCGTTCCTGCTCTTAGCGCCGCTGACTTTCAAGTTCGCCAAATTCTACCGTCCGGAGATGATGCAGGCCGCGCTTGGCCTGGGCAGCTTCATCGCGTTGAGGCACACCCTGCACAGAAGAGCCTCACGCTTGGCTCTGCTCGCCGGGGCCCTTGCCGGGGTAGCAACGCTTGTGCACTTAAACGGTGTCGTTTATGCAGTGGCAGGGTTCGGCTTGCTCGTCGCCAGGTGTCGGTGGCGTGAGGCCTCACTCTTCACCCTTGCCGCTGCCGCGGTCTGTGCCCTATTCTTCTACGACATCGTTGGCAATCCCCAGTTGTTTTGGTGGCAGTGGGTGGCCGATCCCACATTCGGTGAGAGCGAGCGGACCATCGCCGGAACGATCATCAAGTTGTTCGAGGAACACAAACGACTTTTCCGCAAGCCGGAGATCATTTTCTCGAGCGCGCTGTTTTTCGCGGCCTACTTCACCAGCATAGGGTATCAACGGCGGCAGCAGGGTAATTTCCTCCTGTACGTAGTCTTCCTGATCATCGCTTTAGGCGCTCTGGCGCCCGCCAAGACCACACCGTATGCGATCCTGCTTTTTCCGTTCTTCGCGGTCGGGATTGGCCGTACCGGAGGTGCCGTGATCCGAGGGGACCTCGCCGTGCCCCGGTGGTTGCGGACGGCGCTGGCCCTTTGCACGGTGGCCTTTATCGGACACAGCATCGCTGCAGCGGCAATCAACGCCTTCACGGACAAGCACAACTGGGTCGAGGACAACCGGCGGATCGCCGAATCCCTTCCCGCGGGAGCCAAGGTCCTGGCCCCACTGGATTTTGTTTTCAACGATGTGGACCGCTTCCAGATCGCCGGCTTAAGGCTGGCGCGGTGGCGGCTCGGCGTCTGGTCCAGCCTCCCTTACGATTTCGAAAGGCTCGTCTACTACGCTGACTCGGCAGTAATCCACGCGATCATCCTCAACCGGGAAGAGCGAAGGCAACTCGAATCGTATCCCGCGGTGATCGGCGAGACAACGGGGCCGTACCGACTGGTTAAGAAACTTGGCGAAGGCGGGCTTTGGCTCTGGCAGCGTGAGGCGGACGAGGGTTCTTAGAGCCTACCTGAAATCCTTCCACATCTTGTCCGCGGGTGATTTGTTGCCCAGCGAAGGGGGCGCGAAACCCGGAAAGGCTAATTGATCCGGTAGACAAATGTATGCCCGGTAACACCGACCGCGGCAAAGTCGGTGCTGATAAAGCTGATTTTGGAATAGGCCTCCACGAACGCCTGGTAGTACCTCTTGCTGCCCGCGGAAGAGGAAACTCGCCATGTGGCCACGTGTTCGTCTTTCCAACTGTTATAGGCCATTGGCTGCCGAACGATCATGCCGGCATCCCCAACGTTTAAGAACAATATATCGGAGGGACTGGACGTCTTGACCCGGACGGTGACCGAATTTCCCTTGGCCAGGAGGGGGACATCGTCAATGCTGAACCATCCGGTAGAGAGGACCCAGGAGTCCTGGCCCCGCTCGACAGTGACCTTGATCAGTGAAGGTGAGATACCGCCCGGACCCCGAAACAAGCGATGGGCTACTTTGCGCAGTTGCCAGCCATGGTAGGCATAGCCATACTTCCCGTATTGCACCAGAAGTGCGCTCGTCCTGGCGACGGCGTAATTCGACTTTTCAACCACCGGGTCGGCCTCAGGTAAAAGAGAAAGCGAGACTTTGATCGTGTCCCGGATGGACATGTTTGCCGCACGCCACTGGATACCCCGATCGAGAACCGAGTCAAACTCAATTTCATAACCATGCGGCATGAAATCCCATCGCGCGGTCCAGCGGATCGAATTGCCGGAGAGGGTCTCCGACCTAACCAGGTCCCCACCGTAGATGCCCTTGCCCTTGGCGCTGTCGTCGATGAGCGCTTTCGCCATATCTTCCAGTGACTTCTCTGGCTCTAAGACGCGCTTTTCACATCCGGCCACGAACACCCAAAAAAGCCCGGATACCAGAATAGTCCTGACGGTCAATGTCTTCATGTATTCCTCTTGTGGTGTTACCGGCTAACGCCGCGCTTTTTTCTTTTTGTATTTGGCCTTTTTCTTCATCCGCTCAATCTCGTCGCGGAGGGCGGCAGCCGCCTCAAATTCAAGGTTTTCGGCCGCCTTCTGCATCGCCTGGCGCAGAAAGGAAATCTGATCCTGCATGGCCATTTGCTCAAACCCGGGCGGCCGCTCTGTTTCGGTCTTCTGTACAACGGTGCGGGAATCGGCAAACAGGGTGCTACGACGGATTTCCGCCTCGGACTTGATAATCGTCTGCGGCTCGATTCCGTGTCGCTCATTGTATTTCATCTGGATTTTCCGCCGTCGATTGGTCTCGATGATTGCCTTCTTCATCGAGTCCGTTGTCACGTCGGCATAGAAGATCACCGTTCCCGCCCGGTTCCGCGCCGCACGCCCTGCCGTCTGGATCAGCGACCTCTCCGAACGCAAAAACCCTTCCTTGTCGGCGTCCAGAATGGCGACTAACGAAACCTCCGGTAGGTCTAACCCCTCACGCAGGAGGTTTATTCCCACGAGGACATCAAATTCGGCCAGACGCAAATCGCGCAGAATCTCGGTCCGGTCGATGGCATTGATTTCCGAGTGAAGGTAGCGCACGCGCACGTTCATCTGGGCCAGATAATCGGAGAGGTCTTCAGCCATGCGTTTGGTCAGCGTGGTGACCAGCACGCGCTCGTTTTTGCCGGCGCGCTGGCGGATTTCTTTCAGCAGATCGTCGACTTGTTGGGCCAGCGGCCGCACAATGATTTCCGGATCGGCCAATCCCGTGGGCCGGATAATCTGTTCAACCACGGCCCCGCCGGTCTGCTCCAATTCAAAGTCGGCAGGCGTGGCCGAAACGAACATGACCTTGTCAATCAGTGACCAGAATTCATTAAAGACCAGCGGCCGGTTGTCCAGGGCCGAAGGCAGGCGAAAACCGTATTCCACCAGGGTCAGCTTGCGCGAGCGGTCGCCAGCGTACATCCCGCGGACTTGCGGTACCGACTGGTGGGACTCATCAACGATCATCAGAAAATCGCGCGGGAAAAAATCAATCAGCGTGTACGGCCTCTCTCCCGGCTGCCGCCCCGAGAGGTGCCGGGAGTAGTTCTCAATGCCCGAGCAGTACCCGATCTCGCGCAGCATCTCCAGGTCAAATCTGGTGCGCGATTCCAGCCTTTGCGCCTCGAGCAACTTGTCGTCTTGGCGCAGTGCGGACAGCCGTTCCTCCAGCTCGGCCTCGATGCTCTTAATTGCCCCTTCCAGCCGCTGAGGGGCAGTGACGAAATGTTTGGCCGGGTAAACGACCGCTTTTTCTTTGGTGGTCAGGATTTCGCCGGTCAGCGTATCGATGACCGAGATTTTTTCGATCTGGTCGCCGAACAGTTCAACCCGCAGCGCGGTATCCTCGTACGCGGGGATGATCTCGATGGTGTCCCCGCGCACGCGGAACGTTGCCCGCGCAAAATCGATATCGTTACGGGTGTAGTGAATTTCGATTAAATCATGCAGGATCTCGTTGCGCGGGCGATTCTGGCCCACGGCGAGCAAAACCATCATCGCCTTGTAATCTTCCGGCGAGCCGATCCCATAAATGCAGGAGACCGAGGCGACAATGATGACGTCGTCTCTTTCCAAAAGCGACGAAGTCGCGCGCAAGCGTAACCGGTCAATATCGTCGTTAATCGAGGTGTCTTTTTCGATGTAGGTGTCGGTCTGCGGCACGTACGCTTCGGGCTGGTAGTAATCGTAGTAGGAGATAAAAAACTCCACGGCGTTTTCCGGGAAAAAGGCTTTCAACTCGCCGTAGAGTTGCGCGGCCAGGGTCTTGTTGTGCGAGATGACCAGCGTGGGCCGCTGCAGCCGTTCGATGACGTTGGCCATGGTGAAGGTCTTGCCCGACCCGGTCACGCCCAGCAAGGTCTGGCATTTCTCGCCGTTTTGGTAGGCGGCGATCAGTTGCTCAATCGCCCGCGGCTGATCGCCTTTCGGTTGGTATGGGCTGTGCAGGACGAATTGACTCATGATGCAGTAACCTCTTCCCGCAATCACAATAATATACGTGGTTGCAGCGGGGTTTTCAAACTGTGACGCAAACTGCTGCAGCCGTAATGTCCGGTTTCTCCGTCCCGCTTTGCGGGACATCGGAACACCGACCTATGAAACTCGCAATTAAATCTTATACGTCTTGTCTGCGGGCTTTTCAAACCCTGTGGCGGGGTGCTGACGGGCACTAAGAAGTGTAGGTCGGTGTTCCGAGCCCCGCGCTGGCGCGGGGCGACAAACCCGACAGTTCAAGCTGGCTACCAGGTGAATGGTTTCAATTCCACCGGCTTGCCGCACATCGGGCACCTGGAATTGCGGGCGATGTAGTACCCACCATCGAACCTGATCTTCCAGCCCATGTCCTCCAGCGCGTTGAGGTCACGGTAGGTCGTGCGCTCGGTGACGCCCAGTTTTTCGGCAATCCTTGCCGTGCTCAGCTTCCGCTTGCGCAGCAGGAGCTTGACCAACCGCAATAAACGATCACTCTTTGATAGCACCGTTTAGCTCCTTTGAAAACGTCGGCCGTCCGGTTAAACGCGCCAAAAGGGTTTACCACAGGGGGGCATTCCCTTTTGCGGCGCAGTGTTCTGACGCCGAACGGTTTGTTGTTGGCTAACCATCCTCCAGAAACCTGCCCGGCATCACGGCAGGGCAAGAGTTGTCCGGACCACACGCGTCCCGACGCCCTTGGCGGCCTGCGTTTGCGCACCAAGGCTGCTTTTAGAGTCGCTACGGTGCCAGTATAGAGCACTTCCCCGGAAGTTGGCAAGCTTTTTTGTGCGCGGCCACCGACGGAAAAAACGCGACTCCGGAATATTCCGGAACCGCGCCGGAAACCGTTTTGCCTGCCCTGCCGGGCCGGATGCCCCCGCCGCCTTAGTAACTAACCCTACCGGCCTTCTGCAAATTCAACTTTTTCAAAATCATCCCACTCGATTTCGATTTCCTCGCCGTCATCGGTCAGCACGAAAATGCCCTTGTTTTCGTCATTAACATCGTTCGAGCCGCGCAGGCGGAACTTGTCGCCGGAATGGAGGGTGACCTCGCAGGAACTCGTGGTGCGCTTTTTGATTCGGTGAATGTGGGCGAATTCAATATCGAATTCCATGTCTCGGTACTCCCCATCAAGAAACTCCCAGGAGTACTTCTCGTCGTCGTCCCAGGTGATCTCACCGGTGTATTGGTCTCCGTACTCCGTGTACACCGTCCCGCGCAGACGCCACGGCGCTTTGTAATCGTCGTAGGTGCGGACGAACTTTTCCGGTGCGGGCTTAAAGGTCACCGCTTCGAACTCGTCCCATTCGACTTTCACCCGGCCCCAATCAGGGACCATGATCACAATCCCGCGGTTGTCACGGTCGACGTCATTGGAGCCGGACAGTTTCAGGGTCCTTTCGTTGACCAGGGTGATGCGGCTGGCGCGCGAGGAAAGCTTTTCAATCTTCTTGATTCGGCGGAAAGGAATCTTGCGGCCCCGGCTTCGTTGGTCACCGTCCAGGATGTCAGTGGACCAAATCTCGTCGACGTCCCACTGGATAAACCCCTCAAATTCGATCCCCGATTCCGTCTCGACCGTCCCGTACAGCCGAAACCCCAAGAACTCACGGGATGGCTTGTATTCCAAAGTCAGGGGTGAAAACCGCACTTCCTCGATATCATTCCAGTCCAGTTTGATTATTCCTTCTTCGACGTCATCGATCAGAATTCCCCGGATGGAGGAGGAAAGGTCGGCGCCGCCGTCGAATTTGATTTTTTCGCCCCCTTTGAGGATAATGGAAGACCGGCGGCCCGAGCGGCGGATGATCTTTTCGATGTAACCGAAGCGTAATCCCGCCTGGGAGGTGGAACTCCAGGTGCTGCCTTCAGAGAAGATTTCGATGCCGAAAATGGAGATCTTTTTGTCCCGGCTGCGCGAGTGCCGGTCCTTGCGGATTTTGTTGGCGTCCAGGATATCGTCCCATGATCCCTCGTTTTTGTCCCAGCGAATGCGTCCGGTCAATTTGTCACCGTCGTCGGTGATGATCGTGCCATAGAGAAATCCACCTTCGGCGTGCAATCCCGTTGAAAACAGGCCTACCAGGACAACCCCCCAGAAAACCCCCAGCCAGGCATACCGACTCATTGTGTTCCTCCTTGATATTTTTTGGCGTACACCCCACGCACCGAACCATTCTTGTGTACGACCGGGGCCGGCTTGGGTTTCGCTCCCGGGGAAAAATCCCAAACTATCGTAACACCGACCTGCCCGGCATAGTGCCTAATTGTGGTACTGCTCGCCGCACAACATGGAAAGTCCGCGAGCAAGTTGTTCACACAGGATAGTCAAGGCCGGTTCGTGCGGGAAGCTGAAGAGATCGCCACGTCATCCCGCTTCGCGGGACTCCCGACGATGACTATTTTTCTGCTATTCCCGGCGTCAAAAACCCCTCACGGCCGCCTAAGCGAAGAGGGCTTCGACGAATTCAGCGGCATCGAATGTCTGCAGATCGTCGATTCCCTCACCAACCCCCACCCATTTGACCGGCACGCCAAACCGTTGCCGGATGGCGAGCACGATGCCACCCTTGGCCGTACCGTCCAGCTTGGTTAAGACCAGCCCGGTCAGGCCGGTGGCCTTGCCGAACGTTTCGGCCTGCGCCACGCCGTTTTGTCCCGTGGTGGCGTCTAAGACCAACAGCGTCTCATGCGGTGCGCCGGGATGCGCCTTGCCCACCGCCCGGGAGATTTTCTTCAGCTCTTCCATCAAATTGTGCCGCGTGTGGAGCCGCCCGGCGGTGTCAATCAAAACGACATCGTGTTTGCGCCCCTTGGCGGCGGTCACCGCGTCAAAGGCCACGGCGGCCGGGTCGGAGCCCGGGGCACCGCCGACTAAATCTGCTCCCGAACGCTCGGCCCAGATTTGCAGTTGTTCTCTTGCGGCGGCGCGGAAAGTGTCGACGGCGGCAAAAAGCACGCTCTTGCCGTCCTGCCGCAAGTGATGCCCAATCTTGCCGATTGACGTTGTCTTACCCGTCCCGTTCACCCCGACAAAGAGCGTAACATGCGGGGGGAATTGTACATCCGCGGGGGAGTCGGATTCCCCGGCCAACACCCGGCTCATCTGTCCCTGGATAATATCCAATACCTCGGCCGCACGCATGGTCTTGCCTTCTTCGCAGGTTGCGCGCAGCCGTGCGGTCAGCAGGGCGGCGGTCTCCACCCCGCAATCGGAGGCAATGAGGACCTCCTCGATCTCGGCAAAAAGTTCGTCGTCAAACTGCGGGCGGCCAGTTACCGCCTCCGTGAGCTGGCTAACCAGTTGCGCCCGGGTTTTGGTCAGACCTTTCTGTAGTTTCTTGAAAAAACCTCGCACGTCTGTTCCCTGCACTTGTCCCTTTATTGCTGGGGGAAGTGACTGGTAGCTGCTGCCGCTTTACGGCGTCTGCACATCGTCCGCCGCGGACAGGGCCGGGGCCTCATTGTGCTGGACGGCGGTGATTAAGTCTTCACCTTCGGGTTGGTCGGTGTTGAGCCGCACCGACACCAGCCGGGAAACCCCGGGCTGCTCCATGGTCACGCCATAGAGGTTGTCGGCGTTTTCCATGGTCAGCTTGTTGTGCGTGATGATGATAAACTGGGTCTGGGTCTTGAATCGCTCAAGCAGCCGCAAGAACCGTCCGGTGTTGACATCATCAAGCGACGCGTCGACCTCGTCTAAGACACAAAACGGGCTGGGCTTGACCAGGTAAAGGCCGAACAGCATGCCAATGGCGGTCAGGGCGCGCTCGCCCCCTGAAAGATGGCGAATCCCCAGGGCCCTTTTCCCCCGCGGGCGGGCAAAGATTTCAATCGGCGATTCCAGGGGGTTCCCCGGATCGGTCAGGCGAACATCGGCCTCTCCGCCCTGGAACAAATCTGTAAAGACACTCTGGAAATTGAGCCGTGCCGTTTCAAAGGTGGTCAAGAACCGCTCCCCGGCCGTGTGGTTAAGCTCGCTGATCGTCTTGTTCAACGAAGCTTTTGCCTGATTGAGATCCTCGATCTGCGCGTTGAGGAATTCCAGCCGCTCCTTTTCGCGCTCATATTCTTCGAGCGCCAGCAGGTTGACTGGCCCCATGCGCTCCAGTTTTGCCTTTAACGCGGTGATGTTATCGTCGCTTACCGTGCGTTCGGCGGCGAGGTCCTCTGTCGCGGCGTGTAGTTCTTCCCGGCTTT
>Ga0114920_10000089_pt1 | contig 41845 bp, 38 predicted proteins | sample ChitaG_FD_88683 | JGI IMG/M metagenome (GOLD analysis project Ga0114920, IMG submission 88683) | Deep subsurface microbial communities from South Pacific Ocean to uncover new lineages of life (NeLLi) - Chile_00310 metaG | ecosystem: Environmental > Aquatic > Marine > Oceanic > Sediment ...
CAATGACTCCACCGATCATTTTGGTTAACTCATCAATCTCGATCTATTAAATCGCTTATCCTTAATTGTGATAATGCTCTCACTCTGCCAACAACTGCTCTAGGTCTGCGATATTAAACATATTACCATTTCTTTTTTTTTTAATATAGTAATAAAGAGGATACAATACTTAACCTGGATTATTCAGGTTAGTTTATTTATAAATATCTCTATGATAAATCCTTACGCTTATGCTTTTGTCCTTGAAGTGTTCCCTCAGCTTCTCGGCTAGAATGACAGATCTATGCCTTCCGCCTGTACAGCCGATAGAAATAGTCAAATAACTCTTCCCTTCACCTATGAAGTTGGGTATTAAATAATCAATAAACCTGAATAATTTATTCAGGAATTTTTTCGTATCGGCTGCATTTAAGACATATTCCTTGACTCCCCGGCTTCTTCCTGTCTTGTCTCTCAGCTTATCAATATAGAACGGGTTGGGCAAAAATCTCGTATCGAAGACCAAATCAGAATCCACAGGAATCCCGTATTTATAGCCAAAGCTTATAACCACAATTTGCATCTTTCTGCTTTTTTTCTTCATGAATCGTCTTGTTAGAAGTTCTTTAAGCTGAGTGATGTCAATAGAGGTTGTATCGATGACTTCATCTGCCATCTTCTTAATCTCTTCCAACCTTTTTCTCTCTAAACGAACGCTTTCCAATATAGATTTCTTTCTCTTCAATGGATGAGGCCGCCTGCTCTCGCTAAATCTTTTAACCAAGGTCTCATCAGAGGCATCAAGGAAGATTAGCCAAGGTGATAATTTTTTTCTGATTAATTTTAAAATCTCAGGAAATTCGGTTGTAAATCCAGCTTCCCTGATATCAATCACGAGAGCTACCTTTTCTATTTCCACCTCTTTCTTTGTCCAGAGAATTACTAAACTTGGAATGAGTTTAGCGGGTAAATTATCTATACAATAATATCCCAAATCTTCGAGAAACCGGCTGACTACAGTTTTCCCGGATCCTGATAAGCCTGTAATGATAAGGAATCTATCATCTTTCACGTTATTTACTCTTTTCCTAAATTCACCGAGCCGAAAGGATACGATTTAGCTTTTTGACAATTTCTTGAGGCGCATGGTAGCCTCTTTCCCCAAGGGTGTGCACCTTACAGGCCACCTCAATTAAAGTTGCCATGTTCCTTCCAGGTGCGACAGGAATATTTATTTGCCGGATTTTCTCCCCCAAAATTTTATAATATTCAGGAGATTTCAGGCCAAGGCGATCGTACTCTTTTCCTGGTCGCCACTTTTCAAGCTTAATGGCCAAATCGATTTCTGTCTGCATACAGATGGCTTGATGTCCAAAAATTTCTTTAATATTAATAATCCCTAATCCTCTTATCTCCATGTAATAACGAGCAATATGAGGAGCTGTTCCTATTAACTTTCCGCTGGACTTTCTCTTGATTTGGACAACATCATCGGAAACAAATCGATGTCCACGGGAAATGAGCTCTAATGCGCTTTCGCTTTTCCCTATGCTGCTATCACCTATGATAAGGACGCCCATGCCAAAAATCTGGAGTAATCCCCCAGAAATTTTTAAAGACTCCTTCACCTTATCCATTTAATTTCTCTTCTTCTTCATAAATAACATCCAAAATAGTATTGATATTTTTGGCCTTAAGAACCTTTTTTACCAAAGAGCTTGATTTGCGGACAAGGTGAGCAATGGCCGCTAAAATCTGAAGGTTTAGGCTTGGATTATCAGGCGAAGAAACCACCAGGAAAAAAACATGTGAAGGCTTCCCATCCGTAGAATGAAAATTCACACCATTCTTTGAAATGGCCAGCAAAACAATAGGATCTTTCACTCCTTTCATCTTACAATGGGGGATTGCAACACCTTCTCCAATGGCAGTGCTTCCCAGTTCCTCTCTTTGAAAAAGTCTATCGTATAATTCTTTCTTTTTAGATATCCTATTCTTCCTTTTTAAGAAATTAACCATCTCTTTAATGGCAGATTCTCTGTCCTGATACTCCAGCTCAGTGATTATCATATCCTGCATCAATAAATTTTGTAGTTTCAAGGTCATTTTTCACTCGCAAAAAATATATCCCGGATTATTCACGAAAAGTATCGGCATTTTTTTATTAATAATTCAGGCTATTCAGGTTCCACAAGGCCATAATTCCCGTCTTTTCTTTGGTAAATAACTGCCCATTTTTCGGAACCTGATTTTCGAAAAACAAACACCTCTTTCTTGTTTAAATCAAATTGGATAAGAGCCTCTTCGACTGACATGGGCTTTAAGGAATAATCCTGGCTTCTTATGACTTGCCTCGGACGTTCTTCAGATTCAATCGGAAGAGAAAAGATTTCTTTCTCTCTACTCTTTCTCCTTTTCCTTTCTCTTAATTTCTCTCTCTCTTTTTTGGCTCTTTTCTCTATGTTATCAAACGCCAAACCTAGAGAGCTTCGCATGTCTTGAGTTTCCTCAACCACATTTAAAGTCGCCCTTCTGGTTTTGATATTAATCTCGGCCTTATGCCTGTATTTCTCTACAGAGAGAATAATATTTGCATCTATTTCATAGTCAACCAATTTCTCTAAAGATTTCAACCTTTTCTCGCAGTATTTCTTCATTTCGGGAGTGATATTTGTGTGTTGAGCAGTAAAATTTATATTCATTAAGCTTCCTCCATCATAAACTTCCTCTTTCTTATGTGGGAGGGTGGTATATTAAGCTGCATTCTGTATTTTGCCACGGTCCGACGGGCAATTCTAAAGTTTTCTTTTGCCAGTATATCGCCTATTTCGATATCACTAAACGGATGACTTTTGTCTTCGCCCTCTACCAGCTTTTTAATCTTCTCTTTGACTCTTAAGGAAGAGATTTCTTCCCCAAAATCTCCTGAGAGAGATTTGTGGAAAAAGTACTTAAGGGAAAAGACGCCTCGAGGCGTCATGATGTATTTATTGGTAACCACTCTTCCCACGGTTGACTCGTGAACACCTAATTCCTGGGCGAGCTCTACCAAAGTTAGGGGCTTAATATAGTCAAGCCCTCTTTCAATAAATTCTTTTTGCTTATCTACAATGTATTTAGCGACTCTAAACACCGTCTTGTTTCTTTGGTCTAGACTCCTCAAGAACCAAAAAGCCTTTTTCATCTTCTCTTTCAAAAACGTGTATGCTTCTGGATTATCTTTTGATGCTCGAGCCAAAATCTTCTTGTAGTAATTGTTAATCCTTAGCTGGGGTAAACCTTCGTTATTTAAGGTTATTCTATACTCATTGTCTTCCTTTGTGACCACTATGTCAGGGATAACATAGAACGTTTTTTCCTGGCTGTATTTTCTTCCAGGAGTGGGATTCAAATGTTTAATAATTTCTATATGGTTCTTCACGGATGAAAGAGAAATATTAAGTATCTTAGCCACCTGAGAAAAATTGGATTTTTCCAAAAGATGAAGATGATCGCTGACGATTGTTCGAGTTACTTTATCTTTAATCTGGAAATAATCCATCTGAGCGAGCAGAGCTTCCCTGAGATCTAGACTCCCCGCACCGATAGGGTCAAATTTTTTGATCTTATCTCGAACTTCATTGATTTTATCCACAGTGACATCGTTTCTCTTTGCTATTTCTTCCACAGAGGTAGTAAGATATCCATCTTCATTGATATTTCCTATAATATACTGTGCTATTTCTTTATCCTTCTCATCAAAAAAAGTCAGGTTTGCCTGCCAATTCAGATGATCCCAAAGAGAAGCGCTTCTGGTAAGAATATTTTCTAAAGAAACGGCCTCTTTTTTTTCTGAAAAATATGTGCGGATTCCATTATCAAAATACTCCTGAAAGTAGGATTCATAATCCATGTCTTGATCTTGATCTTCTTCATAAGATTCCTTGGTTTCTCCAATCTCGATATCTTCTTGTTCCTTCTTCTGTTCATCTTCAACCTCTTCCTTACCTTTCAGATCTTCCTGGCCTTCTCCTTCTGATTTCTCTTCTTCGGTCTCTTCAGCAACTTCGAGCATCGGATTCTGAGAAAGCTCGGTATCAATAATCTCGATAAGCTCCAGGTTCGTTAAGGGGAGGAGTTTTATTGCCTGCTGAAGTGCAGGCGCAAGAATTAATTTCTGAACCTGTCTCTGTTCTAGTCGCTGTTTGAGAATCATGTTCCTGTACGCCTCAATCTTAATCTATAAATTCTCTAAAGATCAAATTTCTCGCCTAAATAGCTCTTTCTCACCTCTTCAGAAATGACTAATTCCTTTGGAGTTCCCACCTTCAATATTTTTCCTTTATCAATGATATAAGCTCTATCCGTAATTTTCAATGTTTCCCTAACACTGTGGTCTGTCACAAGCACTCCTATTCCTCTATCCTTGAGAGATAGGATTATGGCCTGTAAATCAATAATGGCTAAAGGATCAATGCCTGTAAATGGCTCATCCAGGAGAATAACCTGGGGGTTTGTGATCAGTGCCCTTGCAATTTCAAGTTTTCTTCTTTCACCACCTGAGAGAGTATAAGCCTTTGCTTTAGCCAGCTTTTTAAGACCAAACTCTTCAAGAGTCCTCGCTGAATCTCCATTGCCTCTCAAATACACACGCCGAATTGTTTCCATTATCGATAAGATATTATCCTCGACGCTTAACTTCCTAAACGCAGACGGCTCTTGAGGAAGAAGACACAGCCCCTTTCTTGCTCTGATGTACATAGGAAATCCTGTAATATCTTCTCCGTCCAGAAAGATTTGCCCTGAATCTTGAGGAATGAGACCAAGAATTAAAGAAAAGATGGTCGTCTTGCCAGCTCCATTCGGCCCCAAAAGCCCGACAATTTCACCTTTTTTGACATTAATCGAAACATCATCTACTACTTTCTTTTTTTGATAGCTTTTTTTTAGATTCTTTGCTTCTAAATAGTCCTTCATCTTTCACAACTTTATAACCGTTTTCGACCTCTCTCGGTCTTTGTTTTCAACTGCGATTTTACCATCGGCCAGGTAAAAAGTCAATTTGTCACCCCTGGTTATTCCCTTCTCTTTCTCTATTAATACAGTGTTTCCTGAAAGAACAATTATCTCTTCATCGACATCATAGTTTGCTTCTTCTCCTCTTCCCTCTCTGAGGCTTTGCTCAAGAATGACATTCCCTTTGCCGACAATTTTCTTCATCCCTCCTTTCTCCTCTTTCAGATAAACAGATATGGACCTCGCTCGTAATTTGATGTCTTTAACCCTTAAAGAAGCATTCTCTCTATAAGAGACAAGATTCTCCTCGGGCTTAAAAACCATGATATCTGACGAAATTTCTAGCCTTTCCTCTTCCTTATCCTTGGGTTTATAAGGAACCGTTGCCTTTACTCCCTGTATGCACAGAATTCTCCTCGTCTCCGCATTCAGCATAATTTCGCCAGCACGGAGCACATCATCTTCCTGCCATATCTTGACATTTTCCATAAAAAAGAAACGCTTCTCTTCCTCGGAAAATCTCATTTCTCTGGCTGTTATAAAAACAGGCTGCTTTTTGGAAAAAAAGCCCACTGAATCTTCCTTATCCTGAGCTTTAAGAACCACCTTGACTCCGCCTTTCGCTTCTAAGTTATTGTCACTAAGAGAGACATCGGCTTCTTTAGTAGAGATTTCGCTCAGCGAAGATTTGATTTTTACACCGAACTTGCCTTTTCCCTTAATATGGAGGATATTGGCTTTGCCTTTTAGGAACATTTCTTCTCCTGACAGTATCAGCTGCTCTTCGGAGGACGCGTCCTGATTAACCATCCTGGTATTTTTTACAGCGTGAAATTCCTCCAGTTCTCCGTCGCGATTCATCACGAATTTCATAGATCCAGAATGGATCTCGGTAAACTCATCCGAAGAAGAAAAAAGCCTATAGGTACAATCCTCTTTGGCTTGGATCTCATGAATTTCCGGCATATCCGGAAAGGCTTTGAGCATAATTTCTTCCGCTTCTATCTCCCGTCTTTCATTCTCGGTCTCTTCTTCGATTAGAGAAACCTTGGCATTGCCTTTCAAAAACAGAGTTTTGAATTGTTCTTCATTCGAATTCAGCTCAAAGCTCAAAAATTTGGCGTAAGCTTCACTCTTTCCATGAAAAAGACTCACATCACCCTTTATTGTCCCGCTCTTCGTTTTTCTGCTGTATTCGAACTTGTTTGCCTCAACTACAAGAGGAAGTGAAGATTCCTGATTCTGTTTCATTTCAAGATGGATTTTTTCCTCGAGCACAATTTTCTCCTGCTTGAGCGAATAGGTCATTCTTTGGGCATTACCCGAGGCCGGGTCGGAGGAGAAACTTATACCCTCATCACACCAGAAGAGTTCTTTCTCTTTTTCATAGTGCAAGGAGACTGATTCGACCACTAAATCTTTGTGTACAATTCTGACCTTACCCGAGGCCAAGAAATGATTCCCCTCCTTGTCATAAATAACTTCATCCCCAAAGAGTAAAATATCTTTGCCTTCTCTTCGTTTTACAAACACAACTTCAACACTTCCCTCTAAATGGTATCGATCATCTTCTCCTAAGTAATGTTTATCAGCTCTGAACCGAATTTTTCCTTCCTCTCCTTCGACTTCCAAATACTCAACCTTTTCTCGTTTTTCAATTTTCTGTTGGGTTATTTCTTCTGGTTTCATCGGAATATCAGTTTGCCGTCTTGATCGAGTTACGAAATTTTCCAGAATCACAGCCAGAACAATCAGAAAAAAAGCGGCTAACAAGAGCCTTATTCCTTTTGCCCAGCTAAATTTTATTTTCTTCATGTCTTCTTACTTTTTTACATCTTCTAGAGAGAGGCTGATCTCTTCTTCTCCTAAGTATTCTGAAAGCAGAAGCGAGTAGACCATGTCGATTCTGTCCCCTTTATGGATATTCTCTGCCCAATCAGCTCGACCCCAACCCAAAGCTTTAAAAATCCTTCCATTCTGCCTTACCAGAAACTTGCTGTGCCTGCCTTGAATCGTCTGGGGTTCCCCAACAACCACAGCTTTTTGTGTCAAAAAAACCGGTTTCGGATTCCCTACTCCAAAAGGAGAAAGGAGAGAATAATTCTCTATTAAAGACAAATTGATATCTGTAAAATCCATTTTTGCATCTATGTATATTTTTCTCTTTAAATGCTCATCTTTTATTCTTGAGCTGGCAAAGGCATTAATAGCTTCCTTGAACGCTGCCATATTTTCTAAGGCAAGCACACATCCTGCAGCATATGTATGGCCACCATAGCTCAGAAAAAAATCTTTACATTCTTCCAAGCTGTCAATAAGAGAAAACTCACTGATGCTTCTCCCAGAGCCGTAAGCTTTTTCATCTTCATAGCTGAAAAGGATCACAGGGCGATGATAGTAGTCCTTAAGCCTTGATGTCACCACACCGATAACTCCCCGGTGCCACCCCTCGCAGCCCAATATCAAAAATTTATAGCGTTTATCTAGAGATCTTGCCTCGATTCTGTCCAGCGCTTGCTTATGAATTCTTTTCTCTGTTTTCTGCCTATCACTGTTCAGTTTATCAAGATGACGCACAATTTCAATTGATTCTGGCAGAGAATTCGCAAAGAAAAGCTGAACGGCCAGATCAGTCATTCCCATTCTTCCTGCAGCATTTATTCTTGGCCCAATCCTGAAACCGACATCTCCGACAGAAACCCTCCTACCGCTCAGGCCGCAAACTTCCATCAAGCTTTTGAGTCCTGTGTTTGAAACATCTTCAAGCCCTTTTAATCCAAACTTCACAAAAAGCCTATTTTCACCTCTCAAATCTGCTATGTCAGCTATTGTTCCTATTGATACAAGTTTTAAATAGGGCAGAAGTGAGGAAGACTTCCCCTCTTTTTCGAAAAGGGCCTGAAGCAATTTAAAAACAACTCCAATGCCAGCTAATCTTTTCTCGGGATATCCTGAATCTCTGAGCACAGGATTCAAGATAGCCCGTGCTTCGGGAAGCCGAGGCCCAGGCTGATGGTGGTCAGTTATGATAATGTCGATTCCTTTTTCTTTTGCTCTTTCAGCAAACTGTGTTGCTTTAATTCCGCAGTCAACACTTATCAGTAAATGAGCTTCTTTTTCAAGGACAACTTCAATGTGCTCATCTTTGATTCCATAGCCTTCTTTCAATCGATCTGGGATAAAATAATCAGCCTGAGCACCAAGGGACTCGAGAGCCTTGAGGAGAATAACTACAGATAGAATTCCATCCACATCATAATCACCAAAAACAAGGATCTTTTCTCCCTGGGCAATTGCTTCTCTGATTCTCTCCACTGCCTCCTTCATTCCTTTCATCAAGAAAGGATCATGAAGGTCTTCCAAAGTCCCAAACAGAAACTGCTGAGCAGTTTCCAGGGCAGAAATTCCGCGATTTGCTAATATTTGGGCAATCTCAAGAGGAATGCCGAGTTCAGCAGAGAGATATCCTGCTTCATCTCGAGGCTGATTTAATATCCAAATTGAATTAGTCACATTTTTTTTAATTTATCATAATCAGTCCTAATCCACAACTCAGAACAATGGGGTCAGGCTTTCATAACTTTCATAACTTTTATAAAATCTATAGATTAGCGCAGTTAAATGAAAAATTGGAGCCTCAAGAAAAAAGCAAAAAAAACAAATTATAAAAGTTATGAAAGTTATGAAAGCCTGACCCCAATGCCTCAAGGTATGACCCCATTGTGGAACTGACCCCAATTTAATATAATTGTTATGCCGTGATAGGAAATCTAAAAGAAAAATTAGCCAAAACGAGCGATAGCTTCAAAGAAAAATTTGAGGAATTCTTCCGGAGTGATAAGAGCCGAGAAGAAATCCTTGAGGAACTCTCGGAATTCATGATTCTGGCCGATTTTGGAGTGAATACTACTGAAAAAATTATCAGCTCTATAAGAGAAAAAAGTAAAAAAAATGACACTTTTAGAGGCATTAAAAGTGTATTGGAAGGGGAAATTATTGAGATTCTTTCTCAATTCCCATCAGATTTTAATCTCGACCAATCTCATTCAATAGTCATGTTTGTCGGCATCAACGGCGGAGGAAAGACAACTTCTTTAGCCAAGGTAGCTTATCATTTTAAAAAAGAGGGAAAGAATGTGTTGATGGTAGCAGCGGATACTTTCAGGGCAGCAGCTCAGGAGCAACTCGCAATATGGGGGAAAAAAATAAATATTCCTGTTATAAAAGGCCAGTATGGCGCAGACCCCGCCTCAGTTATCTATGATGCAATACAATCCTTCAAGACTCGCGAGTCCCAGCTCCTTCTCATCGATACGGCTGGAAGGATCCACACCAATGCGAATTTAATGAAAGAGTTGGAAAAGATCAGGCGTGTCATTTCTAGAGAAATTGAAAGTGCCCCGCATGAGATATTACTCGTTCTGGACGCCAGCATCGGCCAAAATGCCTTGATTCAAGCCAGAGAATTTCTTAAATTTTCGGGTATAACCGGTGTCTTCCTATCCAAACTGGACGGAACAGCCAAAGGGGGATGTGTCATCAGTATAGTCGAGGAGTTGAAGCTTCCGATTAAGTTCATCGGTATCGGAGAGGAAGAGAAAGACATGCTTTCATTTTCTCCTCACGAATTTGTCAGAGCCCTTCTTTCATGAAAAACCACAAAGATATCTCCTACCTTCAAATGGCCTATTCCTTAGCTGAGAAAGCTAAAGGCTGGGCAAGCCCAAATCCCTATGTTGGAGCTGTTATTGTAAAAAGAGGGATTATTGTGGGATATGGGTACCATGAAAAACCAGGCAAACCCCATGCCGAACTCATTGCTCTCCAAAAGGCAGGCACGCTTTCCCGAAACTCTACTGCGTACATTACTTTAGAGCCCTGTGTTCACTGGGGAAGGACCCCTCCTTGTGTGGAAAGCCTTCTCCAAGCTCGCCATAAAAGAGTCGTCATTTCTGCTCTTGACCCCAATCCCCTTGTTTTCAAAAAGGGGGTCAGAAGAATGAGACAGGCCGGAATAGAAGTAATAGTAGGCCTCCTTGAGGAAAAAAATAAGCGCCTCAATGAAATCTATCTAAAATACATAACAAAAAAGCTCCCCTTTGTCGTTGCCAAAGCTGCCATTAGCCTGGATGGAAAAATTGCCACCAAAAATTTCAACTCACGGTGGATCTCTTCCTCACAAACAAGAGAGTATATGCATCTTTTAAGAGGAGAGTACGATGCGATTATGGTAGGGATCAATACACTCATCAAGGATGATCCGCTTCTAACCATACGACATCGGAATTGGAAGGGGAAAAAAATTATGCGGATTATCCTCGACTCTCGGCTCCGTTTCCCCCTAAATTCTAGGATCCTCTCTACTCTCTCCCAAGGAAAAATACTGGTTTTTACCCTCCGTACGGCGTCCCCCAAAAAAGCTGAAGCTCTGAGAAAAAAGGGTGTGGATATCGTTTTTCTCCCCCGCACCTCATCCAAAGTTGATTTAAAAGAAGTTCTTGCCTGGCTAGGTCAGAATGAAATAGCAAGCGTGTTCGTTGAAGGAGGACGCCTCTTGTTGACTTCCATGCTCGAAAAAATGTTAATAGACAAGATCTTTCTGAGCATCTCCCCTAAATTAATCGGCGGGGAAAAAGCACCTTCCCTCTTCCAGGGCAAAGGTGCAGGCTGCATCAAAGATTCGTTTCTTCTCGAAAGAATAAACTCTTTTCAAATCGATAAAGACATTATTTTTGAAGGATATTTCTAATGTTTACAGGAATCATCAATCACATTGGCATTTTCAAAGGATACAGAAAAGGCAAACAGGAAATGGCTGCCGAGGCTGCAACGCTTTCCTCCCGAATAGAACTCGGGGAAAGCCTGTCGGTCAACGGGATCTGCCTGAGTCTTATTAAAAAAGAAAAGAACGTACTTTTCTTCAATCTTGCTCGAGAAACCATAGAGCGAACTAATTTGGGCTCTCTCAGACAGGGAGTAAAGCTGAATCTTGAACTGCCTCTCACTCTCTCTTCGCCTTTGAGCGGCCATCTCATCACAGGTCACATCGACTCCCGAGGAAAGATTGTCAAAATTGTACAGAGGCAAGCAGGAAAAAGAGTAACAGTCTCTTTTCCTCCAGAGCTAAGGAAATATTTTATCCCCAAAGGTTCGGTCGCTTTAAACGGAGTTAGTCTAACCATAGCCGATCTAGGGACTTCTTCCTTCGATGTTGAGCTAGTCCCCATAACACTTGAAAATTCCAATCTGGGCGAATCAAAAAGAGGTGATGACATCAATATAGAATGTGACATGATTGGAAAATACGTGTATAATTGGATAAGCAAAGGGAAACGAGAAAGATAGGATTAAATAGGCTATTAAATGGAAAATAAAACAGAAATAAGTTCAGTAAAAAAAGCCATAAAAGCTGTAAAAGCAGGCAAGCTCATCATCATTGTCGATGATAAAGACAGGGAGAACGAAGGCGATCTTATGATTGCCGCTGAAAAGGTTACTCCTGAAAATATCAACTTTATGGCAAAACATGGCCGAGGTCTTATCTGCATGCCTCTGACAAAAGAAAGGGTAAAGGAATTGCAGATTCCACCTATGGTTATAGACAATACAGCCCGCTTCGGAACAGCATTCACAGTTTCTATCGATGCCAAGACAGGTGTGTCAACAGGCATCTCAGCTCATGACCGGGCAAAAACAGCCCTGACTGCCATAGATCCCAAAACTCGCCCCTCCGATCTTGCCCGGCCTGGCCATATCTTTCCTCTCAGAGCAAGCGACGGAGGAGTTCTGGAGAGATCTGGCCAGACCGAAGCGGCCATAGATATTGCCCGGTTGGCAGGCCTGTATCCTGCAGGGATCATCTGCGAAATAATGAATGAAGATGGCACCATGGCCCGAATGCCTCAATTAGAAAAATTCAGCCGTGCTCACGATACGCCTATCCTGACTATCGCCGACCTGATCAAATACCGGATGAAGCATGAAAGACTCGTCAAAAAAATAGCAGAAACAAATATGCCAACGATCTACGGATATTTCAAGCTGATGATATTCGAAGATACCATCCATAAAGAAAACCATTTGGCCCTGGTTAAAGGGGACATAAAGAAAGATGAGCCAATCCTTGTCCGCGCTCACTCTCAATGCCTGACAGGAGACACTTTTGGCTCTGCTCGCTGTGACTGCGGAGAACAGCTTCACCGTGCCATGGAAATGATCAACAAAGAAGGGAAAGGAGTCATCCTTTATGTTCTCAATCAGGAGGGAAGAGGAATCGGCCTGATCAATAAAATCAAAGCCTACGCAATCCAGGACCAGGGAGTAGATACCGTAGAAGCTAATCGTAAGTTGGGATTTAAGCCTGACCAAAGGGACTACGGAATAGGAGCGCAAATCCTGGTCAATCTTGGGGTAAACAAGCTCCGTCTTATAACCAATAATCCTCGCAAATTCATAGGATTGGCTGGCTATGGCCTTGAAATTGCCGAACGAGTGTCCATCGAAATCCCTCCCAATAAGAGCAACATCAAATACCTAAAAGCCAAGAAGGAAAAGATGGGGCACATCCTGGAAATGGTTTAATCAATTTTCGTTTCAAGGAAGAAGGTGACAGGACCATCATTTATCAGATGAACATCCATCATCGCCTGAAAGACTCCTGTTTCTACCTTCATGCCTCGTTGTTTGATTAGCTCAACAAAATACTTAAAAAGCTTCTCCGCTTTCTCCGGTTCCTCAGCCTTATCGAAACTCGGTCTCCTTCCTTTTTTCACAGAGCCGGCAAGGGTGAACTGCGAAACGGCCATGGCTTCTCCTTGAATGTCCAATACGGACAGATTCATTTTTCCCTCTGAATCGGGAAAAATCCGAAGTTCAGTCGCTTTTTTAGCCAGATAATGAGCATCTTCCTCTGAATCACCTTTTTCAATGCCAACAAGAAGACAGATTCCCTGGCCAATTTTTCCAACAACCTTACCTTGAACTTCTACCGCAGCCTCTTTCACTCTCTGTAGCACAATCTTCATTTTCCTATCCTATCTCCTCAAGATTCTCTCGCGGGAAAAGACATCCCTTAAACTCTTCAAATCTTCATGGTTAAAAAGCAAATTTAACAGAATATACGCCAGCATTCCCAATGCAATGGCTGCAGATAAAACACCAAGTTGCTTCAAAAAAACCAGCTGGGGGAAATCAAACTGCTTCATAAAAAACCAGACAAGCCCTCCCATTGCCGCTGCTGAGAACGCGGATTTTAAGGCTGATGTTATAAACTCTTTCTTCTCTATTTTTCCAATTTTTCTTTCCAGGATTAAGAAGAGAACAAAAAAGTTGAACACAACGGAGAATGACAAAGCCAAGGCTATGCCTCCCACTCGAAGAGGCCTCATTAAGATCAAAGAGCACGAAATATAGATTATCATCACAAAAAAGGCAACGATAGCAGGCGTTTTTGTATCTTTAAGGGAGTAGAAAGCAGGGGCTAAAATTCTGACTCCGGAAATAAATGGAATGCCAATGGCAAAATAGAAAAGGCACGGGGCACTCATGGAAGTTGATTGGGCATCGAACATTCCTCTCTCGAAAAGAACTTGGATGATAGGGCGGTTCAATACAAGCAATCCCACCATAGCAGGAAGAGTTATAAAGAATATGAGCTTAAAGGAAAAAATAAGAGTCTTTTTCATGCCCTGAATATCTTTACGGGCGGCCTGGTCTGAAAAAGTGGGCAGAAGTGCGATAGAGAGGGCAACAGAAAAAATACCCAGTGTAATCTCCTGAACCCTGGAAGCAAAGTAGAGAGAGGCAACACTCTCCTCCTCTAAAACAGAAGCGAGCATCCGGCTTATAAAAAAGTTTATCTGAATTATCCCGGCGCCAAATATACCTGGAATCATCAGCTTTGCCACCTTGCGGACAGCTGGATGTGTAAAAGAGAGACCAAACTTGAAGCGCATTCCCTTCTGCCAGAGAAAAGGAAGCTGGAAGCCAAGCTGCAATACTCCGCCGAGAACAACTCCGAGCGCAAAAATAAAGGCAGGCTCCTCTGCCTTCCTGGCAAAAAGAAAGGCTACAGTGATGATCGCCAAGTTAAAAAGCACAGGAGTAAAAGCAGGAACGAAAAACTTATGGAAAGAGTTCAGGATGGCCATGGCTAAAGCGGCAAGACTGATTAAAAAAATATATGGAAACATTATGCGCGTTAGAACACCGGTAAGCTCCCATTTCCCTAGAAAATCACCGAAGCCAGGGGCAATAATTCTAGCCAATAGGAAAGCAAAGACCATTCCCAATACAGTGATAACAGCCATAATCACAGTCAAATCGAAAAAGAAAACATTGGCAAATTTCCAGAGCTGTTCACGCGATTTTTCCTTTTTCATCTGGGCAAAAACTGGAATAAAGGCTGCTGTCATCGCTCCTTCGGCTGTCAATCTCCTTAACAAATTGGGGATATTGTAAGCCATATAGTACGCATCGGCACTTCTGCCTGTACCTAAATAATAAGCCTGGATCATATCTCTTATATAGCCAAAAATTCTGCTCAAAATTGTTGGCGTAGAAACGGCTAAAGTCGATCTTACCAATCTTCGATTCTGTTCTTTTTGTTCCATATCACTCTGTTAGCCTGTTAGGGTCAGACCTTTATAAGTTTTATAATTTTTTAAATATTCTATATCTAATTATATCTTCTTTGGTTATATTCTCAATAAAGTTATAAAAGTTATAAAGGCCTGACCCCATTGTTATCCATTTTTCCAGAAGTTGACTTTAGAGAAGAGATATTTTATCATAATATTTCCAATAAGGAGAAAGAAATGGCCTATCACAAATCTGCCATACGCCAGTGGAGGCGAAGTCTTCGCAGAAATGCTGTAAACAGGAGAAACAAATCAATTCTCCGCAATCATATAAGAAACCTAAGAGAGGCCATCAAAAACAAGGATAGGGAAGCAGCCCAGAACCTCCTTCCCCAAACCTTCTCCCTTATTGATAAATCAATCAAAAAAGGAGCCATCCACCAAAACACTGGCAACCGCTACAAGTCAAGGTTGAGCCAACAGATAGAAATGATCAACCCTTCTCCCTCCAAGTAACACTCTCCTCCTTCCGGAGGCGGCAATAACCGAATAGGAACCTTTCTAAAAGTATCTGTGGATCAAGAGACGACTTTTTAATATTTAAATCGATCTTCTCAAGCTCTCCTAAGACATACTTCAAATCCCGCAAGGAAAATCTCTCAACCAAGAAGAAAAATTCTCTGGATTTTGTCTTATAAAAGTTCCCATATTTCTCATGAATATGAGGCCTTAATTCCTTGAAAATCTTCTTTCTATCCATATCCTTCTCTTTAAGCCAAAGCTTTGCCAAAAATATATCGCGGAAGAACTTAACCATTAAGCCAAGGATAAACTCAGGCTTCGTCCCTTCTCTAAATAAATTAGTCAGAACTCGAAGGCCTTTCTCAAAATCGGCCTTTTCAAGGCTATCAGCTATTTCCCATTCAAAATAGGTTTTTACCCAACCGGAAACCTGGTTGACGTCATCCACGTCGATTATCCTCTTTTCGCCAACGAATGTTATGAGCTTTTCTAACTCATTATTCACTCTTCCCAGATTGTTCCCGCCTAATTCTTCAAGTCTTTTCTTTGCTTCAAGGCTAAATTGTTTCCCTTGGGATGAGAGCTTCCTGTCCATCCAGGCAAAAAGAGCCCTTTCTTTTAAAGGCTTTATTTCTTTCGCACAGATTAAAGACGCGGGAAAGGATGAAAAAAGCTTTAAGAGGGAGCTCGCTTTTCTTAATTTCCCTGAAAAAATGATTATGATAAGAGTCTTAGAGGGCGGCGAGGAGAAATAATCCTTTAACACCTTCTCCTCTGAGCTAGTCAAGTTTTCATTTTTTCCCTTGAAAGCCTCTACGATTATAATTCTCCAAGGGGAGAGAAAGAAAGGAAGTGTCCGCGCAGAATCTATGATCTGCATCCAGGAGTGATCTTCGAGGTTGAATTTTTCGACGTTGTAATCTTGAATATCAGGGGAAATAAGCGTTTCTTTTAATTCATCGACAAACTGGTAAGCTAAAAAGAGTTCCTCTCCATGAAAAAAATAGCAAGGGACTAGGTTCTCTTCCTTGATTCCTGCGTTAAGAAAAAAGTTATACACCCCCCTAGAATCCTTCTAGAATGGTAACCACAAGATTGCGAGCAAATTTTTCAGCCACTTTATCTATGGCTTCAGACTCTACTGACTGAAAATCCGTACCTTGCGGCACCTCATACTCCTGCTGAAAAACAAAATTGTCATTGGAAAAGATAACATCCTGACTAACCAAGTCTCTAAGGATAATCTTTGCGACAATAACGATATTGTACCGATCGGCCGTCGCCTCACCTGAAAACGCGATGGGATGAACACGAAAATTAACAATTTCCCCAGTTAAAACAGCATCTGCAGACTTCATACTGCCAGTAATCTCTACCTTTCCCCTAGCCACAATTTCGTTAATAACGGCTTGAGTTAACTTCACATCTAACTCAAAACGTCTCGTATTATTCTTGAATACAGGAATATTCATCTTCTTGATATGAGGGGGAAGGAAGGCACCTGCACCTCGAAGATGATAACCACATTGAACGAAAAGGAGGCAAAGGAAAACGAGCGAGAGGATTTTCTTCATGTCAGTTCGGAAGATATTCATAGGACAATATTGACCAGTCTATTCTTTATGTAAATTATTTTTTTAATCTCTTTTTCTTTTATGAGATTCTGTATGCGACTCAAGCCTAGAGCCATATCTTTTATTTGCTCCTCAGGCAAATCTCTTTCTGCTTCGAACTTACTTCTTAATTTTCCGTTAACCTGAACAACAACTGTAACTTTTTCTTCTTCAGCAAATTTGGGGTCAAAAGACGGCCAGGGAGCACGAATGACAAGAGTTTTATTTCCCATTCTCTCCCATAGTTCTTCACAAACATGGGGAGCAAATGGAGAAAGAATCAAAACAAGCTTTTCAAGGGCTTCTTTCAAAATATTTTTTCCTTCTTCGCTCTCTCTCAGCTTCTCGCTTTCTCCCTTGATATGGTTGAAAAATTCCATGATCGAACTCACAGCTGTATTCAGATGATATCTCTGCCCGATATCATCGCCCACCTTCTTTATCGTTTGATGCATTTTTCTTCGCAATCCTCTGATCCTTTCATCCTCCTGTTTCGTTCTTTCTACAAGGGCGGATTCGCCTTCAAAAAGATCCAGATTTTCTTGAAAAAATGACCAGAGTCGATTCAAGAATCTAAAGCACCCTTCGATACCTTTCTCATTCCAAGCAAATTCCTTTTCTGGAGGAGAAGTAAAAAGAGTAAAAAGCCTCAAAGTATCTGCTCCATATTTTTTTACCATATCATCAGGATCGACTACATTCCCTTTTGATTTGGACATTTTGGCGCCGTCTTTGGTGACCATTCCCTGGGAAAGCAGGCGAGGAAAGGGCTCATCATTCTTAACTAATCCGAAATCCCTTAAGAACTTGCAGAAAAATCTCGCATAAATCAAATGAAGAATGGCATGTTCTATTCCGCCAATATATAGGTCAACTGGCATCCAGAAATCTGTAGATTTGGGATTGAAAGGCATCTCATCTTCATGAGGGGAGCAATAACGGAAAAAATACCAGGATGAGTCAAAAAAGGTGTCCATTGTGTCTGTTTCCCGTCGGGCTTCTCCTTTACATTTTGGACAAGCTGTCTTGGTAAAGCTTTCGACTTTCTCAAGAGGAGAACCTTCCTCCCCCTTAAACTCAACTTCACGGGGGAGGACCACAGGCAATTCTTCAAAAGGGACTCCTACTACTCCGCATTTTTGACAATAGACTACGGGAATTGGAGTTCCCCAGTAGCGCTGACGGGAAATACCCCAATCTCTGAGTCGATATAAAACACCCTTTCTCCCGAATCCTTTTTCCTCTGCATATTGAACCATCTCCTCCATTGCTTTATTTGAAGGTTTCCCAGAGAAAGGCCCTGAATTAACGACTGCTCCGTAATCCTCAAAAGCCTCTTCAAGCTCTTCTGTGGGCGTTTCCCCTTCTGGGACAATAACAACCTTGATAGGCAGGGAATATTTCTTAGCAAACTCAAAATCTCTCTGGTCATGGGCAGGAACAGCCATGATGGCCCCGGTTCCATACTCCATCAAGACATAATTGGCAATCCATATCGGTACTTCTTCGCCGGTATAAGGATTGATGGCTTTTTTTCCCGTATCGATACCTTCTTTCTCCACTTCACCCGGGTCTTTTCTGAGGCGCTGCTCAGAAATATTTCTTTCTATCCACTCCTGAGCCTTTTCCCTTTGAGCCGAGTCAGCTATCAGCTCCTGGCTTAAAGGATGCTCGGGTGAAAGGGCTACAAATGTGGCCCCATACATTGTATCAACCCTCGTAGTAAAGACCTCTATCGACTGGGAAGTACCAACGATGGAAAAGACAACATGACCTCCAGTGCTTTTACCTATCCAGTTTTTCTGCATAACAAGGATATTCTCCGGCCATTTCTCCATAGATTCGTGACCAGAGAGCAATTGTTCTGCATAATCTGTGATTTTCAGAAACCACTGTTCCATCTCTTTTTGCTTTACGACTGAATCACAGCGCCAGCATTGTTCTCCGATAACCTGTTCATTAGCCAGAACTGTCCGACATTGCGGACACCAGTTGACCCAACTTTTTCCCCGATAGGCTAAGCTCTGATCAAACATCTTCAGAAAGATCCACTGGTTCCATTTATAGTATTCAGGGAGACAAGTATTCACTTCCCTCGACCAATCATAGCTAAAACCCAGTCTCTTCAATTGGCCTTTCATATGGGAAATATTGCCAAGAGTCCATTTCTCAGGATGAACGTCCTGCTCAATAGCAGCGTTCTCGGCTGGCATTCCAAAAGCATCCCAACCAATAGGATGAAGAACATTGAAGCCCTTCATTATTTTGTATCGTGAAATAACATCGCCGATCGCATAGTTGCGGGTTTGGCCCATATGGATGTGGCCAGAAGGGTAGGGGTACATCTCCAGACAGTAAAACTTTGGCTTCTGGGAATCCTCCTTTGATTTAAAAACTTCTTGGGCTTTCCATATACTCTGCCATTTCTCTTCAATCTGCTGAAAATTATAGACTTTTTTCATGCCAAATAATTCCTAATCCTGTTTTGGGAGCAGAGCAAAGAAGAGAAAATTGTTCTTCTTAACCCTCTTTCATCTTAAAAGTTCAATCATAAATATTAGTTCTCTCACCCCTAAAAGTCAAGAAGCCCCCCTCTAGGATCAGAAAAAAGGGGACTGTCCCACTAGTGTCCCGTTAAAATTTTCCAGATTCCTCATAACATCAGTATTATCAGTGGATTACATCAGTTTTTCGTAAGTTCTCAATAAGTGCGGGTAGTAGCTATGGATTCCCGCTACCCCGCCTGCGCGGGCACAGGCTCCGCGGGAATGACGATTGAGTGTAAGTGTCTGTCATTCCCCTGTTTTCACAGGGGCAGGCTCTGCGGAAGCAGGAATCCAGAGATATCTAAATGTGATTTCATATGTATCTGTCTTTACTGGTTTCCCGCCTGCGCGGGCACAGGCCTGGATTCCTGCTTCCGCAGGAATGACGACCTAATTCTAGGAATGACGACCTAATTCCAGGAATGACGACTTAATTCTATGTCTCTAATATAAATAGGATATAATTGCTAATTATTGCATGAATTTATACATGGCACTCTACACTTTTTTGCAGATTTTGAGTGTTACGGCTTTTGAGAAAGTCCCTATTTTACAAGTACTTAGAGAAATTTCCGATACGGAATATCCAAGCAACTCCTCTAACCAGTTGCAATTATTTAAGTTATAATGGGACAATAGTGGGACCATCCCCTTTTTTCGGATCCCATTGAACATTTTTTTCAAAAGTATTAGGATGAGAAAGTCTCTACTTGACAAAAAAAGAAAATCCAATAAACAAAGCTATTTCTTTGATTTAGTGAAAAATTATGCTAATAAGCTTATATTATGGAAAACAAGTAAAGGAATCGGCAGTTTTTTTGAATAATTAAGTTTAAATACATGAGTCAGTTTACACCCATTTAAGATGTCAATTCTTGAAGTCGAAAACCTCTCTGCAGGATACGGAAACGGGGACGTCATTCAAGATATCTCCTTTTCTTTAAACAAAGGGGAATTCATTTCCATTCTCGGACGGAATGGCTCTGGCAAAAGCACATTGATAAAAGCCCTCCAAGGATTGCTAAAGAATATCTCTGGCAGAACAACTGTTGAGGGCGAAGACATCTCTTCTTTAAGTCCAAGAAAAATTGCCAAAAAAGTTGCCTATGTCCCTCAGATATTCAGTTTCTCATTTGAATTCAGCGTGATGGAGATTGTATTTATGGGAAGGTATATCCATCAAGGCCGGTTGGGAGGCACCTCCTCCTCAGAACACCGGATAATCGATGAAATTATGAATCTCGTACAGATCGCTCATCTGAAAGAGAAAAAAATTGCCCATTTAAGCGGCGGAGAACGTCAGAGGGTTTTCATTGCCCGGGCATTGGCTCAGGACACACCTCTCCTTTTTCTCGACGAACCCAGTTCCCATCTGGATATCAGCTATCAGGTTGATATTTACCATATACTCAAACAACTCCAGGAGGAGAAGGGCAAAACTATACTTTTAACAGAACACAATATCAACCTTGCTATCCCTTATTCTCAAAAAATCATGCTACTCAAAGATGGTAAAATTCAAGCCCAAGGCACTCCAAAAGAGCTTATTACAAAAGATAACATCAAAAAAGTTTTCCATGCGGATGTAGACATACGAGAAAATCTCCGTTCAAGGCTTCCCGAAATATCTCTGATTCCGAAGCCACCAGATAAGACATGAGCCGCAAAAAAATACTGCTCGCTTGCTTGTTGACCCTGCTATGTTCCATTTCATTGAATGGTCAAAATAAAGCGATTAAAGATGCCCTGGGATATCCTTACATTATCAAATTTCCTCCTCAAAGAATCATTTCCCTTGCTCCCAACATTACAGAAATCCTTTTTGCTCTTGGTATGGGGGACAGGATTGTCGGGATTACACGTTATTGTGACTATCCGAAGGAAACCATGGAAAAAGAGATAATAGGGGGAATGGTTGATCCTAATCTAGAAAAGATAATAGCCTTGAACCCGGACCTGGTCATAGGCTTTCGCGGGAATACCCTAAAGGTTCTTGAACGCATCAAAAGCCTTGATCTTCCTCTGTTCGCCCTAGAAATGGGAGCAAGCCTTGAATCCATATTTCCTCTAATCAAGAAAATAGGAACAATCACTCGAATGGAGAAAAAAGCTGATATCCTCACCCGATCCCTGAGAAAGAAATTTACAGATATCCTATTAGCACTTCGAAGTGTACACCATGAACCAAAAGTCTTCCTCTCTCTCCACGGAATTGGTCTCTGGACCTGCGGGAAAGAAAGTTTCCTCAATGACCTTATAAGAAAAGCCAGAGGAGTGAATATTGCGGGAGACATCCCCAGGAAATGGCTCCATTACAACAAAGAACAATTTATACACGAAGATCCTGAAGTCATCATCATCTTATCAAAATTTCAGGAAGAGTTTTCCAAGACAAAAGAATGGATCACGAATGAAAATCAATTTGCGGAAGTCAAGGCCATTTCAACAGGTAGAATCTATTTTCTGGATGAAAACCTATCCACAAGACCCGGACCTCGACTCATAGATGCCTTTGCCGAACTGGCCCGCCTCCTCCATCCTCAATGCTTTGAACAAAAACGATGAAAACCAAGATAAAAAAATCTGGTCTCCTCTTTCTTCTCCTCTTCCTCTTCATATCAGGATTCTTAATTTCCCTCCTTATAGGACCTGTTGAAACGAATTTTCAGGATTTTTGGGATTTCATTTTCAATCACGATAAAGCCCACAGTACAATTTTCATCGACATCAGGCTCCCCAGGGCACTTCTCGCTTTTCTGGTAGGGGCAAGCCTTTCTCTTTCCGGTGCAATCCTCCAGGGCTATTTCCAAAACCCAATGGCCGGTCCGTTTGTCGTAGGGGTTTCCTCTGGAGCTTCATTCGGGGCTATTCTCTCTATGTATCTTGGATTGAACATACAACTGCTCGGTTTTTCTCTCCAGAGTATTTTCGCTTTTGGGTCAGGATTTGCCATTGTCTCCTTTGTCTATCTTCTATCCCAGAGAAAGGGAGTTTACAAGGTTGAGACTCTTCTTCTAACAGGGATTGCTGCTGGAGCCTTAGCCTCGGCTCTGACATCGTTTTTGATATTCTTTAAGTCAGAAGACTACGAGCAAGCTGTCTTCTGGCTTCTGGGAAGTTTCGCTCTTTCTGGCTGGAATCAAGTCACCGCTATGTTACCTTATTTTTTTCTCTGTTTTGTTGTGGCTCAATGGTTGGCTAAAGATATGAACCTCTTGGTTCTTGGGGACGATACAGCCCAATCCCTAGGCTGTCCTGTGAATCGCGTCAGAAAGGTTTTTCTGGTTGTCTCTACACTGCTTGCAGCCTCATCTGTTTCGGTCGCCGGGATAATCGGCTTTGTCGGCCTCATTGTTCCCCACTGGGTTCGGATCTTGATTGGCCCTGACCACAGATATCTTTTCCTCTTTTCCTCCCTTACAGGAGGTATTTTCCTCGTTTACTCTGACCTCCTGGCACGCACTCTACTTCCTTCAACAGAGCTCCCCATCGGTATTATTACAGCAGCAATAGGCGCTCCCTTCTTTATCTATCTCCTGAACCAGCGAAGATAATCAGGGTCGGTTCTTGAAACTTGAAACATCATCTTATCTTTTGCTCAAAAAAACAGCGAAGACATTTGTTTCAAGAAAATAGTGTCTAATTTTAAGAGCCAACTCCCATCTCAAGGAGAAGTTTCAAGTTTCAAGAACCGACCCTATTTTATTCTATTTTACTTCCTTGAGTGAAATGCTAAAATAAAACACACACATGAAATTCTTTTTCGCTCGGGACTATCGGCATAAATACAGATATTTTTCCACCGACCCAGTCAGTCAAATCCAAATCAAATTTTCACGTTGGAAAAAAGTATGGGAATTGGCAAAAAAAAAGCTTTTGCTTCTCCCACAAAGAATACTCAGGCAAGAACAAGCATTCGGAAAAATCCTAAAATTAGACGGCAATAAGATTCAGATTCTCCATTCCGGACATTTTGATGAGAAGAAGACAAGAATTAAATTTTACTTTTTCCTCCAAAGGCAGAGAACTAAACATATTCTCATTCTCATCGGAGAAACCATTCTTCTGCCTATAAGCGGATTGGCAGTTATCCTTCCCGGACCTAACGTCTTCTTTGGCGTCTTGGCACTGCTAATGATCACTCATTGGGATGCCTTGAGAGGAATTTCCAGGCTAGTAAAAAGAGAATATAAATTTATTCCATCCCCGCTCCTTAAAGAGTGGGAGAAAGCTCTTGAATCTAAAAACACTGAGGATTTCACCCGAATTCTAGATAATATTTCAAAAAAATACGATCTAGGCAACATCCGTCAGGTTCTCTGGAAATAGCGGGAACGTCCCCTTTTAAATTGACAAAGCCTGGTTTTTATTTTATTTATTAAGTGCAATGTCGTTGACCTTAAACCAATTTTTGCTTCTAGTGATAACCGTTGCCGCAGTGGTCGCAGCAACTTTTCTCATCACTCTCTTCGTTCAATTCCGTAAGACAGCCAAGGAGGGGGAAAAAACTCTCGTTGAATTGAGGAAACTCATCAACAACTTAAAGGAAACAGAACAAAAAGTTAATGCTAAAATCGATGATCTCGGCGATGTTTTCAAAGCCACAAAAAAAACAGCAACAAGCATATCAGAAATAACGTGGTTTTTAGCTTCAAAGGTCATCAAGCCCTCCTCCAAATACTGGCCTATTCTTTTTCCTATTCTACGTTTTGGTTGGCGACGATTGAAAAAACGAAAGGAGGATAAAAATGGCAAATGATAGGGGTTCGAGTGCCTTAGAAGTTACTCTATCTTTCCTTGTAGGCGCAACTACGGGCTTCGTACTGGGCATTCTATTCGCTCCAGCAAGCGGAGAAGAAACAAGGAAAAAAATACAAGAAGGCGCAACCAAAACAGCAGAGAAAGCTAAAGAAGGCTATGAAAAAGTTGCTAAAGAGGCTGAGAAAGGGATCAAGGTAGTAAGGGAAAAAACTACTGAAGGGATTGACGCTATAAAAGAGTTCGTAGATAAAAAGAAGGAAGAACTCACAAAGAAAACAGTCGAAGAAATTCCCCCTCAGAAATAAGCAAAAAAAGATCTTTTTAAAAAAGCTCAGAAGCTTCTTTTCATCGCACACTCTTACATCCATAAAAGTTTATCAAGATTAAAAATGAAAGAAACGACTATAATTGAAATTAAATCCAGAGAAATCTTAGACTCGAGAGGAAACCCTACTATAAGCACTCAGGTCTTGCTTGATTCCGGAGCAACAGGAAAAGCATCTGTCCCTTCTGGCGCTTCCACTGGGAAATATGAAGCCCTGGAATTGAGAGATGGGGATAGTTCTCGCTATCTAGGCAAAGGGGTCCTCAAAGCGGTCTCGAATGTAAAAGAAATTATTGCCCCTGAAATCGTTGGCTTGGATGCTCTTTCCCAAGACGGAATAGATAAAAAACTGATCGAGCTGGACGGCACGCCATCCAAGAAGAACTTAGGCGCGAACGCTATCCTTTCTGTTTCCATGGCTGCAGCTCATGCTGCCTCGCAGGCATTAAATTTACCTCTCTACAGCTATTTGGGGAAAAAGGAGAGCTATCGTCTGCCCGTGCCTCTTATTAATATTCTAAACGGTGGTTCTCACGCAGACAACAACGTCGATATCCAGGAATTTATGATTGTTCCAACACAAAGCTCCACTTTCACTGAGGCCATCAGATCAGCTGCGGAAGTTTTCCATCATCTAAAAAAAATACTGCAAAAGAGAGGATACAGTACTGCTGTAGGAGATGAAGGAGGGTTCGCCCCGAACTTGGAGTCAAACGAGGAAGCGCTTGAGCTAATCTGCGAAAGCATCCAAGAATCTGGCTACACTCCCGGTAAAGATATCTACCTAGCTCTTGATACCGCTGCCTCTGAATTCTATTCCGATGAAACATACGTCTTCAAAAAATCGGATGGCTCTAAAAAATCATCCGACGAAATGATTGAATTCTACCAAACCCTGGTCAAAAAATATCCCATTCTCTCTATAGAGGACGGGTTCTCAGAAGATGATTGGGACGGCTGGAAAGCTATGACAGATGCCCTTGGTAAGGATATCCAGATTGTTGGAGATGATATTTTTGTCACAAACCTGGAAAGGTTCAAAAATGGAGTTGATCAAGGGATTGCAAACTCCATCCTCATCAAGTTGAACCAGATCGGCACTCTGACAGAGACCATAGAAACCGTGCGTTATGCCCACGAGAAAGGTTATTCCACAGTGATATCCCACCGCTCCGGTGAGACCGAGGATACGTTTATCGCAGACTTAAGCGTTGCCCTTGACTCATGTCAGATAAAAACCGGTTCTCTTAGCCGGAGCGAGAGGGTAGCCAAGTATAATAGACTTTTAGAAATAGAAGATGAGCTCGGAGATAAAGGAAAGTATGCAGGCACTCAGGCCTTCGCCAAGTACATCTCTCGCGTCTGAATAATGGCACCGGATAAGGAAAGAAAAGCCAAATTCACGACCTCTTCCCAGATAGAAATTAAAAAAACCTATAGTCCTGAAGACCTAGCTCAGTTCAATACGGCTGAGCAGCTTGGAGAACCCGGAAAATATCCATTCACCAGAGGCGTCTATCCCACGATGTACAGGGGGAAGCTGTGGACTATGCGGCAATATGCAGGGTTTGGAACAGCAGAGGAATCTAATAAGAGATACCGCTTTCTTCTTTCTCAGGGGCAAACCGGGCTTAGCGTCGCTTTTGATCTTCCCACTCAATTGGGCTTTGACTCAGACGACCCTCAAGCCCATGGCGAAGTGGGAAAGGTAGGAGTAGCCATTGATTCCATAGAGGATATGGATATCCTCTTTAAACAAATTCCCTTGGATAAGGTCAGCGTCTCCATGACGATCAATTCCACTGCAGCCATTATTCTCGCCATGTATCTAGCCCTAGCTCAGAAAAGGCGAATTGCCTGGACCGATCTTTCAGGAACAATTCAGAATGATATTCTGAAAGAATACATAGCTCGCGGAACCCATATCTATCCTCCTCAAGCTTCTCTGAAAATCATCACAGACATTCTTGCCTTCTGCCAAAAAGATGTCCCCCGCTGGAACACCATGAGCATCAGCGGTTATCACATCAGGGAGGCAGGAGCTACAGCTGTTCAAGAACTCGCCTTTACTTTTGCTAACGCAATCACTTACATCGAAGCTGCTACAAAAGCAGGCCTTGATGTGGACGATTTTGCGCCGCGTCTTTCCTTCTTTCTCGCTTCTCATAATGATTTCTTTGAAGAGATCGCTAAATTTCGTGCCGCCAGACGAATCTGGGCACATCTCATGAAAGAAAAATTTCAAGCGAAAAACCCTCTCTCTTGGAAATTCAGATTTCACACCCAGACAAGCGGAGTCACTCTTCTAGCTCAACAGCCAGAGAACAACGCTCTCAGAGTTACACTTCAGGCTATGTCCGCAGTCCTCGGCGGAACCCAATCACTTCACACAAACTCCAGGGACGAAGCTCTGGCTCTTCCGAGTGAGGAATCAGTCCAAATAGCTCTCCGGACTCAACAGATCATTGCCCACGAAAGCGGTGTGGCGAATACAGTCGATCCCTTAGGGGGTTCCTATTTCATCGAATCCCTGACTAATCAGATCGAGGAAAAAGTTAACGAATACCTCCAGAAAATAGAAAACATGGGAGGAATGCTTACCGCCGTAGAAAAAGGATTCATTCAGAAAGAAATTCAAGAAAGTGCGTACGACTATCAGAAACAAATAGAAACAAAAAAGCAGGTTATCGTCGGCCTCAACGAATATATCGATGAAAAAGAAAAAATCCATTTCAATCTCTATTATCCCCCCAAAAGAATAGAAAAAGCTCAGGTCAAAAGACTTCGCCAGCTCAAAGACAAAAGATCTAAAAAACCGGTGAAAAATCGATTGGATGCTTTAAAAGAAGCGGTTGAAGCTCAAAAAAACATCTTCCCTTTTATCATCGATGCCGTTAAAGCAAAAGCCACCCTCGGGGAAATCTCATCTGTTCTCAAACAAGCTTACGGCACATTCGATGAAATAACTACTATTTAGAAACCGAGCTGCTTTTGCCTCGCTGGGGCAAAAGCTGCGTTTTTTCTGAACCCACTGCCCTGAGCTTCCTTGACTTTCTTTTTGAGCAATTCTAATATAACTCCGTGAAAAGCAATCTCCTACTCAAGACACTACTCCTTTCCTTTGCTTTACTCTTCTCAGCCTTGCAGGGAACGGCTGTTGATAAAAATACGGCTCGGCGCATAGAGGAAGAAATCGAAAAACACAAACTGGAAATCATAAAAATTCGGCGCTTCATTCACATGAATCCAGAACTAGGGAATCGAGAGTTTGAAACCGCTAAACTTATAGCTTCAAAACTCATGTCCCTGGGTCTTGAGATAAAAACAGGAGTCGCAAAAACAGGTGTCGTAGCAATACTCAGAGGCGACCAACAGGGCTATACTGTGGGCATCAGAGCAGACATGGATGCTTTACCAATCGATGAATTGACCGATGTCCCTTTTAAATCTCTAAATCCTGGTATCATGCATGCCTGCGGCCACGACATCCACACATCCATAGCTTTAGGCACAGCCATCGTATTGAATTCCTTAAAAGACAAAATCAAAGGCAATATTAAATTTATCTTTCAACCTGCCGAAGAAGGACCTCCTCCAGGTGAGAAAGGCGGTGCAAGCTTAATGATTGAAGAGGGTGTCCTTGATGAACCACCTGTTGGGGCAATTCTCGGACTCCACGTTTGGCCGGAAAATTTAGGAGAAGTCTTCTTTTCTCCTGGCCCGATCCTGGCAAGTTCTGATTGGTTTCAAATCATTATCAAAGGAAAGAGCTCACACGGCGCAAGACCCCACGAAGGCATAGATTCCATTGTCTTGGCTTCTCAAGTTGTATTGAGCCTCCAATCTGCTATCAGCCGTGCAATTGATCCCACGGACCCAGCGGTCTTGAGCATTGGAATAATCAGTGGAGGAAGGCGATCTAACATTATTGCTGAAGAAGTTCTGCTCGAAGGCACAGTGAGAACATTGAGCAAAACAAACAGAGAAAAAATTCCCCGAATGATGGAAAATGTTGTAAGGGGAATCACTCAATCCTTCGGAGCCGATTATACCTTTAGTTATCGCAAAGGCTCTCCTTCTGTCTATAACCATCCCGAACTCGTAAAAATCATACGCCCGACTCTTCTAAAAGTCTTGGGAGAACAGGGCGTCAAAGATTTAAAGCCTCAAATGGTAGCAGAGGACTTCGCCTATTACTGCCAGAATATTCCAGGCTTCTTTTTTCTTCTAGGCGTAAAGAATCCCGAGGAAAAAACCATAGCCCCCCTTCACAGTCCATATTTTAATCCAGATGAAAGAAGTATACCGCTTGGAATTAAGATCATGTGTCACCTTCTGCTAGATATTCTCGAGCACCAGAGCCAAGTTGATAGTTTTTAGTTATTTTTTGAAATGTCTTTTCCATTCCTCTTTTTGGCCCTGTCCTTAGTCCTGGGGATCTTATTCTCCTCCTTCATGCCTCTTTTCCTTTCATTCTCGCTCACAGCCCTTGTAATAAGCCTATGCTCCGCCTGGATCCTTTATCTTCTACGAAAAGATAAGCTCTCTCTTATTTTTATTCTGCTCACAACTTTTCTTTTCGGCTCAACCCTTTTTACTTTCCAAAATAAGAAATTCGAAGAAAACCCTCTCCACAACATGAAGCACGCAGGTTATGCAGATTTTTATGGGAAGATATATAAATCCCCCTCACGTGGACATGATAAAGATCATCTCTTTTTAAAAGTTGAAAAAGTCTCCTACCAGAATAAAGAAGAGAAAATTAAAGGGAACCTCAGGGTCACAGTTCCCTATTCTTCAGAATTCCCCTCCAAATTGAATATTTTTATTCACGATAAGATTAAAGTCTCCGCTCGTCTGCTTCCCCAAAAAGGATTCAGAAACTTTAAAAATTCTTCCTTGGACATGTATCTCAAAACTCAAAACATTCACAACAGAGCTTCCACCAAAAGCCCTCTTCTTGTAGAAAAAATAGAAGATGGAAAAAAATATTTCCCCCTTCGTCTATTATCATGCATTCGGCAAAAACTGCAGCAAAAAATTGAAGAGCACTTTTCCTCATCGGAAGGCGATTCTCTTTCACCTCAAGGGGGAGTTCTTGAAGCCCTCCTCTTAGGCGAAAGAGGCAGAATCCCCCTTTCAATCACTCGCTCTCTTCAAAAAGCAGGACTCTATCATCTCTTTGCTATCTCGGGAGCCCATATTGCTATTATTTCCTTCCTCCTTTTCTCTGTTTTTAGGCTCTTAAGAGTTCCCACTCGAACATCTTTCCTGCTTCTCATCTTCTTTCTCGTCTTCTATGCCTTTCTAGTAGAAGGAAGACCTTCTGTTGTGAGAGCCACAATCATGACTCTGGCATTTCTCTTCGGAAAACTCATCTGGAGAGATGTCAATCTCATTAACACAATCTCCATGAGTGCCTTTATTCTACTCCTTATCAATCCCCTCAGTCTTTTCAGTCTGGGATTCGAGCTAACCTTTGCAGCCAGCTTCTCCATCATTCTCTTTTTCCCTAAAATCATCAAATGTCTCCCCAGACTTCCCCTTAGAACCAGTGAAATCTTCGCGGTTTCACTCACGGCCCAACTTGGAGTTTTGCCTTTTGTAGTGAGCTCCTTCAACCGGGTAACATTTTCATCTCTTATCCTCAACTTCGCGGCTTTACCACTTTTGGGATTAATCATGGCCTCTGGCTACATTTTCCTCCCGCTCTCCTTTGTGAGCCCTTCTCTCGCTCAGCCTCTTGCTAAAGGAATAAAGTTTCTCATAAACCTGCTCACGAACTCATCACACCTATTTGACTCGCTCTCTTTCATCTCCTACCGAATTCCCACGCCTCATCTATTTACTATAATTGGCTATTTTCTCTTTCTTTATCTCCTCCTCCTGCCCCCCAGAATAAAAAGACAGAATTTAATCGGTCTCCTCTGTTTTCTCCTCTTCGTTGCTGTCCTAATATCTTACCCTTTCCCCTCCATCTCAAAAAATCTCAAGCTTACATTCATCGATGTAGGGCAGGGAGACTCTATACTGGTGGAATTTCCAGGGAAGAAAAAAATGCTCATAGACGGAGGGGGTATTCCTGTAGGAACCTTCGATATAGGTGAAAGCGTAGTTTCACCATTCCTGTGGGATAAAGGAATAAAAAAGATCGATTATTTGATTCTAACTCATGCTCATCCCGATCATATCAATGGGTTAAAAGCCATCGCAAGAAACTTTAAAATCGGTGAATACTGGGAGTCACTAATTCCCTTAAATAGTGAACCTTATGCAGAATTCCAGAAATCAATTCCACCTTCTGTTCCCCAGAAAAGATTTTTCCGACATCACACGCATCTTGAAGGAGACGTGAGGATTGAAGTTCTCCATCCGCAGCAAGGAAATCCTTATGTACAAACCGTACACAATGATCAATCCCTTGTTTTAAGAATTACATACGGTCAGACTTCATTCCTTCTTACAGGCGATATCGGGATCAATGCAGAAAGAGAGATTTTAGAGAATGTCGATGAAATCAAATGCCAGGTGCTCAAATCTCCTCATCATGGAAGTAAGTTCTCAAGTTCAATACCTTTTCTCCAAAGAATCGCTCCTCGAATCGTGGTTATCTCTGTTGGCGAAGGAAACATATATGGGCTGCCAGACCAGGAGGTCCTCGAGAAATATCGGGAAATTGGAGCGAAAATTTACAGAATCGACCTTCATGGGGCCGTAGAAATCTCCTCAGACGGAAAAAGGATCTCTATTAGGACAGCTTCAGGAAGTAGTGAATAATTAAGACTGGCCTAGATTATTCATAAAAAATGCAAAAAAAATCACCCTAGAAATCATCTGTAAAGGTGATTTACTTATTTCCTTAATTTTAGTTGAATTATAAGGTGCTATCGTCCCGTTTGACACAGAAATTCTAGTTATTTATTATATAGAAGAACAAAAATGACTTTCAAAAAATTCATTTCTTTCATGGTCCTCCCGTTATTACTCACTTCTTTTCTATTTTCTCAAAGTTTAACAGAGCTGGCCAAAAAGGAAAAAGAAAGAAGAGAAAAGCTAAAAGGAAAGAAAGGGGCGGTTATTACAAATGCCGAATTGAAAAAGACTCAAAAGAAACCAGCAGTAACAACATCCCGAACTGCAGCCACAGTTGAAAGCACCCGAAGCCCATCAAGCACTCAACTAAAACGTCCACCTGGGAAAACTAAGCCTGGCGCAACTTCAGAACTAGATAAAACAGGAGCAGCGGTCAGCAGGGCTGACCTTGAACAGAAATCGGCACGGGCGCAAGAATACATAGATTTATTGACCACGAAGATGAATGCTCTCTGGCAGGAGTTTTACAGCATGGATGATATGAAAGACAGAAGCAACATCCAGAGACAAATTGCCGAAACTTTTCAAAAACTCGAGAAAGCCAAAGAAGATGCAGCTAATGCCAAGAAAGAGCTAGACCAGTCAGTTACTCAGGTCAAAAAGAAAAGGGACAACTAGCCTGGAGCTGGGGGAACAACTAACGAAAATAGATGAAAGAAATCTGAATTCCCAGCTCCCTCTCATCCGCAGAACCCGGTATGGCTTTCGCCGGGATAAATGTTTTATCCGTTAAGAAAGTGAGAATAAACTCATCTCCTTCTCCGAGCTGTTCTTTCTTTATGTTATAAGTTTTTTCGAAATCGCTTTCCCTAGGGATGAACTCATCTAAAACCAAATCGTTGATCTTGAAAATAACTTTTTGCCCATCAAAGATACCCAGGTTAACTCCTCCCTTGATGATTAAAAGCGCATCCCGGTGAGGATTATCGACAATGCATCTGGCTTCTTTGGCTGTCCATCTCCATTCTTTTAGAAAAGCCTCAGGATTTACCTCATGATCATACCAGCCATCTTCGTAAATGACTTCGGGAGTATCAGGCGGAAGAGGCAAAACTTTTATTCTCTTTGTTAAAACTTCCCTCTTTGATTCTCCAGTCCTGTCATAAGGAGCAAAGAAACCAGCAGAGATCTTTAAAGTCTCTTCTCCTTCGAACTCAGGATCGAACTCATCGATAAATCGTGGAATTAATATTCTTCTCGAATATGAGTATTCCTGTCCAGGTTCCCATTTGGATGTCGCAACAGCAGGGGTATGATCATCTTGAAATATCAAATTGTTTTTATGCCAAAAATGAACAAAGACATTGTAATCCTGGGTCACTTTTACAAATTCATTGTCTGTTTTCCAGATATATTGTACATCTGTAATTAAATAATCAGACAGGGGAGACTCAGAAAATTTTATCTCAAGATCTACTCCTTTTACCGCTGCCTTCTTCCGACAATGAAAAGAAACAAGCACCATTGCCATTAAAACAATCACGATTGATATTTTTCTCATCATTTCCTACCTCCTATTTTCTGAACAACATTGCTGTACCTGAATTATTCATAAAAAATGCCGATACTTTTTATTATTTCAGCAATATCAGGAAGTTATCCTGATATTGCTCCAAATCCTGACATGTTCTTTTTCAAGAAAAATTCTTTATATTCATCGGCATTTTTTACCCTTCGGGCGAGCCAATCTCACTACATCGGCTTCGTTGTAGCCCATTCGCGGTAGTTCACTACAGCTTCATGGGCCACTTCCTCGCCGCTACAGCAATCTTGGCTCGTGAATAATCAAGGTGTATTATAAAAAATCAGAAGTTCTATGTAAAGATGAGTATAAGCCAGGCTATTTCTCGCTTAATCTTTTTTTATCTTCTTAGAATGTCATTGACTTCCGCAGTGATAAAAGGTAGCTGTATAATTATCATATGAATCAAGTCAAAGTCAATGGTTTTGGGGTCGCGTCTCACATTATTGGGGTCAGGTCTTGTTTTTTGCTTTTTTTTATAAAATAGCCTCTGATTCTTGTACTTTAACTTTTTTAAGCACAAAGAGAAGGAAGTCAAAGGCCACTGCCGCCATAAAAAAGCAAAAAATAAGACCTGACCCCCATTGGGTTGAAAGAGAAAATCGAATGGTGTATAGTCCCAAAGGATGAAATTTCTTCTTTTTTTCCTTTCCTTTTTTTATCGCGTTGGATGCCAGGCAAAAAATCTACTTTACAGCTGGAAAATACTCAGGCCAAAGAAAGCCCCATTGACTGTGATCAGTATTGGAAACATCGCCTTTGGAGGAACAGAGAAAACTCCCTTAGTCATGAACCTGATATCTTTTCTCGATAAACAAGGGTTTAAGCCTGCCTTGATCTCCCGAGGATATAAAGGGAAATGGGAAAAAAAAGGAGATGTTCTTTCCAACGGAAAAAGCCTCTTCGGGACTTGGAAGGATTCAGGTGATGAGCCTTTCATGGTTGCCCGAAATATTCCTCAGGCCGGAGCTTTCATCTGGAAAAATCGTCTCAAATCGTGCATCAGTGCCAAGAATCTATCCTTCGCGCCTGCTGTCCTGGATGATGGTTTCCAGCATCGCCGTCTGCACAGAGATCTAGATATCGTTCTTTTTGATCCCTCTGAAAAAGTGGCGCTCAGAGAGCCTGTTACTTCCCTCAAAAGAGCCCACATTCTGTTGATAAAAAAAGGAATCAATACCCAGAGAAAATCGAGAGTAAAAAATCTTATTCCACAAACAGCCACGTTTGAATATGACGTTATCCCTAAAGCTTTCTTCAACTTGCACGGGAAAGAGATAGCTCCAGAAGAAGAAATGAAGGGGAAAAAAGTTCTTGCATTCTGCGGTATAGCTCGCCCCGAAAGATTCTCCTCCATGCTTCAAGAGAAGGGGCTAAAGATTGCTTCTTTCCTTAAATTTCCTGACCACTATCCTTATCCCACCTCATCTCTAGAGAAAATTGTAGAAAAATGCCAAAAGATCGAAGCTGAGGCATTAATTACTACAGAAAAAGACGCAGTGAAGATTTCGAGCTTCGAAGGCTTTAAAAAAATCCCAGTGTATTATTTAAGGATTGACATCAAGCTCGAAGAGGGATTTTACAACAGAGTACTCTCTTTTCTACAGAGCAGTAAGTAACCATACAAATGTTTAAATTCAAAGAACGATCAGAGTTTTTTATTTTCCAAATAATGAAGCTCCTCTTCGCCTACCCCTCGAGAAAGCTATGTTTATTCGCAGGGAGAATCTTAGGCTTGATCTTCTACTATCTGGATAAAAGGCATCGCCTGATCGCTTTAACAAACCTGACTGCAGCATTTGGCCCTGAACGCACTTCCGCAGAGCTTAAAAGGATCGCACGTGAATCATTCATACATTTTGGTGAGTTCCTTGCCGAAATCAATAAGTTTCCCCGCCTCAAGGAGGAAAAAAAGAGCCGGCTTTTCCTGGTCGAAGGAGAGGAAAACTTACTAGAAGCCTTAAGCAAAGAGAAGGGAGTCCTACTTTTCTCTGCTCATTATGGAAACTGGGAAATTGCTCCGTATTTCCTGACAAAAAAAGGAAAAATGAGTGTTGTAGCCCGATCGCTGGACAACAAACGTTTAGAAGCTCAGCTCCTCAAACTCAGGGAAAGCCTTGGAACAAAGGTCATCTACAAACATCAGGCTACAAAACAAATCCTCCAATCTCTCCGAGAAAACAGAATGATTGCTCTATTAATCGACCAGAATGTCCTCAAAAGCCAAGCCGTATTTGTTGATTTTTTTGGCAAAAAGGCGGCAACAACTCCAAGCCTGGCTGCTTTCTTTCTCAGGACAAGAGCGCCTCTCCTCCCTGTATTCTGCTATCCAACCTCCTCCCATATGTATCAACTCAAAATATTCCCCCCTCTAAAAATTTCATTGGAAGAAGATTACGACCGGGATATATTGAAAATTACCCAGATATGCACTATGATTATAGAAGAGCAAATCCGAAAAAACCCCAGTTATTGGCTCTGGTTCCATAACAGATGGAAGACAAGGCCAGAGGGAGAAAAGTGAAATCATGAGAGCCAAAAACCGATCCCACAACGAATTAAGAACTGTAAAAATTAAGCCCGATTACATTGACTTTGCTGATGGCTCTTCCTATATAGAAATCGGCAAGACAAGGGTCATCGCAACAGCCACGGTCGAGGAGAAGATCCCTCTCTTTTTGAAAAAGTCAGGAACTGGCTGGATAACCGCCGAATATTCCATGCTTCCCCGATCCACAGAAAAAAGAAATGTCAGAGAAAGGATTACAGGAAAACTTTCTGGACGGAGCCAAGAAATCCAGCGCTTGATAGGGCGATCTCTTCGAGCTGTGACAGACCTTAGTCTTCTAGGAGAGAGGAGCATCATTCTCGACTGCGATGTCATCCAGGCTGATGGGGGAACAAGGGCAGCTTCTATCACTGCAGGTTGTGTCGCCTTGGCTCTTGCATTGAAGAAGATGCTAGATGAAAAGACGATAGAAATCATGCCTCTTAAAAACTTGGTCAGCAGCATCAGCGTTGGCATAGTCAATGGAGAATTACTTCTTGACCTTGACTACAGCGAGGATTCAAGAGCAGGAATCGATATGAACGTTGTCGAAACAGACAAAGGACAACTTGTGGAAGTCCAGGCTACGGCTGAGAAGAATCCATTTTCAAGAAAAGAACTGAGCTCTCTCTTGAGCCTAGCTGATAAGGGAATAAAACAACTCATCCAGATTCAACGGGATATCCTCAAAAAAAAGAGTATTCACTTCATGGCTTACGGATAATAAAAGGAGAAAAATAATGGACCGTTTCCTGGTAACAGGAGGAGCTGGTTTCCTCGGAAGCCATCTCTGTGATGCTCTTCTGGCAATAGGAGCGGATGTTGTCTGTGTTGATAACTTTTTTTCAGGAAATAAGGATAACATCCGCCATCTTTTCTCTCATCCTTACTTTGAACTAACTCGACATGATATTATCCATCCTCTCTTTGTGGAGGTAGACAAAATTTACCATCTTGCCTGCCCTGCCTCTCCGATACACTATCAATTCAATCCGATAAAAACAGTAAAGACGAATGTCATGGGAAGCATAAACATGCTTGGACTGGCCAAGAGGATAAAAGCTCGTATTCTCCTTGCTTCCTCCTCAGAAGTCTATGGTGATTCTCAAGTCCACCCTCAACCAGAAAGTTATTGGGGGAATGTCAATCCCATAGGGATCCGCAGCTGCTACGATGAAGGGAAAAGAGTGGCAGAAACGTTGATGATGGATTATCATCGCCAGAATAGGGTCGACATCAAAATCGCTCGGATTTTCAACACTTATGGTCCTCGCATGGCCATTAACGACGGCAGAGTGGTCAGCAACTTTATCGTCCAGGCTTTAAGAGGAGAACCCCTTACTGTCTATGGGGATGGGAGCCAAACCCGCTCCTTTTGTTATGTCTCAGACCTTGTTCATGCACTGATGGCGATGATGGATGCTGATGAATTTTCAGGACCCGTAAATCTGGGAAATCCAACTGAATTCACTATAATTGAGTTAGCAGAAAAAATCATCAACCTGGCAAAAAGCTCCTCCAAGATCGTCCATAAACCCCTGCCTTCAGACGACCCTGTTCGAAGATGTCCTGACATTTCTTTAGCCAAGGAAAAACTCGACTGGACCCCAAAAATAGACCTGGAAGAAGGCTTAGTCAAAACAATTGATTATTTCAAAGAAAAATTAAGCCTGGAGAAGAAATAGCCTACATTTAACTCCCCTGTAAATGGGGGCAGGTTCTTTTTTCGTCTTTATTATGTAGGGGCTTGATTCATCAAGCCCACATTTTAAAGGTGGGTTTAATGAATTAAACCCCTACAATTTTTATTTAAGGTGGGTTTGATGAATCAAAGCCCTACAATATACAAAAAAGTAGCCTGTCCCCGTTAATAAAAAAAACCTTTAAAAAAGATGGGTAAAAATTTATAATATCTCTCACTCAAATAAATTTTAATTATATTACAGAGGCATGATTCTAAGGAGGTTACAATGTCCATAGTCTCCCAGTTAATTTTAACAGGAATCATAATTGCTGTATTGGCCTTGATTTCTTTTATAATCGCCAAACAATACAGGAAAGTTGGCCCCCATGAAGTCCTTATCATTTCCGGAGGAAGGAAAAAATCAGTCATTGAGCCAGATGGAACTATAAAGAAAATTGGCTATCGATATCGACTGGGTGGGGGAACATTTGTAATCCCATTCCTGGAAACGGTTGACGTCTTACCCATGGAGATCATAACACTCAACGTAAAAACTCCTGAAGTTCTCACTCATGGTGGTGTTCCCATCTTGGCCGAGGCTACTTCTCAAGTCAAGATAGACTCCAATGATCATTCCATTCGCTTGGCAGCCGAGCAGTTTTTGGGTTTAGGTAAGGAAGGCATAAGGGATGTTTCCATGACTATCCTTGAGGGAAAAATGAGGGAAGTCATGGGAGCCATGACTGTTGAAGAAATATACCGGGGAAGACAGGAATTCTCCACAAAAGTTACTCAAGCTACGCAGAAAGATTTTTCCCTGATGGGTCTTATCATGATGTCCTTTGCCCTTAGAGACATAAGCGACACGCAGGGATACCTCGATGCTCTCGGAAAGCCTCAAATCTCGGCAGCCAAACGCGACGCGACAATCGCTGAAGCAGAGACAGAAAAAGAAGCCGTGATTAAATCTTCTGAAGCTCGAAAAGAAGGGGAAGTTGCCCGTCTCGCTGCCGAAGCCCTTATTGCCAAGGCGCAATGGGAAAACGAAGGCAAAAAGTCAGAGTCCCAAGTTGCGGTCAACCAGAAAAAGGCACAGGCAGATTTCTCATATGAGCTTGAGCGTTACCGCCTCAGCCAGGAAATAAAGAAGGAAGAAGCCAAGGTGAAGCTCATCGAAAAAGAACATTCTATCAAGATCGAGGAACTGGAGACTTCCCGTAAAGAGAAGGAACTCGACTCCACCGTGATCAAACCTGCCGAAGCCCGCAAATACCAGATGAAAGCAGAAGCTGAAGCTGAGGAATACCGTCTCCAAACCGAGGCTAAAGGAAAAGCAGAGGGAATAAAACTCGAAGGGCTTGCAGAAGCAGAAACGGCCAAACAAAAAGGAATAGCAGAAGCTGAAGCCATGCTGAAAAAAGCGCAGGCCTGGGAAAAATACAACCAGGCTGCACTCTTAGAAAATTATCTCAATATCCTTCCTGAACTGGCCAGGGCAGTCTCAGAACCTCTCTCCAAAGTGGACAAAATAGTGGTTGTCAGCGGAGACAAAAGTTTGGGGACTTCAAAGATTACGTCTCAAGTTGCTGAAACGCTCGCTCAACTTCCTGAAGTCGTTAAATCCTTGACAGGTGTTGACTTGAAAAAATATCTGAAAGAGAAACTCTCCCCTGAAGAAAAAGAAGAAGAATAATTTCTTTCTTAAAAGACAGGTAAACCATGGTCTCAGAAAAAGTCAATAAAATCGGCGAATCACCCACGCTTAAAGTAACGGCCAAAGCCAAGGCTATGAAGGCTGAAGGAATAGATATCGTTGACCTCAGCGTTGGAGAGCCAGATTTTCCAACTCCAGATAACGTTAAATCAGCGGGCATAAAAGCCATCGAGGAAAACTTCACCAAATACACACAAAATGATGGAATCCCTGCCCTCAAAGAAGCCGCCATCCACAGGCTGAAGGAAGACCTAGGGCTTACTTACGATAAGAAAGAAATTATCTTTTCCACCGGCGCGAAGAGCTCCCTCTATCATCTCATCCAGGCTCTGATCAATGAGGACGAAGAAGTCATCATCCCATCCCCTTATTGGGTAACCTACCCCCATGCCATTTCCTTAGCCAAAGGCAAAGCTGTCATCATCCCTACAAAGGAAGAAAATGGATTTCTTTTAAGTGCTGATCAGCTAAAATCTGCCATCTCTCCATCAACCAGGGCCTTAATCCTGAACAATCCCTCTAATCCTACGGGAGCAGCTTACCAGAAGCATGAGCTGGAAGCCCTGGCAGACGTTGTCCTTGAAGAAAACATCTATGTCATTGCTGACGAAATTTATGAAAAACTCGTCTATGATGACTTCAAATTTGTAAGTTTTGCATCGCTTGGAGAGGAGATTAAAAAGAAAACCATCATCATCAACGGTGTCTCAAAAGCTTATTCTATGACAGGATGGCGCATAGGCTTTGCCGCCGGCCCTGCAGACATCATCAGTGGGATGGCCAAAATCCAGAGCCACACCACATCCAATCCCTGCTCGATCTCACAGATGGCAAGCCTGGAAGCTTTGGGGGGACCTCAGCATGAAATTTCCAGGATGGCTTCTGAATTTCAGAGGCGAAGGAATTATGTCCTGATGCGGCTTCAGACTATCCCTAATGTTTCCTGTTTCAAACCGCAGGGAGCTTTCTATCTTTTTCCCAATTTTTCTTATTATTATGATAAAGAATTCAATAATGTCCAGATTCGAAACTCTTACGGTCTGGCATATTATCTTCTGAAAGAAGCAAACGTAGCAATTGTTCCCGGAGATGCTTTTGGGGCTGACGATTACATCCGTATGTCCTATGCCACTTCTATGGAAAACCTGGAAAAAGGCATGGATAGAATTGCAGAAGCTCTCTCCCAACTTAAAATGCCCAAAAAAGTCGTCCATCTCGCTTTAAATAACACCATAACTCGAGAAAAAAAGCGAGTTCCCGTAGATTCCGTGATCGATGTCAAGATGAGGGATGCACTGGTGGCTGAGATGGAAAACCATCTCAGCTATGAACATTACTTTGAATGGAATGCGAACATCAATGGTGTAATTATCCAGTTGAGGACGAATGTCTCCCATCTCAACGATTTCTGGATCGAGAATTGGTACCCGGCTCAACTGGAAGCTGCCCTGGAGCCCCACGGCATCATCTATGCCGTTGACGGCATAGCAGGCCGAGAACCGCGCACCTTCTACAACCCAGAAACAAAAACAGGGGTTCTCGTCAATACAGACAATTACACTCCCTTGCGCAGCCTTGCTCTAGGTCTTGTTATGAATGTCTCAGAAAGATTATTCAACGTTCATGCTATCCGTGGGATGTCAGCAGACATTGATGGGAACGGACTGATCCTCGTCGGGCCTAAAGGGACAAAGAAAACAGAGCTATTCTTTGCCTTGCTCTCGGATAAAAGATTCCGCCTCCACTCCAATGATATCGTCTTTGTCCGTTTTTCCGGAGGAATAGCCATGGCTGATTCTTCAGAGAGGAAGCTTTTCCTGCCGACAAATACGGTGGAATCCTATCCTCGCTTAGCCTCCCTATTTGATAACAGTAAGTGTGAAAACGTTATTACACGCAAAGATGACTGTCAGGATGCAGAATGCCTGCGCCTGGATGATTGCCGTCTCGACAGGGGTTCACCCTACTGCTATAAAGCTTCAAAGGATGCCCACGCCCTTCTCGACCCATACTGGATTGAGGGAACAGCCATGCATGTCAAGCGCACTGCCCTTCGTTGGATGTTTATCCTTCGCTCTGACAATGTCTCCCCGCCGGTAGTAGAGATCGAAGTGGAAGATGCCCTGCGCATGCTTGAATCTGGGGAAAGCCTTGGCATTCGACAAGACCTTAGTCCTTCTAAAAGTGAACCTTACTACAACCCTCACCTTCTCGCAACAAGCCCTGAGCAGATGGAACTTCAGAGGAGTTTTTTCGAACGTTTCCTTGAAAACATTTCCTGTTATCTTTTCAACAGTGGAGTCGCTTCTGCCGAGGAGATCAAACGAATAGTGACGGGCGAGGCCAAAACGGAATAACCAATAATGATAATTGTGTGTAATATTAATATACCTGGATTATTCACGAAAAGTATCGGCTTTTTTTATGAATAATTCAGGAGAACCTTGATTATTCAGGAATATAAGTATAATGAATAAAAAAAGCATCTACAATGTAGAAGTCTATAAAAAATTTGCTGAGGAACTTCAGCGAGTCCTCAAAGGGCCAAATATCCGAACCGTGGACCTCAAATGGCTCGAGCCAAGAGCGAAAGCTGCAGGGACCAAAACTAAATACGGCTCCTATGGCTGGCGAGCAGCCATATCAAGCCGGATCGCTCCCAAGACCGTCTACTTAGGGAGTGAAGATGTTCGGCTCCCCAGACCTACAACTGAGCAGCAATCACTGATCACCAAGGCTCCAGAAGAGCTAGAAAAGGTGCTCCACCTTCTGCGAACTCTTCCTTTATACCACATCCGCCGGCAGATGGGAGAGAATGACTCCTACAATCCATTCTGTAACCTCTATTTCTCCGAAGCCGACCTTATCAACTACCGCCAGGGATATATGTGGGGAAATACATTATTCAAGCCAAGCAAGCGGCCAGGCCCTGAGTTTGTCATGATCCATATCCCAGAGGAACACCCCCTGCGGCAGCAGGTTCTTGTTCTTCCTGAACACAACATCAATATTGCACTGGGAACGGACTACATGGGAGAAGACAAAAAAGGCTTTCTCCGTCAGGCCATGTGGACTGCAGACCGACTGGGGATGTTGGGGCTTCACGCTGGCACAAAACTCGTCACAGTTAGGGACACGGATAACAAGCTAAAGACCTACGGAGTCTTTCTCTTTGGTCTGACAGC
>Ga0114920_10000090_pt1 | contig 41674 bp, 32 predicted proteins | sample ChitaG_FD_88683 | JGI IMG/M metagenome (GOLD analysis project Ga0114920, IMG submission 88683) | Deep subsurface microbial communities from South Pacific Ocean to uncover new lineages of life (NeLLi) - Chile_00310 metaG | ecosystem: Environmental > Aquatic > Marine > Oceanic > Sediment ...
AGTCCGCCTCGGCGGACCAGGCGGCGATTCGGGAAGCCGTCACGCCCCCCGCCGTGGTGAAGTATCCCCCCGCGATCAGCTTGTTGTCATAGACCGTGAGAGCAGAGACATAACTATTCATCCCTGAGCCGATGGGCGACCAGTCCGCCTCGGCGGACCAGGCGGCGATGTAATTGGCCGCCACGCCTCCCGCCGTGGTGAAGTTTCCCCCCGCGATCAGCTTGTTGTCATAGACCGTGAGAGCATAGACATAACGATTCATCCCTGAGCCGAGGGGCGACCAGGAGGACCCGTCCCAGGCGGCGATATAATTGGCAATTGTATCACCGGCAACAGTGAAGTCTCCCCCGACAACAAGCAATCCATTGTAAACCGTCGCCGCGAACACTCCCTCGCCTACTCCAGCGACCGATGGTGAAATGCTGTTGTCCCAGTAAATGTCGTCGGGATGATCAGCGGGAGTATGCGCCTCCGCCCGCCGGAACAAGGGCTCACTCGAGACAGGGTCCAACGACCCCCGGAAACCCTCCAGGCTCACCGGCCCCTCGTAGCCCAGGCGGCGGGCGGCCTCAAGGTCAAACCGGCCCTCCGGCGTCAGAAACCGCTCGATGCCGACTCCGGAAGAATCCTGGCCCATGACACGTTGAGCATCCGAGCCCCGCAAAGAGGCGGGTGCCATAAAAACCAGCACCATCAAAAGGATCGCTGCCCGGATCAAACGATACACATCCGTTCTCATAATCGCCTCGCCAAGAGAAGTGATGAGTACTATGTTTCTGCTCTTACTTTAGTGAAAAGATAACACAACCAGTGAAAAAGGCAAGAAGTTTTCTTTCTTCTGAGAGGCACCATTCTGCCAGGAGGAGGTTCTGGGCCACGCGCTGAGAGGTTCAAGCGAGGGCGTACGCCATCCACAAATTCGATCATGAAGAAATCAATCGGCGTACTTAGAAACCCGGAGTAGAACTCTGGGCCACGCCCGTCGGAGAGTCTAGTGGGTGGATTTTTGGGTATGCACGGTGCCCCACCCAGAGCGAAGGAGATTTATCTCCGAAACGTCGGGTGGGTTTAAACATCATCGCCTGAATCTCCGACTTTTGCAAAAGACACCAATGAGGCACGACTCTCATTCGCACCCGTGGGGTGCGGCACCATGCAGCGGACATTTGGCGCAATTGCAACATTAAAAAAACCGGCGGGGTGTCAATTCCCGCCGGCTTTTTGCATTCGAGTGAACACCTGGAGGACTGTTCTATTGCTCCACGCGGCCGCCGAGGTACTTGGCGATAAACTTCTCGGCGTGGCCATAGAAGTCCATACGGTTTTCCGGGCGGGCGAAACCGTGGCCCTCGTCCTCATAGACAACGTACTCGACGTCTTTGCCCTTGGCCTTCAACGCCGCGACGATACTTTCGGATTCCGCCTGCTTGACGCGCGGGTCGTTGGCGCCCTGCCCGATTAAGAGCGGGATCGTGATCTTGTCGGCGGAAAACAGAGGCGAGCGCTCAATTAACATCGCCGAATCTTCAGCCGGGTCACCCATCCGCACGGAGAACAACTTCATCATCGGTTTCCAGTACGGCGGGACCGAATTGTACAAGGTGATCAGGTTTGATGGCCCGACGATATCGACACCGCAGGTGTAAAGGTCCGGGGTGAAGGCCGCACCGGCCAGCACGGCATACCCGCCATACGACCCGCCATAGATACAAATGCGCTTGGGATCGGCATACCCCTCAGCGATGGCCCACTCAACCGCGTCGGTAAGATCATCCTGCATCTTGCGACCCCACTCCTTGTCGCCGGCATGCAGGAATTTCTTGCCAAAGCCCGTAGAGCCGCGGAAGTTAACCTGCAACACGGCATACCCGCGGTTGGCCATCCATTGTACTTCGGAATTGTATCCCCAGTAGTCGCGGTACCACGGCCCGCCGTGCACGTTCAAGACCAGGGGCAGATTCTTGTCCGGCACGCCGACCGGCAGGGTCAAAAACGAGGGCAGAGTCAGCCCGTCGCGCGACTTGATCTCCACGTACTTCATCGGGGCCAGCACTGCCTTTTTCAACTCCGGTCGCGTGGTGAACATGTAGGTACCGGTCCTCGACTCCCGATCATAGATGTAGTAATCGACCGGGGTGACGTCCGACGAATAAGCGACCATCCATTTCTTGTCGGCACGGTCACGACTGACTATGGAAAACTCGCCATGGGCCAGATTCTCCAGCGCTTCGAAATCGGGCACCAGGGTCGAGTCAAGAATCGTCCAGCGCTCGCGGTCCTTGTTGAACGATACCGCTTCAAGATGGTAAGTATTGGGGTTGATCATCACCGAGCCCACGTCCACCTCGGAATGGGCGGCCAGCTCGGTCTCCGCCTTGGTGGCGACATCGACGATTTTCAACCGGGTTACATCCGAGTTGCGGGAATCGCCGACATATAGTCCCTTGCCGTCAGGGGTAAAGCCGTATGGCGCACCTTCGTCTTCCGGCCCCCAGGTGATAAGATCCTGGAAGGGATCGTCTTCCTTATCCCGGACAAGCAGTTGAAAGCCACCATCGGGAGTGGCGGCATACGCGCCGCGCAGCTTGAATTTATTGTCCGTAAACCACCCGACGATGTTGCCCGGGTTTTCGGCGATCAAGTGCAAAGAGTCAGTGGTCAAGTCCAGGTGGTAGACGTCGAACAATTCCGGATTGCGCTTGTTCATCGAGAGGAGCATCTCATCGGGGAAGTTGGGATCGGTAGCCACCGGCTGGGCACGGACGCTATCAAACGGTGTTAAGTCCCGGACGGTATTCTCATCCAGGTTGACGGCGTAGATATGCCAGATCTCATTTCCGCCGACGTCCTGCATGTAGAAGACGTGTTTGTTGTCCTCGCCCCAGAAATGGATGCGAATGCCGCGCAGGGTGTCGGCGGTGACGACGCGATCGTCATCCTGCCCGATCGTTTTCACCCAGACGTTGAGCACCCCGTCATCGGGCGCCAGATAGGACATGCGCGTCCCGTCGGGTGAGATACGGGCCTGGGCTCTTTCCGGGTTGCCGAAGAGATCCGCTTTGGGAATCAGCGGCGGCAGTCCCGTCTTCGCGCAGCCCGGCATGATCAGTATCAGGGCCGCGATAAGCAGGACACCGCTAAACCCAATCAGGGCGCTTCTTTTTCTTACCATCGTTCCTCCTTCTGGAATCCGGCAACTTCCACACTGCCGGGTTGACTTAGGTGATTGTGATTTTTCTCAAGTTAATGAAAGTGAAGATCTTTTGATGAAATTCCCCCGATTCTCAGTTCATGTTCAATGGGCCTCCCCCAAACGTCAGACAATACAATACCTGCTTTGGACTTGTCAAGCCATTATCAGAGGCATTTGGAACGTAGGTTTCTTGCTATCCCAAAATGAGGCACCAGTTGGACGGGGCGGACTGACAACTCTCTCTCACTCATTGAGTTACCGGAATAGACTCACTACCTCGGCGCTTGAGACTAATTCGATCTGCCTCTTTTCCCCCAGCGACCGGACAATGATTTTGAATTCATTTGAGGGGACTTCGCTTAAGTCAAGATCCCCCAGATGTCGCCATTCGTTTTCCGGTTCCCAATCCCCACCGCGAACGCCACGATTCTGGAAGAATGGGCGGTCAAGCTTATCCAGCCCGGCAAAGTCCTCGGGGGTTCCGTAAGTCACTGGCCGTACCCCGATTGAGCGCGCGAAATCCTTTCTTATGGCAATCCCGTACGGTTCAAAGTTGTATCGTACGAATCGCCTGCGCCAGCGCATGAGCTTGATTGCTTCTCCCGGCGGATGGGCGCTGAATGAGACAACGGGAAATCCACCCCGGATATGGCGGTTTGAGGCCCGAAGGCGCTTTTCGCTGATGATTCTGAGCAGTGTGACCAGTCCTGAACGTGCATACGTGTCCCGGGAGAATGTGATGTCACGATAATACGAGGCGGCGGTCTCGCCGGGCCATTTTCCGTCAGCGGCCCGCGTCCAGTGCGTTATGTATGACCACGGGCCACCTGAAAGCGTGCGGTTTACTGTTCGGTCGCCGGGAATAAGGGCACCACGACTCTTTCTCCGCTGGTAAGCCGTACAGAATTCCTGACATATATTTTTGTTCGAACCGGCCTGGGCGATTAACGCTTCAAGGCTGCCCCCCGGACGGATGGAGATCGGATAGATGGTGTCTGCCAGATCGATTACCTCTTTGTCCCGAATTGGCCATGATGATTTCCGGGTTCCCGTCCGGGCGGGTGTGTCCTGATAGTGGAGTCGGGTCCGCGATGGGTCAAGGTCGAATTCTTTAAGGATCGTCGTGGTTAATGTCCTCTCGTTACACACGGCGGAGGCAGTTCCACCATAAACATTCTTGTGGTATGGAAATGGTACGTAGACCAGCACCCGGCCGCCGTAATCAGCCGCGATCCAGGTCACTAACTCCCAGGTGTTAAGCCCCAGGCTGCCGATTATCGTGTGGCCGCGGTCGAGAGCATGAAGAATGGCTTTCTGGGTGGAGACCACCCAGGGGTCACTGCCCACCGGCGTTTTCGATTGCCGGGAATTGAGGATAACCGCATATGGCATAACGGTCACACTGCCGCCAAAGGCCGGCCTGATCCACGGATGCACCAGCTGATAACTTACGTTCCATGCACGCGGAGATCGGTTATTCCCCGTGGGGATCATTCCGCCTGCATAAACGGGTAGCGGTAGTCGGCTGGTGGAGTGAAGCTCTCCTTGATTGTCCGCGGGGAGACCCAGCGTAGGAGGTTGAGCATGCTGCCGGCCTTGTCGTTGGTCCCGGAGGCGCGGCTGCCGCCGAAGGGCTGCTGGCCGACGACCGCACCGGTCGGTTTATCGTTGATATAGAAGTTCCCCGCGGTGTAGCGCAGCCGATCAGCAATCTTTACAATCGCCGCGCGATCCTGGCCAAAGACGGCACCGGTCAGCGCATAGGGTGAGCCGGTATCGCAATATTCCAGTGCCCGGTCCAGCTCACCATCGGCGTAGACAAACACGGTCAACACCGGCCCGAAGATTTCCTCGCCGAGCAGCTTGAATTTGGGGTCGGTCGTACGGATCACCGTGGGCTCGATAAAATAGCCTTTCGAAGCGTCGCAGCCGCCGCCGCAGAGGAATTCCGCGTCGCTGGAGTTTTTGGCATAGTCGATGTAGCCCTTGATGCTGTTAAAGGCCGGCTGGTCAATGACCGCGTTCATGAAGTTGGAAAAATCACGCGGATCGCCCATCTTGATCGTCGAAATCTCAGTCAATAACCCGTCTTTCACCCGTGACCAGAGCGATTCGGGAATAAAGATGCGCGACGCGGCCGAGCATTTCTGCCCCTGGTATTCAAATGCGCCGCGCACTGTCGCAGCGATCAGGGTCGGGATATCAGCTGAGGCGTGAACGAAAATAAAATCCTTTCCACCCGTTTCACCCACGATGCGGGGGTACGTGCGGTAGTTTTTGATATTCTGCCCGATGGTCTGCCACATTGTCTGAAAGGTTGCGGTCGAGCCGGTAAAATGTACGCCCGCCAGGTCAGGTGAAGCCAGGGCCGGGTTGCCGATCTCCCCGCCGGTACCCGGCACCATGTTGATCACGCCGGGGGGCAAACCCGCTTCCTCAAGGAGTCTCATGATATAATGCGCCGGATATACCGCTGAGGAGGCCGGCTTCCAGACCACGGTGCAGCCCATCAGTGCCGGTGCCGTCGGCAGGTTACCGGCAATCGAGGTGAAGTTGAATGGGGTGACCGCGAAGACGAACCCTTCCAGCGGCCGATGCTCAACGTAGTTCCAGCAGCCCTTCGACGACCAGGGTTGCTGCCGGTACAGCACCTGTGCATAGTAGGGATTGAAACGGTAGAAGTCGATTAACTCGCAAGCAGAGTCGATTTCCGCCTGGAAGATATTTTTGCTCTGGCTGAGCACGGTGGCGGCGTTGAGGATGTCCCGATACGGCCCGGCCAGCAGGTCGCCCGCTTTCAAAAACACCGAGGCGCGCGCCTCCCAGGGCATCTCCGACCATTCGTGAAAAGCGTCTTTTGCCGCCTGGACCGCCATTTTGACTTCCTTTTGGCTGCCCTTGTGGTAGTGCCCTAAAAGATGGCGGTGATCGTGCGGCATCCGGCAGTCACCGAACTTTCCCGTGGTCACTTCCCTGCCGCCGATGACCAGCGGGATTTCCACCTGCTCGGCGGCCATTTTATCAAGTTGTTTTTTTAACGATTTCCGCTCGGATGAGCCCGGCGCGTACGATCTGATCGGTTCGTTGGACGGAAACGGAATTTCAAAGAAAGCGTTATGCATATTGATAAACCTCCATCGGCTTCAGACATTCATCCGATTGTCGCCAGCCATAATAGCCAACCGCCACGTAATTGCCAATCCCGCTTTTTTGGCGAATTTGACGATGGGCCACCGGTGCCTTTTTCTCGGTGAGCGAGGTACATAGACGGGCAGATCCGGCGTCGGGCCGGCCAGAATTTGTCCGGGTTTTGCTTGTTCGCCAGTGGTAATTCCTGTAATCTGAAAAAGGGCAAAACCGCTCAGGACAGTCCTCGGTCAGGAGGACGAGGGATGCTTTCCGGGAAGGGGGGAGCCGGATCGGACATGCCGGGCAAGCGCAAAAGTTCAGTGCCTCTCTGGGTGCGGATAGTGCTTGTTGTCCCCCTGCCGGTTATTGCCCTTTTAATATATCGGGCGGGGCAAAACCCTCGGCAGGGATTGTTTGAATCGCAGGCGTTGAGCGGGCTGGAAGTATCTGCCGTGTTGCCGGTCGGTGTGCGCCTTCCCGTTTACCTGCCGCAATCGGGCTTCCGGATTGCTGACACGCTGCAGTTCTATACCAGCGAAAACCTGTATGAAAAAATTAACGGCCGCGATGCCGCCTTTTTCCGCTTTGGCTTCGTCTCGCTGAGTTTTGCCTCTTATTCCGGTGCCGGAGATGCGTTTGTGGATGTCTACGCTTATCGCCTGAACCGGCGGGAAAACGCACTGGGTATCTACGCTGCCGAACGAGCCGACCAGCGCGAGAATATTAGCGTCGTTGATGCTGGCTACAGATCCGGTGGGGCGTTGTGTTTCTATCGCGGTCCGTACTATGTCCAGGTTATTTCTACGGAGTCCTCGGCGTCGGTCGAGGCGGGGGTGGCAGAAATCGTTGATTCCCTTTGCCGATTAATCCCCACTCCGGTGGGGCCGCTTGCCGCGTTGGGCCGCTTCCCCTCGGCAGGGCGGGTGGAAAACTCCGATGGGTATTTTCCGGACAATGCGTTCGGGACCGACTTTATGGGGGAGATTTTCACCACGCAGTACCGCCGGGGTGGGGCAACTCTTTTGGCCTTCCGGCATCAATCGGATTCCGCACAGGCGATGTTTGAACGCTACCGGGAATTCTTAGGGCAATCGGCCGATCCGCAGGGGACGATCACGATTGATCGGGCGCCCGTGTACCGCTATACCGACTACGGGGAGAAGGTATGGATTTTTGTGATCGATGACGTGTTTGCCGGGTTGACGGGGCAGATAATGAAAGATGAAGGCGAGCAATTGATCGGGGAGTTGGCTGCCGGTATTCGGCTGGACGCAGTAGAGCAGTAATTGCCGTGGAGCGCAGGAAATTTCTTATCCAGGTGGCGAAGGCATCGGCCGCCGCGCTGGTCGTTTCGGGGACGGGTATATGGCTGGCCAACCGCCGGGTAGAAGAAGATGAAACGCTGTACCGGATTCCGGATTACTCCGTTCCCCGTGATCTGTTGGCGCAGGATTTTGTTGTAGCCCGTGGTGACGATCCCCAGGGGATGGTGGAGGCGGCAGTCCGGACGATGGGCGGGATAGACAAGTTTATCTCGCCGGGGGACCGGGTGCTCATTAAGCCGAACGTCGGCTTTGACCGGCCGCCGATTCTGGGCGCCACCACTTCGCCCGGCGTTGTTGCCGCAGTGGTCCGCCTGTGTGTGGAGGCAGGTGCTGGTGATGTTGTGGTGGCGGATAATCCAATCAACTCCCCGGCAGCCAGTTTTGCCCGCTCAGGGGTGGGCAAGGCGGCCAAAGAGGCCGGGGGCCGGGTGCATTACCTTAGCGAACGCGATTTTAAGGAAACGATGGTCGGTGGCGTCGCCATCACCAACTTTTCTGCCGCCGTCGGGATTCTAGGAAACGTCAGCCGGGTTATCGGCGTGCCCACACTCAAAGACCACAACCTTTCGGGAATGTCGTTTGCGATGAAAAACTGGTACGGCCTTTTGGGCCGTGGCCGCAATCGGTTTCACCAGGACATCCACAACGTCATCGCCGACCTAGCGTTCATGCTTCGCCCGACACTGGTGATCGGTGATGCCACGCGCATCCTGATGCAAAACGGACCGACGGGTGGATCACCCTCCGATGTGAAACCGGGTGGGACGATTATCGTCTCCACTGATGCGGTGGCTGTCGATGCGTTCGGCATCGAGCTTTTGGGCCGTACCATAGCCGATTGCCCCAGCATTACCCTGGCCGCCGAGCGAGGGCTCGGTTCCGCCAACCCGAACAACCTGCGCTTCGAGGAGGTAGCTGTCTGATGAGGGCGGTGCGCAGGATTTACCAGTTGTTTTTCCTGGGTTTGTTTTTCGTCCTGCTTTATGTCGCGACATATGATCGGCTCGGTGGTTACCCGGTGCGGTTGTTTTTGGATTCCGATCCGCTAGTCGCGGTCGGAACAGTGCTATCCACCGGAACCTTATATCGTGCGCTGTGGTATGGTATTCCCATTTTGGTGTTAACGATTTTTCTCGGGCGATTTTACTGCGGCTGGATTTGCCCCCTGGGGACATTGCAAGACCTTGTTTCCCGGTTGGGCAGGACGACGCTCAAGAGAAAAATAGAGATTAACAGCTACCGCCCGTACTACAAATTAAAATACTTGATTTTGCTTGCCTTCTTGACCATGGCTGTCCTCGGTGTGTTGCAGGTCGGTCTTTTGGATCCGATCGTTTTGTTGACGCGTGCCATGTCCACATCGATCCTGCCGTCGATTGACCGTGGCGACGGCTTGCTCTTTCTGTCCCCGCGCGATTTTCATTTAGGCTGGATTGCGGGTTTGCTGTTGGTGGCGGTCCTGGTGGCCGCTTTCCTTCGTCCGCGGCTCTGGTGCAAGCTTTTGTGTCCCCTGGGTGCGCTTTTGGGCTTTTTTTCGCGCTGGTCGGTTTTTCATATTCGCCGGGCGATTGAGGGGTGCGATGATTGCCGGGTTTGTGTCGGGCATTGCCGGGCCGGAGCCGAGCCCGATGTGAGCCTGCGCAAGTCCGAGTGTATGCTTCTTTTCAACTGCAGGGAAACCTGCCCTACCGATGCAATCACATTCGGGCCTGACGGTGAGGGTTTGGCCTATGTCGTGCCCGGGCCGGACCTTTCCCGCCGGCGAATCACCGGCGCCTTATTGGCTGGATTGGCCGCGCCGCTGCTCATCCGTTCGCGGCAGCCAGTTGTCGAGAACCCACGTCCTTATTTAATTCGCCCGCCGGGGTCCTTGCCGGAACCAGAATTCTTGGAGCGATGCATTAAGTGTGAAGCGTGCATGCAGATCTGCCCGACCAACGTGCTGCAGCCGGCGATGACCGAAGCGGGGGTCGAGGGGTTCTGGTCGCCGGTTTTGAAAAACACTATCGGGTACTGCGAGGTCAACTGCGTGCTTTGCGGTGAAGTATGTCCTACCGGGGCAATTCAGAGGATCACCCTCGATCAAAAGCAGGGCCGAGGGGAATACGAGGGCCGTCCCGTCGTTCTGGGGACGGCCTTTTTCGACCGCGGGCGCTGTTTACCCTGGGCGATGAACCGTCCCTGCGTGGTGTGCCAGGAGGTGTGCCCCACCTCCCCGAAGGCAATCAAGACCGAAGAGGTTGTGGTGACCGAAAACGGCCGGAGCATACGATTGAAGCGCCCGCAGGTTGTTCCCGATTTGTGCATCGGCTGCGGGATCTGCGAGTATGCCTGCCCGGTGATCGACCGCCGCGCGGTGTATGTTACCTCGGTGGGCGAAAGCCGTTCGAAGAAAAACGTGATGATTCTGGAAAAATAGACCGTTTATGTAATAACCTTACTACTTGACTTCGACGATCTTCCAGGAGTCACCATCCTCTTGAATATACAGCATGGTAACACTGACCTCCGGATGTCGTTCGCCGATGCGTTTTTTGAGATCCACCGTGTCCGCGATGAGTTTTTCGCCTTCGGCCTCTAATGACGGGAAGGCGGCGTACCCTCCATAAGCGGCGCAGTCGTCATGTTGGGTGAGAAACACCTGTTTGATCCCGTGCTTTTCGCGGCAAATCTCTATGTTTTGAAGGGCGAAATCCTTGAGTTTGCATGAACCTCCAAAAGAGATGACATCGATATCTTTCAGATACCCTCGTTTCCGTATCCAGTCCATGATCGGGTGTTGGATCCGATAATCCATGCATTGCAGGATCAGGTAGTTGCACTTTGCCATATATTCTCCCTCCATCATCCAAAGAATATGCACGCGGTGTCTTTTTCATGTTCGCTTCGTGTCCCTCCATTTCGTAAGATATATTCTATCTGTAGGTTATGTCCAATCCGAGAGAATGATCTTGACAGCAGGCGGGCTGGTTGGTATTTTTGTATTTTGGTGTGGCCTTGCGGTCTGCCGGGTAGTTGACCGGCCGGTGAGCCCGTGGGGTAGGCCCCAGAATTGCCTACCACCGGACAACTGATAATCCTCGTGGCCCATAAAAGGTGTTATGGACGATATTCTGTTTCATCTCGGCGGCATTTTCCGGCGGGTCCGGGAAGTGCTTGCCACGCGGGCAGATGGCTTTCTCGATTTGCGCGGTGTCAATGCTAAAGGGGACCGGCAGAAGGCCTTTGATGTCCTGGTCGATCGTACGATACGGGATTATATCACGAACGTTTTTGGTGATTCCGCAGCCATTGTTTCGGAAGAAAGCCGGGATCACCAGACCGTATCTGCGCCACAATACCGCTTCGTGGTCGACCCGGTAGACGGCTCGGACAACTTCACCCGGGATTTCCCCATTTTCCGGGTATCGATCGCTGTTTTGCCCGGTGATGCTCCCCTTTCGATTGACTCGGTGGTGTATGGCATGGTCGGGGACCCGCTGCGCAACCGCATTTGCCTGGCCGAACGTGGCTGCGGGGCTTTTGTCGGAGATCAACCCTTACGTACAAGCCGGGTAACTCGTCTCGAGAACGCCTTTATTAGCTGTGAAATGAACCACTTTACGATTGGTCCCCAGGCTGCCGGGGTCTTGGCAAGGGGTGCCGGCGTACGGTGTTTCGGATGCACTTCGGCGGCCCTGGCTCTGATCGCCGAAGGTAAGCTGGATGTCCATCTGGACTTGCGGGGTCGCCTGACACCAGAAAACTACCTGGCCGGGGCGCTTTTAGTGCGGGAGGCGGGAGGGACGGTGACCAGCCCCAACGGACGCCCCCTGGCTCCCGCGGACAACCTTGTGCACCGAACCGACCTGGTGGCCTCAGCAAACCCTGGGATCCACGATCGCGTGCTGACTGAACTCAATGGAGGTTCTAATGGAGGGAAGTAAATCTTGCAGTCAAACGGATACAATCGGGAAGGTGGTGATCATTGCCGCCGGTCCGGGAAACAGGTTGTCCAATGACGGCAGGCTCAAGCCGCTGAGGCGCGTGTTGGGTCTGACGCTGATCGAACGCGTGGTTATCTCCTGCATGCAGGCCGGGCTGTCAGACTTTGTCGTGGTGACCGGCTATAAAGGGGAGTTTCTAAGACGGCCGATCGAGCGGATCGTCCGGTGCCGCTGCGTCCATATTGATATCGTGGAGAACCCGGATTGGAAAAAGGGGAACGGAACTTCCCTGCTGGCCTGCCGGCATCTGCTGGATAAGCCGTTTGTGCTGGTGATGTGTGACCACCTGTTTGAGCCGGATTTGTTGCGTGACCTTTTGCAGGCCAGGCCGTCCAATGGTGACAGCGTGCTGGCTGTTGACCGGCGTGTTGACCGCGTTTTCGACATTGCAGATGCCACCAAGGTAGCAATCGAGTCACGCCGTATTGTGGCCATCGGCAAAGAGATTGAAACATTCGACGCGGTCGATACCGGGGTGTTCCTGCTCACGCCCCAGATATTCGGCGCCCTGCATGCCGCCCAGAAAAAAGGCGGGTATTCTCTGAGTGACGGCGTTCGCGAGATCGTGGAAAAAAGGCAGGTGTTGGCGTTTGATATCGGCGAAAAATTCTGGCTGGACGTTGATACACCCCAATCGCTTAAGAGAGCCAAGCGGGTTCTTCTGTCGGGTTTGACCAAGCCCAGCGAGGATGGCTTTGTTTCCCACTATATCAACCGACGGCTTTCGATCAAGCTTTCCGGATGGCTTTCCCATCTCCCAATCAGCCCCCATGCAATCACCGTGGCCAGTTTTGCCATGGCGCTTGCCGCGGCTTTCTTGTTTGCCGCGACAAATACATTGTCGGCCGTCATCGGGGGTTTTCTCGTCCAGATATCGTCGATTATCGACGGCTGTGACGGGGAAATTGCCCGGTTGAAGCACTGCGGTAGCCGCTATGGTGCCTGGATGGACACCGTCCTCGACCGTTACGCGGATGTGGCCATTGCGGCCGGGATCACCTATGGATACTGGGCTGTGCATCATCAACCGTGGGTATGGCTTGCCGGGATGGTTGCGTTGGCGGGCTTTGTGATGCCCAGTTTCTGCCGGAAAGAGTATCAACTGCGTTTTTTGAAATCACTGCCCATCGACGTCCTCACGAAGCTCACGAAAAGGGATCTCCGGCTTTTCGCGATCTTTTCCGGGGCACTGGTAGGACTGCAGTTTGAGGCGATACTTGCGGTGGGACTTATCTCGCATGTGTACGTGGCGAGAAACCTGCTGGCCCAATATCGCCGCGGCATCCCGGGGGCGTAGACTTTCCTGGTACGACAAGAAAAGACCACATCCCGCGGAATTACTGCACGCAGCCCGGCAATAGTCGGCCCCGGCTTAGATAAACGTAGTTAACAAGAACCGTGACATCGACCGGGTTGACCTCACAATCGGTATTAACATCCGCCGCGTTGAGGCACGGCGGCGGGTTAAGACTCAAGTACACATAGTTGACCATCAACACGACATCCAGAGGGTTTACCTCTCTATCGAGATTGAGATCGCCGGGGGTATAGCCAAGGAGCCAGTTGAACACCCGCTCGAAGACTTGCTCGCGCGTGGTATACCCCAGATCGTTGGCCATCGCCTCCGACCCGAACCCGAAAAACACCACCCGATAGTCGTCCACAGCAACAGAACGCTGAGCTTCCGGTGGTAAAGGCTCCGTGGGTCTTGGCCCCCTGGCGAGACTCCCGCCGAAGCGACAGCGCGGACAGGTGCCATGATCGACATTTGCTGCCCTGGGCAGCGCGAACCCTTTTCCTATCGAATAGGGGTCTGACCCAGGCCGTATCGCACATGCACACCCGACTTACCGAGTATGCCTTGCGGCCAACTTTTTGGGTTGGCCGCGGGATCGCCGAAGGTGAGCCGAACATAATAGAGGGGAGAGAATGGCATTCGCAAACCCTGAACTCGTAATTTTGTTGACATCAGAGTAAAGCCGCTCGACATTGCATTGTGGCGTATAACTTCGAGGAGTCTGTCACTAATGAAAAAACGATGTGATGCTCCTGTTATTGCCATCTATACAAACATAGGTCGTGGTCATCCAAACTACCTCGACTCGGTGCGGCGATACTTAAAAGACAGTCATCCAGAGCAGTATCAACAGATACAAGTTACTTCGATCTTCGAGATTTCACGAGGGTTGTCGCTTTTAGGCTGGAAGATCGTTAGAAGAATGTATCGGACCGGATCCCGGGGCGGGCTTATATCGAATCTTTACCGTAGATTTCGCTCGGGTCAATCTGAGTATGATCGAGGCTCGATTCTTATCCGGTTGCTGCGGCGCGACCTACGTGCTCACCTGAAAGAATACGATGGCATCTGCCTCGTTGCGCATCCTCTTCTGGCAAACATGCTCAAGGATGAGCACCGAGTTTTTTATTTGCACGGCGAGATAGCTGCTCCCACAGAGAGTGGAGTGCTGGGCATCGAAAGGATCTATGTTCCCCTGCCGGAGACCAGGGAGAAGATGTGTGCCATGGGTATTTCGGCGGGTTCACTGATGGAGACGGGACTGGTGCTTGAGCCTGAGCTGTGCGAGAATATCTGCGAGGTAGTGCAAAAAAGGATCGCGCGGGTTGAGTCCACTCAGCCGCTGACCGTTGGGTTTTTTATTTCAGGAGCCTACCCCAAGCGTCATGTGGACTTGATTGTTGAAGGTGTCAAGTCTTGCTACAGTGTGGGATTCAACGTAAGGCTTTTCTGGGGGTGTGACTCTAAAGAGGTGAGAAGATTGGTGAATGCTTTGCGAGAATTCTCCGGCGAGATTGTCAACGACGATCCGGACAGTTCCGCGATCTCAGATTCTCGCATGGTTATCGTAACAGCGGACTCGCGGGAAGCTGAAACCCTCAGGAGCATTGAGTATCTGCCCGGACTTGATGTTTTCTGCGCGGCGCCGCACGAACGCGTCAACTGGGCGGTCGGGGCTGGCCTGCCCCTGATTATAATTCGCCCGGCAATCGGGACGTTTGCCCCTGAAAATCGAGCATTTGTGTTGAAATCGGGTTGTGGATTGGAGCTGTCTGATAATGGTTTGTTCTCCGATCTTGGGCGAGAGCTGACCCGGATCCGACAAAGCGGGCAGCTCCTTGAAATGATCGAAGCGGGCCAAAGGATCAGGTTGATTCACGGCGCAAAAGTGATAGCGGAAGACCTGATCGATCAGATGGCGCAACCCTAGACGGGGCACAGCGGACAAAGAAATCGACCACTACTTCCGGCCAGCCGGCACCACGGTCGCGCCAGCCAAGTCCTTGCCCGGAGAGAACAAATCAAAAAGCAAACCACGAAACAGCGGAGATTCTACGTGTCGTTCAAACACCTGGGATGAATGTAATGGAATAGTCCGTCCTGAGTTGTGCGGATTCCTTTGACAATTGTTGACCGCGAAGTATCTTTGGCGGGCGTATATCGATGAGGGCCCAGACACGGGGTAATCGGCTGACGTGATTAAAGAGAACAAACAAACCGCGCGTGATATTATCCTGGACTCCATTGCCGACGGCGTTTTTACCGTGGATCGGAAATGGAAGATCACTTCATTTAATCACGCTGCCGAGAGGATAACGGGGATCTCCCGCAAGGAGGCGATCGGGCAGCGGTGCTGTGACGTGTTTCGCGCCAGTATCTGTGAAACAGAGTGTGCCCTTGATCAGACGTTACGGACGGGCAAATCACTAATTAATCGGGAAATCTATATCCTCAACGCCGAGGGGCAGCGGGTGCCCGTGAGTATTTCCACGGCGCTCTTAAAGGGTGAAGACGGCAACGTGATTGGCGGCGTGGAAACGTTTCGCGACCTTTCGGAAATCAAAGGTTTGCGCAAAGAATTGGAAGGACGTTACGCCTTCGCTGACATTTTCAGTCGCAATCATCGAATGCAAGAACTATTCGATATCCTCCCCGAGGTCGCGGTCTCGCCGAGTACGATTTTAATCGAAGGCGAAAGCGGGACGGGCAAGGAGCTGTTTGCCCGCGCCTTGCATAATTTCAGCCACCGTAAGTCCGGCCCATTTGTCACGGTCAATTGCGGCGCGCTCCCGGATACTCTCCTGGAGTCGGAATTGTTCGGCTACCGTGCCGGGGCGTTCACCGATGCGAAAAAAGACAAACCCGGCCGTCTGGCGCTCGCCGAGGGCGGCACGATTTTCTTGGACGAAATCGGAGATACCTCTCCCGCCATGCAGGTGCGGCTGTTGCGCGTATTACAGGATAAGACGTACGAACCACTGGGCGGGACTGAACCGCTCAAAGCCGATGTTCGTGTGATCACCGCCACAAACAAAAACCTTGACCAATTGGTCAAAGATGACAAGTTCCGTCCGGATTTGTATTATCGCATCAACGTCGTTCGGCTCCGTCTTCCGCCGCTTCGCGAACGGAAGGAAGACATCCCGCTTTTAATCGAGAATTTCGTTACACGGTTCAATCGCTTGTTGAATAAGAGCATTACCGGCGTTTCCCCAGAGGTTCGGGGAATACTCGTCGCGCACGATTTTCCGGGAAACGTTCGGGAGTTGGAGAACATCATCGAACACGCCTTCGTGCTGTGCCCTGGTGGAATCATCGAACGGCGCCACTTGCCTGACTCGTTCAATGAAAGCGGTCAGCTTCCATCGGAAGCCGCAGCAAATGCCACGACGCTTGAGCAAATGGAGAAAATCTTCATCGCCGATGCCCTGCGGCGTAATAATTGGAATCGGCTGGCGGCAGCCCGTGAATTGGGCATTCACAAGAGCACCCTCTTCCGCAAGATCAAGAGCCGGGGCATCCGTCTTCCTCCGCAGGATGGGCGGACAAGCCCCATCAAAGAGTAGCATCCGGCAGCTCAACCCGGGCATATAGTCGCATGATGCCAATCGGCCAACCAACAACAGCGCACGGCAATTAGACGTTTACCACTGTATTCTGCTGTTGATCATGGCGTTACCCCCGGTGACAATCCGTCGCAACCTATGGCATATCGGTTGCCTTGACGAATGGCAATATCGCTGGCGGCGGTTTACTGCCCACTCGCAAATGAGCCGTACAAGAATGCCATGTGCACCCGGCCGCTTTCACGAGCGGGGTTTTTTGTTTGCCATATTTTTTGCTGTGCGCTAACCCACCATAAAATGGTGGGCCACCCGGCGCAAACATTAACAATTCAACTGCCGTCGGTGGTGGGTGCCGAGTCTAAGTCTATGGATTAGTATCGTAAGTCTTTAAATAGGCATAGACAAAAACTGAAGACTCATCACCACCACCGCCTGCACCATCGCAGTCCTGCTCAAGAAGTGCCTTTTCAACCGCCCTTGCGTCATTCGAGCTCGCGCATTCGCGGTACATGAACCAGTGGTCTTTCTTTGGTACATTGTGGTCGCCATGCAATCGAGTCTCAATGTTTGATGTGATTCCACAATACCAATCTGAATACGCGCCACTCTGTTTTGCGATGTGGCCTGTAATTTCGTCGTACGCCGTCCGTGGGGATATTGCAGTCATAGGATACTCCCGGTTTAGTGGACAAAATGACCCACTACTCTTTAAAGTTAATCCTCCAAATCCATCGGTATTGTGTCACCATATTTGGGTGCCGCCCGTTCGAGCATTCTCTTAAAGTCTTTCCACGTTGAGCAACCCCTCATAAGAAATATTACGTTCGTAAGGATTTCTTTTAATGCAGGATGGCCGTAGTCTCTTGTTAATGATTGATGGAATTTTCGAACTCGCGTTCCTGACGGTAACCTTGGTATTCTTTCCTTTAGTGCTTTCAAGACACCAGGGGCGAGTCTCGAATATATTATATCGTTAGTCCAGTGGCCAACATAGCTTGGTTTTTTCCCTGATGGGGGTGGGGGGTACGGCAATCCCTTAAGACGAAAAAGATGTCTATAAAAATCATCAGGAAATGTCTTTGTCCATTTTGCCCACTCATCGGTAAGATACTTATCAAGTATTCTTTGTAAGGCTAACCGATCTCGTAGTTCTTGGTAACCCGTAGCTTCATCGACCAAAGCTACAATTCCGATGTGAGCAAGGCCGCGTATTAATATGTCGCAGGCAATAGCAAACTTAAATTGCGACTTAAGCAACGCGCCATCATCTCTCGCCTTTAAATAAACATCACAGACCCTTGGAAGCAACTCAGCCTTGTAACCATATGCTTTTGCACCCCGTGGAGCATGAAAAACGATAGGCTTTGTCGAATCGGCTAATTCCTTGCTAACGTAGGGCTTAAGGTTATCAAGTGCAAGGAATGGGGCCACCTTTTCGACATCCGATCCACGCCCTGCGGCTGGACGTCCCGATCTGCCAATAGCTCGAAAGAAACCCCACTGAGTAAGAACGCGTGTGCCATCTTCTAAGACAGCACATGGAATCTTAACGTTTCCGATTTCAAGAGTCCCGGAATGTGTTGCTTTAGGAATACTTTTTGTCATTTTATGCCCCCACTGCGCGGCTAAGGGTTTTGTCGAACACGTCATTGTTTTTGCGGTGATTAAACCTGTAGCAAAACTCGTCTAAATACTTTGGCAAATAGCGGATACTGACCTTGCGGAATTGGCCAGTTATCCCGCGTTTCAGGATCGCCGAAAAGCTTTCAATCGTGTTGGTGTGTTTCTCGCCGTCAACGTACCGAATTTTATGATTGACCATTTTGTGATTCACAAACGCTGAGAGCCGCGCATATCCTACAAATTCGTCTGTGACCACCGTTGCATCTTTAGTATTAATATTCCCCCTGACCAAAGATGCAAGCGTTTTCGTCTTGAGATTTTTGACTGGTACCGCCTGGACTTTTCCGCCCCTTTCTACCATCCCCACAACTGGCGTTTTTGTGGTACCGCGTCCCGGTTTCCGTCTGGGGCCACCACCACCTTTACGTGGTTTGCCGCCGATGTAAGTTTCGTCCATTTCGACAATACCGAGTAGCAAATCCCGTTGGTCAAACATGGCTTTTCTGATCCGCATACCCATAGACCAAGCGGTATCCTTGTTGACTTGAATGTCTCGCGCCAGTTGTCGGGCCGATAGGCCCTTTCTGGTGTTCAGGATCAAGGTAATAGCCAGAAACCATTTTTGCAAGGGAACTCTCGAACGGTGGAAGATCGTACGGACCTTCACGCTGAATGAGGTATTGCAGGTATTGCAGTGATAACGATTCTCTCGCCTTAATGTGTTGATTTTCTTAGAGTTGCAGTATGGACAGGTGGGTTTGCCATGCCAACGGATTTTCTCAAGGTATTGAATACAATCGACTTCCGCCGGAAATCTCTGGTAAATATCGACTATGCTCATTCTGTCGGCCTTTCTTTCTACCGTCATCTAAGACAGATACGAAATGGGCGGACGGGTGTTTGAATTTAATTTCTACCATTATTTGGGACATTCCGTAGAAGAATGCCGGGTGCCCCACCATTTATGGTGGGTGAAGCAACGTAGCATAAACGTACATAAATGGCGAGCTATTTCTCTCCAATTCGGCCCCAAGAATTAAGCGGAGAGACTGGGATTCGAACCCAGGAGACGGTCGCCCATCTACACGCTCTCCAGGCGTGCTCCTTCGACCACTCGGACATCTCTCCGCGGTCTTAGTCCAACCGGCAGGTCTTCCCGCTCTTCACACGGAACAAGCGCCAAGCGGCTCCCGGTTGCCAATTCCATCTTAGCCGGCATGTCCCGCCAAATCAAGAGAATTTGGCCTGCCAGCGAGGCCAGGTGCCCAGGACGTGCGGAAATCTTTTGCTATCCTCCCAGGTCGGGCGTTACTTCGAAAGCCGGAGATCTGGATTGCCGGAGAGTGGGCAAAGATCACAAGAGATGGGAAACAAGCCGGGTTTGCCACCGATAAGAGAAAGTGGCCGGTACCGCCGGTTTCACGAAGAATAATCCGCGTCAGAAATCGATGAATATCCTCGGGATTTCGGCATTTTATCACGATAGTGCCGCCTGCCTGGTCACTGACGGCACGATTGTCTCTGCGGCACAGGAAGAACGGTTTACCCGCAAAAAACACGATAATTCCTTCCCCATCCAGGCGATCAAGTACTGCCTGGAGCACAGCCGACTCTCCGGTCGCGAGTTGGATTTGGTGGCTTTCTACGACAAGCCGTTTTTGAAGTTCGAACGCATCCTGGAGACGTACCTGGCATTCGCCCCGGCCGGTTTGGCGTCTTTTCTCATGGCCATCCCCCTGTGGATCAAGCAGAAAATCTGGACCAGAGACTTGATTAAAAAAACACTGAGCTATGATGGGAAAATAATCTTTCCCGAACATCACGAGTCACATGCCGCCGCGGCATTTTTCCCCTCACCTTTTGGGGAAGCGGCGTTTTTGACCATCGACGGGGTGGGCGAATGGACGACCAGCAGTTACGGGGTGGGAAAAGAAAATGAAATCAAGATCCTCGCCGACATTCAGTTCCCCCATTCGCTGGGGCTTTTGTATTCGGCGTTTACGTATTACACGGGTTATAAAGTCAACTCCGCCGAGTACAAAGTCATGGGCCTCGCCCCATATGGCGAACCTGTGTACAAGGATATTATCCTGCGCGAGTTGTTGGATCTAAAAGAGGACGGCTCGTTTGTGATGAACATGGACTACTTCAACTACTGTGCCGGGTTGACCATGACCAACAACAAGTTTGCCGACCTTTTCGGCGGGCCGCCGCGCAAGCCGGATTCGGAGCTGACGCAAAGAGAGATGGACCTGGCCCGCTCGGTTCAGGAGGTGACCGAGGAAGTCATGCTGCGCATGGCGCGGCACATTCGTCGGGAAACCGGTCAAAAATTCCTCTGTCTGGCCGGCGGCGTGGTCCTCAATTGCGTAGCCAATGGGAAGCTGCTCCGCTCAGGATTGTATGATGATATCTGGATTCAGCCGGCGGCGGGCGACGCGGGTGGCGCGGTGGGCGCGGCGTTGTTTGGCTGGTATCAGTACCTGGGTCACCAGCGTTCGACTGACGGCGTGCATGACTCCCAGCATGGTTCATTCTTGGGTCCGGAATTCACCAATGAGCAGATTCGGACCTATCTTACGCAGCATAACATTCCCTTTAAGGAAGTATCAACCGGAGAAATCCCGGAAACCGTCGCCGACCTGATCGCGCAGCAAAAGGTGATCGGCTGGTTTGAGGGGCGGATGGAATTCGGCCCGCGCGCGCTGGGTGCGCGGTCGATTATCGGGGATGCCCGCTCGCCGAAGATGCAGGAGGTCATCAACCTCAAGATCAAATTCCGCGAAAGCTTTCGCCCCTTTGCTCCCTCGGTGCTGGCCGAGAAGGTATCCGACTACTTCGAGATCGACCGACCCAGCCCGTACATGCTTCTGGTGGCCGAAGTGAAAAAAGAGCGGCAAAGAGAAATGAGCGAAGAAGCGTTAAGGCTTTTCGGCCTGGATAAGCTGAAGGTCGCGCGCTCCGACATTCCTGCGGTTACGCACGTTGACTACTCGGCAAGAATACAGACAGTGCATCAGGACACCAATCCATTGTATTACAAAATGATCGCTGAATTTGAAAAGAAGTACGGCTGCGGGGTGATTATCAATACCTCGTTTAATGTCCGCGGCGAGCCGATTGTCTGTACCCCTGAGGACGCCTACCGGTGCTTCATGCGCACGAACATGGACTTCTTGATCATGGGTAATTGTCTCCTGGATAAGACCGAGCAGAAGCCACTATCCGAGGATGCGGACTGGAGATTAAAACACCAGTTGGATTAGGACGGGCGATGCTGCTGGAGAAAACAGAAGACATCAAGAGCGTAAGAAAAGACACCCGCAATTTCGGGTTGACTGTCGGGCTTGCGCTGGTCGTTCTGGGCGGGGTGTTCTGGTGGCTGGGGAAGACGTTTTTTCTCTATCTTATTATTGGCGGGATGGTGCTCATCCTGTGCGGCTTTCTGGTGCCGTCGGTCTTGAAACCCCTGCAAAAGGCGTGGATGGCACTCGCCATGATCCTCGGGTGGGTGATGACCCGGGTTATACTCAGCGTTCTCTTTTTTCTCTTGTTTACCACGATGGGAGTAGCCGCACGGCTATTCGGCAAGAAATTTCTGTCTTTAAAATGGAAACGTGCCGAAGAAAGCTATTGGAATTATCGCGAAGTACAAAAGTACGACAAGCGGCGGTCGGAGACACAGTTTTAGCCGTCAGGCAAGGCTTCGTTTTTCTCACGCCGGCGATGAAAAAACCTCTGGGTAACACTCAATGTTGCCTGGCTTTGACGGATCGCGTATAATGGTGCGTTTGCAGCTGGAAGGAGCGGCGTTTGGATCGCGAGAATAAACTCAACGCCCCGCAGCAGGAGGCGGTGGAGACGGTCGATGGCCCGCTTTTGATCCTGGCCGGGGCCGGATCAGGAAAGACCCGCGTTATTACTCAGCGCGTGGCCCACCTGATTCGTGAATTGGGCATTTCCCCGGAGAGCATTCTGGCGGTCACCTTCACCAATAAGGCGGCCGGGGAAATGAAACGCCGGGTGGAAGAGCTGCTGGGCGAAAATACCGCCGGGCTGCAGGTCTCAACGTTCCACTCGCTCTGCGCCCGCATCCTGCGTGGTTATGGGGACCGGCTGGGATACCCCCGCAATTACAGCATCTACGATGAGCAGGATTCCCGCCATTTGATCAAGAAGATTATCGCGGAGTTGAACCTCCCGGCTCGGCAGTTCATCCCCGGTGTGATGTTGGCCAGGATCTCATCGGCCAAGGACCGCGTACTCGGCCCGGAGGACTATGCCAAAACATGCCACGATCATTTCAGCAAGGAAACAGCACGGGTTTATGAACGCTACCAACAGGCCTTGTTTGAAGCGGGAGCGTTGGATCTGGACGATCTGATAATGCAGACGGTATGCCTTCTGCAAACCGTTGACGACGTCCGCGATTATTTTCAACAGCGTTTCGTATACGTGATGGTTGATGAATATCAAGACACGAACTTCGCCCAGTACCGGCTGGTCAAACTGCTCTCCGATCCTCAGGGCAACCTCTGCGTGGTGGGGGACGATGACCAGTCGATTTACACCTGGCGGGGTGCGGATATCCGCAATATCCTCGAATTTGAAGACGACTTCCCGAAGGCCAAAGTGGTCTTGCTGGAACAAAATTACCGTTCCACGCCGAATATCCTTGATGCCGCGTACGCTGTGGTATGCGGCAATTTCCGCCGTAAGGACAAGAAGCTCTGGACCCGCCAGCCGGAAGGGGAGAAGATCACTGTGATTTTATCCGAATCGGATACCGCGGAAGCAGACTTAATTGTCGGGCGGATCAAGACGTTTCAGGAAAACGGGCAATATGGCTTAAACGAATGCGTGATTCTTTATCGGACAAATGCGCAGTCGCGTTCGTTCGAGGAGGCCATGCGGCGTTTCTCGTTGCCGTATGTCCTGGTCGGCGGGGTCAAGTTTTTCCAGCGGAAGGAAGTCAAAGATGTGCTGGCCTATGCCACGCTCGTGGTCAACCCGCATGACATCGTGGCCCTCCGCCGGGTGATCAATTATCCCAAGCGAGGACTTGGGCAGACTACCCTGGGGAAGCTGGAGACGGCAGCCGAAAAGAACGGTCATCCATTATTGCATTTTTTGGCTGAGGGCGAGGCCGTGGCCCATGTGGTAAGCTCGCGGGCAGCCAAGAGTGTGGCAAAGTTCATCGCCATCATCGAGGAGTTATCCGGCTTACGCGATGAAAAAAATCTTGGTGACTGGATGCGCTTTCTGGTCGAGCGGATCAGGATCAAGAACGAACTGCAATCGGACGATCCCACGCAGTCGCAGACCAGGGTCGACAACGTGGATGAACTGGTTGCCGGGGCCGCGGAGTTTGCCATGATCAACCCCGATGCCACACTCGAAGACTTTCTCGAACAGGCGGCGCTGATCACCGACGTTGACCGGTGGGAACCGGACACCGACGCGGTGACGATGATGACCTTGCATTCGGCCAAAGGGCTGGAGTTTCCCGTTGTCTTTATCACCGGGTTGGAGGAAGGGTTATTTCCCCTGGCACAGGCGATGCAGGATTCCGACCGGTTGGCTGAGGAACGGCGGCTGTTTTACGTCGGTTCGACGCGCGCCAAAAAGCGGTTGTATCTTTCTTACGCCCGCACCCGGCGGCGCTTTGGTGAAACGGTCAATATGAAATCACGCTTTCTTGCTGAATTACCGGGAGATTCGTACGTCACGGAAAACCATATCGGGTACGACCGATTGGGGCCTGGCGGGCTGTCTTACCAGCGCAGGCGCGTGGCTCGCCGCGGAGCCAGACCCGTCGGCCTGCCCCAGGGAGCCAATGATCTCTCCGCGATTTTGCAGGCAGGGATGCGGATTTTGCATCCCAGGTTCGGTGAGGGATTGATTGAAACCGTGAGAGGCTATGGCGCCGGATTAACCTGCGAAATCTCATTCAAATCCGGCGAGGTCAAAACCATTGTTGCACGGTATGCGAATTTTGAAATCCTTGGCGTATAAGGTTCGCCAGCCAGTAGGGCAGAACCCGTAGCGGTTCTGCCAACCAAGTTAACGGCAGAAGCACTTCGGCTTCTGCCCTACTATTAGATGTGTAACGGTTGGGTGGCCCACCATGGAGGGAGCTGCGAAGCAGATCCCGTAATGGTGGGTGAGCAGAATGCTTCGCTCTGAAGAATCAATTATCGGTATTGGTTATCTATCGAACATTCTGCAACCCCACCACTTCAGGATTTCTTGTCGAAATCCTTCCGTAGTGGGCCACCCGGCGAGCGGTTAAGATGTTGCCTGGCCTGAAGTTCCACTCATTTTGTGAAAATCTGTGGAGACGTAGCTCTGGATGAATTTTTTTCAAAAAGGCTTGACTTCACAAGCCCACGAGGTTTATATAAATAATCGCAACGGGATTTGTCAGGATTTGAGCGGAAAGACGATCGGTTTTTGAAGGCGCCGGCCGAGATGAACTGCGATGTCCGGTTGACATGGGGAATATCGGTGAATTATTATACTGCTCCCCATTAGTGCGTGAGGGGTGATAAGTGAGTATCCTGTGGCTGATTTCACAAAAGAGATCAGTCATGACGCGACGTCGATGGAACAGCAAAATCAAAGCGAAAATCATGCTGGAGGGGCTCTCGGGCTGGCCGGTTAGTGAGCTGTGCAATCAATATCAGATCAGTCAGACGCAATACTGTCAGTGGCGGGACAAGCTTCCGGCCGAGCCGCACCAGACGTTCGAGGCCCGGGCGAATGGAACGGAAATAGCGCGGCTGAAGGCGAAGAACCAGCGGTTGCAGTAGATTATCGGGGCGTTGGGGGTTGAGCAAAAAAAGCGAGGACGAACTGTGAGGCGGCGGGCATCGGTGGCGGTGCGGAACAAGGCTGTCCTCACGCGGTTGCGGGAGTTGAAGGCGGATCATCCCTTTTGGGGATATTGTCGCTGTTGGGCATTCACTAGGCGTTTGCCAGCTACGATAATCCGAAAGGGAACGCTGATGCGGAGCGGATGATCAGGATGATAAAGGAGGAGTTATTGTGGCTGAGGGAGTGGCGCGACCCGTATGAGGTGTCGGCAGCAGTCAGCAATTGGATCGAGCAGTACAACGAGAGTTACCTGCATTCAGCACTGGGTTACGGGACGCCGAATCAGGTCGAAGAAACCTATAACTTGACCACAAGGACTCTCTTAGAAAATGCTTGCTAAATGGGGAGCATTACATTATATAGGCCGTTGTGCTGATTCAGTCCTTTAACAGGTAACGTTACAATGCCGGATTAAAGGGCGATTGGACGTTATTCGATATTGGCCTATGATCTAAACGTTGATCATGTGCACGCAGCAAGTGATTGCGTTATCAACTGTCAGGGATGCTCCTGACGTCAAGCGTTTGTGAGGGCATTCATATGTCAGGGCCTAAATCTCTAACGTGGTTGCATATCTCTGATATTCATTTTAAACACGAAGGTGCGGGGATTGAGCTGGCCAGCCAAGCCCATATTGGCAACAAGCTTATACAAGATGCAAGAAGGTGGGCCAATGAAAACGGCTCCCCAGATTTCATTTTCGTTACCGGCGACATTGCGTGGAAAGGTGGAGGACAGGACAACGATGAATATAATGGAGCCCTTGAATGGTTGAATAGATTGATCCACGACGTTCGTACGAACCAAGATAAAGTGTTTTTAGTCCCAGGCAATCACGACATTGATCGAGGATGGGTAGATAATACTGACGAGTCACGTAAACACCATAAATTATTCCAAAGGGACATAAAAGAATTGAATGTCACCCTATTATATGAGAACAATGTTGAACAATACGTGTGGCCCAAATTTAAGGGATTTTTACAGGTTGCCAATGGTGAACAGTTCAGTGGGCAACCAGACATTGAGCCTGGGGCTCCGTCATGGTCCCGGATGCTGCCGACAAGATTGGGCAATGTCAGACTAGTGGGACTTAACACGTGTATGGCCAGTTGGGGTGACTGTGATGCGACGGATAATCTTGGCATCGGGACACCGCAAATCGATTCTCTCTTCCCTCGCCAAGACGAGACACGCGACTTGACAATTATACTGCAACACCATCCGCTCGAATGGCTTGTGGATGGCCACATACTATTATCTGCATTTGAGGAATCACCTTTTATCATCTGTGCAGGTCACATACACAAGAACACCGTTACTAAACAGACAAACTTCAACTTAAATTCAGGATTTCAGATCTCGGCCGGCGCTGCTCACGGTGATGACAAAGAGCACTCTTACCATTGGGTTCGTTTAAGCTCTGAGGGTGTTTTCTTTTGGCCACGTTCTTGGCGCGAAAATGCTGATTCATTTCGCCCCAATGTGGAGTTCAAGCTTAACCAGGGTGAATGCAAGTTGTTCCCCCCAGATGAATTGCCAAAGTCACTTCGCGTTTGGCTAGCCAAATCGTTCATTGACAATGGCATGGGGGACGGCCCAAAGACAGAGAATGAAGAACATGCCCAAGCCGTGAGTGACCATAAAATCCGGACAATTGTAGGAAGGCGGCCAGAAGACCTGAGTTTAAATAAATGTGTTGAAGATCCAGATAATGGTCCTCCATGCGGTGTTTCCACCGGTCTTCTTTGCCTAGTCGCGGAACTAAACCGTAACATCGAATCGACAGAGGAAACACGCCAGTTGGTAGAGAACCTCATAAGTATCTACCGGCCCGCCAAGCAACTAAATCCACTCCTATCTGCTGAAAGATATGCTGCGGCAGTCCAAGTAGTGGAGCGATTAAGGCGTAGCCTGAAAGATTTGGTTGAATGGAATGCGAAATTAGGGCGCCGCTACCGCCATCCCTATGAGCAAGAGTCGTTTGATCGACTCCGGGAATTTCTTAAGTTGCGTCTCAAATACAGGTATCATAAATGGGAGGACTTGTTTAATTCAGTGACAATAATGTATAAATGTGTAGCGTGGAACACTCCTAACCGGATCAAGGAAGCATTACCCGGTGATGACGATTTTGCGGATGCGGTAGATTTATATTTGAACACATTCAAATCGACACGCGGCAGCCTCTTGACCATTGTCAGGGAACGAGCTGTCACAAATTCTGAACGCGTTCCAGAAATAATGCAAAATGTCGATGTGGCTGAGCTGAATTCCCGCATCTTCGAGTGCATAAATAAATTGCCTCATAATCTACCTAGAGAACTGCCCCCAATATGGCCGAGAGATCTTGGCGAGGTTCACGATGGCTAATCCCCTGTTAATACAAATAAAGGTCTTGGTAACCGGACTCCTCATCGAAGTTAGCCTTTTTCACTTAGAAGTGAACCATCGATTGTCGTACGCTAGAGACAGCGCTTTGCCGTACGAAACACGTAAATGCATTGGACACGAAGTGATGTTGTTACACTTGGCATTAATGATGTACGAACCGGTTGTATCGGAAACCAGAGAGTACCTAAAGAATCTCTATCTTCTCGATGCTGAATATCTCAATACTAAGGGCTTGATCAACGCTTGGTGGCTTGATACGAGGCCAGAAAATCTCGAGCCAGCGTTGAAGGATTCTGATCTTGTGATTATGGAAGCAATTCTCCCTAAACTTAAATTGGATGACGCAGAGGCAGCGATACCACGAATTATCGATGAAATTGATGCATTAGCAATTTTTCAAGCATGCCGTCAACCGAAACAACTAACTAAAGAGATACTCAATACTCTGGGGGGCAGAGCATGAGATATCACAATACTTGTGCGCAGTTATTGAAATATGATCGCCGTATGCGATCAATAAGATATCATCTGCGGGCGTTGGATCAGGATATCCAGCTCATAGCGGATGATTGGCAGTTAAACTATGCAATCGACTACTCGGAGCTCTATCGTTATGCATTTCCTCTTTATAGCCTTCTGTCTAAAGGTGGACAGGCATTATTTTCTGCTGAAAGACGTCAAGAGGCCGTTGACAAATCATCGAGCCTTCGATTTCTCTTCCAAGGTAAAGGACTTGGTGCCAGGCTAGTATTTTTGCCTGCTTACGCATTAGAGTTGCGAAATTGTATGGCTAACATTTTGGGTTCTCTAGAATATAAACCTAGTATCCAACTTGACCAGTTAGGGCACCTCGGCCGATTGATGCCTATCGAACATACTGATGATGTTTCCGATGAAGAGAAGGGGTTTTGGGATTCAGTCGGTGCGGAGGTCTTAGAGGCTTTCCAATCGATTTATCAACATCTTCGTGACAATCCTGATACTGAATTGTCGGAGGACCTCAAGGCTCAAAGTATGCAAGCCATCTCAAAACATTTTCTTGATCTTCTTTTCCTGGAGTTGCAGGGAGCACAGCAGGGGATATCCAAGCTTGCGGATTTGTTCCTTGCCGACGACCCAATTGTTTGGCCGTTGGACATTCTTTCTGATCATGAACCTCGATGGACTGAAGTTCTCCCCTATTTAGAACAGCTAGGATATGAGGATATAAAGACGGGTAAATGGTTTGAATTGTTTCAATCCGTTCGTACTCGGTGGATGTCCGATTTAATTGACGCGTATGCGTTGGAGTCGATAAATATTCTAAATAAGCACCTCATCGACAAGAAGGAGGTGGTGCTGCTATTTTCGGACGCCCCAACCATGACTCGCGCGTTAAACTGGCATTTGATTGATATGACCCCGCCAAAAGTAGAAGACAAGCCCCGGGGGATCATATCTGCTATTACGGGAGCCAAAAGCCCCTTCGATTCCGATTATCACCTCCTTCGTACACCCCGCACATTCCTGACTTTGTTAAGATGCATTGATGACGACCGTGAATTTGATCATCCCGATATTATACTGAACCGGGTACGAGCCAAGAAAGCGGAAGTAGATCACTACTTTTCGGTAGCTGCCTCTATCGTCAGTGATTTTAAGGGAGTTGCGGATATGGATTATATCAATACTATTGACGAGGCTAGCCTGCGTGAGGAAGCGCTGAAACAGTTGTGGCATGGTGTTGGTGTATGTCGTTTTTTCCAACGTCGCTCCGGCGATTTGGTAGTCACGGATGAGAATGTATGTCTTGACTGCCCTTATCGAGAAATTCAGGAACCACTGACCGAAAACCTACAGCAGCATGAGAATATTATCAAGGACTTCGATAATGTTTCACTTTACGCCAACAAAGAACGGTTTATGAAAGAGGTAGAGAAACCTGATCACAAACGACTAAAAAAGTTATGCACCGAAGATATTCATAATATCTTTGTAGGTATGACACGGGCAATATTTGAGGGCAATTCTAAGGAGCTTGAAAAGACAATTGATGAGAGGCACCAACGATTAAATGTCGAGTTAAGTAATTTGAATGAGAGGGTGCCATCAAGTATGATTTTATCCTCCAGTGACGAGATATTTAGGATGCTTCTCTACCGCTATGATCGTTTTGTAAGGATATTTGGCCGACTTCAGTTTGAAACAGCTGAAATTGGAGAGGCATTTGACTGTATGCAGAAAGCCTTTGAGGATATAAACGGCGCGGGTACAGATAGTACAGATAGTAGAGAGGCGCTATCGCAGTTATGGGAGATTAGTAAGCAAAATCCTGAATCTTCACCCGAGTCAAGTCTATTGTATGGAGCCTTGGCTTATATTAACGATCAGGTGGACGCTTGTCTTGACGCAATCCGCAGAGCTATTAGCAGAGGCGTAACAATTAATGCGTTCGGGTACCAATACTTATACACTCTGGCGTCCCATACTTGGGGAATAATGTTACGTGAGCGAGAGGCGGTCAACGAAGCAATGAAAGCTGCCAAAAATATGACAATAAATATTGCTTATGCGGAGGACCCGCGTACGCATCATTTATACGGTTTGCTTTGTTTCCGAGCACTTGATGAGTGGGCTGATTACCCGGTGAATTTGAAGGATGTAGTTAACACCTTAGATCATGCCCTTGAACTTGGTCCCGATTGCGACTTGGAGGTAGTCATCGCCAACAATATCTTATACGGTCTGTACTCCTTCGATAAGGATGGGCGTGTGCTCCAACGCAGATTCGATGACCTAGTTGCGGTCATGGAGTCGAACCTACCACACGAGAAATGGTCACGCAGTTATCTGGATACTGTCGCTTGCGCCACACACAGGCTAAGCACAATTGAAACGGGTTCAAAGGCGGAAAAAATGGAAACGCGAGCCTTAGAGTACATTAATCGTTGCCTTGATTTAGCGAAAGATTGGAAGTATCCGCTCAGAAAACAATTATTATACCAGCAGCATATGAAGAAGATTGCGAATTAATGCCGGGTGCCCCACGGCTTGCCGTGGGTTGTGACTGGGGTACGAACGGGGAGGATAGGTAACAGGTAGGTTACGGCACTGAGCAAGCAGGTGCGCTGCGCCCACCCTACGGACTGTTGCCTACTCCGAGGTCGGTTCGATGATTTTCCCCATAAATAGCATAGTGCCGGAGTGGTTTTCCCGGATGACGAAGATAAATGGCCGGTCAACGCGCATCACAAAACCGGTGGGCTCGATACCGGTCGTTCCCACGCCAACCACGGTAACGGCGGCAGCTTCGGTGCCGGTTTCGTTCACTTCAACGAACGTTTTGTGCTTAACGAGGCTGATATACAAGTCCCCGTTCTTATTGATCCCGGTGAAGTCGGCATTAAAGGGGTCGAACGCGATACCCATGCCCAGGGTGGTTAGAACACCATTCAGGACAAGCTCGTATTCCAACTTGAATCGGGGCAGATAGAGCTCGCCGGAGGATTCGACAAAGCTTCCCATCCAACTCGCCCAGTTTTCTTTGGTGAATTCGCCGGCGAGTGAATCAAGGTTTACCTCCCGGTGAGGAAGAATAACCGACATGCTGTAATCCCCGTTCCCATAGGGCAGATCGATGGCCTGGAACGCATGGTTTTCGAAATAAGCGAAGGTGCCCTCCTGTGACATCATGTTGCATGAAATCGTCGTGCCATCGGTGGTGATAAATACATCCTCATGCGTGCCGTTTTTGTCGAATTCATGCGTCCATGTCGCCTTGAAGTAAATGGCGTTGATCAGATACATCACTATTCCCGGGGGAATCCCGGCGATGATCTCTTTGATTTTGCCGTTGGTGTTTTGGTCAACCCAGCCGTTGATGATGTCCTTTGCTCCGGGGTCATTGAAATCGAGCCCGGCCACCTCGGCGTTGAAATACGTCTGGTTAAGGTCGATGAAATCCTGCTCGACCAAAAAGTCCTGCCGGTGCCAGATGGAATTGGCGATCTGGAAGATGACTGCCGTATCGAGACCGGTGAGGATTTCGATTAACGACTTGTAGGATTGGTTGGCCTCTTCAATCGTCATCCCGGACAGTTCGAGGACTGTTTCCATCGCCTCCCGTGTGCTGCCCTTTGCACCGTTATAAGTCATCCCCAGCGCCATGGAGACACTCAAAGGAGAGATGAAAACATTTTTGTCCTCCTCGCTTTTGAGGATTTCCCGGAAGAGTTTGAGGCCGAAAATGTTGCTCGACTCGACCAGTGCCTTTTCCGTGATGGTGAGCTCGGGTGGCGGCGGCGAAGAAGACGTCGGATCGGTAGAACAGCGCCAAAACAAAAGTCCGACCAACATGATCGGTATCAGGCTTGATTTCCCAGACATGGCAAACCTCCTAAAGCGTCGGTTCGACGATTTTCCCCATAAACAGGATGGTGCCGGAACGGTGGTCCCGAATCACAAATAAAAACGGCCGGTCGACGCGCATCACAAACCCGGCCGGTTGCACCGAGGTGAGCATCATCCCGACTGACGTGACAGCGGCGGCTTCAGTACCTTCCTCGTTAACATCGACAAAGGTTTTGTGTTTTACCTCACTAATATACAGTTTGCCCTTTTTGTTAATTTTGGTGAAATCCGCCTTATCCGGTGCGAAGGCAATACCCATACCCAGGGCAGTCAGCTCGTCGTTTAGCGTGAGTTCGTACTCCAATTTGAACTTCGGCAGGAACAATTCCCCCGGGGATTTGGCCAGAGCGGACGCCCACTTGTGCCAATTGTCAGCGGTGAATTGTGCGATGAGTATGTCCAGATCGATTTCGGGCCGGGGGAGAAAAACGGTCATGCTATAATGCCCGGAGCCGTACGGCAAATCGATTGCCTGCAACGTAGAGTCTTCGAAGTAGGGGAAGCTGCGATCCTGGGACATCATCCGGCAAGATATCCTGGCTCCCTCAGCAGTGGTAAATTGGTCGTCGCGTGTGTCTTTCTTGTCAAACTCCTGCGTCCACATTCCCTTGAAGTAGATCGCGTTGATCAAATACATCATCATCAGCGGATCAATCCGGTCGACAATTTTTGAGATCTTGCCGTTGGTGCTCCGGTCAACCCAGCTATTGATGGTTTTCTGCGCCACGGGATCGCCGAAATCCAGCCCGGAAACTTCCGCGTGGAAATAGGTATTGTTGACCTTTAGGAATTCTTTTTCGACGGGAAACGTCCGCCGGTACCAAATGGAGTTGGCGATCTTAAACTCTACCGCCGTGTCGAGGCCGGTCAAAAGTTCGATCAGTGATCGGTAAGCCTGGTTGACCTCTTCAATTGTCATTCCCGACAGGGCCAGCGTTTTCTGCATGGCCTCCCGTGTGGCACCGTCCGCTCCGTTTTGGGCCATACCCAGCGCCAGCGACACGCTCAACGGCGAGATGAAGACGTTTGTCTTGTGCTCGCGTTGGAGAATTTCCCGGAAGAGCTTGAAGCCGAAGTTGTTACCCGCTTCGGCCAGCGCCTTTTCGGGGGTAGTCAAATCCCGCAGTGGGGGAGGAGAAGAAACCGGATCGTCCGGGCCCGGCGACAGGGCAAGACCGACCAGAAAAACAAAAGTGAAATAGAATCCTGCCAACATCATGCGCCTCCTCTTGGGTATGGTCCCAAGAACACATCGCAGGCCGACTCCCGCAACACCAATCTTGTTTTCTTTTGCAATCTCTGCGTTGCGGAAATCCCGCTGTAAGGCTAGTACTTGTTAATCTGGTGAATATTCCCATTGCCAGAGAGAATCCTCACTTTTTGCTCCCGCGATAGCCGGTGGTTATGGTGTGCAAGGACTTACGTTCCGCAGCCTACCCGATTTTAAACCAATTGAACCGGTCGCCGTAGCGGCGTTGGAATTCCGCGCGCAGGCGGCAGTGTTCGGGCTTTTTGAGAGCCGAATCTGATGCTGTTAGGTCAAACGCGGTGGCGCGGGCGGCAGGGATCATCTTCGCATCGCGTGTAGGATGGGCGATTTTCAATTCCGGGAGGCCGTGCTGGCGGGTGCCGAAGAATTCCCCCGGGCCGCGCAGTTCCAAATCGATTTCGGCAATACGGAAGCCGTCGGTGTGCTGGCATAATGCGGCGATCCGGGCGCGGGCGATGTCCGAAAGCTGGCCCCCGACCATCAGCACACACACCGATCTGCCGGGGCCGCGCCCGATGCGCCCACGAAGCTGGTGCAACTGGGAAAGGCCGAACCGCTCGGCGTTCTCGATTATCATCACTCCGGCGTCAGGCGCGTCCACGCCGACCTCGATGACCGTGGTGGAGACCAGAATATCGATTTCCCGGTTGAAAAATCCGACCATCACCCGGTTGCGCTCCTCTGATGATAATCGCCCGTGCACCAGGCCGACGCGGCGGTCGGCAAAGTGTGAGGCAAGTTCTTCGTACCCGGAAGTGGCGGCTTTCAGATCCAGCTTTTCCGATTCGTCGACCAGCGGGTAGACGATATACACCTGCCGGTCTTTCGCGGTCGTTGACTGGATGTACTCGTACATCTTCTCGCGGGCATCTTCGGTGCGCCAGACGGTCTGAATCGTTCCTTTTTGGGGGGGCATCTCGTCGATCACCGAGATGTCCAAATCGCCGTACAGGGTCAACGCCAGCGTGCGGGGGATTGGGGTAGCGGTCATGACCAGCACGTCCGGCTGATTGCCCTTGCGCAAAAGCCGCGCGCGCTGGGAGACGCCGAAGCGGTGCTGCTCGTCGATGACAGCCAGGGCCAGATCACCGAAATGCCGTCTCTCGGAGAACAGGGCGTGGGTGCCGATGACAAGTTGGGTTTCCCCGGAGCGCACGGCGGCCCACGCAGCGTCTTTTTCCTTTGGGGAAAGCGAACCGGTAATGACGGCGATTTTCACCGGCAGACCGGCCAAAAATCTGGCTGTCGTCCGGCCGTGCTGTTCGGCCAGGATCTCGGTCGGGACCATCAGTGCCGCCTGACGCCCGGACTCCACGGCCAAAAGCATAGCGATCAGCGCCACGATCGTCTTTCCTGAACCGACGTCCCCCTGTAGAAGGCGATACATCGGCTGCGCCGAACGCATGTCAGCGGTGATTTCGCCGGTTACGCGCTTTTGTGCTTCGGTCAAGGTGAAGGGCAATGTCTTGGCGAAGCTTTTGATGATACTGCCGGCCGGGCCGCACACGCGGGGCTTGGTTTGTGCCTTGACCAGCCGCTTGGTGTACGCCAGCGATAATTGCAGGAAAAACAATTCATCAAAGGCCAGCCTTTGGCGCGCACGCTCGGCGTTGTCGAGCGTTTCGGGGAAATGAGCGTATTTCAGCGACCATTCCAGTGTCGGTAAGCCATTCTGCCTGCGGAAGTTATCCGGGAGGAATTCCAGGTCACTTTCGGCCAACTGGTCGCAAAGTGGTTTGATCAACCGCCGCATACCGCGCGAGTCGAGAAACGACTGTTTTAACTCCTCCCCGGAAGGATAGATGGGGATCACTCGCCCCGTATGCAGCAGGTCTTCGTCGTCTTCGTCCTCGAGGATTTCGTATTCGGGGTGCACGATCTGCAGGTTGTGAAAGTACGTCACCCGGCCGGAAGCGGAGACCGTCACGCCCTTGTACAGGTTTTTCCTTACCCACTTGATTCCGGAAAACCACAAGAGGGACAGATACCCGGTGCCATCGGAGAGCACGGCCTCGAAACGGTTTTTGCGGCCCTTGAGAATCCCGGAGGAGATAATCCGGCCGACGACCGTGGCCGGCATATCGGGTGTCAGTTGATTGATCGGGGCAATGTGTGAGCGGTCGAGGTACCTGCGCGGCAGCCGGTACAGCAGATCCAGAACCGTATGCACGCCAGCCTGGGCCAGTACTGCGGCCTTTTTCGGTCCCACGCCCTTGAGATACTGTACCGGCGCCAGCGGATCGAACGGCGGTTTGTCAGGTGTGACGTTTTCGGCTTCACCATCGGTCATGGCAAAACGATAGGCCGCGCGCACGTCCGGGCCAATCGTTTTTTTGGGGGATATTCGTGGGCCTCCAGGCTAATCCAATTGGAGTGTCAGATTAAGCCCAAAGACATATTCCAGCGTATTGCCGATATCGTCATTGAAGGGGAGGGAGAAGTTGAAACCCGGATGGACTTTTCCCACCCTGAACCTGGCCCCGAACGTCATTTGATGCGCATGGGCATCGCTGCTGAAGGGAAGCTCGTCCTCGGTAAGAATCACCTGCCCAAAAAAACCCACGCGAACGCTCGCCCGCTCCTCATCGAACCAGGCCAGAGCCCCATAGGAAAACAGGAGTTCTGATATGTCTTGCCAGTAATCAGTAGTGCTCAGGGAAAATTGCGGCCCTCCATATACGCAAAAGCCCACGCCGAATTCGGTCTTTATCCTCCTCTTGATAATGGCCGTAATGGTCAGGCGATTGAGTGCGAATGCCTCAGCGCGGGACAAATCGGAAAAGGTCCCGATCCGGCGGGCTTGCGTTTGGCCATCCGATTCATCAGGTTGAACATATACCGGGGGCGGTTCGTCCCCGGAGACCAGCGGAGCGCGCACGCCCAATTCGACGAAAATGGGTAATTCCCGGAGTGGCAATTCGACCGCGATATACGGGTTCCCAATTATAGACCGCGATTCCGTTTCCCCGTTGTCAATCGCGTTTCCGTAATGAGCGAAGGGGAGTTTACCGAGCAGCAGAGCACCCTTCCCCAACGGCCAGCGAATCGAGAGAAACCATGCCGCAGTCAGGGCTGTTGTCGTGTCCTTTCCCACAAAATCCGGTCGCAGCATTTCCAGCGAGACGGTTTTATGCCGGTCGCCCTCAAGCCAGAAGGATTGACCAAAGGCCGACGCAGGGGAAAGGGAGATGACAATCAGAATCGCCAGGCTTGATATGAATTTCAATGGCACGTATGGCATGGTACCATTCCTTATTGACAGTCTCAGCCCAGCGCGTTCTTGGCGTGGTTTTTTTCAATGCGGGTGACATACTTACCGGAAAAACAGGCGGTGCAGAAATCACTCGGCGGGTGCTTGGAGAGTTGGAGCATACCCTTAAGAGATAGATACCCAAGAGAGTCGACACCCAGGAAACGGCGAATTCGCTCAACCGACTTGCCGGAGGCGATAAGTTCTTTCTTGGTGGGCATGTCGATTCCATAAAAACAGGGCGAAATAATGGGCGGGGAAGAAATGCGGAAGTGTACCTGTTTGGCGCCGGCTTGGCGGATGAGTTTGACCAGCTTACGGGCGGTCGTGCCGCGCACGATGGAATCGTCCACGATCACCACGCGCTGCCTCTGCAGAACGCCGCGTACGGGGTTGAATTTGATCTTGACGTCGAGGTCGCGGACCTCCTGTTCGGGCATGATAAACGTCCGGCCCACGTAGTGATTGCGGATGAGACCGACCTCGAGCTTGATTCCCGATTGTTCGGCATACCCCATGGCGGCGGTGTTCGACGAGTCGGGCACTGAGATGACAATATCGGCATCGACCGGCTGTTCGATGGCCAGCTGGTGACCGAGCCGGCGGCGTACTTTGTCCACGTTTTCGTTAAAAATCCTGCTGTCCGGCCGGGCAAAATAGACGTGCTCAAAGATGCAGTACGCCTGCCGCGCTCGGCGGGGCATGAACTTGGAGCGCAGCCCCTTCGGAGAAATCTCCAAAACCTCGCCGGGCTGGACATCACGAACGTGCGTGGCGCCGATGATATCGAAGGCACAGGACTCCGAAGCCACCAGCCACGCGCGGGCACGCCGGCCCAGGCACAGCGGTCGAAAGCCCAGCGGATCGCGGGCGGCAAACATCCTGTCCTTCGTCAGAAAAACAAAGCAATATGCTCCCTGCAACTTGCTGAGGGCGTCGATCAGCTTGTTCAACGTGCCCCGTTTTTTGGACCGGGCGAAGAAGTGCAGCACCAGCTCGGAATCGCTGGTGGTCTGGAAGATGGCCCCCGTTTTTTCCAGCCTCCGCTTGAGTTCACGGGAGTTGGTAATATTCCCGTTGTGTGCGGTTGCCATCTTCATGGTCTGGTTGGCCATCAACAGGGGCTGGATGTTGGCCTCCACCGAGGAGCCGGTGGTCGAGTAGCGGTTGTGTCCGATCGCCGCGGAACCCTTGAGGTTTTTCAGAATGCGGCGGCGGTGAAACACCTCGTTGACCTCGCCCATCCCCCGGTGGGCAAACAACTCGACGCTGTTAGCTGAGACGATCCCGCATGACTCCTGCCCCCGATGCTGCAGGGAGTACAGCCCGAAGTATGCGTACTCCGCCGCGCGGCGGTTGCCGTACATCCCGAAAATCCCACATTCACAGGCGGGCTTATCCTCGAGTTTGTGCTTGTTGCCTTCGGATACTGGCCGCATGGTTTTCCCATCCCTTTGGAAAACCATCACTATATCCTTGTACGCCCGGCATGTCAAGCCGGACAAGGAAATACGTAAGAACAATCGTCCGATGCCCTGGGTCACGCAACCACCGGCAGAGCAATCCTTGAGTTGCGACCGGGGCCGATTTCCGGGCAAAACGCCTGGGATTGCCGGCGGGACCGCCTCGCCTTGACACGTCCGACCCTCGCCAATATGTGAAAACCCTTTCATTCTTTGATCCCTTTGGCTATACTTGTATCGGGCTTCCGCCTGGGCCTGAAGAGAGGAGTTGCCACTTGGCGGATGGGTTGGCAATTCTATGTTCCACAATTACTTACCATTGGAATGGCGGAAGCATGAATACCGGCGGGGCAGCGTGAAATACGGGCATTTCCATCGGGGAAGCGGCCGCCGGGCAGCGGCATGGCGTTTGCGTTTTTGGCCTGCCGTCAAGGAATGTGTGGAATATGGCGGATCAGCCGCAAAGATCGCTCGCGTTGATTGAAGGTCGTTTCCGGCTCCTGCGCCGGATGGCCCTGGATGCTGCCTCCGGGGCGGACCTGAAAAACCTCTTGACCACTGCGCTTAAGGAATCGCTCTCGCTCAGCGGAATAGAGGCCGGCTCGGTCTCGCTTCTGGGGGAAAAGGGCGAAGTGGAGTGGTCCGTCCTGGTCGGAGAAAAAAGCTGTGCCGCCCGGCTGGGCGAATTGGAAAAGACGCTTTTAAGTGACCTCCGGATGGTGCATCGGGTACGATCAGTATACATGACAATTGACCGGGACGGCCCGGCCGGGGTGTTCTCTTATCCGCTGAAAGCCGGTGCGATCATTTACGGGACGATATCCGGGCTTGCCCGGGGCGAGCGCAACCTGGCGGTTGAAGAGGAGTTCATTTCGGCGACCGCGGCGGTGATGGCTCTGGCCACCGAACGGGACAAGCAGCCCGCATCTGCCGGGCCGGACAGTGAGGTGGTCAAGGCAGCGCGCACGGCGGCCATTACGGAAACCGCGGTGGCCATCAACCACCAGATTAACAACCCCCTGACCGCTATTTCGGGCAACGTGCAACTGCTCCTTTCCCGGGCGGAAGAACTCTCTCCCGATGTCGTGCATCTGCTCAAAAAGATCGAAGAGGGTGCCGATCGCATTTTGGAAGTAACCAGCAAGTTGCGCAAGCTGACGACGGACAAGACGGTGCGTTACGTCGGCGATACGGCGATGATCGATTTGGACGCGTCCTCCTCTCCACGGAAAAAGGATCAAGAGTAATCGCTCCCGCTTTTCTTGTTTTCCTCATCAGTTCTGAAATTCTGAACCGTTGTTTCCTTGTAGATTGAATCACCCGAATGCCTGGACATTCTCTGAGGAAAACCATAAGGTTATCCCGGAGAGTGAAACCGCGATATCTGCCCGCCTCAGGCGGGCCGGAGACTTTAACCGGGGCGCCGGCCGACACCGCCGGCAGCAAACCTTGCCCTATTATCCCGATGCCTTAAAGATGATACCATCCCCGGCAAGAATATTCGCAACCGAAGACACCCCGTGGGCGCTGCGTGCCAACAAGCTCTTTTACGCGGTATTTGCTCCGCTGAGCCTTGTGCTTGTCATCGTCGCCGGTCTATCCCTGCGCTGGCGGGCGGTACACGACCTGCCGATTATGATGTACTTCGGGTTCTTGATGGACCGTTTCGGGTACATCCCCTACCGGGATTTTTTCGATTTCAATTTGCCGGGGATGCACCTGGCCGGGCTTTTGATCGGGCGGACCGTGGGATACAGTGACCTGGGTCTGCGAATTCTCGATCTCGGTTACTTAAGCGCGATTTCGGTGACCACCTGGTTCTTCCTTAAAAAGGTCGGCGGGAAAGTAGCCTGGGCGGGGACGGTGCTTTTTGGGGTGTCGTATCTGTGGTATGGCCCATACCTGAGCCTGCAGCGGGAGTATTTCACCATTCTTCCGCTGGCCCTTGCCGTGCTTGTAGCGTTCTCGTATCACCGGCGACGCTATTGGCTGAAACCCGCAGTCGTGGGGCTTTTATTCGGTATATCTACGACAATCAAATTGCATTCGGTAATCGGGTTTCCGCTGGTGTTGTGGTTTTTGGTGAGGGACCAAAAGGGGAGTCGCGGATTGTCGGCTTCGTCCAGCCCACGGGTCGCTCAGGCAATCGGCGGCGCGCTGGTCGGTTTTGTTGTGCCGCTGATCATGGTATTTTTGTATCTATGGTATCACCATGCACTGCGGCCTTTTTGGGAGATCGCCAGTAATTACTGGCCGTTATATACCGGGTTGGCGGTCAACCACCAGACGGTCTTCGGGTTTACCCGTGTTTTGTACCTGGTTGAACGTTACGCGTCTTTGGGCGGGCACGCGCTGTGGGTAATGCCTGCCGTTGCCGGTTTCTATATTTCCATCTATCATTCCCGCCTTGTGCCGACCCAAAAACGCCAAGTGGTGCTTTTGGGGGGAATGACAGTGTTGTACAGTTTATATCCGGTGGCGGCCGGACAGTTCTGGTCATATCACTGGCTGTTGTTTCACTACTTCATCCTGGTAGTCAGCTCGCTGTGTTTAGTTGGCCAATCCCCTGATATCAACAAACTCAGGCGGCTCTTTCCAGTGTTGGCGCTTGTTTTTGTGATCTTTTTGCGCATTGCCTCACCGCACCAGTTCCTCTTTCAGAAGAAGTATTTGAGTGAAGTACCGAAAGGTGGTAAGGTCGATGAGATCGCCGCCTTCCTCCAGGCGAACCTCAGGCCGGGGGACATGGTACAGCCCGTGGACTGGACGGACGGCGCAGTGCACGCGATGTTGATCTCCAGAGCGCAAATCGCCACGCGTTTTGTGTATGCGTTCTCATTTTACCATCACATCTCAAGCAGATATATCAAAGACCTGCGCCGGGAGTTTATCGCCGGCCTCCACCGGGCGAAGCCTCGCTTTATCATCAAGATGGAGAATGGCTTTCCCTGGGTGCATGGATTGGATACCACGAAAGATTTCGCCGATCTCGACCGGTTTATTGCCCAGTATTATACAATCGCGCAAGAGGGAAACGGGTATAAGATTTACGAGCGGGCAAGGTAGACAGCTTGATCACGAGTCGCCGGCTGACGCCGCACTATATGGTGTGCCCTGGGGGCACAACGTCAGCCTAAAGGCTGACCGGCACAAGATTATCCATGCACGGAGAACGAATTATTTGATAATCACGATCTTGCCGACCTGGGTGCCCCACTCGGATTCCACGGAGTACAGATAAATCCCCGAGACCACCGCCTGCGTGTTGCGGGTGATTAAATCCCAGGCGGTGTGCGACGGCGTGTCGGAAAAGCGGCTCTCCGGGTGATGGAGTTCGCGGATTAAGTCCCCGTCAAGAGAGAAAATCTTGATTGTAGCTTTCGGCGGCAGGTTGACGAAATGAATGCGCCGAGTGCGTTCTTTGAACCCCTCCCGGTTAGGGTCTTCAAATCCTCGCTGCCGGTAGCCGGCGTCGATTTTATAGGGGTTGGGATACACCGAAACCTTCAGGCGATTTTGCTCGACATAATCCGGAGAATATGTTGGATAAGCCAGTTGCATGTTGGCCTGAGTTGAGGACTCCAGTGGCCCGAGGTTGCCCGCGGCCAGGCCGTAATCAAAAGCGGTGACTGCGAAGTAATACGGCTGGCTGGGCAGGAGGTTGTCGAAGGTGCACTCGTAGTGTCCGAAGAGCTTCCAGGTCTGCTTGCCCTCATCCCAGATCGAGTCCGTGCGCACGTACTGGATGGGGTTGGCAGTTATTCTTTCGGCTTCGATGTACTCATTGCCTCGGTTGCCACCGTGGGGCTTGAAATAGAAGCGGTTGCCCTGATTGTCTGCAAAATATGACAAATGGTCGGTGTACAGTGTGGGGTTGAAGTCGGCTCCATATATTTCATACAGTTGTTTCAGG
>Ga0114920_10000092_pt1 | contig 41360 bp, 34 predicted proteins | sample ChitaG_FD_88683 | JGI IMG/M metagenome (GOLD analysis project Ga0114920, IMG submission 88683) | Deep subsurface microbial communities from South Pacific Ocean to uncover new lineages of life (NeLLi) - Chile_00310 metaG | ecosystem: Environmental > Aquatic > Marine > Oceanic > Sediment ...
GTTCCTGTCGCCGCAGCCGCCGTAACGTGATTCGAACTGGACGTGCCATATCAGTTCCTCCTATCAGGAACCAATATAGCTTGTCAAATATTATTAGCACATATTAGTTGTAGCAGCACTAGCGCCCTAATACGAGTATAGCAATAGCGCCCACAATCCTGGTGCCGTATAGGGCCGCCCATTCCATGAGCATCTCAACCACGTTCTCCATAACTCACTCCTTTAATGGTTGTTGGTTCGTAAACCTAATTGTCGCACCTGGGGGCGCCGGCAAATTGTCACCGGTCGGGTTAAAACCAGCCACGGCGGGTCGGGTTAAAGCCGGCCAGTTTGTTTTTTTCGCTGTTCTCATCATGCCGTCTTGTTGCCCTTTTGGCAAGCGCTATCTTTAAGGCGATAGCTTTTTCGGGTAATTTGGATTATCCCTGCCCGGTCATCAACCACGGCGATTTCGATGGGTGGGGGGCTGTATCAAAAGTCTCAGATTGAGTAGGTCGAAACCCCTGAGCCTTTAGCAGAGCGAAAGGTGTGGTTTCGACAACGGGGATAGACATCAAGTTAAGGGGCATCGCCGTAAACAGCCATCCGTCAGCCCAAGGGCTGACAGGCACCACAAAGACCTTTTGATACAGCCCCATTCGGATAGGTATCAATCCAGCAAGAAACCCACCCCGGAGGGGTGGGCCACCCAGTAAATGGCAGGAGCCATCTGCTCCTGCCAATATCTTTTGTGCAAGGTGAATGGCTAGGGCACGAATTCCAGGATCAACAGGCCTAAGTCTGTGTCGGTCAGATAGACATACTCCTCGGTCACGAAAACGCCCTCGGTATAGCCCGAACCCGCCGTCTCATAATATCCCACGAGAGTCGGGCTGGCCGGGTCGGAGATGTCGATTACCTGTAAACCACTATACTCATCGGCAACGTAAGCGTAATTAGCGGCCACGAAAACGCTGCGTGCATGCCCCGGGGTGGCGTAGCCTCCCGCCCGCGTCGGGTGGGTCGGGTCGGTGATGTCGATTATCTGCAGGCCGAGATAGTAATCAGCGATGTAAGCGTAATTTCCGGCGACGTAAACACCATAGGCGATGCTCAGCGAGTCATGGTCATAACTTCCGGCCACTGTCGGGTTAGCCGAATCGGCGACGTCGATTATCTGCAGACCGCCATATTCATCAGCCACGTAAGCATAATTGCCGTCGACATGAACGCCGCGCGCACGGCCCGGCGTGTCGTAACTTCCGGCCAGTGAGGGGAAGGCCCGGTCAGTCATGTCGACTATCTTCAGGCCGTCGCCATAATCCACAACGTAGGCTAAGTTGCCAACCACGAAAATGCCGCGAGCCCAACCCAGCGTCTCGTAGTCTCCCACGTCCACCAAGTTGTCAGGATTGGTGACGTCAATTATATACGGGCCGGAGCTATAATCGGCAACATAGACTAAAGTGTCGACCACGTAAAGAGTGTCGTACACGTAATGCCTGCAATCGGCGTAATTAGTGTCAAACACGTAATGGCTGCAATCGACGCAAATAGTATCGACCGCGTAAAGGCTGCAATCGGCAACGTAGACCCAGTAGGCCAAAGTGTCGACGTAAAGGCCGCAGGCACGACCCGGCGTGTCGAGACTTCCCGCCAATGTCGGGCGGCCGGGGTCGGTGATGTCGATTATCTGCAGGCCGGAACTTTGATCAGCTACATAGGCGTAATCGTCAGTCACGAAAACCCCGCGAGCCGTGCCTGGCGTGTCGTAGCTTCCGATCAAGCGCATATTCCACGCCGACCCAATCGGTTGAGTGCCCTTGTCATCTCCACACCCTGCAATTACCGCTACCATGATAAGGCCGACTAATGCAATTCTGGTCAATGACGACATGAATCCTCCTTTTTCGCGAGCATCGTGTTGTTTACTGCACGGCCGGGAAGCTATCTGCAATATCGTTTTGTGCAGGATCAAAGCCCGGCTACCTTCTCGCCGCCGATGAGAGTTTAGTGGCTCTGCCGGCCAAGCCCACTACAGACTTGACCTTCCATCTATTGCCTTATCCCCTGTCTTTCAAAAAAGTGCTTCAAACACTCTCCGCCGCAAACCACTATCGGAAAACGATAGGCCCTCCAGATGGCGCTGTCAAGGCGTTTTTGTGGAGGTCGATTTGAGCCAAATGTGCGGAAATCCGCCTGCTCTGTAGAATGGAAAGTGCGGCTCGGCCCAGGGGGAAGCTGCTTCGATAGGTTCGTAAGCACATGTCAGGCAAGCAGATAGGCCGCTGAACGCCGCGGGCCGTTGTAACGTTGCTGGCTGAGTTGTACCGGGTTATATTCCTCGGTGAGAAGAAGGTGAAGGTGAGCGAAAGGGTTTTTGGCATGAAAAGCTGTATATTTTGCGCCATCGTGGAGGGAAAGCAGGAAACCAGCGTCGTCTACGAAGACGGCCGGGTCATCGCCTTTATGGATATTTTTCCCATCAATCCAGGGCATACGCTGGTGATTCCCCGGGAGCATTATGCCAATCTCCAGGAACTCCCCGCCGACCTGGGAGGCGAGATATTCAAGGTCGCCATGCGGGTGGAGAAGGCGATCCGCCGGAGTGATATTCGCCCCGCGGGGACCAACTTCCTGTTAGCCGATGGCCCGGCGGCGGGGCAGGAGGTCTTTCACGTACATCTGCATGTGATCCCGCGCCTGGTCGCCGACGGTTCGGGCTTCCGTTTTGGCAGGGCGAACCGTTCCCGGCCCAACCGGCAGGAGCTGGACGAATTGGCGACAAAGATTAACGCCCGGATGTAAGCTTATTGCATCTCAACCGCAGCACTCGTGGTAAACCCGTTATCATGAAAGAAGGTCTCGAGGTAGGTGACCACGTCAGGTTCGTCATCGACGATCAGAATTTTTCGGCGGGCCGCCCCGACCGGCCCTGCGGCTTGATCGTTCATCGTTTGTGCCTCTTCACATGTTTGATCACTGGAATTTACTTTGTCTTGGCCGGCATGCCCCTGGTCACCTGGCCTTTTGCCGTTAACGGAACTCCCATTCGATGAACGGTTCTTTGATGTCGACCGTGGCGTTGACGATCAGCTCGACCAGGCCCATCAGGCGACGGACTTTGGTGATCCCGACTGTTAGGTGCCGACAGCAAGCTTTCCCGGCCAGCAGGTACTTCAGGTGATCGTTGTGCAACGCCTGAAACCGGCCGTGGATGACAGCGACATCTTCCCGGTTAGCCTGCTTGTCTGATTTCTCATTTTGGGCATTCATCTTCTTTTCAGGAGGCCGATGTGACCGAGGTTGCAGTTTTTCATAAAGGAGTTTCAGTGAAACGCCGATAAACGCAAAAAAAGGCCACAAATGCGCAAGAGAGGCAACAATGGACCACGCGGCAAAATTACTCATCATCGATGACGACCCCAAGGTTTCATGGATCCTGTCCGAGGGGTTGTCCGATGGATTCCAGGTGATTTCAGCCCGGGACGGTGTTGAGGGGATCCAGGTCGCTTCCAAGGAAAAGCCGGAGCTGATCCTTTTGGACATCAAGATGCCCGGATTGAGCGGACTGGAGGTGCTGCAAAAGATCAAGGCCGCCGAGAAATTCTCCGATATAATCATGCTCTCGGGGCACGGGGACATCAAAAACGTTGTGGAGTCAATGCGCCTGGGCGCCTCGGAGTTTATCAGCAAGCCGTTCGATGTTAAAGAAGTCGAAATCCACCTGCGCAACATTATGCGCAAACGCGAGCTTGAGGAGAAAGTTGAGGAGCTCCAGAGCGCGCTGGGGCACTCCACATCCCCGCTGGATGACCTCGTGGGGGATACTCCGGCGATGACCAAGATCAAAAGCCTCATCGAAGAAATCGCCGACAGTGAGCTGACCGTGCTCCTCCGCGGGGAAAGCGGCACGGGCAAGGAGATCGTGGCCCGACTGATCCACACGATGTCGTCGCGAAAAGACGAGGCTTTCACCAAGGTCAATTGCGCGGCGATCCCCCGGGACCTGCTGGAGGCGGAACTGTTCGGTTACGAGAAAGGTGCCTTCACCGGCGCACACCGCACCAAACCGGGGCGCTTTGAGGTTGCCAGCAAGGGAACAATCTTCATGGATGAAATCGGCGAAATGCCCCTGGAGTTGCAATCGAAGCTCCTGCAGGTTCTCGAACAGCAGGAGTTCGTTCGGGTGGGCGGCGTGCAGAATATCAAGGTCGACGTGCGCATCGTTTGCGCCACAAACCGGAACTTGGAAGAGGCAATTGCCGCCCGCGAGATGCGTGACGACTTATACTACCGGCTCAATGAAATCACCATTACCCTGCCTCCCCTGCGGGAACGGGCCGATGACATTCCGCTTTTGTGCAGCGTCTTCATCAAAAAATACAACGCGCAATACCACAAAAAATTTCCCGGGTTGTCGCGGCCTTTGCTGGAGAAACTTCTGGCTTTCTCCTGGGCCGGCAACGTACGCCAGCTGGAAAACCTCATCAAACAGGTCGTCGTGCGCGAGGATGAATCGGTTATCGATGACATTCTCCACCGCAACCCCCTGGCACCCCAGCCATCCCGCGCAGCGCCGCAAGAGACACCCGCCGCGTCCACCTCGCCTTCGGCGAACCACCCCTACTCCCTGAAAAAACGCGTGGGCGAGACAGTCGCCCGGGAGGAGATAGCGCTGATCAGCGAGGTGTTGCGCAAGACAAACTGGAACCGGCGCAAGGCGGCAGAGGTACTGGAGATTTCCTATCGCTCGCTTCTGTATAAGATTAAAGAGTACGGCCTCTCGGCGAGCGAATTATAGCGCGATGACGGGTTTTGTGCGCGGCAGATGTCCACATCCGCCCGGTCCATACCCCTACTTCATGCAGACCTTTATTGGGACAGTTGCCGGTAACTCCTGTTGTTTCCCCGGGAACGTCAGCGTACCCAGCATTCGTTCAATTTCTCGCCGGCAAGTGTTGTAATAATAGGGATCTCTAAAAGTAAAGAAAAACAGGTAGACTTTCCCGGCATTCACCGTGAAATAAACTTCACCATTCCTGCCCGAGAATGCTGAATTCACCGAGTATGCCGACCTGAAGCTGAGACGATAGCCAAACCCCAGGTTGCCCAGCCTGATTAACCTTTGCTCGACACAATCGTTATGCCTGATAAAGCCTGCCAGCTCCGCAAGAGCCAGCTTTTGCTTGTGTTTTCGGTTTTCTTTAATCAGCAGCCATTTGAACCCGTTAATATCCAGGCTGGTCGTATCGACGAAAAAGCCACCCTTGATCGATAAACTGGTAAATACATCCAGTGGCTCGGAATGAATGACACGTCCTCGGCGGAATCTCTTGACTATTCTTCGCTTGAGGAGCTTTACACTCTGCTTGTAAAGCTCAAAACGGCACTCAGCGGGCTCGTTTGATTTCTCCTTGGGGATTCTAAATCCCCAGTCATCATTTTTCTGGAAGGTAAAACCATACCGGGAATCGATGAACGTATTTCCTTTCGCCTTGCCGGTTCTGACCTTCCCCGCGTGAACGGTAGTACATCCCAGGAGGATCACCACAAGTGCCAGGATGGAAATTCTAATTTTCCCCACGGCGCAGCACCTCCTTCCCGACGCGATAGGGCCGCTGCGGGGACCCATAAAATATACGACTGGCCCAAGGCATTGTTGCCTATGAATACCAACGGCTCCGATAATCTTAGTCCTTTGGGCCCTGCCTTGCCGGGCTGCACAGGGTTTGTGTATTGCCTATTCTGTATTATCGTCGCATTGCGGCGGGTGGGATACACTTAGGAATCTCTGCTGACGTAGCGAAGATCATCGAGAACAAAGAATCGGGGCGAGAGGATTTGAATCTCAACCCCAAGGTTTTCTAACCTGTTGATACTCTTAGGGAAATGGCTATAAGCGATTAAACTCCAAACTCTTAGCCGGTGCCTTTTAGTTACTTTTATTTACCTTTAGTTACCTCCAGTTACGTTTGGTTTCGCTACAAAGTCGCGACAAAAACCCGAGTATGCTACTCATATTTCTCCAGCAGCGCCTGAAAGCGCGGGTGATCGCGCAGTGGGTCCCAGTGGGGATTAAGGCGCAAGCTTGCACCGGAGATCAGATTGCACGGGATAGCCATTAACGGAATCTCATCAAATCGTCCTTGTCAAATAGCCACCCCGGTGTGTCAAGGCAATCGCCAAACTCAAGCTTGTACCATGGGCTTATACTAAGTTCACCACGATTAATAAGGATATGTATATCTTGTGCAGGCATATAACTTTGTGCCAACAGAAATGCCTTTTCACCCGTGACCTGATTGACGGCCATGTCGACTATAATTACGGCGTGGCCGGGGAAGCCACCGTCGATAAAAATATCCCCGATCCTCATTTCTTTTACGCTATCAACCTGTTGTAGTTGTTGACTCAACGAGTACGATCCCGAATATGTGAAGACAACCTCCAAATACCTTCTGAAGTTCTCATATGATGAATCAACGCCCATTGTATTTGACCAGCGAACAAGATTATCTTTTATCTCCGGCCGATATCCAGCGAGCCACTCCGCAAACCAAGCAGTATCACCACTTGTAAAATTGAAATGGATTTCATCATAAATTCCAACCGAATAGAGGTATTCCGCACGGAGTCGTATGACCGCGTCAGCACATTGCTGAAGGTTCTTTTGCCCGACGTCTATATCTACTACTGCACAATGAATTCTCTGGTTTTCCTTTTTCTCACCAGTGTATAAATAGACCGGCGGCGCGCCCTTCTTTAGCGGGAGATGTTGCAGCCAGTTCGCGAATGTTCCGGGAGCTGTTTCAATTCGTTTATACCCCATAGGAGGCAGAACGCGCTCAGCCAGACTTTCTGGTTCACTGTACCCTCCCAGCCAGGGATATATATTTGTTTGGGCCGATACTGCTATACTCATCGCGGATAGATAGAGGATAAGCGCTGGTATCGTAACAAGAATCCGCATAAAGTCACTCGATGATCCGGTAGTGCGACACCATCGTGCCTTTGGTGAGGACTGTGTGAGTCTGTGTTTTATCGTCGTCAGGTTCCATGTTCCTTCTCGTACTTCTCCAGCAGCGCCTGGAACTTCGGGTGGTTGCGCAACGGCGCATAATCCGGCCAGATTGCCAGATATGCGGCTGATACCCTTCTAGAAGGAATCGAAAGCAGGTGATCCAGTTGCTCAATGGCAAGATCGTATTCACCTGTCATAACATAAGTAATGGCAAGGTACTCGAGCATATCAGTCCCCGATAGTGCGTCCTCCGAGAGCGGTAGTAGTTCGACGGCGAGTTTTGCCTCCCGAACAGCATCCTGCTTGCGGCCGATGCCCGCGTAAGCCAAGGCCAGGTAGGCGCGATACCAGTGTTCCTCAGGTGACACGGTCACGAGTCTTTCCATGATCACACGAGCAGAGTCGTAACATGCCTCCATCAGATTCGCTTGATTCAGGTAACGATAAACGTCACCCTTGCGATTATAGTAATAGGCGCTATCTAAAGCCGCATATGGCCTGCCTATCTCACCCGGCCGGGTTAGACGGCTCAGGGCCTGATCATAGTAACAGTCCATTAAGTCCAAATCCACCTCGGTATTTGTAAGTTCTGGCCATCGATCAGTTGCCTGCAACGCTTTCTGTAAAACCATGCGAGCCTTTTTCGTATCCCCGTTCCATAGCACGTGAAACCATGACTTGATAATGTAGGCTGAGTGCCTGTCTGGCGTAAGATCAATCGCCCGATCGAGAAATGTTTCGGCTTCGGCGTACCGACGGAGGTAAAGTAATGTACCGCCATATTCCCGGCATACCCCAGCCCGGCGAGGATCGAGTTTGTAAGCTCTGTCGAAGTTTTCGACGCAGTCTTCCCATTTGCCGAGCCGTCTTTGCAAAAGCGCTATGAAGAATTGAGCGACACCATCACTTGGCCGTTTCTTGCGCAGGATAGTGAACTGCTCGAGAGCCTTGTCATGGTTAATGTCTCCACGGTAGTAATACCATCCCAGAGCACCAAAGGCATGGGGAAGATCCGGCTCGATTTCGAACGCGCGATCGACAGCCTCTTTGGCAGCTGCAAGACGCTCCTCGGTGCGATCATAGTAGAACGCATACATCTGCGTGTGAACACAACTAAGCTCTGCGTGGGCCAGAGCAAGTTCTGGTTCCAGTTCAATTGCCTTTAGAAACATCGATTCGGCATTTCTGAGACCTGTCTCGCTGAGGTCTGTCACGTATTCACTGCCGCGCAAGTAGTAGTCATACGCGTCTGTATACTGTGAAAGATGATCAGCCAACGCTTGACGCTCGGATTCGAGGAGAGCGATGTCAAGTTCCTCGGCTACTTTTTCAGCAATGCTGGATTGAACGGCGAAGATGTCATCAACGACTGCATCATAGCGATCGGCCCACTGGTGAACATCCTCGGCAACTCTTATCAATTGGGGATTGATGCGCACACGACTTTCGTCATCTGTTTTGTCCCAGCGAACCGTGCCCTCCAGAATGTAATCAGCGCCAAGTTCGGCGCCGATTTCAGGTATGCTCTTGCGCGTGCCTTTGTACTGAAGCGTACTCGTACGCGAGATCACGGCCAGACCATGCAGTGCGGCCAACCGCGAAATGATCTCATCGGTGACTCCATCGGCAAAGTATTCATCCTCCGGCGCACCGAGATTCTCAAAGGGCAGCACCGCCAGCATGATCTTCTTAGGCCGCTCCGCTGTTGGCTCTCTTACCCAAGGTTCAGTGATTATCAGGGCGATAACCGCAATAAGCACAATGGTGGCAATCCCGACCCATAGGCCCTGCCTGCTTTTCTTGATCGGTGTACCAGGGACGGAAAGACGCTTCAAATCGCTGATCACACCGGCGGCGGTCTGATATCGAAGTTGCGAGTCTTTTTCCAGGAGTTTCGATACAATCTGCTGCAGCCCGCCTGCCACGCCGCTTTTGTACCTGGAGAGCGGTTCTGGAATATCGTTCAGTACCGAGTTAAGAGTCGCTGCCTCAGTATCTCCCTTAAATGGCAAACGACCCGTGATCATTTCATACAGCACAACTCCGAAGGAAAACAAATCCGAACGCTGATCGACCTCTTTTACCTGAATCTGCTCCGGGGACATATAACCAATCGTCCCGAGAGTTGAGCCGGTCTTGGTGAGTTTCTCCGCCCCCCGAATCGTGGCCAGACCGAAGTCAACCAGTTTGGGCCGGCCTTTCTTGTCCAGGATGATATTCGACGGTTTAACATCGCGATGGACGATGCCGGCCTCGTGTGCTTCCTGCAAACCCTCACATATCTGGAATGCCAGATGCGAAATCTGATCCAAGGTCAGCTTTTGTTCTTTAATCAGGTCACGAAGTGGCAGGCCTTCGCAACACTCCATGGCAAAGAACGGCCGTCCCTGATACTCACTGACTTCGTGGATGGTAACAATATTGGGATGTTTGAGTGTTGCCGCCGCCTGCGCCTCCCGGGTGAAGCGGGTTTTGGCGTCTTCGTCGGAGACAAGATAGTGGGGAAGAAATTTTAAGGCGACACGGCGGTGGAGCTTCGTATCCTCAGCCAGATACACCTCTCCCATCCCCCCGGCACCGATTTTCTCGATGATGCGGTAGTGACCGACCATTGTCCTTTTGGTCAGGGTATGGTGGGTTTGCGTTTGATCGTCGTTTTGCCGGTTCTTAGTCATTGATACAGCCCCGTCAAGCACTTCCAGCCCGAGGTGCTCAGTCCGAGTTGTGTACCTGGGGGAAATGTTGAGCAGTTTGCCTTTGATGTCAACGGAATTCCAGGATGGTCCTTGAGCTCTTCTGCTAACAGGGGGCCGTCTATTTAGGCCACAGAATCGGCCCAAAAATCGACAAATTACCCGTAAGAGCAGGGAAGAAGGGGCTCCCAGAGGCCGAGAAATGCGCGTGGCGGGCTGTGAACTGCCTTATAGAATAGGGCTTCATCTTTTCTTGCGTTAGGTGACGACCCCGTAAATGAAGTTGAAAAACCTGTCAATCAGTGAGAACCGGCCCCTCCGGGATCCGGCATTTCTGCTTCTTGCATTCAACCATCGGCCAACCTCATCAAGACGGAAGCGGTACCGGTTGGCAGCTTGTAACACGGTATCCGGCATGCGTGGTCTTATAAAAAGAGAGTTGCTATGAAAAAAAATCGGGGCGAGAGGATTTGAACCTCCGACCCCCTGGTCCCAAACCAGGTGCGCTACCCAGACTGCGCTACGCCCCGTGCGTGACCTACCCCCTGGGGTAGGGATATTGGCAGGTGGCCCACCCTTTAGGGTGGGATAAGAAACTTTATTCCAACAACCCCACCCCAAGGGGTGGGCCACCCGCCTCATCCCACCCTAAAGGGTGGGCCACCAAAATATAACAAGCCTTCGTGCCGGATTGCCACTGAAGATTGATCGCCTGGGAAAATTTTATCCGCTTGCTTCCGCCAAAACGGCCAAAGTAGGTCAAAAGCCCTGCGCTTTTGACACGAGCCGAAGGCTCGATCCACGCGATTGCACCCTTGCGGGCGCAACGCCAAGACCACGGGGGTTTTGACCTACTTCACTGCATCACGTAACAATCGCTCCCGGATAAACTCCGCCACCTGGCGAAAGGCCCGGCCGCGATGGGAATACTCGTTTTTCTCCTCTTCGGTAATTTCGGCAAAGGTCTTTCCCAATTCCGGAAAAAAGAAGACCGGGTCGTACCCGAAGCCCTCTTTGCCCCGCAGATGGGCGGTAATCCTGCCTTCCACCGTGCCCTCAAAAAGCCGAACGTCGTTTTCGCTCAAAGCCAGCGCGGCAACACAGCGGAAGCGGGCACCCCGCTTTTGTTCCTCCACGCCCTCCAGAAGTTCCAACAGCAAACGGTTGTTGTCGGCAAAAGTGCACCCCGGCCCGGCGAAGCGAGACGACATCACCCCTGGCCGCCCGTTCAAATAATCCACCTCCAGCCCTGAATCATCAGCCAGGGCGGGAATACCCGTCACTCGGTAGATCTCAACGGCTTTTATTTTTGCGTTCTCTTCCAGCGTCCTGCCGGTTTCCCTGGGATCGGGAAACTCGGCAAAATCAGCCGCCGTTAATATCTCAACGTCCAATCCGGCCATGATGTTCTTGATCTCGCGGATCTTGTGCTCATTGTTGGTGGCCAGGACCAGTTTCATGCCACAACTCACCTTAGTTATGATGGGTCCTCGCCATATTGGCTAATATCGATCTGAATTACTGTTCCAATTGGGCGGCCCAAGAACAGCTCACCGACCCGCGCAAATTTGCCGGGCGTATCGGAGACATAAAAGCGGTGAACACCCTTCCGGTCTTCGTCGCGATAGCTCCCGTTTTCCATCAGCATACGTTTTACCTCGGCGGCGGTGGAAACCGCCGAGTCAATAATGCAAACACCCTCACCCATTTCCTCGCACAGCGGCTTTTTTAGAATCGGATAATGTGTACAGCCCAAAACAAGCGTATCCACACCGGCTTTCTTGAGCGGCTGCAGGTAATCGGCCACGATCAGCCGGGTGGCGGGTCGGTCGATGTATCCCTCTTCGGCCAAAGCAACAAACAGCGGACAGGCTTGGCCCACGACTTCAAGCTCGGGATTGATGCTTCTGATGGCTTCGGTATACGAACCGGAAGCGATTGTGCCCTCGGTACCGATAACTCCGATCTTTTTGTTCCGGGTAGCGGCTGCGGCCGCCCCGGCCACCGGTTTGATCACGCCCACGATGGGCACCGGGCACTCCGGGGCAATTGTCTTGAGGGCCATAGCCGAAGCGGAATTGCAGGCCACTACAACAAACTTGACCGCAAAAGAAAGCAGGAACCGCAAGATCTGCCGCGAGTATTGGACAATCACCCGCGGCGAACGCACACCGTAGGGAAACCGCCCCGTGTCCCCGAAATACACGATGTCATCGGCCGGACAGGCTCGCTTCACTTCGCGGTACACCGTCAGCCCGCCGACACCGGAATCAAAGATGCCGATCGGTTTCTCTTTCATCGGTGATGGCCTTGCCGCGCGCTTGCCCGGCCAACCTCATGCCCCTCCCGCGATAGTCTTTATTCTTCCGGTTCAGGATGCTCGATCTTGTCGATTTGCTCTGTGACCCACTCTGTTTCTTCGGACTCAGGGAAGTTGGCCAAAAATTCCCGGTAATACTTCACGGCCTGTGTGCTGTCACCGGCCTGGGCGTACAGCCACGGGATGTAGACTTCGGCATCTTCCCGCAATTCCGAGTCCGGGAAGCCCTCGATCATCGCACGAAAACCATCGATTGCTTCATGCCACTTTTTTTCTTTGCGCGACAGGTACGCCAGGTAGTAGCTGGCATCGTCGGCAAGCCCCTCTTCGTTTTTCGGGTCCAACACCCTTACCAAGCCGTAATGCATCCGCGCTTGGTCGAACATACTGCGGGCGGTATATTTCCCGCCAAGCGTGTAATGTAAGATCAGGTCTGCCGGCACGGCAGCCACGCGCTTGAGATAATCATCAAGCGTGTTAACCCCGGCCAGGTAATGGTTAATCTCCAGCATAAACGAGTCAGGTGGGAAGTACCCGAACAGGCGATCGACTTCGTTCCCGTCGGGTTTGAACAGGATGGTTGTAGGGTACCCGCTGACCTTCAATTGTTCCTTGAGAGTGCTGTCTGCCTTCCCGTTGAACCGCGCAAAGACAAAATCTTTGGCAAACCCGACCACGGCCGGGTCGGCGAAGGTGGCGGAATCCATCGCCTTGCACCACTTTCATGTGGGTGAGAAGACATTTGTCACCAGGTGACGATTCGTCTGTTTGGCCAGCGCCGCTGCCTCGTCGAACGAGGCAACCCACTCGATCTCCTCTGCGGCCTCCTCTTCAGCCAGGATAGGGACCACCAGCAAGGCAGCAAGTATTGCCGCAATTACCCCTTTGTACATCTGTCCTCCTGTCTTTCAAGGATCATCAACGGTTTATTCCTTCGGTAAAAACCCATGTGAGGTATCCTCATCACCCACGGTTTGCCGCCGGATTTCCCGCGCCTCTTCAAATTGATCTTCAAGGACCCAGACCTCGGCATCGACAGCCCCCGCCACCGCACCCAGACCATGAGATACACCGCGCCCGAAAAAGCTACCCCGATACCGCACCACACTCTCAATCCCCGAGGCATCGAGGGTCTCTTTTAGAAACTCGGCCGCCGTCCGAGAGGTCGCGTTGTACAATAGCTTCCACCTCGGATCGTCCTGTGGAGAGCTTCCTCGATCGGCATCTTTGTCCGGAAGAAACGCAACCAGTGTTTCGCCGCAATCCGGGCACACGCCGATTTCGGGTTTGTATTCGTACCCGCATTTAGGGCAAAACGCCATCGCTCCCACCGCGTGAGAGGGTCGATTGAGACAAGACGGGAAGGGCTGATTCTGTCCTGGGAAAAGTCCCGGCCCCATTCGATTGCTTTATTCCATGCACTGGTTAGTATCCTTTGGGCATCTTATGCCGGCGGGCCCCTACACGACCTGGCCTAAAACCTCCACAAAGCGGTCCAGTTGCGCGGGGGAATGTTTTTCGGTCACGCAGACCAGAAGGTCACGCTCGCGGCCGCTGAAATACCGTGACAGATCAATCCCGGGCATAATGCCCTGGCCGGACATATACTCGACAATCCGCCGGCACGTGATCGGGCAGGATACGACAAACTCGTTGAAAAACGGGCCCGGGTAGGCAAGGGAAAACCGGTGGAGGGCAGAAATCTTTTCCGCGAGATAGTGCGCGCGGCGAGCACACACCAAAGCCAGTGCCCGAAAGCCACGCCGGCCCAAAAGAGAGGTATAGATCGTTGCGCGGGTGGCCAGAAGGGCCTGCGCGGTGCAGATATTCGAGGTTGCCTTCTCGCGCCGGATATGCTGCTCGCGCGTTTGCAGCGTCATGACGTACCCCGTGCGGCCCTTCTCATCGACCGTGCGGCCAACCAGCCGCCCCGGTATTCGCCGCACAAATTGTTTTTTCGCCGCCAGCAAGCCCAGAAGCGGCCCACCGTAATTCGGGGGGTTCCCCAAAGGCTGGCCCTCGCCTACGGCAAGGTCGGCGCCCGCCTCGCCCGGCGTCCGGCAGATGCCGAGGGCCAGGGGATGGAAAACATAAATCAACAGGCCGCCGACCCGGTGAATGGCACTCTCGATAGCCGAAATGTCTTCCAGTTGCCCGAAGAAGTTCGGCGATTGCACGATCACACACGCTGTTTTATCCGAGATCAACCCGATCATTTTCTCCGTGTCGGTGACACCGTTCACCTCCGGCGACTGGTCGATCGTGACTTCCCGTCCCTGCGTGTAAGTATGCAAGACCTCACGATAGCGGGGATGTACGGCACCCGAGACAATGATGTGCTTGCGCCCGGTTGAAGAGGTGCTCACCAGCGCCGCCTCGGCAACCGCCGAAGCCCCGTCGTAGAGCGAAGCGTTGGCCACGTCCATCCCGGTCAAACGGCAGATTAAACTCTGGAATTCGTAGATCACCTGCAGCGTTCCCTGTGCCACTTCGGCCTGGTACGGTGTGTAGGCGGTGTAGAATTCCGAACGGGAGGATAGGAAATCAACCACCGCGGGAACGTAATGATCATACACCCCACCACCCATAAAACAGAGTAACCGATCCCGATGGCTGTTTTGCCCCGCCAGCGCCTCGATGTGAGCGGCAAGTTCAACCTCCGAAAGCCGCTCGCCCACAGCAAGCGGGTCAGCAAGCCGCAGGTTCTCCGGGATGGTCTTCAGCAAATCTTCAATCGAGCCGACCCCGATACCAGCCAGCATCTGTTCCCGGTCATCCGGTGTGTGGGCAATGTAGGTCATCGGCCTTTTTGGTTTTCCTGCGGGTAAACGTACCGGGCAGCCAACGTCGGCTCACTTATCCCCGGAGAGTTCCCGATATTCGTCGGGAGACAGGAGGCTTTCCACTGCCTGCGGATCGGAGAGTCTAATCTTGATCATCCAGCCCTTTTCGTACGGGTCGGAATTGATTATTCCGGCGTCCTCGATGACTTCTTCGTTTATGGCTTCCACCGTTCCCGATACCGGTGAAAACAGCTCGGCCAGGGTCTTGACCGCTTCAATCGTCCCGAATGGTTTCGTTTGCTCGACGGTTGTGCCGACTTCAGGGAGTTCGACAAAAACAATGTCGCCCAGCTCTCCCTGCGCGAAGTCGGTAATCCCGACCGTGGCAATGTCCCCTTCAAGTTTTACCCACTCATGCTCCTTAGTATACTTCAGATCGTCGCGAACCATTGTTCCTCCCCTTAATGCATTTATTGCGGCACCGCGTAAAGAATACTTCTTCTTGCCGCCGGGCAATGGCCTTCGGCCAACAATTTGACACCCTGGACTGCCGGCAACCCGGTACCCTGTTTTTCTTCCCGTCGGGTAACACCCGGAACCCTTCCCCATCGGGTCACGATCGCGATCCTGTTTCGACGACCGGCTTTTCCCGGCTTTCCGCCTCAACCAGCTCCGGCAGATAGCGCTCGATAAATGACGTATCGTATTCTCCCGACTTGAATACCTCGTGATCCAGGACTCGCTTATAAAAATCGATGGTCGTCGGGATACCCTCGACAATAAACTCATCCAGCGCGCGCCGCAGCTTGCGCAAAGCCTCGCTCCGCGTCTTGCCATGGGCAATAAGCTTGGCAATCAGCGAATCGTAGTACGGGGGGATCACGTACTTGGCGTACGCGTGGGTGTCCACGCGAATCCCATGCCCCCCCGGGACATGGAAGCTCGTGATCCGCCCGGGACGGGGTGCGAAATTGCGCCACGGGTCTTCCGCGTTGATCCGGACTTCTATCGTGTGCCCCTGGAAGGTAACATCAGACTGTCTCAATTCCAGCTTCTCGCCCGCCGCCACCCGGATTTGTTCTTTAACCAGATCGATGTCGGTTTGCTCCTCGGTGACCGGATGCTCAACCTGAATGCGAGTGTTCATCTCCATGAAATAGAGATTCCCTCTTCCATCGAGCAAGAACTCCACGGTGCCGGTGGAATAGTAGCCCACCGCCGCCGCCGCCTGCACCGCGACCTCGCCGAGCGCTTGGCGCAGCACCGGGTTGACCGCCACCGATGGCGATTCCTCGATCAGCTTCTGATGACGGCGTTGGACGGTGCAGTCACGCTCGCCGAGGTGAAGAACATTGCCGTGTGTGTCCCCCAGGATCTGGATTTCCACATGCCGGGGAGATTCGAGGTATTTCTCGAGGTATATCGCGGGGTTGCCGAAGGCGGCCTCGGCTTCAGCCCGGGCCGCCGCGAAGTTGTTTTTGAAGTCCTTCTCATCAGCACAGATGCGCATGCCGCGCCCACCCCCGCCGCCGACGGCCTTGATGATGGTCGGGTAACCGATTTCGCGGGCAAGTTGCTGCGCCTCTTCGAGTGCGGCAAGCGGCTTCTCCGAGCCGGGAATAACCGGCACCCCGGCCGCCCGCATCTTCTCTCGGGCCAATGACTTATCCCCCATATCGCGGATCACCTCCGGGGACGGCCCGATGAACGCTATTCCACACGACCGGCAAATCTCAGCGAACTCGGCGCTTTCGGCCAAGAACCCGTATCCGGGGTGAATTGCGTCCGAGTTAGTCACCTCCGCCGCCGAGATAATCCGTTTCGCATCAAGGTAAGACTCTGCCGGAGGCGGGGGACCGATGCAGACATCTTCGTCGGCGAAACGCACGTGCAGCGATTCCGCATCAGCCTCCGAGTACACCGCAACCGTCTTGATACCCATCTCACGGCAGGCCCGGATAATCCGTAGCGCGATCTCCCCCCGGTTAGCGATCAGGATTTTTCTTAGCATGACGCAAATCCATCTCCGGCAGGGAACGATGCCCGCCGGAACGCGGCGAAGGAGTGTTCGTCAAATTTCCCCAAAAAACCGCGAACCATCCGCACGCCAATCTTGTACAGTTTAGTGTGCGGGGGCAAGGGGGGCAACCCAAATCGCCGGGCGTGTCCCAAATTGCCTCTTGCCTTTTGCGCGGCGGCGCGCAAGATTGCCCGCCGGTAAATAGTCTGATGAAAGGCGGTTTGAAATGCATAAACTAATGATCTTTATTGATGGCTCGAATCTATACCACGAGACGGATCGTTTCCGCAGGGGAACGCGCATCGACTTTGAAAAGCTGCGCCAGGCTCTCGCCCAGGGATATGATCTGGTGCGGACGTTTTATTACGCCTCCCGCCCCGCGAACCCAACCTCGGAGCAGGAAGGATTCTTCAAGAAGATGGGCTACCTGGGCTTCAAGACGCGCATTAAACCCTTGCGCGAATCGTATGACACGAACGGCCGCCGGGAAGTCCGGGAAAAAGGGGTCGATGTGGCACTGGCCACCGACTTAGTGGCTAACGGTATGCGCCGGGCGTTCGACTGGGCGATCATCGTCTCCGGCGACCAGGATTACTGCGAAGCCATCGAACACGTACAATCCCAGGGCCTGCGTATCCAGGTTACCTTCTTCCGCCACGCCATGGCCGATGAGTTAAAGCTCAACGCCGACCGCTTCACCTACCTCGATGATATAGTCGAGAAAATTACTATCAGTCGTCCCGCGCCGGTCGACCAGAGCTCCGCCTTATATCCCAATCAGGTAGATAGGGTAGATAGGTAAGTACAAACGGCCGGCCCCGGTAACACCGAGGCCGGCCCCAACATGCATCGTTGCCTGACTGCCGTCGTTATACCTTCGGCTGCGACTCCCTCTCCGACCAGCCGCGGTCAGACGCCCCGGTGATCCCCCGCACCCGCAGGTCAAAGTCATCGGGATTGGTGGCGTGGCTCATCGCTTCTTCGTAAGTTATCATGCCCTGACGGTGCAATTTCATAATCGACTGATCAAACGATTGCATCCCGTACTGGACCTGCCCGCTTTCGATCAGATCATGGATTGTGGTGGTCTTGATCTCATCGAGGATGGCATCACGCACCGTGGCGGTCCCGATCAACACTTCCACTGCCGGCACCCGGCCCGGCCGATCGCTGCGTGAAATCAACCGCTGCGAGACGATGGCCTTGAGTGTGCCTGACAAAAGCAGCCGGACTTGCTGATGCTGGTGCGGGGGGAAGAATGAGACGACGCGCGAGATCGTTTCCACCGCGTTTAAGGTGTGCAAAGTGGTCAGCACCAGATGCCCGGTATCCGCCGCGGTCAGGGCAATTGACATCGTCTCCAGGTCCCGGATCTCGCCGATCAAGATCACGTCAGGGTCTTGCCGAAAGGCGCGTCGCAATGCCGTACCGAATGATTCGGTATCGCCCCCCACCTCACGCTGGCTGATGATTGACCGGCGGTTCTTGTAGACGTACTCAATCGGGTCTTCAATGGTCAGGATATTCTCGGCCCGTGTGCTGTTGATCTCCTCGATCATCGCCGCCAGGGTAGTCGATTTCCCTGAACCGGTGGTGCCGGTGATGATGACCAGCCCTCGCCGTTCGGTGCATAACTTCTTGATGATTTCGGGGAGGTTCAACTCGGAGAAGGAAGGCACTAAGGTATTCACCGCGCGGATGGAAATCCCCGGGGTACCGCGCTGCCGGTATAGATTGACCCGGTATCGCCCCATCTGGGCCACCGAAAGTGCCAGGTCCATCTCGTTGCGGGATAAGAAACGTTTCAACTGCTCCTCAGAAAGGATTTGGCCGATGAATTCGTCGATTTTTTCCCTCGACAGTTCATCAGCGTCGATCGCTACCAGTTGTCCGTCAATGCGGAGGGTTGGCTTAATCCCCCTGCGCAGATGCAGGTCCGAGGCGTGCCGGGCCGTCATCTCCGCCAATAACTGTTTTAAGTCCATACCACCACTCCCCGGCCTGATTGTTCAGCCGACATACCATGCCGCAAGTGAAATCACTTCTTTTAGTCTTATCGGCTTTGCCGAGGAGATGATTGACGCGCCACCGCATGCGGATAGGGGCACTGCTTGCTGCGCCCGTGGGCAGGGCAAGCCCGGTCCCTACAACGACGATGCGCGAACGAAAATGAAAAAGGGGAAGATGCGCCCGGTGGGATTATCCGTGGGGATCGATCAGAAAGAGGGTCTGGCCGTACTGTACCGGCTCCCCGTTTTGCACACAGAGCTCTTTAATCACCCCGGACACTTCCGCTTCAATCTCATTCATCAGCTTCATTGCCTCCAGGATGCAGACCGTGTCACCGGGAGCCACACGAGTACCCACCTCGACGAACGGGTCCGAGTCCGGGGACGGCGCACGGTAAAACGTCCCCACCATCGGCGAACTTATCGCGACCAGATCGGCGGCCTCTTTTTCTGCCGGTGTGGGGGTAGACGGACCGGCGGGGGTGGGAGAATCGATGACAATCGCCGAGGCATCGCCCTGGCCGTTGGTGCTCAAGCGCTTGGTAATCCTGATCTTGCGAAAAAACCGGGAGACCTCCAGCGATTCAATCTCGCTTTCTTCCACAATCTTGATTAACCGGCGAATTGTCGATTCCCTCATATCTCACCCCTCATAATATCAGTATAGCCCGCCCTGGCCCAAAAGCAAATGTAAAATGCAACTCACACGCTGATCAGCGCACGTTCGGCCTTGTTCAAGACCTTCACGCCGCGGGAGGTGATCACGACATCGTCTTCGATGCGCACGCCGCCCCAGCCTGTAAAATACAATCCGGGTTCCACCGTAGCCACCATTCCCCGGGCGAGAGTATCGGTCGAACGTGGTGAGAGAGCCGGCCTCTCGTGCACTTCCAGGCCGATCCCATGCCCCAGGCCGTGAGCGAAGTGCTCACCGTGCCCCGCGCGCTCGAACAGCTTGCGCGCCACCCGGTCGGCGGCCACACCGGTCATGCCCGTTTTGATACGGCCCAGTGCTGCCTTCTGCGCACGCCGAACGAGATTGTAGATCTTCTTCTGCCTCGCCGTAGGCTTGCCCACCACGATGGTGCGCGTAATATCGGAGATATACCCCTCATACCTGGCCCCAAAATCGAGGGTCACCAGATCTCCCCGGGCAATCTTTTTTGCTGAGGCCACGCCGTGCGGCATGCCCGAACGAGCCCCGGAGGCCACAATTGTCCTGAAAGGAGTATCCTCCGAGCCCGCCTTTCGCATGATATACTCCAACTCTGCCGCAATTTCGATTTCCCGCACTCCGGGGCGAATATATTTCAGGATCTCGGCGAACCCCTTATCCGATATTTCCGCGGCCTTCTGGATAGCGGCGATCTCCTCGGCGTCTTTGACCATCGCCAGCGGTTCCACGATATCCTCCACCCCGGCCAAAAGTGCCTTCGGAAGCATATGCCGCAGCGACCGATGCTGCTGGTGTGAAACGAATTGCGCTTGAAAGCCGATCTTAATCCGCGGCCGTGAAGCTTCTTTGATCTTCAGCAGATTTTTCCAGATATCCCGCTGGTCAACAACAACTTGCGCCCCCCGGACTTCCTTCCTGGCCTGTTCGGTATAGCGCGAATCGGTGAAAAAACAAGCTCTATTTCCGGAGACGAACAAGAGCCCGTTGGACCCGCTGTACCCACAGAGATAACGGACGTGCGGCAGGCGGCTGATCAGCACCGCGTCGAGATTCTCCGCCTCGATCCGCTTGCGCAGCCTGGCCAGCCGCCGGGCATAATTTGCTGCTTTCAAGTCTCTGCCTCCGTGAAAAAAAACAACCCGCCCGGAATTGGGTGGGAATCACCGTGCCGGCCCACCCCGGCAACTCGTGCTCATCCCTCCAAAAAACAAGAGCTTTCCGCACGCGCAGTCAAGCGAAAACAAACCAGCTCGATTCAGCCTGGCGTGAAACCGATTGTCGTGCAACGGACTATCAATACACGATAGGGTAGGCACCGCCCACCGCATTACAATTACTTAAACGGCCCGCTGGAAGCCAGGTGAGCCTCAGTAGGTCAGGAGCCCTGTGCTCCTGACGCTGCGGCCGTTAGGGCGCAGACCAGCCTGCAGACAACTATTTAAATGGGCCACCGGGGAGCCAGGTGAGGAGTTTTTGCGCGAAGCCTTTGAGTAGTTGTTTATCCAGAGGTTTGGATTTGATAATCAGCGTTTTCTTACCGTCTTCATACTTGAATTCAAAATGGGTTTTCAAAACAAAAAGAACCGCTCCGGTCAGCAGCATACCTGTCACCGGTTCCATAAAGAGATCGGGAGGTTTCTCGGCGAGGCCGGTGATTCTGTCGTGCATGTTGGGGTCCTGCGCCAGTAATAACAACGCCTGGCGGGCCATCTCACCATCAGAGACCGATTCTCCAGTCGTTTCCATGGCGAATTCGCTTTTTAAAACGTCCTGAAAATCTGGGGCAAGTTTGGTGTCGGTTAGCGCCGTGTCGGCATGAGCCCTGGCAATGGTGGTCAGAACCCGGATTGCCGTGGCGTCATCCAAAGCCTGTATTTTCTCGAACATCCGATCCTCCGCAAGGATATCGGGTCGGTTTGAAACCGACCCCTACGAGTTTTCAGTTTTCGTGTAGGTCGAAACCCCTGTGGTTTCGACACTTGTACTCATTCGGTGGGCAAAGGCCCCAGCCCTGCTTCCTCCCACATAGCTTTGAGCTTGGCTTTCTCTTCATCCGAAGCGGTCTTGTAGGTAACAATGAAGTAATTTCTGGCTTTCTTTGCGTTCTCCGGATCATTAGACCGAATAAAGACCCTCAGGGATTTGATCAGCCATTTGCCACTTTCCTCAAAATGACCTTGTCGTCCTGCAATATTGCCCATTTGCCCATAGGTGCTTGCAGCGCCACGCTGGTTGCCCTGCTTCTCCTTGATGGCCAGTGATTTCAGATACCACTTCTCTGCGGCCTTAAAATCCCGCTGCTCCTGGGCGATTATCCCCAATTGGTGATAGGTAATTGCCGCGCCGTGCTCGTTGCCCAGTTTCTCATTAATAGTCAGCGACTTATGATACCACTTTTCCGCGACTTTGAAGTCACGTTGCTCCTCGGCGATCATTCCCAATTGGTGATAGGCGGCGGCTTCTCCTTCCTTATGACCAGCCTTTCTGTACATTTCGGCCATTCGTGCGAATAGCGTCTGTGCCTCTGCGAAATTGCGGGTATTTTGTGCGTACGTGGCAAGTGACTGCGTCAGCGCGGACTGATCAGTACTCATCTTCAGTCGCTCGGCTTCGGCAAGGGCGAAGTGAAAGTTGGCGCCGTTGTAATTAAAGCCAGAACGCTGTTCGTGCAACTCTCGTGGGGCCAAGTCATCGGCCACACTGCCCATCACGTCCACAAAAGCCCGGCTCCAAACATCACGAATTTCAGTGGCTGTCGATTTAAGCAGGGTTGAGCGCAGAAAGCCGGTTAATGCTGGGTGAAGCTTAAAGATGCCTTGTGTCATACCCGTTAGTAAACCGGCGGCAGCCAACGCCGTACAAAAACGGTCGATTTTTTCCCGGGTCCACTTTTCGTCAACCTGCTTGGACATTCCCTCCAAATAATCGGCATCGAGGAATTGTTCGTGTAAGGCCAGGGGGACGAGCAAGGGTTTTAGATCATCGGTGAGCTGGTCTTCGGTGAAGCGGAGAGTGGCGTAGAGTTTTTCGTGCTCGATGCCGAGGGCCTTGATGTTGGATTTCAGGGCGGTGATGATTTGGCCGGGGGGCATCTTTTCCATTTTGGGGAGGATTACGCGCATAGCCAGGGGGTGGCCCTCCAGAAGATTCATCAGTTCCACCTGGTCTTCATCTTCGCGGTCAACTTCCAGGCCCAGGTTGTCGAGGATTTTGTCACAGTATTCCCACCGTTCCTCGCCAAGTAGTCCGCCGATGGAGACTTTCATTCGCTGGATGTCCAGCCAGTCTTCATCACTGCGGCTGGTGATTAATACCTTGGTCTTTCCACCCCTGATTTTTTTCAGTAATGACAAGAGCAGCTGTCGGTCATCGGCCGAGAGGTTGGCTTTCACATAAGTTCCTTCGATTCCGGCGGCGACCTCGAAATTGTCCCAGACGACGATCAGCCGGTGTTCACGCAGGGCGCGGGCAAGCGCGTCGATTCTTTGCGCTATTTCGGCGGTCAGGAAGTTGGGGCCGAAGATTGCGCTGCCCATAGAGTTGATCACATATTCCGCACTCCGGATATCGATGAAGGTGAGCCAGAAGCAGCCGTCCATCCCGCCGGTGTCGTTGAGCCATCTGACAAAGCCGCTGGCCAGGGTGGTTTTGCCGATACCGCCCAGGCCGTGGATCAGGACGGCGGGGGTGTCTTTGCGAATGGCTCGCTCAAGCTTTAATAGCTCGGTATCCCGGCCAATGAAGCCGTAGGGGTTGGCCTCGTCTTTGGCTTCCTCAGGCAATTCGATTTTTTCGACTGCTTTGGCCATGCCTGGTTTGCCGGCAAACGGGAGGTCGTAACTTTTCTGCTGGTAGATGACCGGGACGATGAAGTCCTTGAGTTCGTAGCGGCCGCGCGCGCAGACCCGTTTCATCTGGCCAAACATTTTCTGCCGTCCCGCGCGGGTGGCCGCGGACAAATTGCCGCTGGTGAAAAGCTCGTTATAAAACGCCGGCAGGAATTCCTGGGCGCCGCTGACATACAGGGAGTAGGACATGGCCACCACGCCCCGGATGCCGGCTTTCAACAGCGCCGCCGCAACCGAGGCGAAGGGGTCTTTGGCCTGCTCGTCCAGCATCGCCGATTGGCAGGCGTTGAGGACCATGATCGGGACCGCGTTTTCCCGCAAGAGGCCGCTCAACTGCTCGGCGGTGACTTCGTTTTTTTCACACTTTTCATCCTCGAAAAGGAGGACACCCGTTGGCCCGTCAAAGCGGTTTGGTGTGTCTCCCGCGAGTTCGCTTCGGCCGTACCCACCATGCCCGTCGAAGTGGATCAGGTGATAGAAGTGCCGCTGTTCCTTGAGGTGACGGCGTAGATTCTCGAACGTGGGCGGCCGCAAGACGTGTACGGCAGCGGGGATATTGTTCTTTTCGATCAATTCCACTAATGGCCGGGAGATTGAGCGGTACCCCACATCCCCCTTTTTGGGCCGTGCGGTCACTAATAGAATGTTGACCTGGTCGGTGGGCAAGTCCCTGGAAATGTCCATGGGATCACGCACTTCGTTGAGACGGCGTTCGATTTGGCAGGATACGGCGAGGTAAGCGGCTTTGGGGTCCAGTAGGGCCTCCCATGGCCATTGCAGGATGTCCGCGTCATCGCTCATAACTTGCAGGCAGAGGTTCTTATAGCCACCCTTGGTGGCTGTATCGAACATCCCCCCTGCGTCCCGCGTATCGAAGAGATCATTAAAGGCCTTTTTCCCCCAGGTTTCCATTGCCGCCAGCACGTGACGGGCACGGTCAGTATTGGGTTCAAATGGGTAATCCAGAAATTCCTCCAAGTACCAGCGCAACTCCTGAATGAGGTCGCTGTTGGGACGGCTTTTCACCGGAAAACCGAAGGGAGAAGCCACCTCCACGGGTTTGGCGCTTTTCTGGTCTCCTCGGGCAACCTGGAACTGCGGCGGTTCAGTGTCCGGAATGTGGCGAATAACCAGAGTATTCATATTGCGTTACCTACCTATCGACAGCGAAAGTTCGGCCGCGTCACGGCGCTTTCGCAGGCCTATAGAGAATTCTCTGACCCGATTGAATTATCCGGGTCAACTGACCATCGTAAGGTATGGTGTGCAATTCCGGAAATCAAGAGGATTGGAGCGCCGCGCGGTGCCCCACCCAGAGCGCAAAGCGCGGCGGGTGGGATTAAGAATGGTGCCTGAGCGGTCAATACTAGGCGAGCAGGGAGTACCTCGAATCTCATTTCTCATTAATTAGCACGAATCAGGCACGAAATTCAAGCGCACCCGTTGGGTGCGGCACCAGCCACACCGAATGGTGAAGGTTGAGCGGGGCAGCCAGGCCCGCAGGAAACAGTCAGCCATAGGCGTGAAAAATACGTATAATGTAAAGGAAGTAAGGCGGTTTTAGGTCCAGGGGATACCCCGGAGCTCAAGCGTGCGCGAAGTCTTCAAAGCCCAACTTGTCGAAAAAGCTGTCCTCGTCGGTATACGTCAAGATGGATCACGCAGTGACCTTGAGCGGTCAATGGCCGAGCTGCGCTTTCTGGCGGTATCGGCCGGCGCGGACGTCGTCGCCGAGGTGGTACAAAAAAGCGGCGGGCCACGGCCCTCCCATTTGATCGGCAAGGGGAAACTCACCGAAGTTGCGCAGTTGCTCAAAGAGAAAAAGGGCAACCTGGTCATCTTCGACGATGACCTCAGCCCGGCCCAAGTGCGCAACCTCGAGGTTCACCTTGACACGAAAATCATTGACCGCTCAATTCTGATTCTGGATATCTTTGCGCGGCGCGCCAAGACCACCGAAGCCAAAACACAGGTCGAGCTGGCCCAAATGAAATACCTCTACCCCCGTCTGACCCGGCGCTGGAGCCACCTCTCGAAACAGTATGGGGGATTGATCGGTACCCGGGGCCCCGGGGAGAAACAGCTGGAAGTCGACCGCCGGCTGGTGGCCAAACGGATCAAGAAGCTTTCCGTCGGCCTGGAGCGCATCGACCGCGAGCGCACCGAACAACGCAAGGGCCGCCGCAACCTGTTTAAGATCGCCCTGGTCGGCTACACGAACGCGGGCAAGTCAACGCTGTTTAACCTGTTGACTAAAGCGGAAGTCTTCGCCGATGACCGGTTGTTTTCCACGGTGGACTCCACCACCAGGATCTTGTATTTGCCGGGAGAGGGCCGCGCGCTACTGACTGATACGATCGGTTTTATCCGCAAGCTTCCTGCGCCCCTGGTTGCCTCATTCCGCGCCACGCTGGCCGAGATTGCCGATGCCGATTTGCTGTTGCAGGTAATTGACCTCTCGCCCGAAGACGTTCGCCGTCCGTACGAAGAAGTGGAAAAGACGCTGGCGCAAATCGGCTCGGCGTCTATTGACCGCCTGGCCGTGCTCAATAAGATTGACCTTTTGGACGGCGGCCCGCCCGCCCCCACTACCTGCTTTGCCGATGTGACGGATTTTGTCATGATCTCCGCCACCAGGGAGATCGGGATCGCCTCGCTGATTGACCGCCTCTGCCATTATCACCGGCGCTGGCAGGCGGGATATGGCGTGCCATTCCACGTCACCCTTCGCCGTTCCGCACGGCGCGGTTAATTTTTCTGTTCATATTGTCGACAATATAATGGCTGTAGGTGGAGTGCGTCAGGCGAGCTTACCCGCTCGATGCCTGCTGGATGAGCGAACCGAGGGGATATAGATGCGAAAGAAGAATAAGAAGAAGGTCCTGGTAGTTGAAGACAATCCCAATATGTCCGGGCTTCTGGCGGACATGCTGGAAGTATTCGACGTGGAATCGGTCTCCGCTGCCGACGGTATCGAAGCGCTGGGCATCATCAATGAAAGAGAATTCGGCCTGGTCATCTCGGATCTCCGCATGCCCAAGATGAGCGGCACCGAGCTTCTGTTGGCGGTAAAAGAACAATTTCCCAAAATGCCGGTTGTCTTGATCTCGGGATATACGGTGGAAACGGCCGATGACGAGACGGTCAGCCAGCGCGCCGACGGTTTCTTGAGCAAGCCGTTTAAGATGAATGAACTGCGCGAAGTCCTGAATAAGTTTATGTAACTGTCGTTTATCCAACCCTGAAGGGTGAGTCACCCGGCAATTGTCTTATACGTCTGCACGGCGATTTCCACTTCTTCGTCGGTGGGAATGACCAAGATCCGCGCCCGGGAAGAGGAAGCGGAGATATCGGCTTCAATCCCCCGGGCCGCGGCGTTTTTCTCGGGATCGATGGCGTATCCCAGCTCGCCCAGCCCGAAGACGCTCTTCGAGCGGACGGTGAGCGAGTTCTCCCCAATACCGGCAGTGAAGACAAGGGCGTCAACGTGCCCCAATACCGCGGTCATGGCGCCGATATACTTGCGCACGCGGTAGCAATACACCTCAAGGGCCAGCCGAGCCTGCTCGTCACCGCCGGCGGCCAGGGATTCGATCTCGCGCATGTCATTGGTTTTCCCCGAAAGACCCAAAAGCCCGCTTTCTTTGTTCAGCATCCGGTTGATCCGTTCAGTGTCCATCTCCGGGTTACCCAACAGGTGGAAAATGATCGCCGGGTCAAAGTCGCCGGGGCGTGTGCCCATGACCAACCCCTCCAGAGGGGTAAACCCCATGCTGGTATCAACGGACTTTCCCCCGCGGATGGCGGTCATGCTGGCCCCGTTGCCCAGGTGGCAGGTAATGACGTTGACTTGCGAAAGCGCCTGGCCCAGCATCTCCGCGGCCCGCCGGGAGACATAGGCATGCGAGGTACCGTGAAACCCATACCGGCGAACACGTCCCTCGCTGTAGAGCCGATACGGTAAAGCGTACAGGTAGGCGTGAGGTTGGATTGTCTGGTGAAAGGCGGTATCGAACACCCCGACCTGCGGCACACCTGGCAAGAGCCTCCGGGCAACCTCCACACCCAGCAGATTGGGTGGGTTATGCAATGGCGCCAGGGGGATGTTGGCCCGCACAGCCTCGACGACTTCATCGTTAATCAGTACGGGTGCTGAAAATGATTCCCCTCCATGCACCAGGCGATGCCCGACCCCTCCGATTTCATCTTTGTCGGTCAGCCCGCCGCCATCACCGGTCAGCAGGGCCAGGATTTTGTCCAGGGCGGCGGCATGATCGGGGAATACCTGCTCGGAAACAGTCTTCCGGTCCGCCGTACGGTGGGTAATACGTCCTGACGCTTCGCCGATTTTTTCGCACACTCCGGAGGCCAGCACCACCCGCTCGGGCATCTCAAAGAACTTATATTTGATCGATGAACTTCCCGCGTTGATGACCAGGATCTTCACCCTCGGCCTCCCGACGATCAGCGTGCGTTGTTTTGCGCCTGGATGGCAGTGATCGCCACCGTATTGATGATATCCGGCACCAGGCAGCCACGGCTGAGGTCGTTGACGGGCTTGTTAAGCCCCTGCAGGACCGGTCCTACGGCCAGCGCATGCGCCGACCGCTGGACCGCCTTGTAAGTATTGTTCCCGGTGTTGAGATCGGGAAAGATAAAGACTGTGGCATGACCGGCCACTTTGCTGCCGGGCAGTTTTGCTTTGGCAACCCCGATGTCGACCGCCGCATCGTATTGAATCGGTCCCTCGATAGCCAGATCGGGACGTCGCTTCCGGGCAATTTTCGTGGCCGCGATAACCTTGTCGACGTCGCTGCCGGAACCGGACTGACCGGTGGCATAGGAGAGCATGGCTACAATCGGTTCAATCCCGAAGGCTTCAGCGGTGCCGGCGCTGGAGATCGCGATTTCGGCCAGTTGCTCCGCCGTGGGATTGGGATTGACCGCGCAGTCACCGTATACCAGCACGCGGTCTTCCAGACACATAAAAAAGATGCTGGAGATCAGCGAGATACCCGGTTTTGTCTTGATGAATTCAAAAGCCGGCCGCAGCGTATCCCGCGTGGTGGTTATCGTCCCGGCAACCATCCCATCGGCGTCTCCCTTGTAGACCATCATTGTCCCGTAAAAGACGGGATTGGTCATCGTATCGTGGGCCGCATCCTCGGTTATGTCCTTATGCTGCCGCAGCTTGAAATATGTCTTCACGTAATCGTCGAAGTTGTCCTGCTTGTCCGGGTCAATGATGCGGACATCTTTCAGATGCAGCTTCAGTTCGTCGGCTTTGGCCCGGATTTTATCTTCTTCTCCAAGGAGAATGACATCCACTACCTCCCGACGCCGCAATCTCTCGGTGGCCCGGAGAATGCGCTCTTCGGTACCCTCGGGCAGGACGATGCGCTTTTTGTCCTGGGCGGCCCTGCGGATAATAGCGTGCAAAAAGAGCTTCGGGGTGAAGACCTCGGGCGCTTCGATGGCGATCTTCTCGCGCAGCTTTTCCAAATCCACGTTACGCGCAAAGAGTGAGAGTACAGTATCAATTTTGCGATGGTTTCCCGGCCGGATAACTGATTTGACGTTGTTGATCGCCAGCGTAGTCTCAAAGGTATTGGTCTTAACCGAGAGTATCGGGACACGTACCGCACGCAGACCTCTGATGAGCCGGTTGATCGAGGGCGAGGGCAAGAAGCCGCCGGTCAGGACCATTCCGGCGATGTTGGGCATGGTGGTCGAGACCTGCGCGGCCATCAGTCCGGCAATTATATCCTGCCGGTCGCCGGGGGTGATCACCAGCGACCCGGGAGGGACGCGATCCAGGCAATTGTCCAGTTTCATCGCCGCCACGACGCAGCCCGAGGCGACATTGTCCAGGTGTTTTTCGCCGTAGATTACCTCGGCGCCCAGCGCGGCCACGATCTCAGCGGCGCTGGGGCGCGAAAGCATTTCCTCCTCAGGTATGACCCCGATTAAGTCGATCCCGGCAGAGGACATCCGCGTGAGCAATTCTTCGCGGATTTGGCTCAGCCGGTCTTTAGGGGCCATGTTGACTACCGCCGCGATTAGGTCGCAGCCCCGTTCTTCGAACTGTCCCTTGCTCATCACCGCCGACGTGACAATCTCGTCGGTCGTTTTGTCCTTGCCCTTGATGATCATCAAGACCGGCGCGCCCAGGTTGCGGGCGATCTCGGCATTCGTGTCGAACTCAAACCAGGAAGTGGCGCCCTCGTAGTTAGTGCCCTCGATTAGGACAAAATCAACCTGCTCCTGGTAAGCCTCGTAGCGGTCGATAATGATTTCCATCAAATCGTCGAGCCGGCCGTGGGCTACGTATTCCTCGGCCATCGAAGCGGACACCCCGTGCATCGACTCCGCATCATCCTCGAAGCGGAAGTGGGTTTTGATCAGGTCGATGCTCGGATCGATTGCCCCCGCGGGTTCACCCATTCGCGCAATGGGGCGGAAAAACCCCACCCGCTGGATGGTGCCCTCCAAAAGCTCGATCAAACCCAGCGAGATGGCACTCTTGCCGCTTTTGGCCTCGTTAATCGTTACATACAGGTTTCTCGACACGGGATCCGCCTTGAAAAGGAATTCACAAACTTATTTGCCTGCAACACCCTACGATAATAACTCGGCACCGTTTGTCCGGCAATCCACCTCCCGGCTTTACCGGAATTTGGCTTATTTCATTCGGTAGATACAAACCAGGCTATCGGCGTAAACTGGCTCGAGCCATTCATCCCGTTTAATGAGCTTTCCCCAAGGTGTCAGGTAAAGGGGCACGGAGGGGAAATTAGTGGGGTCTTTCCAGAGTTGATGTTGATCCACCCACAGGTGCGTTGCCCCAATGCGGCGCAGTGCGCGACGCAAAGAATCAGCCGACATCTCGGGTGAGACGGCAACGATGCACTGTACGACCGGGGAAATAGTCATCCAGTCCCGGTCGAGGTTGCCTAGCCGCAGGGCGTCGGCAACGATTTTCGCATCTTCTTCTAGACTCGTATTTGCCCAACGAGTAGCCGAGTAGCCAAAAGTGTTCTGGTAATCTCTGTCAAAATATGGACCCCACGTCACACTCTTGAACGCAGATAGGTATTGCTCAACAACGGGCAGGCGGCGATCGGAGACCTTATGGGCAACGCCCGCCAGGGCCAGCAGGGGGACAACAAGCGCGAGCCAACGGAACTTGTGCTGCGTGAGTGCATCCCAACCTAGGGGTAATAACAAAAGCAGTATCCCCATTCCCAGCAATGTGTGGCGCAGGTTGGTGCCCAATAAAGCTGAGGACGCGAGGACAGTAAACAACCCCGCGGGGAGCAAAAGCCAGACAACCCTTCTGATTTGCCCACAGACGTTAAATAAGGCGAACGGCACGAAGAACAGTCCGGGCAAGACAAGCACGTGGCCGTATATAATGCAGCTCAGTGCACCCACTGGGTTCAGGACTGGCGAAGGGTACATTTTTGCCCGCACGACATCCATGTGTTCCCGCGTGAGAAAGATACTGGACGGCACCTTTGCCCAATACTCGGGATTCCAGAATGTCGGGATCATCGGGTGCCAGAAAGGGTTGCCGGTAAAGATAAAGTCGTAGATGGAGAATATTATCACCGGCAGCAAGGCGAAAACCGCGCAAAGAGTCAACATTTTCCATCGTGCGGCGCGCGACAACACCTCCCACCATAGCAAGAAAAAGCAGGCAAGAAGAACGAGGTATAGTGGCATGGCGTGCCATTTCGTGGCTACGGCATACCCACACAATACACCAGAGAGAACAATGAATCGAGATAACGTCGTCCTCGAGGATTCTCCAGCAAGACCCACTTCCGGCCCAAAAAGCCTTGGGGCCAAGGCGGCGATAACTGCGCCCAGTCCAAACACGGCCACCGGGAAATCCAGGATTGGTTGTGTCGTAAATTTTGGCTGTAAAAATAATAAAATAAACATTCCCATGGTCAATGCCAAACCAACTCCAGATGATGAAAAGCGCCGAACCACACCGTAGACCATACCGATCATCGCCGGGAACAGCAACCAGACGCCGTGGGAAGCCTGGTGATCAAATTCAAAGACACAGAAGACGGCATAAATCACTCGCATGAGCTGTGGCGTACCTCCGTTGCCGTTGAAAATTGGAAATGGTACTCCATGATGTCGGGCGAAATGCTTCGCGATTGCCCAGTGCGATCCAAGTGCATCCCAGGCCTCCACCGGGCCGAGGGAAATCAAAAGCAAAAAACAGGTGTATACGCCAACTGCTCCCATAATGACCCGGACAGCCGGAGGAGCTTTCGCGAAACGTGCCATCAACCGGCGGAGAATTCCCGGTATCTCGTTTACATTGCGGCGGAAGAGGATGCCCAGACAAAGCAACTCCGCGGCAAGGATCGAGCGGTACAGGCCATGCAACACACCCGTGAAAAAAACCAGCATACCCCACAGGCCATATCCGCACAAGAATGCCAGTGCAAGGTTAAGCAAACTCACTTGAGATGTGCCAAGTATGCGCCACCCCATTGCCAGAGCAACCATGCCGATTGCTGAAAGGAGAAACAAGCTCCCGGCAAATCGACACACCAGGTGGGAATCGTGCTGTTGTCCCGAGACTGCCACCGAGCACAGCACAGCACATAACAGAAGGAAAAACAGGGCGAGTAAGCCCGTAGACTGTTTAGACTTGCGGGTGAAGGAGATCACTGTCGGGTGCTGCAACATGTGACCAATTTAGGTACAGCCTGATATGCGGACAAGCAGAATCCCGGTTGAGCCTGGGCGTATACACGGCACATGCGCACGTTACATCACATTCGTCACGGAGTCAAAAGACCGGATTGTGATCCGGTTCTTGCCAAACTTGGCTTACGCGCCATGATGAGGCGTCCAGGCAGATAGGGCATCTGCCGCCCACAAACCCGAATTATCAGCCTTTGATGTGAAAGACAGTATCTAAGCCGAGCAGTATGGGAATAACCCCATTTAGTCTGTTTTTTTCCCTTTATTGCTTATTTGCCGAATCGTCCTCTCGGGAATGAATCCCGGCTGTTGCCTTTTGTCTGTCAACAAGTTGTCGTTCCTGTCCCAAAGTCATCGTTTAATGGAACGGTGCTTGCTTGTCTGGTGGCGGATAGCCCGGCAGCGGGATGGTGGATGATGACCATAGGCGCGGTAAGCCCCGTATATGAATTCAGGCCTTTCTCGCGAGCCACCGAGGAGCGAAGCACGGCCCGCTCCCCCTCGGGGCCGCGAACGGCGAAACCACAGCAACTGGATTTGTTCAGCACGCCGACGACGCCGGCGGACGAAGCCAAGCCCCCCGACAAAGCCGTTGTAAAATACGGCCGGGGGGAATCGGTTTCAGATTTGTTTAACCGGTTCTTTGAAGACAAGATTCGACGGCATGATGCCGATCGCGACGGCCGGCTCAGCCGGGAGGAATTCTACGGCAGCGAGGAACAGTTCGCCGGGCTGGACGAGGACCAGGACGGCTATATTGGCGCCCCGGACCTGAAAAGGCAGTTCTTGGAGGCCAATCCGGAAATGCGTGAGATGGTCGAAGGATTTGCCGGCAAGCTGTACGATCAGATGCTGAATTCTCCCTCATCCGACCCGGAAGACTTAGCCCGGATTGTCGAGGATTTCTTTGCCGACTTCGTTGCCCAAAACGATGCCGACAACGATGATCTCCTGGATGCCGACGAATTTCCGGGGACCGGGGAAGAATTCCGGCGCATCGCGGGACAGGTTAGACAAAGTATACACCAGGACGACCTGATCGAGAGTTTTCAAAGAGAAAACCCCGACTTGGTCCAATTGCGAGAATCGTTATTGGAGCTAAAAGAAATGGTAAGACCGCAACAGGCACGGCCGCAGCACATTGACGTATACACGTAAGAGGTTTGCAACTTCAAGGACCACCCACGGCGTCATGGGGGAAGGGAAGTTCAGGAGAACATGCACTGGAAAACAATTACTGAATAAGACACCCCCCCACCGCTGCGCCCCCCGGGTCAAACAAGTTTGTCGGCCCGGGGTTTTTTTATTCTCCGCATCCATCTCAGGGTGTTTCGCCCGTTGAGCCAAAGCAATATAGCCGGCGTTTAGTGTCGGTGACGTAAATTTTGTTTTCGTAGATTATGGGCGGGCTGTATATGCTCCCGCGGGTGCGGAACTCGCGGATAATCTTGCCTGCGGCCGTATCGACGACCAGCAGCCGTCCGTCGGAAGTGCCGAAGATGACAGTCGAGCCCCAGACCGCCGGTGAGGAATTGTGCACCAAGCCGGCAGCCAGTTTCCAGACCAGGCGGCCCGTTTGTTTGTCCAGCGCGTAAAAGAAGCCGTCGTTGGCGCCGAAATACACCCGCTCGCGGTCGATCGCGGGAGAAGTAAAGACCTGCCCGCCGGTGTGAAAAAACCATTGCATTTCGCCGGTTTCCACAGAGAGCGCATAGAAGTTGGAGTCCAGCGAACCGAAATACACCATCACATCCACCGCCGGCGCACCGGCATGCGCCCCGGCGGATGAATGATCCCAGATGACCGTGCCGCTGTCGGCGTCCAGGCAGGTCACTTTCTTTCCTCCCGTAACGAGGAACACGCGGCCATCACGGTATGCGGGCTCGGCCAAAAGCGGCACGGCGAATCGGCGCGACCAGGCGGTCTCACCATCGGCGTTCAGTTTGAAAAGGTCACCGGATAGTGTCTGGATTAACCAGCCATCCGGCAAGCGCAATGGCGGAGCGGCAGCGCTGGCGATGAACCTCTCCCCCAGTTTGCTTTGGCGTTGGATGTCCCAGAGGAAAAAACTGCCTTTCTTGCCGGTGATGACAAAGGCCAGGGAATCACCGGCAAAGACAACACTGGTTGGCGGTCCCTTGAACTCCTCGCGGTGTATCCTTTTGCCTGTTTGAGCTGCAAAAAAATACAGCCGCCCGTCCCAACTCGCGGCGACGATGACCCCCCGGTCGGCGGTCAGCTCGGCACGCACTTCGCCGTCGGTCTTGGCTTCCCAGAGCAAGCCGTCCGGAATTTGTGCAGGTCCTCTGACAAAAGCGGTATTTGCTTGGTCGCGCCGTGCCTGGCTCCACGCGGCATCGTGCGACGGGGCGGACAGCTTTACTTTAATCCTGCTTGACGCGCAGCCCAACAGCAAAAGTGACAACACTCCCCCAATGATGCAGGAGAAGGGCCGGGCCCCTCGGGTGGACCTATCGCGGGCCGGGCCTGCCGGTTTTTCGGCCCTCGTTTGGGCGGTGATCGAGGCCGAGCGAGGCATCTAGAAATTCCAGCCGAAGAAGAAATCAAACTTCGTTTTGGGGTCGATCTTTCTGAAGTCCGTGCGCCGGGCGAAGTCGAAGCGCAAGACCATAATGTATCCCAGACTCACCCGGGCGCTCATGCCGAGCGACCCTTTCATCCGGCCGAATTCGTCATCCCAGGCATTGCCGGCATCGAAAAAGAGCGCCCCCCGAATCGCCTGAAACCCCAACCGCGCCAGGGGGAATTTGATAAACAAATTGTCGATCAGCGGAAAACGGAGTTCGTTAGAGAATAAAAGAACGTGGCGACCGTAAAACATGCGCCGGGGATAACCGCGCAGAGACCATGAGCCGCCCAGGTACCTTCGCTGAGGTTCTTCGCCGGATGAGGATTGCCCCAGGGCCCAGAGGGCCAGGCAGGAGTAACGTCCGAGCCGGAAGTACTTCCGGGCATCGATGCTGCCCAGCCGATTGAAATGCCGGAAATTCGAAATGTCATGGGTAATCCCCAGGGTGAGGCGCACGCGGTGCCCGTCGATCGGCCCGGTCAGATCCCAAATGGAATTGTCGTGCACGAGAGAGACGTACTGCGAAGCCAAAAGTGTTTCGCGCCTGCGGTCCAGGCCGATAACGTCACGATCGGATTGTCGAATAATCAGTGAACTCTCCAGCCGGCGGAATTTCGAAATCGGGTATCCCAAATACAGCGCGCCGCCATACTGTCGCTCGGTGTACAGCCCGTATACACGATCGAAATAGTAGTCGTACAGGTGAAAAAGGCCGTACCCGTAGTTCACGCGGTGGGTGCGGTCAATGTGGGTCACCGATACGCTGAAACTTTTGAAAAAGTCATCCTTCGTGTTCGCGTTGTTCGAGAGAAGGAGGTAGTACTGCTTGTTGCCCAGCACATCGGTCAGCGCGGTCTGGAAGCCGCCCAGGGTGCCGAATACCTCGTCATAGGAGATGGCCGACTGGGCGATGTCGAAGGAAAGCTTCTGCGTGTATTTAGCCACCCCGCGCGTATCATTGGCGTTGATCCGCCGCGGTTCCCACGCCCCGGTCATCAGACAGGCTTGCGGCTCGGAAACGCGGTAGGCCGTGTCGGGAACTTCTATCTGGAAGACCCGAAACCCCAGTTCCTGGTACCCGGTAAAGATGATACTCTCACCATCGGAGGTAAAACGAGGGTTGAAGGCACCGGTTGTATAGCCAGTCCACTGCTCGATAGTCCCGTCGAGATTAAGCGCGTGCACGTTGGATCGGCCGCGGCGATCAGAGGAAAAAACCATAATCGAGCCGTCGGGGGAGAACGCCGGCTGGCGGTCATCGTGGCTTCCGCAAGTGACCGGCTCAATTGTGCCGTCGGCCAGGTTCATGCGGAAGAGGTTGGTGTACCCGGCTTGGCCCCACCGGCCGCGGTCCGAGGCAAAAACGACGCCTCGCCCATCGGGGGTGAAAACAGGATCACGATCATCAAAGAAATCCCACGTGAGGCGCTGTGGTTCGGCACCCGCGGCTACCTCAACCGTGTAAAGGTCTACCTGACCGTCCTTGCCGGCCCCGGAGAAGACCAGAAGTTGCTCATCGGGAGACCACGCCGGGGAAGAGATAAAGACCATATCGGGGAAATCGAACTCGGCAGTGATCTTTCTTTCGGCGATATCCATGATGTAGAGCCGGTCGCGCTCTTTGTTTTTCGAGGCAAAGGCGATCCGCCCGCTTGGGGAGACGTCCAGATCGGAACGCAAGAGGTGCAGCGATTCAAACTTCGGCGAACGCTCCCCTTTCAGGAGGGTTTTGACCTGTTGCGTTTCCCCACCCTGCTGCGGTATCATATAAATACCGGTGTAACCCAGGTTATTGGCTTTGTATACAATCCACTCTTCGGTTGTGTCTTTGACCGACAGGCGCACCGGGCAGGGAGAAACCGAATAGCCGGGTCTGGTCAGCGCCGTGGCCCGATGGGAGGGCAGATCGGTTTGGGCAAACGCCGGGTAGTACTTCTTCTTTAACCAGTATTCCCATTCCTGGCCGACGCGGGCCAGGCTCTTGCCCAGCGTAACTTGAATGATCTCCTCGAAGCTGGAACCCTGCCACCAGTTTTCCAAAAGACGCAGGATTGTCTCCGGTCCGTAGCGGTCGGCAAGAAAATGGCAGAAGGACTCACCTTCCTTGTACATCAGGTACGTGCCCGAGATAGCCCCGATTTCGTCCACGTTGAAAAAGTGGTCAGTGATGATCATATCGCTTAAGACCATGTCGGCCTCGGAACTCCACGGCCCGGAGAAGTATTCGGCCATCCCCTCCTCCAGCCATAACGGCATCCGGGCTGCGTTGTACTTTTTGTGTCCCCGCAGGACCGCGGAGATTTTCGCGGAAAGGTAGACGTGCACAAGTTCGTGCCGCAAGACCCGGCGGAAATCGGCATACGAGCCGTGAAAGGGCACCACCACCCGCCCTTTAAAGAACTCGGTGAACCCGCCGACGTTGGCGGGCAGCAGGCCTGGAATCACATTGGTCTGGGTAAAGTAATTCGGGGAGGAGTAGATAATCAGCGGGATCGGCCGACGAATGTGATGGTTGAAACGGTCGGCCAACTCCCGATAGGAATCCTCCACCGAGTGCGCGGCGATCTCCGCCAGCTCACGCTCGGACTCGTAGAAATAGATCTCAAAATGCTCGGTTTGCATCACCCGCCAGTCAAATTCGGTGTACTGGACTTTGTTTTTCCCGAAGTAGTACTGCGCGGCCGCCGGGTGAGCGAAAGACAGAAGCGCCAGCAGAGCCGACCAATACAGCAGGGTCCGGCACAGACGACCAGGGCAAGCGAGACGTGCCTTTACCCTCACCACACGGCGACGGGTGTCTGTCCTGCTGTGGGGCAGCAATCTCACCGCTGTGTAACGTAGGATTTTCACAACCTATTCACTCACGATCCTGCGGTTTGTTCCTCGGGCCCTCTTTTTTCTTCGGGCAGATCGGCATCAAGCCCCCGCGTCCTCTCCACCGAGATTACGCCTTTTACTGCCTTGATCTTGCTCGTCACGCGTTTGAGGTGCTTGAGATTGGTGATTTCAATCAGGAACCGCCCCGTTCCCGTCTGGGAATCTCCGGTCACCTCCGCCAGCCGGATGTTGGCCTCGGCTTCACTGATCCCCTTGGTAATCTCAGAGAGAATATTGCCGCGGTTTTCCACGATGAGCGAAAGCTGCACGAGAAACGACCGGCCCGGTTCGACATCCCACTCCACCTCGATTTTCCGCTCGGAGTTCTCCATCAGGGCGAGGGCGTTCGGGCAATCCGCGCGGTGCACCGTGATGCCCCGCCCGCGCGTGATGTACCCGATTACCTGCTCCCCAGGAACCGGCTGGCAGCACCCGGCAAAGCGGAATAGCATCTGATCCATGTTCTGGATACGCACCCCGCTTGTACCGCGGGCCCGGCTAATGAAGCGGCTGACTATCGACTTCGGTGCCGCTTTGCCCGGATCGGGAGCGATCTTGTTCACCACGTGCGCCAGCGAGAGTGTGCCGTCCCCGAGCCCGGCCAGCATCGTTTCGTGCCCGGAATAGGAGAGGGCCATGGCGAGGTCATCCAGCTGGCCGTCCGGGACAAGGGCAATGCGGCGCTTTTTCAACTCGCGGGTGAGTATTTCCCGACCCAAGCATACCGATTCTTCAAAGCGCGCACGTTTAAGGTACTGCCGGATCTTGGAGCGGGCCTTGGTCGTTTTGACTACGTTGAGCCAGTCCGGCGAAGGTTTGTGGTGTGGCGAGGTGATGATCTGCACCTCGTCACCATTATGCAGCTCGGCGTCCAGGCTGACGATCCGCCCGTTGACCTTCGCGCCGGTGCATTGATATCCGACCTCGCTGTGCACGGCAAACGCAAAATCAATCGGTGTCGCCCCCCGGGGGAGCGGCTTGAGTTCACCCTTCGGGGTAAAGACGTAGATCTCTTCGCGGAAGAGGTCGGTCTTCAAGAGTTCCATAAACTCCGCGGGGCTGGTGGTTTCTTTCTGCCATTCCAGGACCTGGCGCAGCCAGGCGATGCGGCGGTCGGTTTCGTCCGCTGTCTGCCGGCCTTCTTTGTACAGCCAGTGGGAGGCAATACCGTATTCGGCTGTTCGGTGCATATCATGAGTCCGGATCTGGATTTCGACCGTGCGGCCGCGCGGCCCGATGACCGTGGTGTGCAGCGACTGATACATGTTGGTTTTCGGCGTGGCGATGTAGTCGTGGAACCGGTCGATCACCGGGGTCCACAGTGAATGCACTACGCCCAAGGCGTGGTAGCACTCCCGCTCGGTATCGGTTAGTACCCGAATGGCCAAAAGGTCATAGATTTCCTCGACCGGTTTCTTGCGCTTTTTCATCTTCCGGTAAATCGAGTCGAAGTGCTTGGGCCGGCCGGTGATCTCGGCGGTGATCCCCTCCCGGCCCAGGGCCTCCGACAGGGGCCGGACGATCTCGCGGATGTATGCCTCGCGCTCCTCGCGGCTGAGGGAGACTTTCTCGACCAGCTCATTGTATGTGTCAGGGTCGAGGTACTTAAGCGATAAGTCCTCGAGCTCCCACTTGATCCGGGCCATCCCGAAGCGGTGCGCCAAAGGTGCATATACCTCACGCGTTTCCCGGGCGATGCGTTTCTGCTGCTCGGAGGTCAAATACTGTAAGGTGCGCATGTTATGTAAGCGGTCGGCCAGCTTAATAATGATTACACGAATATCGTCGGCCATCGACAAAAGCATCTTGCGGAAATACTGCACCTGCTCGTCGGCATAGCTCTTGAACTGCACGTCGGCCATCTTGGTCACGCCGTCGACCAGCAGGGCAATCTCCCCACCGAACTTCTCTTTTACCGCGACCATGGAATACTGCGTGTCCTCGACGACGTCGTGAATCATTCCCGCCGCCAGCGTGGCCGTATCGAGGTGCTGTTCGGCCAGGATCAGGGCAACCTGGATGCAGTGGTTGAAAAACGGTTCGCCGGAGGCCCGTTTCTGACCCTGGTGGGCGGCGTCAGAGAACTCAAAGGCCCGGCACAAAAGCGGGATATCCACGTTGGCGTTCAACGCCTCGATACGGATAACAAACTCGGCAAGGTTCATTTCCGGTTCGGACTTCCGCGGAGTGCTCACGTGCATAATCCCTCCCCGGCGGTAGAATCGGATGCTGCCCGCGCTTTGTTTCGCGGGTTTGCGAACATGGCGGCGTTTTTACCGTGGAGCTTTAGCAGGGCGGCAGCCAGGACATTACCGACAGCGATACGATCCATGCAGTTGCCTAACCGGCATGCCCCGACCTGGCAGCGGCACGTCGGGACATCGGGAACAAAGACGGTGTGCCCGGCGCCACAAGGCCCCCACCGGTCGGGCGTCGTGGCATAGATCGGGCCGTACAAACCCACCACCGGCGTGCCCAGGGCCGCCGCCAGATGCAAAGGGCCGGTGGAGCCCCCGATAAACAAATCACAGTGAGCAAGGATTTGCATTAACCGGGGCAAGTCGGTGCGGCCGGAAAAAATACGATCTTCCCCAACCACGGCAGAAAAAAGAGCAAGATGCTTTTCCCGATCGGCTTGCGTCCCCGTGAGTATCATTTCAATATGCTCAATTTGCAACAACCGTGCCAGTTCGGCGTATTTCTCGACACGCCAGTTTGCCGCCGAACCGCCGTCGCCCGGATGCATAACCACCAGCGGCTTGCGTGTCGCCTGTGTCCCTTTCTCCGTTTGGGTACCGGCAGGTGCGAGTGGGCCGGGCAGGGACACCTGAGAAGGCGAATTAAGGGCCATTTCAGGAACCAGTGAATAATCGGGATCAATGCCCAGTGGTTTGAGCAGATCCAGGTTTAAGTCCTTTTCATGCCGCCCGGAGGTGCGGCGGCTGATATTGACCCGGTGAGTGAACCGGTGGGAATACCACCTCCGAGCCGTGCCGATACGAACCGGGATTTTGGCCCGCACAAAGCTGCGGGCGAGTTCCGGTCTGGGATACAGGCAAATCACCGCGTTATACTTTTTGCCGGTCAATTGGGTGGCCAATTCCCGACTTCTCCCGGAATCAGGGCGGTAGATGAGGATGCCGTCAACACCCGGCTGGCCATCCACGACCGGGGCTGTTTCCTGGCGGACCAGAAGATCAACTCGTGCGTGGGGATAAACGCTTTTTAGGGTCCGGACCATCGGCAGAGAGAGTACCAGATCCCCAATCCGGTCGGTTCGGGATACAAGAATCCGCGGGTCCGGGCCCAAGTCGAGCGGACGGGAATGCTCTTCCGATCTCAAGGCCGTCATATATATAAAATACGCTCCAGAAACAGGTTTTTCCATTGGATTATACCCGGCATTGCATCTGGTGATCGATAACTCGCCAGCTTGATCTGATGCTGTTTCTCTTGAGTCGGGTTCCAATTTTGCGCGCAAGCCAAACAGATTGATGCGGAAAGAGAGAAACCGCACACAGTGCGAGCTGTCTCCGTATTGAGGTACATCCCGCGAAAATATAGAAGAATTTGACGAATTGGCGGGCGATTTCGCCGAAAACCGTGATTCCCTGCGGTAGATTCAAGAAAAAACCCCGGAGGGCGGCAACCCTCCGGGTCGGTTATCGGCTGCCATGCGTCTGCACTGTAGTGGACCCCATGGTTTGGACAGTGGCTTAGGTGATGGATCTGCTTTATCCTGCTGACCGGAAGAGGAGCAGCAGATGAAGCGATCACGACGGAAGTTTATGGCGGAATTTGAGGCCAA
>Ga0114920_10000093_pt1 | contig 41354 bp, 41 predicted proteins | sample ChitaG_FD_88683 | JGI IMG/M metagenome (GOLD analysis project Ga0114920, IMG submission 88683) | Deep subsurface microbial communities from South Pacific Ocean to uncover new lineages of life (NeLLi) - Chile_00310 metaG | ecosystem: Environmental > Aquatic > Marine > Oceanic > Sediment ...
ACGTTGGGCCACAGCCCTTCCTGCACCCCGGCCACCACCACAAAATCCCACTCCCGACTCAGTGCCGAATGTGCGCTGAGCACCCCGACGGCATCGGACTGTGGGCCTTCGTCGGCGTGCACCGGTGGTAACGCCAGCGCAGCGAGGTGGTCGATAAGCCCGCGCAGCGACGCGCCTGCCGTCCGCTCAACGTACTGCTCGGCAACGTCGAACATCGCGGTGACAGCACCGAGATCACAATCTGCCTGTGCGCCCGCCGGCCCGCCACGCTCGCTGGCGGTCAGCCAACGTCGCTGCAGCCCCGAGCGCTGCCACGCCTGCCACAGCGTGTGCCGCGGATCGCTGCCGTCCTCGGCGCTGCGTTGTGCCGCCACAAGCACCGCACGTACCCGACGCAACGCACGCCCCTGAACGTCGGCGAGCGTGCCGGATCCGCGCTGCAGGGCATCGACGAGCAGGTCCCCGAAGTCAGCGGGCGACCCGTGCGCGGCCCGGCGTAGCGCACGCTGCAGCTGGCGCAGCGACACCGGGTCGACGCGGCCGATAGGGCCGGTCAACAGCGCCAGCGCCCGCTGCCCGTCCAGACCGTTGGCCACCGTCTCCAGCACGGTCAGCAGCGCACGCACCGCCGGCTGATCCGCCAACGGAATGTCGTCTTGGGGCAGGCCAACTGGCACACCGGCGGCCGTCAGCACGCCGGCGAGCGCCGCACCCATTCGGGGTATCGAACGAACGATCACCGCCATTTGTGTCCATGGCACGCCGTCGATGAGATGTGCGCGGCGTAACGCATCGGCGATGAGCGCAGCCTCGGCGTGTGTGGACGCGGCGATCCGTACCGCCAACCCAGCCGTGAGGGCACCTGGTACGTCGGTGCCAGTGAACTGCGGTGCCGTGTCATGTGCCGGCAGTCGGCGCGAAACCGCGGCGATGGCATCGGCTAACGTCGTTGCGCAACGGTGCGACTCCGTAAGTGCCAACACCGGGCCCTCCCCACGCAGAAGTGCAGGATCGGCTCCCCGGTAGCCGAACACGGTTTGGCGGGGATCTCCGGCGAGCACGGTGAGTTCCGCGCCGCCCGCCAGCACTTGAACCAGCCGCGCGGCCTGCGGGTCGAGATGTTGGGCGTCATCGACTAGGAGCAGCTTGACCCGCGCACGTTCGCCGGCCAGCAGGTCGGCGTCCACCGAGAAGGCTTCTAACGCAGCCCCAACAAGCTCGGCGGCCCCGAGCGCGGGGACGGTGGCCTGGGGAGCAGCCATGCCGACGGCCGAACGCAGCAGCATGACCTGTTCGTAAGCCTGCGCGAATCGGCCTGCCGCCTGCCACTCAGCCCGGCCGGCCGCCCGGCCGATGCGTTGCAGCGCAGTGGGATCGACTCCGCGCTCGCTGCAGCGCGCCATCAGATCGCGCAGTTCGGTCGCGAAACCGACAGTTCCGAGCGCAGAGCGAAGCCGCGCTGGCCAACGCACGCGGCAAGCATCGCCGTCCTCGACATCGCCGGCCAACAGCTCGCGGATGATGCCGTCCTGTTCGGCGCTGGTGATCAGCCGCGGCGGTGGACTCCCGTTTCGCTGTGCAGCCAGGCGCAACACCGCGAACGCATACGAGTGCAGGGTGCGCACCAGCGGCTCCCTGACCACGGTGCGGTCACCGGAAGACAGCAGGGTCGCGGTGATCGCAGCCTTTGCCGCTGCGCTGAGGCGCGAAGAACCCGTCAGCAATAGAACCGACTCCGGATCGCGTCCGGCTGAGATGTGCGCGCCCGCGATCTCGACGAGCAGGGTGCTTTTGCCCGTACCGGGACCACCCAGCACGCGTACGGTGCCGCGCATCTCCCCTCCACCCAGCGTGGCCGGGGTCAACTCGGTGCGTGACGCGGACATGTAGGCATGACATCACTAGGGTCTGACACCCTGGCCGATCAGTGCAGAACCTGGCTCACAGCTGCACGACACCAACAGGAGCATCAACTGGCCCTCGGACCGAAGTAGCTGGCAGCATCCAAGGCGTGTTGCACACATACCGATTCGGGCCGCCTGGGCCGGCCCGCGTCTTGGCGATCCACGGGCTGACCGGGCACGGCATGCGCTGGGCGTCGATGTTCAGCCAACACCTGCCCGACACTGCGGTGATCGCGCCCGATCTGCTGGGCCATGGCCGATCGTCGTGGGATGCGCCGTGGACCATCGAGGCCAACGCCGCAGCCCTGGCCGCACTGGTAGAGGCCCACGCCACCGGTCCGGTCGTGGTCGTCGGTCATTCCTTCGGCGCCGCAGTCGCATTGCACCTGGCAGCCACACGGCCGGACCTGATCACGGGCCTGGTGCTCTTGGACCCGGCGGTGGGCCTGGACGGAGGGCGGATGCGCGAAATCGCCGACAGCATGTTCGCCTCACCTGACTACACCGATCGCCAGGAGGCACAGGCCGAGAAGGCGAACGGGTCATGGGGCGATGTGGCCGCCGACGAACTGGACCGCGAACTCGACGAGCACCTCATCGACTTGCCCACCGGCCGTGTCGGGTGGCGAATCAGCATTCCGGCGATGCTGTCGTACTGGAGCGAACTCACGCGAGCAGTTTCGCTTCCCCGCGCCGGCACACCGAGCACGCTCGTGCGGGCAGCGCGCACCAGCCCGCCGTACGCCACCGATGGGCTGATCACCGCTCTCGAAACCGCTTTGGGGTCGAGTTTCACTCTGCTGGAATGGGATTGCGACCACATGGTGCCTTTGGCCATGCCGGCCGAGACCGCCGCGGTAATCAGCGACCAGCTGGTGTGACCCGTGTCTGCGATCACCGAGGAGCAGGTAGAGACGGTGCGCGCACTGGTGGCGTCGGTGCCGCCGGGCGAGGTCACCACCTACGGCGATATCGCTGCGGCAGCAGGGCTTTCCAGTGCACGCATCGTCGGGTGGATCATGCGTACTGACTCCTCGGACCTGCCGTGGCACCGGGTGATAGCCGCGTCCGGAAAGCCGGCACCACATCTGCAGACGCGGCAGTTGGAACTCCTACGGGCCGAGGGAGTTCTCGCCAACGACGGCCGGGTGCCGATGAACAAGTACCGGAGGGTGTTCTGACGCCCAGCGACAAGTGCCGCCGGTGATGGTCACCGAATCACCCGCCGGGAAAGACATTTCGCCGGGGCAGCGACGCTCTAGAGAGAGAGCCGGACCAATGCCGCGGTGCGGGCCAGACCCGTGAACCCCCCGGCCGTCGACTTCGGATGCAGCGCATGCACGGCCAACCGGAACATCAAGGCGCGCAGCAGCATCTGAGACCACTCCGGCAGCGGCTTCCACCGCTCGACGAGACCGTCATCGGCATCACCCCACGACAGCGCATCAACCACTACCACGCCGGCGGCCCACGCCGGCGGACGCCAATACGGAGTGATGTCGGTGATGCCGGGCGCCGCCGTGCCGGCGAAGAGCACTGTGCCGTAGAGGTCGCCGTGCACCAGCTGACTCGGGCTCTTCGTGGGTCTGCGCAGCGGCCCGAGCTGGTTGATCAAGTCGATGGACTTCTGTCCATCCGCGCTTGCCGGCGCCACCCGGGCGCCCTGCGACAGCGAGTACAGCGGTCGCTCCTCCCATGCCGACCGGTCGGCGGCGATGAACACGTCGACATCGGCCCACGGCGCCACTGGAGGTTGGGTGAGGAACCTGGGGCGCTCAAGTTTGGCGGTGGCTTCGTGCAGTCGCACCGCGGCCGAAACCACCTCGTCGTGGCGGGGTTCCGGAGTGCCGGCGACGTAGGTGTACGCACGCCAACCGGCAACGACATAGCGCCCGTCGGTGGAGCGCACCGGTCGGGCCAGTCGAACTCCGTCGATGAACAGCGTCTCGCGCACCTTGGCCGACCAGGCAGCGCGGGCGTGGTCAGCCACCATGGACAGCACAACTTCGCCGCAACGCCAGCCGCCCTCCCAGCTTGATCCCAGCGGCTCCGGCTGCACCCCAGACAACCCAAAAGCCGCAAGCACGTGGTCTGGCGGGCGCTCGGCGGTCACCTCCCCAGCCTATGCGGAACGAGGGCTAACCCCGCGTTAGTACATCACCATGTCGGGCTCAAGTTGCTTTGCCCAGGCCACAATGCCGCCCTGCAGGTGAATAGCGTCGGAGAACCCGGCCTTCTTCACCATTGCCAGGGCTTCTGCCGACCGCACGCCGGTTTTGCAGTACAGCACCGGCACGCGATCATGCGGCAGCTTCGCCAAACCGTCGCCGGACTCGATCGTCGACTGCGGAATGAGCTCGGCACCCTCGATGCGGTTGATGTCCCATTCGACCGGCTCACGAACGTCGATGAGCGCGAACTTGTTGCCCGATTCGAGCAACTCGCGTAGCTCCCGCGGCGTGACGGTCGCGTCTCTGGTGGCTTCGGCAGCCTCCTCAGTAATGACACCGCAGAACTCCTCGTAGTCGATGAGCTCAGTGATCTTCGGCGTAGATGGATCCTTGCGGATCTTGATCGTCCGGTAGGTCATATCCAGGGCGTCATAGACCATCAGCCGGCCGAGCAGCGTCTCACCGATCCCGGTGATCAGCTTGATTGCCTCGGTGCCCATCACAGAGGCAATGGAGGCGCACAGAATGCCCAGAACACCGCCCTCGGCGCAGGACGGAACCATCCCGGGCGGGGGCGGCTCCGGGTAGAGGTCGCGGTAATTGAGGCCTTGCGTTTGACCGGCGGGGCCGTCAGGGGCGTCCTCCCAGAACACCGAGACCTGGCCTTCGAAGCGGTAGATCGAGCCCCATACGTACGGCTTGCCGGCAAGCACTGCGGCATCGTTGACCAGGTATCGCGTGGCGAAATTGTCCGAACCGTCAAGGATGAGATCGTATTGCTTGAACAGGTTCACCGCGTTTCGGGGCTCCAGCCGCAGCTCGTGCAGCCGTACCTCGACCAGCGGATTGACCTCACGGATCGAATCGCGCGCACTCTGGCCCTTCGGCCTCCCGATATCGGACTGGCCGTGGATGATCTGGCGCTGGAGATTGGACTCGTCGACCACGTCGAATTCGACGATCCCGATGGTTCCCACCCCGGCCGCAGCGAGGTAGAGCAGAGTCGGGGACCCCAGTCCCCCGGCGCCGATCACCAGGACACGGGCGTTCTTCAACCTCTTCTGCCCGTCCACACCGAGGTCGGGGATGATGAGGTGACGGCTGTAGCGGGCAACCTCTTGGCGTGTGAGTTCAGCTGCTGGCTCGACCAGCGGCGGCAACGGTGTCGACACCGATTTCTCCTTGGTTTTGACTGTAGGAACCATCAAATCAGTTGTGCATAGGTACTGCTGTCAACAGCAACGAGGACCTGACGCTTCCCGCGGACTCGCGAGGAAGGGCGCTTTAGGCGATCGGATAGGGCCAGGGGTTGAACCGGCAGGTCAAGTTGTCGGGGGTAACCGTTCCCGGATCGAATTTGGCCGCATCGTTGTTGCTGGTCGAGAAGGTCTGCTGCATCATGATCGGCGCCAGCTCGCCGTTGGCGGCGCACTGCTCGTGACGCTGGTAACCGATGGCATGGCCCACCTCGTGGTTGATCAGATACTGCCGGTAGGAACCGACGTCACCCTGAAATGGCACCGCGCCGCGCACCCAGCGGGCCTCGTTGAGGAATACGCGTGGCTGGCGCTCGAACGCCGGGTTGTAGCAGGAAGCTTCGAGCGGGATGTCGTAGCCGCAGCCTTCCCGAACCGTCATAGGTGATGTCAGCGAGATCCGGAAGTCGGGCTCGACACCCGAGTCGGCGTCCACCCGAGTAAAGGCAAACTCTGGCGTGTGGGTCCAGCTTTTGGGGTTGGCTAGCGTCTCGCTGACCATGCTCGCGAAGCCCTCGTCCCCGCCGAACGTTGTGGTGTCGACGCCGTCCTCCACTTCAACTGTGTAGGTGAACGCCTTGGTGGCGCCCTCCCCAACCTGCGGGGTGGCCCCAGGCACGACGTGCCATGTACGGTCGCCGGCCTCAGTGAAGGGCCCGCCGCCGGGCAGTACTCCGGTGGGCAGATTCGCGTCGAACTCCGTGAGACCCTTGGGCGGTGCGCCCACGATCGCGGTGCTGGCGACGCCGATCGTCGGCGGGCCCTGCACGGGGCCCTCGTCGTCCGCTGCGTGCGGCACACTGGAGCCGGTGATGGTCTGGTAGATGATCACCACTGTGAGAGCCAACAGCACGGGCAGCGCATAGGCACGCCACCCGTACGTCGAGATGAAGCGCCCGAGCCAGGTCTGTTTGCGCCAGCGCTGGCGGTCGTTCCGGTTCGATCTCACCCGGCCCGGCTGCTCAGCGAGGGGATCACGCTGCGCGCGAAGCGGCTCTCGCCGCTCATCGTGCAGCACGGGAACGCGACCGCTCCCGCGCCCCCCGGGGTCGTAGGTCACCGACACAGGATGACACAGCTCAGGGGACTTGCATTCTCGGCACGCCACTGCGCTGCGTCCAACCGGCGTCACTGCTGACGCTTGCGACTGGCCAACGGTAGTAGTGTCGTTGCGAAAGCAGACAAAAACACGCCGGTAGTGCCGGCTGTAGACCTAGAGGTTCTGATGAGCGATCCCGCCAAAACGGCGCAGCGTCGAGGGGGACAGCCGGCCAACGCTAGCGGGCGACCTGCGACCGTTGCCCAGCGCGGCAACCGGCTGCCCCGTGACGAGCGCCGCGGACAGTTATTGATCGCCGCCAGCGAGGTATTCGTCGATCGTGGCTACCACGCCGCAGGCATGGATGAGATCGCCGATCGGGCTGGTGTCAGCAAACCCGTCCTTTACCAACACTTCTCCTCCAAGGTTGAGCTTTATCTGGCGGTGCTGCAGCGGCACGTCGAAAACCTGGTCTCGGGCGTACGTCAGGCGTTGCGCACCACCACCGACAACCGCCAGCGGGTCCGGGCGGCGGTGGAAGCTTTTTTTGACTTCATTGAGCACGACGGGCAGGGATACCGGCTGATTTTCGAGAACGATTACGTGACCGAGCCTCAGGTGGCCGCACAGGTCAAGGTTGCCACCGAGTCGTGCACTGACGCGGTGTTCGACCTGATCAGCCACGACTCGGGCTTGGAGCCCCATCGCGCCCGGATGATCGCGGTGGGCTTGGTGAGCATCAGCGTCGACTCCGCGCGCTACTGGCTCAACAACGAGCGCCCGATCGCCAAGCACGACGCCGTGGAAGGCACAGTGCAATTTATCTGGGGCGGACTGTCCCACGTTCCCCTGACCAGGTCCTGAACCCTCCGCAGGGCGAGGCAGCGCGAGATACTCAGCCTTTGGTCTTGGTCACCTCGGCACCCACTGCTGCGCCTACGCCGAATCCGACCCTGCGCGAATCGGCTGCGCCGATCTCGACATAGGCAAGCTTCGCCGACTGCACAAGAAAACGCCGGCCCTTCTCGTCAGTGAGGCTCAGTACCCCCGCTTCGTCGCCCAGTGCGGCGGTCACCAACTTCTCGACCTCGGCTGGCGTCTGTGCGCTGTTGAGGCTCAGTTCGCGCGGGCTGTCGGTGACACCGATCTTGACCTCCACAGTGAGAAACCTTCCGTTCGTGTGCTCGTCTTCTCTTCAGGAGGCTAGTGGACGACGGCCCCCCGAGGCGGTGCCGGGACCTTCGCGGTCAGCGAAAAGTTCGGAGAACACCGGAATCCCGCACAGACCAGGCACAGAAACGTGGGGGCGACCGAACCGAGTCCCGACCGTGACCGCTGGCCAGGCGCGTTGACCTCGTGTGTCACTTCTGCCCCGATAGCATCAGGCCTGAAAACCTACGGAAGCGATTGGGACAGCTTGATGAACAGGCCTTATACCGCACAATCACCGTATTCTCTGACTCCGACCGAGCGGATTCGCAGCCGCCACCGCGGCCGCCGCGACACAGCCGACTACGCCGATCTACGCACCGATGCCATCCCGGCGTATCCCGAAGACGACTACGACGACTACGACTCCGTCGAGAACTTCGACGATTACGGCCCCATCGACTACGCCTCCATCGACGGCCTCGACATCGACGGCGGCTCCATCGAGAACTTCGACGACATCAACGAAGCCAATATCGACCGCCGATGGATGTGGATCGCCGGTGGCACCGGCGCGATTCTGTTCGTCTCGGTCATCATCGCGAGCCTCATCCTCGGCGGTGGCGACAGCGGCTCGGTGTCGGCGACCGTCGTGTCCACAAAACCGGCCACCAGCGCCGCTGCTGCCCCACCACCGACGCCCCGGGTAGCTGCTCCGCCGTCGCTACCGGCCGAAACGATCACCACAGTAACGCCGCCGACCCCGCCACCCAGCCCAACGGCACAAACTCCGACGGCACAACCGGCCCCGCCCCTGCCTCCTGCCCCCGTGGCGCCCCCACCCCCGGCTGCCGCCCCCGGCACCGTCACCTACCAAGTCACCGGCGATCGCCGGCTCATCGACTTGGTGACGATCATCTACACAGACCAGCAGGGCGCGCTGGTGACCGACGTCAACGTCGCGCTGCCCTGGTCGAAGACGCTGGTACTCAATCCCGGCGTCAGGTTGAGTTCGGTGACAGCCACCAGCGTCGCCGGAAAACTCAACTGCAGCATTACCGACGCCAACGGGGCGCTCATCGCCGTGCAGAACAACAACTCGATCATCACCAACTGCACGCGGTAGCCGAGGCTCTCTAGGACAACCCCAAGTCGCACATCCGGGTGCTGTGCGTGTGCTGGAGCCTGTCGAAGAAGTCCGTCATATGCGCCAGCCCCCCGCCGGCCATCACCAGATCCACCAGTTCGTCATGGTCGGCCAGCACGTACTGGGCCTGGGTGATCGCTTCGCCCAGCAGCCGCCGCGACCACAGCGCCAACCGGTGACGCTGGCGGTCACTGGCCGTCACCGCGGCACGAACCTCGGCCAGGACGAACTGCGAGTGACACGTCTCGGCGAGCACTGAGCGCACCACACCGGCGATCTCGTCGGGCATCGAGCCTGCGGTCTCGAGATAGAGATCGGCGGCCATCGCGTCACCCACATACGTCTTGACCAGGGCCTCGAGCCAGGTCCTCGGAGTGGTCAACCGGTGGTAGTTCTCCAGCGCCGGCGCGTACTTGGTCATCGCCGGTACGACGTCGACTCCCCGGCGCTCCAGCGCGTCGCGCAGTACCTCGTAATGGTTCATCTCGGCGGCCGCCATCGCCGCCATATTGATCCGGCCAAGCAGATTGGGCGCCATCCGCGCCTCCTCGGTGAGGCGGTAGAACGCCGCGACCTCGCCGTAGGCCAGCAGCGCGAACAACTCGTTGATGCCCGGATGCTCAGAAGACACAGCCGAAACGCCGGAAACGCTCGCCGTGCCCGGGTCGCTGCGCTCCCCCACAGGCCCAGGACCGGCGGCGGCCGATGGCGTCGAAGTCATGGCCTAACTGTAGAGCGCCGACGCGCCTCAGACGAGCGCGGGAACCGGAGGGCGAACCGACCGGCTACCATAGTGATGGTGTCGACGCGAACGTCGACAGATCGATCCAGGTCACGTCGGCTGGCGCAAGCCACAGACACCTTGACAATGTGCGTGCACGCAGACGCCCCGCCTCCGCAGCGCAGGGCCCAACGGAGTTCTCTTCACAACTCGTGCGCGCGTGAACGCTACGAGAATGAATGACAGTGAAAGGCTTCGTTTCCCCAGCATGACACCAGTAATCCCGCATACCAGTCCGTCATTTGCCCAACTCGGAGTGCGCGAAGAGATCGTGCGCGCGCTCTCCGAATCCGGCATCGAACAACCCTTCGCCATTCAGGAACTGACGCTGCCACTGGCACTGGCCGGCGACGACCTGATCGGCCAGGCTCGCACCGGCATGGGTAAGACCTATGCCTTCGGCGTGCCACTGCTGCACGGCATCACCAACGACTCCGAGCGCCCGCTCAGCGGCATACCACGAACGCTGATCGTCGTGCCCACCCGTGAGTTGTGTCTGCAGGTCTTCGGCGATCTGGAAGTGGCATCGAAGTACCTGGTGGCCGACCACGAGGGCAACAGTCGCCCGCTGTCAGTCGTGGCGATCTACGGCGGACGCCCGTACGAGCCGCAGATCGAGGCGCTGCAGAGGGGCGCGGACGTCGTCGTCGGCACCCCCGGTCGCCTTCTCGACCTGGCTCAGCAAGGGCACCTACAACTCGGCGGCGTGTCCAAGCTCGTGCTCGACGAAGCCGACGAAATGCTTGATCTGGGCTTTCTGCCTGATATCGAGCGGATCCTCAAGCAGATCCCGGCCAAGCGCCAAGCGATGCTGTTCTCGGCGACCATGCCGGACCCGATCATCACCCTGGCCCGCACGTTCATGAACCAGCCGACGCACATCCGGGCCGAGGCGCCGCACTCCGCGGCCACCCACGACACCACCGAACAGTTCGCTTACCGCGCCCACGCCCTCGACAAGGTCGAGATGGTCGGGCGCATTCTGCAAGCCCGTGGTCGAGGCGCGACGATGGTCTTCACGCGCACCAAACGCACCGCCCAGAAGGTAGCCGACGAACTCGCCGAACGCGGGTTCAAGGTCGGTGCCGTGCACGGTGACCTCGGCCAGGCCGCGCGCGAGAAGGCACTGAAGGCCTTCCGCACCAGCGAGGTCGACGTGCTCGTCGCTACCGACGTGGCCGCTCGCGGCATCGACATCGACGACATCACGCACGTGATCAACTACCAGATCCCCGAGGACGACCAGGCCTACGTGCACCGCATCGGCCGCACCGGGCGCGCAGGCAAGACCGGTATCGCCGTCACTCTCGTCGACTGGGATGAACTGCCCCGCTGGACGATGATCGACAAGGCGCTGGGTCTGGAGACGCCCGACCCGGCCGAGACTTACTCAAGCTCGCCACACCTGTTCGAGGAGCTCAACATCCCGCCCGATGCCACCGGCAGGATCGGCTCGGCCCGGCCTGCGAGCAGGACCAAGCGAGAGCCTGGGCGCAGCTCTGAGGACCGAGGCGACAAGTCGGCCCGTCGAAGCGACCGAACTCGGCGGCGCACCCGCGGTGGAAACAACGACGGTGTCCAGCGGGAAGGCCAACCCGCCCCCGCCGAGCAGGCCACGGCCCCAGAATCCAGCGACACCGGCGGCGAGGCGCCAGAGGCTGCGCGGTCGGGGCGTCGGCGCCGGCGGCGCCGCCCGAACAAAGCCGCCGCAGGCCCCAGCTAGCCGAAACTCACCCCGCGATGGTCAAACCCGAACGTCGGACTCGGGCCGACATGGTGGCCACGACCGCGATCCTCGGTGTCATCGCGCTGGTGGCGGCCATCGTCTGGTGGACCAGTGACTCCCGAGCAACTGTCAGCGATCCGGCGGCGGCACCGGTCCCCAGTCTGACGCCGGCCAAGGCGGTGCCGGACTCGCTCACCCCGTTGTGGACCGCGCCCAGCCCCAAAACCACCCAGCCGCTGGTGGTTGCGGGCACCGTGGTGACCGGCGCCGACGGCGGCATCAAGGGCCGGGATCCCTCCAGTGGTGAAACACTCTGGAGCTTTGCCCGTGACCTCGATCTCTGCGGAGTGACCGGGGTCTACAGCTACGCCGTGGCCGTCTACCCGGATGTACGTGGCTGCGGGCAGGTAAGCACCGTGGACGCCAGGACCGGCCAGCGCGGACCCGCTCGTTCCAGCTACGCCGACCCCAAGGTCATGCTGTCCAGCGACGGCGGGACGGTGCTGTCGGCCGGGGACACCCGGCTGGAGCTATGGCGCTCAGACATGGTTCGGATGCTCAGCTACGGCGCGCTGGACGCGCCCATCAAGCCCGGCACTCCGGCGTCGCCGCTGTGCCGACTAGCTTCGGCGGCAGCGAGTTCGGCTGCGGTATCCGTTCTGGAGGTGTGCGACGGCCAAGCCGATCTGCGGCTGACGCTGCTGCGCCCCTCCGACGAGGAGGACACCCCCGAGGTCAAATACGTGCAACAGACCGGTGTCCGTGACGGCAGCGGCGCCCGCGTAATCGCCGTGGCCGACACGACCACCGCGGTGTACATACCCACCCCAAAGCCGAGACTCGACATCGTAGACGACACGGGCGTCGTAATCGCCAGCACGGTGGTGCCCGCACCGCCCTCTCCGGAGGCCACCATGTCACGGCCCGGGGACCTGATCACTTGGTGGACCGGCGACAGCGTAATGGTGTTCTCCGCCAACAACCTTCAGTACAAGTACACCGTCGCCGCGGCGGGCGACAATGCACCCATCGGTCCGGCGACGATCATGGCCGGGCGGTTGATGGTGCCCGTCAGCGGCGGTTACGACGTCTTCGATCCTGTGACCGGCACCAGTGACCGCCACATTCCGTTGCACCGGCCCGCCGGGAAGAACCCGGCGGATCCTGCTGGTCCCGTCGTGCCCGCGGTTGCCGGGTCAATGCTGGTGGAGCAGCGCGGCGCCGAGCTGGTGGCGCTCGGATAGACGACGTTGACGTCCTCCCCACGGATGAATCCGGGGGATTCCAACGCCCGGGTGTTCCGGGTTGTTGGTTCCTGCTTCGCGGTTTCGCCGTAGCCCGCGGGCTACGGCTGGACTCCACAGGCGTTTATCCTGTCCGCCCGCCCGGCGGCCAGTATGTTTTTGGCGGCGTTGACGTCCGTGTGCTCGGAATGCGTGCATGTGGTGCACCGGTAAACCGCTTGGCTCTCGCGGCTTCTCGGGTCCACATGCCCACATTCCGAGCAGCGTTGCGACGTGTACGCTGCCGGGACTTTCACTATTTCTGTCCCGGTATAGCGGGACACCGACTGCAATGCCAGCTCGAACCGGAACCATCCTTTGCTCAGGATTGCTTGGTTGAGCCCCGACTTCGCGCTTGCACCGTTAGGGAGATATTGGCCGGGGGCCTCGGGGTCAGCTACCGGCTTGGCCCGCCTCGTCATGTTGCGGGTAGCCAGTTGCTCCAGCACCACCACCGCGTTCTTCTCCGCCAGCTGGCGCGCAGTTTTTTGACAGAAGTCCTGGCGACGGTGAGCCTCTCGGCCGCGCAGCCGGCCATAACGTTGCCGGGTCTTATTGCGGCTGGCCGAGCGGTTCGCGGCTCGGGCCATTTTGCGCTGCAACCGCAACGCCCGACGTCTCTCGCCGGGCGTGGTGAATACCTGATCCAGCAAGTCCCCGGCGCTGGTGGCTACCGCCACCACCACACCACGATCCACACCCACCGCCGTATCGGGGGCAGCATGGGCATCCGGGGTGGTTTTGCCGTCATCCACAAGAAGCGAGATGTACCAGTGTTGACCGTCTTTGGCCAGGGTCGCACTGCGGACCGTTTCACCGCCTAATTGCCGGGACGCCCGAAACCGCACCCAACCCAACTTCGGCAACTTGATCTGCGCTTTACGCCGGTTCAGCTTCTCGACCAACATTTTGGAGCCCTCGGGAAACCGGAACGACGGCGACCACCGCCGCGCTGAGCGCCACCGCACCCCAAACGTGCCGTGGCGCCGGCACGCCTCATCGAGATCCCGCAGCGTCTGCTGCAAACAATGCGACGGCGCTTCTGTAAGCCAAACGTGGTCCCTTTTGGCCTCAACCAGCTCGTGAGCCTGCTCGTTGTAGTTCATCCACCCGTCCCGGCGGCGGTACTCGCGGCGCTGCTCCAAACCGGTATTCCACACCGCCCGGCACACCGCGCCGACCTGTTCAGCGAACACGGCCTGCTCGGTGGTCAACACCACCCGAAACCGACGACCAGCCAACACAACCGAAACCTAACACCTGCCCACGACACCCCGCGGCTACGCCGCACCACCCACAGCACTACCCACCTCAAGCACCAACTTGACGCGCTAACCCCAGGGATAAATCCCGGGGTCTGCGCGCTACGGCCTCCCGATCAAGCGGGCGAGGCACGAGCCCGCGCTGAGGAGTCTGACCGATCAAACTCGGATAGGGCGTCAGACCTTGGGAGCGAAAGTGGGCAGTGCCTTACCGCTCTTCCAATGCTTGAGCAGCGCACCCGCGAGTTCCCGGTAGGCCATCGCGCCCTTATTCTTGCGCCCCTTGAGCACCGACGAACCCGAGGCGGTGGCCTCGGCGAAGCGCACGGTGCGCGGGATCGGTGGCGCCAGCACCGGCAAGCTGTAGCGGTCAGCGACATCGAGCAGCACGTCGCGGCTGTGAGTGGTGCGCGAGTCATACAGCGTGGGCAGCGCACCCAGCAGCGCGAAGTCCGCGTTGGTGATCTGCTGAACGTCGGTGATGGTGCGCAGGAACTGACCGACACCTCGGTGGGCCAGCGTCTCGCACTGCAGCGGAACGATCACTTCGTCAGCAGCGGTCAGGCCGTTGAGCGTGAGCACCCCCAGTGACGGCGGACAGTCGATGATCGCCACGTCGAAGTTCCCGGTCACCTTGGCGAGCGCCCGTTTCAGTGCGTACTCCCGGCCTGCCCGCATCAGCAGCATCGCCTCAGCACCCGCGAGGTCGATGTTGGCGGGCATCAATGTCATTCCCTCTGATGTCTCCACCAACGCCACGTCGGGTTCTACGTCGCCAAGCAGCACCTCGTGTACCGAGACGGTCAGCTTGTCGGGGTCCTGTCCCAGCGAGAACGTCAGGCAGCCCTGGGGGTCCAGGTCTACGAGCAGCACCCGCTTACCCAGCTCTACCATCGCCGCACCCAGCGATGCCACCGTCGTCGTTTTAGCTACCCCGCCTTTTTGATTGGCGACCGCAAGTACTCGCGTCACACCGACATCCTGTCATGCGCGCGTCGGCGGTGACGAAGCGTGCGGCACAATCGGAGGGGTGGGCCTCCTGCAGCACCGGCTGATACTGCTCCGACACGGCGAAACTGAATGGTCAAAGTCGGGAAAGCACACCGGCAGCACCGAGCTCGAGCTCACGCCACACGGTCGCGAGCAGGCGGCGGCGGCAGCGACGACGCTGCAGCAGCTGCGGCTGGATGACCCCTTCGTCATCAGCAGCCCGCGCAACCGTGCGAGGACCACCGCCGCCCTGGCAGGTCTCACCGTCGACGAAGTCAATCCGCTGATCAGTGAATGGGATTACGGGGACTACGAGGGGACCACCACGGTGGAGATCCGTCAAGCGGTGCCGAACTGGCTGGTGTGGACGCACGGATGCCCGGGCGGCGAAACCTCCGCGCAGGTCTGTGAGCGTGCCGACCGGGCCATCGCGCTGGCGCTGCATCACATGGAGTCCCGCGACGTGATCTTCGTCGGGCACGGTCACTTCTCCCGGGCGGTGATCACCCGCTGGATCGAGCTGCCCGTCTACGAAGGGATCCGGTTTTCGATGCCGGCGGTGTCCATCGCGACGTGCGGCTTCGAGCACGGAGTGCGCCAACTCACCGCGCTGGCGTTGTCCGGCCAACCCGATTCGGCCGCGCTGGCGTGACGCGCGAACCGACGTTCGTCCTCACCGGGCCAGACGGTGTCATCACCGCCGACGGTGTGCACACCACCTTCAGCGAGATCACCGACGCGCGGGCCGCCCTGGCTTCACACAGCGCACCGATCATCGTCGGAGCCTTGCCTTTCGACATCTCTAAACCCGCAGCGCTGATCCGGCCGCAATCGGTGGCACACACCCCAACCCTGCCCGTATGGCCGGTTCGCGAGCTTGCCACCGCGCGGGTCGCCGAGACGATACCGACCGCCGACGATCACCACGGACGCGTCGTATCGGCCCTGGGTCGACTGCGCGACCCGGGCAGCGACCTGCATAAGGTCGTGCTGGCACGTGCGCTCCGAGTGACCGCCGACGGACCACTCGACGCCAGAACCGTGCTGCAGCGACTGGTCGCTGCTGATAGGCGGGCCAATTCCTATCTGGTGGACCTGTCTGCTGCCGGCGAAGGGTACTCGGGCACAGTGCTCGTCGGAGCCAGCCCCGAGCTGCTGGTTGCCCGCCAGGGACAGCAGGTCATGTGTCGGCCTTTCGCCGGATCCGCGCCGCGGTTGCCCGACCCTCACGCCGACAAGGCCAGCGGCGCCGCGCTTGCCGAATCCGCCAAGAACCAATACGAACATCAACTCGTTGTCGACGCCCTCCGTGAAACTCTCGAACCGCTGTGCACCGAGCTGCGGATCGCGGAGAAGCCCGTGCTCAGCAAGACCGCGGCCGTCTGGCACCTCTGCACCCCAATTTCGGGGATCCTACGCGAAAGATCCACCACCGCAATGGATCTAGCCATTGCATTGCACCCCACCCCAGCGGTCGGCGGCTCCCCCACCGGCCAGGCCACGGAACTGATCAACGAGATCGAGGGCGATCGCGGCTTCTATGCCGGGGCGGTGGGCTGGTGCGACCAACGGGGCGACGGCCGCTGGGTGGTTGCGATCAGGTGCGCGCAGTTGTCCGCTGACCGTCGAACAGCCCTCGCACACTCCGGTGGCGGCATCGTCGCTGAATCGGACCCGGACGACGAAGTCGTGGAAACCACAACCAAATTCAGAACGATTCTGTCGGCGCTGGAAGTCGAGCCGTGAGCGGACTCATCCGGGCCGTCCGTCCGGGAGACGAGGTCGAACTGACCGCAATGATTCATGAGCTCGCCGAGTTCGAAAGCGCCACCGCTGACTGCACGGTTACTGAGACCCAGCTTGCCGAAGCACTTTTCGGCCCGCAGCCCACGGTGCACGGCCACCTCGCCGAGGTGGACGGCCGGGCAGCCGCCGGCGCACTGTGGTTCCGCAATTTTTCGACTTGGGACGGCGTGGCCGGCATCCACCTCGAGGATCTATTTGTGCGCCCGCAGTTCCGCAGGCGGGGGCTGGCCCGCGCGCTGCTCGCGAGGCTGGCCCGCGAATGCGTCGATCGGGGCTACACGCGGCTGACCTGGGCAGTGCTTGATTGGAATGTCGACGCGATCGCTCTCTACGAGAGCGTCGGGGGACGACCGCAGACCGAGTGGATCACCTATCGGGTGTCCGGACCCGATCTCTTGGAGCTGGCAGGCGGTGTCTAATTGTCCGACTCCTCAACGATCGTCGTCGGACGGCACCTGAGTCAGCCAGTGCAGTACCGACGGACTGAACAGCAGCGCGAGCACCGCCACCGAGACGACGCCGACGAGCACCGCGAAACGCAGCTGACCAGAGATAAAGACGTACCAGGCGACACCCAGCAGCAGCAGGTTGGCGAACACCGCGATTCCGCGGCCCCATCGCCGCCCGGTGCACAACGCCACCCCTGCCGCCAACACGGCCGACCCCATGATGAGGAACCAGGCGGCCGTGCCATATCCGCTGATCGCGGCTTCGCGATGACCCCCAAGTTCGCGGACTGTGAGCGCGATGGCCATCACGATCGCCAGAGCCCCCTCAACGCTGGTGATGGCGCCGGCCACACGCGCTGACCTGGGAATCATTGCAACAGTCTGGTCGCCAGGTAGCGCACCGCAAGGTCGTATCCCAGTGGACCCGCGCCGGCCACCACCGCGTCGGCCACGGCGGAGACATAGGAGTGGTGACGGAACTCTTCGCGGGCGTGGATGTTGCTCAGGTGCACCTCGACGATCGGCAGTCCAATTGATCTCAGTGCATCAGCGATCGCCACAGAGGTGTGACTGTAGGCGGCAGGGTTGATGATGATGCCAGCGCAGTCGGGGCGCGCAGAATGGATCGCATCGACGAGCTCCCCCTCGTGGTTGCTCTGCATGGACCGAACCTGCAGGCCCGATTCCGCAGCCACCGCGCTCACCCTCGCCTCGATCTCAGCCAGCGTGGCGGACCCGTACACCTCTGGCTGCCGGGTGCCGAGCAGATTCAGATTGGGCCCGTTGACGAGTAGCAAGCGACGTTCGGTCACCGTTGTACGGTACCGGCGAGCCACGCGCGGTCACCGTTGTACGGCACCGGCGAGCCACGCGCGGTCACCGAATGCGTCCCGCGAGGTCGCCCAAACCGGGCGCGCCCAAATCCCCGATAGGCTCACCCCTCGTGCGCGCCGTTTTGATCGTGAACCCGAATGCGACGTCGACGACCCCTGCGGGCCGCGACCTGTTGGCCCACGCCCTGGAGAGCCGGCTGAAGCTAGACGTCGTGCACACCGACCATCGCGGCCACGCGATCGAGATTGCACAGGAGGCGACCCGCGGCGAGGTGGACGTGCTGATCGTGCACGGCGGCGACGGCACGGTGAACGAGGTGGTCAATGGCATCATCGGCGTCGCGGGACCAGGCAAAGCCGGACCTGCGGTAGGTGTAGTGCCTGGTGGATCGGCCAACGTGTTCGCCCGCGCGCTGGGAATCAGCCCGGACCCCACCGAGGCGACAAACCAACTTGTGGACCTCCTCGACGAGCACCGGGTCAGCAAGGGCTGGCGGCGTATCGGCCTGATGGACTGCCGGGAGCGCTGGGGGGTGTTCACCGCGGGCATGGGGGTCGACGGTGACGTCGTGGCTGCGGTCGAGGCGCAAAGGGCGAAGGGACGCAAGGTCACCGCGTCGCGATACATCCGGGTGACACTCCGCGAAATGCTGGCCAATTCGCGCCGCGATCCGACGCTGACGCTGCACTTACCCGACCGTGAGCCGGTCTCCGGCGTGCATTTCGCGTTTGTGTCGAACTCCAGCCCCTGGACCTACGCCAACGCCCGACCGGTATGGACGAACCCAGACACCACCTTCGAAACGGGTCTGGGTGTCTTCGCCCTGACGAGCATGAGCATCCCGGCCAATCTCCGGCTGGCGCGGCGGATGCTCTCGCGTAACCCGCGCATCGAGGCCAAGCACTTGATCCGCCACGACGACGTTGATCGGTTGAAGCTGACGAGCGACACGCCGGTGGCATGTCAGATTGACGGGGATTACGTCGGTCTGCGCGAGGAAATGGCATTCACCGCAGTTCCCGACGCCCTCGGTGTCGTTGCTCCGCCCCCCAAAACTGGCTGATCAAGCACCTGAACTGCATGAACCGATATTCGAAGCAGGTTCACAGGTGAGATTTAAGGCGCAGGTGGCCTCATCCTAGTACAACGGTTTTCGGGATCACCTAACAGCCCTCGGCAGTGAGATAGGACACGTGTGAACGAGATGCTATTGACATCTGTTCAGCCTATGAAAGCATCGGTTGCAACAGCACGGAAACATCTTCGTGCGCTTGCACTAACAGCCGAATTGCAGCTCGCGCGCTCTGCTGCGCAGATAGGTAAGGAGTGGGACTCATGGATTGGCGCCACAATGCGGTCTGTCGCGACGAGGACCCGGAACTGTTCTTCCCGGTGGGAAACAGCGGACCGGCACTCGCCCAGATCGCTGACGCGAAGATCGTCTGCAACCGTTGCCCTGTTACCGCCGAGTGCCTGAGCTGGGCACTGGAGTCAGGCCAGGACGCTGGCGTCTGGGGTGGTATGAGCGAGGACGAGCGTCGCGCACTCAAGCGCCGCAATGCCCGCACCAAGGCGCGCAGCGGCGTCTAACCAAACTCTGACACGTGAGTTACGGCCCCGACGAGAGTCGGGGCCGTAACTATGCGAACGCAGTGGGGACGAAGATCCTCGGTCGGCCCCGCCGGCCCTGGGTGGATCATTATTGGCTCGCACGGCCACGTCTGCCGATCGGCACCCGCAGAATCACATCGGTGCCCCCTACTGCGAGGTCGTGCATGCTCAACGATCCGTCGAGTTCCGCCGAGACCAGCGTGCGCACGATCTGCAGGCCGAGGCGATCAGATTTCTCCAGGCTGAAACCCTCCGGCAACCCACGCCCGTCGTCGTGAACTACGACGTCGAGCCAGCGGGCGGAACGTTCGGCACGGATCGTGACGCAGCCCTGCGCTGTAGTCGTGTCGAAAGCATGCTCGATCGCGTTCTGTACGAGCTCGGTGATCACCATGATCAGCGCGGTGGCACGGTCGGCGTCCAGGACACCCAACTCACCGACGCGATTGATTCGGATCGGGGTGTCGACCGTGGCGACGTCGTTCATGATCGGCAATATCCGGTCGACGACCTCGTCGAGATTGACCTCTTCATCCACCGACATCGATAGGGCATCGTGGACCAGCACGATTGATGAAACCCGGCGCACTGACTCGATCAGCGCCTCACGGCCCTCTGCGTTGTTGGTGCGGCGCGCCTGCAGACGCAGCAGCGCCGCAACCGTCTGCAAGTTGTTCTTAACCCGGTGGTGGATCTCGCGAATCGTGGCGTCCTTCGACAGCAGGGCCCGGTCGCGTCGTTTGATCTCGGTGACGTCGCGAATCAGCACCACCGCCCCCACTGCGGCGCCGTGCACGACCAACGGCAGCGTGCGCAGCAAGACCGCCGCACCCCGGGCATCGACTTCCATCCGCATGCTGGACCCGCCGGCCAACGAATCGCGGACATGGTTGGCCAGCTCTTGAGCCTCGAAGGGATCCGAGATCAGCGGACGGGTGACGCTGATCAGATTGTGGCCCTCCAGCTCGGCAGACAGTCCCATTCGGTGATAGGCCGATAGTGCGTTCGGGCTGGCAAAGGCGACTAAGCCGGTGTCGTCGAGCCGGATGAAGCCGTCGCCCACCCGCGGGCTTGATCGGGACATCGCGAGATCACCGACGTTGGGGAACGTGCCCTCGGACAACATGCGCAGCAGGTCGCCGGCACAGTCGACGTATGCGGTCTCCAACGGGCTAGCCTGGCGCGGCGCCAGCGATGTCTGATGGGTGAGAACTGCGACGACGCCGCTGCCGTGGCGCACCGGCACCGCCTCGACTTTGAGGCGAGCTGAACCGAATCGACCTTCCACGGTCGCGCGGCCGATCACGCCGGAGGAGAAGGCCGCATCCACGATCGGAACGTCACCCGTGCCGGCGAAGGTGCCGACCGCGTCAGCCAGCAGCACAGTCGCGGCGGTGTTGGGCCGTACCTGGGCCACGCATACGACCTCCCTGTCATCGCGGCGCACCCACAGCAGGTAGTCAGCGAAGGAGAGATCAGCCAGTAGCTGCCATTCAGCAACGACAGCGTGCAGGTGATCGACGGCACTGCCAGGTAGGACGGTGTGTTCGGCGAGTAGCTCACCGAGGGTGGACATGACCTACCGCGTTCTGCACTTCGGCGTCACCGGGACGCTAGCTGATGACCGCGATGAGATCGCCCGCCTGAATGACGTCGCCGACGGCCACGCTCACCTTGCTGATGGTGCCGGCAACCTCGGCGAGCACCGGAATCTCCATCTTCATCGACTCGAGCAGCACCAAGGTGTCGCCTTCAGCGATCTGATCGCCTTCGTGGACCATGACCTCGAGCACACTGGCCACGATCTCCGCGCGAACATCCTCGGCCATCTTCACCCCACTCCACTCACCGCTGGCGCTGTCGGGTCCTATCGAACCACACCCCCGGCCAGGCAACCCTGTCACTGGGCCGTGAGACAATGGCGCACATACGCCCGAGGAATGTGGGCCGGACGCCCCCCCGACGACATGGAGGAACATCATGGCCAAGCGTGGCCGCAAGAAGCGCGACCGTAAGCATGCCAAAGCCAATCACGGAAAGCGTCCGAACGCTGGTTCTAAGTCGGTGCGCTAACCCCGCCGAATGATCGTGGTGCGGCTGATCTCGATCCGAAGCCGCGCACGCAGGCCCTCCGGGGCGTATTCACCACCGCACTTGGTGGCGATCATGGTCTTGATCCGCTCCTCGACGCCATAATGCCGCAAGCACGTGGGGCACACCTCGAGGTGCTGACGTAGCTTGTCACGGGTCTCGACGGTGCATTCGCCGTCGAGCAGCGTCCAGACCTCGGCGATGACTGCAGCGCACTCAGGATGATTCGAGTCGATCGGACCCACCGGCGGGGTCCAGCGCTCCTCCTGACTCATGACGGGACCTCCTCGGCAGCGTCGAGCTGCTCACCACGCAGAAAGCCGCGCTCCCGGGCCACATCGACCAACGATTCGCGTAGCTGGCGTCTGCCGCGATGCAATCGCGACATCACCGTCCCAATCGGCGTGTCCATGATTTTGGCGATCTCCTTGTACGGGAAGCCCTCCACATCGGCGTAGTACACCGCCATTCGAAACTCATCGGGCAGGGCCTGCAGGGCTTCCTTGATCTCTGTATCGGGTAGTAATTCCAATGCCTCGACCTCGGCGGACCGCAGCCCGGTCGAGGAGTGTTGGGCGCTGGCCGCCAGCTGCCAGTCAGTGACCTCTTCGGTCGGATACTCAGCTGGCCGACGTTGCTTCTTGCGGTAGCTGTTGATGTAGGTATTGGTCAAAATGCGATACAGCCATGCCTTGAGGTTCGTCCCCTCACGGAAGGAGCGGAATCCGGCGTAGGCCTTGACCATGGTTTCCTGCAGCAGATCCTCAGCGTCGGCGGGATTGCGCGTCATGCGCAGCGCGCCGCCGTAGAGCTGATCGAGCAACGGTATCGCGTCACGTTCGAACCGAGCCGTCAACTCGGCATCGGTCTCCTCATGCTTGGAATCGGGCTGAGACTCAGGCGGCGCGGGGCCCGAGTCCTGCTCGTCCCGGGCCGCATCGGAAGCCGACCCATCGGTGTCTGTCATCGTGGGGAGCACCGTCCCTTCTGTAGCGGCCACGCCAAACAGCTCCGGCACCCCGACCGAACGCGACGAAGCCTCCATGGCCAAAGCTGGCACCATCATTCCCTTCCGCCGATCCTAGAGGTAGCCACCGACGACCTTCTCCGGCAGCAATACGCCCGCTACAACTGTGGCCAATAACAACGCCGACGGCGACCATTGTTCCCCGGCACCTCGCCGCCACGATCGAGCCCGCACACGATCGGGGTCGCCGTTTAGCGCGGGAATATCGCGGGAATATGCTGAGGCCCATGTCACTCGCCGGAAAAACCATGTTCATCTCGGGCGCCAGCCGCGGTATCGGGCTGGCGATCGCTAAACGAGTCGCCGCCGACGGCGCCAACATCGCCCTGGTAGCCAAGACAGCCCAGCCGCATCCCAAACTGCCCGGCACGGTCTACACCGCGGCCAAAGAGATCGAGGAGGTCGGCGGGCAGGCGCTGCCGATCGTCGGAGACGTCCGCGACGGCGACTCGGTGGCCGCAGCGGTCGCCAAGACCGTCGAGCAGTTCGGCGGCATCGACATCTGTGTGAACAATGCCTCGGCGATCAACCTGGGCTCAATCGAAGAGGTGCCACTCAAGCGCTTCGACCTGATGAACGGCATCCAGGTGCGCGGCACCTACACGGTGTCACAGGCTTGCATCCCACATATGAAGGGCCGAGACAACCCCCACATACTGACGCTCTCGCCGCCCATCTTGCTGGAGTCCAAGTGGATGCGGCCAACCCCCTACATGATGGCGAAGTTTGGTATGACGTTGTGCGCCTTGGGAATTGCTGAAGAGATGCGCGTTGCGGGCATCGGCTCCAACACCCTGTGGCCGCGAACCATGGTAGCCACTGCGGCGGTGCAGAACCTCCTCGGCGGTGACGAGGCGATGGCCCGCTCACGCAAACCCGAGGTCTATTCCGACGCCGCGTACGTTGTGCTGAGCAAGCCCGCCAGCTACACCGGTAACACCCTGCTGTGCGAAGACGTGCTGTTGGAGGCAGGTGTCACCGACCTGTCGCAGTACGACTGCATTCCAGGATCGGAACTGGGTGTCGACTTCTGGGTCGAAGGCGCCAACCCGCCTGGATACAAACAGCCCTAACCTCGCACACCGCGAACGTGCGCTCCTTGTCGCGCGCAGGGTCTTGTCAACAGCATGGAATGCACGTTCGCGCACGGGTGATCGACTACCCGTATTTCAAGCCACCAGCGCCGGCCTGCCGAACGCGGCATACACGCCAGGTGAGAACAGCGCCCGCAGTGGCGGGCCAGCCAATCTGATGCCGGCGGCAGACACCAGATCGTCTTCGAGCTCGACGATCTCGGCCGACTGCAGAGGCCAGGTGGCATGTTCGTTGGGCAGCCACCACGTGCGGCCGGCCTTGCGAGTGTGCGCGCCCCACCGGGCAGTCAGCCAGACCTCCAAGGGCGTGGGTTGCGTCAGGCCGGGAGGCGAATCCAGACTCACTGTGACCCGGCTCCGCAAGCCGCCGTGGGGCCAACGCCGCGCACTCACGTAGGAAATGCAACGAGCCGAGCGCGCTACCCGCATCCTCGCCCATGAGTAGGGCACCCCAAACCCGATCCGGGTCACCGGCACCACGGCAAGCCGTTGGGTCTCCAGCGACGGGAAAACCACACCGTGTCGGCCGGCGTCGTCGACCGAGTAGAGCCGGACGTTGGTCTCGGCGAACGTACCGAAATACGGCAACGGCAGCGCGCCGCCGACCCGGGTATGGCGCAGGAGGAAAGGCACCAGGGCGACGTAGGTCAGCCCGTGGAGGAATACATCCGGGCGGGTGCCGGGCGGGAAGAGGTGCGCGACGGTGTCCGGGTCGACGGGCCAGTGCAGGAAGGTGAGATCTGTCCAGAACTGGTCGAACAGCACGGGGCGCGGCAACGGCGGCGCTACCGGGCAGACGCCCCCAAACTCACCGTTCATTTCGCCATCGTGACACGCTGCTGCAGTGTCATCTTGCGTGCCGTTCGATTTGGCTTACGCGGTGGTGTCGGCCACCGACCGCTGAGGGGTTTAGAGCAGCGTGGGCTGCTGCGGGCCGGCGCCCTCGATGAGTTCTGGCCCGTTGTTGCGGACGCTGTTCACCAGGCGCGACACTTCGCGAAATTCGATGCGGTCAAGGTCGCCGTGGCCGCGGAGCAAGCCTTCGTCGACCGGTGCGTCGGGGTCGAGCCAGCGGTCCCAGTCGGCCTCGCTGATCGTCAGCGGCATCCGGTCGTGGATGTCGGCGAGCGGACCTACGGCATCGGCGGTAAGGATGGTGCAGCTCAACAATGGCGCCTCCGTGCAGGCCGCCCCAGCCTCTTTGCGCGGCCGCCAGCTCGACCACAAGCCGGCCATGAACAGCGGCTCCTCGTCCCCGCCATACATGTAGAACGGCGTTTTCACACCCTTGGCTTGTCCGATTTGAGTCCACTCGTACCAACCATCCATCGGGACCAGGCAGCGCTTACTCTTCGCCGAGCCGCGGAACGCCGGCGAGCTGGTGACCTTTTCGGAACGGGCATTGATCAGCAGTGGGCCCTTGGTGTCCGGGCCGCCGTCGGCGGTGGCCTTGACCCACGGCGGTATCAGCCCCCAACGCATCCTGCGTATCCGGCGCGTCGACTCGTCACCGGGCTCGGCATGGCGTTTGACCAGCACGCTGACGGTCTGTGTGGGTGCCACGTTGTAGTTGGGCGCTGGGGACTCGTCCTGCCCGGTGGCTTCATCAATTGCCTTGATTTTCTCGGCCAGCAGCGCCGGATCTGTCGTGACCGCGAATCGCCCACACACACTCCCCATGGTGGCAGAGACCGGGGACAGGCAAGAATGGGAACCCGTGAGCACCTGGCCGGCCCCGTGCACCGCCACCCCTGTGCAAGCGACCGTCACCGTGCCCGGTTCAAAATCACAAACCAACCGGGCACTGATACTGGCAGCGTTGGCCGTCCCGCAGGGCCCCTCGACGATCAGCGGTGCGCTGCGCAGCCGCGACACCGACCTGATGATCGGCGCACTGCAGGCGCTCGGCGTCAGCGTCGAAGCTTCCGGCTCCGGGGACACCGAATTGGCCGTCGGCGGCTCGCTTGCACCGCAGCCCGGTCTGCGTATCGACTGCGGTCTGGCGGGTACGGTATTGCGGTTCGTACCGCCGGTGGCAGCGCTGAGCACCGAAACAGTCACCTTCGACGGCGACGAGCAGGCCCGCTCCCGCCCGATCGCACCACTGCTCAGCGGGCTGCGCGGACTCGGGGTGAGCATCGAGGGCGACAAACTTCCCTTCGCTGTCCGCGGCGGCGGGTCGGTGCGCGGTGGCGCAGTCGAGATCGACGCGTCAGGCTCCTCGCAGTTCGTCTCGGGGCTACTGCTGTCGGGTGCCGCATTCACCGAGGGATTAACGATCCTTCACACCGGGGAGCCGGTACCGTCCGCGCCGCACGTGGCCATGACAGTCTCGATGCTGCGCGAGGCCGGCGTCGGTGTGGACGACTCCCAACCGAACCGCTGGCATGTCGCTCCCGGCCCGATAGCGTTGCGGCACTGGATCATCGAGCCAGACCTGTCCAATGCGGTGCCGTTCCTCGCCGCCGCTGTGGTCAGCGCCGGCACAGTCGGCGTTACGGGGTGGCCGACGGTGAGTACACAGCCGGCAGAGGCCATCGTGTCGATCCTCGAAGCCCTGGGCGCCGTTGTGCGCCAGGTCGGTTCGAATCTGGAGGTGCACGGTTGCCAGGGCTACGGCGGCATCGACGTCGACCTGAACGATGTCGGCGAGCTCGCCCCCTCGGTCGCGGCGATGGCCGCACTTGCCGCCCCCGGGTCGGTGTCACGGCTGCGGGGCATCGCTCACCTGCGTGGCCACGAAACCGATCGGTTGAGCGCACTGCGCACCGAACTCAACGGGCTTGGAGGCCAGTGCGAGGAGTCCCCAGATGGGTTGATCATCACCGCGCGAACGCTGCACTCCGGTGTGTGGCGCTCTTACGCCGATCACCGGATGGCAACGGCGGGTGCGATCGTCGGCCTGCGGGTCCCCGGAGTGGAGGTCGAGGATATCGGCACCACCGCCAAAACGCTCCCCGATTTCCCACAGCTATGGGCGGGCATGCTGGCCGATCTGACCGCGGATCTGTAGAGGTAGACCCGCTTGAGTCCACGCGAATACGACGAGACCGATGTCCGGGTGCGACCCGGCCGGAGATCGCGCCCGCGGACCAAGACCCGCCCCGAACATGCCGACGCGCTGGAGGCAATGGTCGTCGCAGTCGACCGCGGCCGGTGGGGTTGCGTACTCGGCGGCGACCCTGCCCGCCGGGTGACCGCGATGCGTGCCCGGGAGTTGGGCCGCACCCCGATCGTCGTCGGTGACGATGTCGACATCGTCGGCGACCTTTCAGGCCGGACCGACACACTGGCCCGGATCGTCCGTCGCGGGCGACGCCGAACGGTACTGCGCCGCACAGCCGATGACACCGACCCGACAGAGCGGGTCTTCGTCGCCAACGCCGACCAGCTGCTGATCGTCGTTGCGCTTGCCGACCCCCCGCCGCGAGCGGGCCTGGTCGAACGCGCGTTGATCGCCGCTTACGCCGGTGGTCTGGAACCGATCTTGTGCCTGACCAAGACCGATCTCGCGCCGGCAGGGCCGTTCGCCGCGCAGTTCGCCGACCTTGATCTGACCATCGTCACCGCCGGCCGCGGCGACCAACTCGACGAGGTGGTGTCCCTGCTGGCCGACAAGGTCACCGCCCTCCTCGGCCACTCCGGCGTGGGCAAGTCCACCCTGGTGAATCGCCTTGTCCCCGAAGCAGAACGGGCGACGGGCGTGGTGACCGACGTCGGCAAAGGCCGGCATACTTCGACGCAATCGGTGGCCCTGCCGTTGGAGTTCGGCGGGTGGGTGATCGACACGCCTGGTATCCGGTCTTTCGGGCTCGCCCACATCGCGCCCGCCGATGTGATGATGGCGTTCTCCGATCTGGCCGGGGCGATCGCCGACTGCCCACGGGGGTGCGGGCACATGGGTGCACCCGCGGACCCGGAGTGCGCCCTCGATGCGCTATCGGGCCCAGCCATGGGGCGAGTCAGGGCGGCACGCAGGCTGCTCGAGGCCGGCACGCCGAGTTCTGATTCCCGGTCGTGACAAGGGTGCTCGCGCGGGAGGAGGTCGGCTTCAACTCACTTCCTGTGTCCCCATGAGCCTGAGAAGAGCGGCCGTGCCGATCTTGACGCCGACGGGGATGGCGGCTAAGTCCACCTGATAATCCGGGTTGTGCGGGGCATAGGGCACCTGCATGCCGTCCGCTTGTGCCTGTTGGCAATGCTCGGGTTTCGCAGTGCCCACGTACATGAACAGATAGCGACTCTTCTCGTTGTCGATGACCAGATGATGGAAATCTTCCGAACCCATCAGCTTCGGGATTTCATTGAGAACGGCGCGTTCGCCCAGCAACTCCTGTAGCGCAGGCGCTATCGATTCAGCCAGTCCCGCATCATTGGACAGGACCACCGAGCCGCCCTTCATTACGGTTGTGGGGTAACGGGATTCGGGCACGCCGTAGGCCGCGGCGATGGACTCGTTGATGCGTTCTATAGCAACGAGCATCAGTTCGCGGTCCTTAGGGTCGTACCAACGCAGATTGATCTTCAGCAACGCCGAATCCGGAATCACGTTGTTGTCGTTGCCGGCCTGCACTGAACACACGGTGATCACTGCTGCGTGGAGCGGGTCGATACCCCGACTGACGATGAACTGGTATTGAATCACCGCTGCGCACGCCATCAATACCGGGTCCTTGGCCAAATGCGGCGACGAGCCATGTCCGCCGATGCCGTAGAAGGTGACGTCGAATTGGTCGGTGCCGGCCATGGTTGGCCCTGTGTTGCACGTCGCCACTCCCGTAGGAATTGGCGCGGTATGTAAACCAATAAGGTAGTCCGGTTCTGGCACACCGCGTTCATAGAGGCCGTCGCGCACCATCGCGGTCGCTCCCGAAATCAACTCTTCCGCCGGCTGCCCCAGGAGGATGAGCGTTCCGCGCCAATCTGACTTGTGCTCCGCCATTGCTTTAGCGATACCGATAAGCCAGGTTGTGTGCGCGTCGTGCCCGCACATGTGCCCGACGGGCACTTCCTCCTCCTGCCCGTCAGGCGTCGCACGTTTGACGGTCGTTGTGCTCGCGTAGGGCAACCCACTGGCCTCTTTGACCGCGTTGGCGTCCATATCGGCCCGATACATGACAATCGGTCCCTCGCCATTCTCAAGGGTTCCCACCACTCCGGTCGTGCCGATGCCGGTCTTGACGTCATACCCGAGAGCTCTGAGCTCATTTTCAACGATGCCCGCCGTACGGACCTCAATGAATCCGAGTTCTGGATTCCTATGAATGTCCTTGAAGATGTCGACCAAGCGTTCACCGTCAGCGTCGATGGCGGCGTTCAGTTGCGGGTTCATCCGAGCTCCTCTGTGGGTTGGCCGTCTCAATGTAGCGTCCCGTGGAGTAGTTGGGTCCCGGACCGAACAACGCCAAGGCGGTCAGCAGCCGGCCCACCCCCGAACAGGGCGGACCCAGCGCTGGACGTCACCGGACCAGCCGAAAACAACTAGCCACCAAGTTGATTGGCGCTGCACGACCCATTTCAGGTCAACTCTTGGCATCAGATGACATCGCGCGTTTGCCGCGGCCGTCCAGCAAGTACGCTGACAGCGAAGCAAGGAAGGTGAGCGTGAAATGACCCGAGTACCGGAAATTGAACTGAACGACGGCACCCAGATACCCCAGTTGGGCTTTGGCGTCTTCCAGATTGCGCCGGATGAGACCGCGGGGGCGGTGAAGGCCGCGCTGGACATCGGGTACCGCCACATCGATACCGCACAGATGTATCAGAACGAAAAGGGTGTCGGGGAAGGCGTCCGCAACGCGGGGGTCGACCGGGCGCAGGTCTACGTCACCAGCAAGCTCAACAACGGATACCACCAGCCCGACGAAGCCAAGCGCGCGTTCGAGCAGTCGCTAGCCGTCCTGGGCTTCGACTACGTCGATTTGTTCCTGATCCATTGGCCGCTACCCACGCTCTACGGTGGCGACTTCGTGTCGACGTGGAAAACTTTGGAGGAGTTCAAGAAAGATGGTCGCGCCCGCAGCATCGGGGTGTCGAATTTTCAGATCGCCCATCTTCAGCGGCTTGCCCAGGAGACCGAGACGGTTCCGGCGGTGAATCAGATCGAGGTACACCCGTACTTCGCCAACAACGATGTACGTACGCACGGGCAGCAAAACGGGATCGCGACCGAGGCTTGGTCGCCAATCGCGCAGGGCGCGGTACTCGACAACCCTGTCATCGCGGGTATCGCCGAGGCGACCGGCAAGTCACCGGCACAGGTAGTGCTGCGCTGGCATATCCAGCGCGGCGACATCATTTTCCCGAAATCGGTCACACTGCAACGCATTAAGGATAACTTCGCGTTGTTCGACTTCGAACTCGCTGCTGACGACTTCGATGCGATCTCGGCGCTCGACAGAGGTGCGGATGGCCGTATCGGGCCGAACCCGGACACATTCGACTACGTGCCAGGCTGACTGGCGCGTGCCAGCCCGCGAGGCTGCCTCACGCCGTCAGGCCACCAGCTCGTCGTGCGTCCCAACCGCGCCGGTCGCCTTCTCCCGCCGCTTGGAGCGACGGCGAGCCTGGACGGCGGTGATGGCCGACCGCAGACCGCGGCGCTCGCCCGAGTCCAATTCGACGAACATCCGTTCGCTACGGGTCTCCGGCGCGTCATCGGCGGTGTCGGTCAGGAAGCGATCCGGCAGAGACAGTTTGGCGATCGTCCGCCAGGTCTTGCCGTACTGCACGAGGAACGACCCCGTCGTGTAGGGCAGATCGTACTTATCGCAGATCCCTTGCACCCGCAGCGAGATCTCGTACAGCCGATTGCTGGGCAGGTCCGGGTACAGATGATGTTCGATCTGATGGCACAGATTGCCGCTCATGAAACGCAAAACCGGGCCGTTCTCGAAGTTCGCACTCCCCAGCATCTGCCGCAGGTACCACTGTCCCCGTGATTCACCCACCATGTCGGTCTGGGTGAATTTATCTGCGCCGTCCGGGAAATGGCCACAGAAGATCACCGCATTGGTCCACACGTTGCGAATGATGTTGGCCACCACGTTGGCCTTGAGCGTCGATTTGAACGACGCGTCCGGCGACAACGCAGTCAGCGCCGGGTAGGCGATGTAGTCCTTGGTCACCTGGTGGCCTGCCTTGGCGCCGAACTCCCGCATGCGTTGCAACGTGGCGAGCCGTTCCTCGGGGCCCTCGGAGATCTTTCTGATCTCTAAGTGTTGCAACGCAATTCCCCACTCGAAGCCGATCGATAGCAGGGCGTTGAAGAACAGATTGCTGAGGTTGGACGGCTTCCATTTCTGGTCGCGCGTCACGCGGATGACGCCATAGCCGACGTCGTCGTCCATACCCAAGATGTTCGTGTACTTGTGGTGCATGAAATTGTGGGTGAAGCGCCAGTGCTTGGACGCTCCGCTCATGTCCCATTCCCACGTGGAGGAGTGAATCTCGGGATCGTTCATCCAATCCCACTGCCCGTGCATGACGTTGTGGCTGATCTCCATGTTCTCGACGATCTTGGCCACGCCCAGGGTCGCGGTGCCGGCCCACCAGTACGAGCGTTTGGAACTCCCCGCGAGCAAGAGCCGCCCAGCCACCTCCAACGCACGCTGGAAGCCGATGGTTCGGCGGATGTAGCGTGCATCACGCGCGCCGCGGGAGTCCTCGATGTCTTGGCGGATCGCATCCAATTCGAGTGCCAGGCTTTCGACATCTGCCTCAGTGAGATGCGCAAACTCGGGTACATCGGTGATCGCCATAGTCGGCCTCCTCTCGACCACTACGCTACAGTAACCTACGGAATCGTAGGTTACTGACCAGTAAACCCTAGATGTCGAGCACACAGTCTCCACACGCCGCCGAGATGCACGTCTGCACCCGGCTGCCCGGCTCATGCTCGACACCGGTCCGCAGATCGCGCACGTGCCCCTTCAAAAGGCCCACAACGCAGGACTGGCAGATACCCATGCGGCACCCGAATGGCATCTGCACACCGGCGGCCTCGCCGGCGTCCATCAACGATGTCGCCGCGTCCACTCTCGCAACCTTGCCCGCGCGCGCGAACTCGACCGTGCCGCCACTGCCGTGCGCAGGACGGCGCGACACCGCGAACCGCTCCAAGTGCAGTTGATCGACAATTCCCGCGGCGACCCAGGTGCGCTGTGCAGCCTCGAGCATCGGTTCAGGTCCGCAAGCCCAGGTCTGCCGCTCCCGCCAATCTGGTAGCACCTCGTCGAGGCGGGCCAGATCCAGCCGGCCTTCAGCGCGGGTGGCGCGCAGTTGGAGCCGGTAGCCCTCGTGCTGATTGGCCAGCTGGGATAACTCCTCGGCGAACAATACGTCGGCCTCTGTCGGCGCCGAATGCAGATGCACAACGTGACCGGACTCGCCGATCCCCCCACGGCGGACCAACGTCCGCAGCATCGACATCACCGGGGTGATTCCCGAGCCCGCCGTAAGGAACAGCACCGAGGGCGGCGCCGGGTCGGGCAGAACGAAATTTCCTTGGGGTGCAGCCAGCCTCACGATCGTGCCGGGCGCCACGCCGGCGACCAGGTGAGCAGACAGGAACCCCTCGGGCATGGCCTTCACGGTGATGGTGATGGTGCCCGAACCTCTGCCGCGGGACGGGTGCAACTCGTCGGGGACGCTGGTCAGCGAGTATGAACGCCAGCGCCAGCGGCCATCGACCAGCAGGCCGATCCCGACGTACTGCCCAGCCTGGTAGTCGAACGAAAAACCCCAGCCTGGCTTGATGACCAGGGTTGCCGAGTCGACCGTTTCCCGGCGTACGTCGAGCACCTTGCCCCGCAGCTCCCGGGCCGACCACAACGGGTTGGCCAGCTTGAGGTAATCGTCGGGCAATAACGGCGTGGTGATCCGACCCGCGATCGTGCGCAGAAGGCGCCACCCAGGGCTTTGCTTGGCTCCGGCGACAAACGGCCGGACAGTATCGGCAACGGCGGCCGTCGTCTTGATGCTGTTCTTGGCCATGACGGCTCCTGCCCTACTCCGCGGTGGCTACAGATCCCACAATAGATCCCACAATAGATCCCACAAAGATCCAACAATCGCCCACTTACGGCACCGTAACCTACGGTGCCGTATCCAACCCTCAGAGCAGCTCCAGCAGGAAGGGCAGCTCTTGGGGCGCGTACCACGCCAGGTCGTGGTCCTGCGCGTCCCCGACGGTGAGCTCGGCGTCCTCGTCCCCCAGATCCGCTGCGTCGACCACATCGACAGCGGCCAGCACCGCAGGCTCGGCAGCCGCATTGTCGACGTAGGCGGCGATCACCCGCTCCAGGGGAATCTCCCCCGCCAGCCGCAGCACCGCGTCATCGAGATCGGGCCTCAACGTGATCTCGTCGGAGGCATCGTCGAAATCCGCCTCAAGCACCACCCGGCGCGGTGGTAGCCCCTCGGCGGCTCCCCGCACGTCGAAGTCACCGATGAGCCGCAGCGACGCCAGCGCCGCATCCCGCAATACAACCTCGGCGAGTTCGTCGTCGCCTCCCTCGGAGTAGGCCTCCCGCAGCGTCGGAGTTACCGCGAACGCCGTTCCATTAACGGGACGCAGTGACCCCTGAGCGACCAACTGCTGCAGCATGGCCAGGGTTGCGGGGACGTAGACGCGCACAAGACAAGACTAGCGAGCGCAGCCGGCTACTTGACGTCGCCCATCAGTGTTCCGACGTGGTCGTCAACGTAGGTCGACAACTCGCGCAGGGGACGCCGGTAGTTCCCGCTGAGCACCGGCTTCTTCGGCAACGCAACCTCCGGGCGATCGACGTCGTAGTAGTCGATGGTGGACAGCAGATGAGCGATCATGTTCAGCCGTGCGTGCTTCTTCACATCTGATTCGACGATGTACCAGGGGCTCATCGGCGTATCGGTGTGCACCATCATCTGATCCTTGGCCCGCGAGTAATCCTCCCAGCGATACACCGATTCAAGGTCCATCGGGCTGAGCTTCCACTGCCGCAGCGGATCTTTGAGGCGGGACCGGAATCGTCGAAGCTGCTCGGCGTCAGACACCGAGAACCAATACTTGCGCAGCAGCACACCGTCCTCGATGAGCATCTGCTCGAAAATTGGCGTCTGGCGCAGGAACAACGTGTGTTCGGCAGGGGTGCAGAAGCCCATCACCACCTCCACCCCGGCGCGGTTGTACCAAGACCGGTCAAACAACACGACCTCCCCCTTGGCGGGCAAGTGGGCGATATAACGCTGGTAATACCATTGCCCCTTCTCGCGGTCCGAAGGCGCGGGCAGCGCAGCGATCCGGGCGATACGCGGGCTCAGGTACTCCGCGAACCTCTTGATCGTGCCGCCCTTACCGGCGGCATCACGTCCCTCGAAAACAATGACGACGCGGGCGCCAGTCTCGCGGACCCACTCCTGCAACTTCACCAATTCCGATTGAAGACGGAACAGCTCTGCATCGTAGAGGTCATTGGGGATCTTCGTCGGCTTCTGCTTGCCGGCGCTCTTCGAGGCCACCAGCAAATCCTAGTGCGGCCTCGACGGTGACGACTGCGTTACTGCGCGGCCTCCACCAACTCGTCGAGCGCCTCGCGCAACAGGCTGGGCAGCATATCCACGTCGCTCATCGCGTCCCGGTCAGCGTTGATACCGAAGTAGAGCATGCCGTTGTAGGAGGTGACGCCGATCGCGAGCACCTGGTTGTGCAGCAGCGGTGGGACAGCGTAGGTCTCCAGCAGCTTGGTGCCCGCGATGTACATCTGCTTCTGGGCCCCGGGCACGTTGGTGATCAACAGGTTGAACTGACGGGCCGAGAACGTGGTCGCGACCCGGATGCCCATGGCGTGCAACGTCGGGGGGCCGAAGCCCGTCAGCGTGACGATTGTCCGGGCATCGACAAGGCTGGCCGCGGAGGGGTTGGACTCGGTGGCGTACGCGACCTGCGACAATCGCACCACGGGGTTGCCTTCGCCGACAGGGAGATCCACCAAGAACGGCGACACCGCGCTCATCGCCTGACCGGGCCCGCTGGAGTCGAGTTCACCGTCGGGATACACCGACATCGGAGCCATCGCGCGCACGGTCGTCGTCGAGGTCACCGGCTCTCCCCGGGACAGCAGCCAATTCCGCAATGCTCCCGCCACCACCGCAAGCACGACATCGTTGACGTCGCAGTCATACCTGGCACGCAGCTGCCGGAACACTTCAAGGCTGCCCGCCGACACCGAGAACCGCCGGTTGCGCGAGACCGTGGTGTTAAGGGGGCTACTCGGCGCGGTACCCCGCGCGACGGTGCGGGCCACGCCGGCGACCCTGCGACCCAGATCCACCAGCTGGCTGGTGTTGGTCACCGTCTCGGTGACCGCCGATCGCACCGCGGCGAGCTGGGCGGTGGGCCGGGCGACCCACTCGCCGAGCGCGCTCAGCACCAGTTGGCGGTCGTTGGGTTCGCGTGACGGGATCCAGATGTCCTCACCGAATTCTGGCGGCTTCTGGGTTCGATCGGCGATCACATGGCCGATCTCCAGCGCAGTCATACCGTTGACCAGCGCCTGGTGCGTCTTGGTGTAGATCGCGATCCGGTTCTTCGCCAGACCCTCGACGAGGTACATCTCCCAGAGAGGCCGAGACTTGTCCAGCGGGCGCGAACCCAGCCGCGCGATGAGTTCGTGCAGCTGAGAATCGCTACCCGGCGACGGCAGCGCCGAGCGACGGATGTGGTAGGTGATGTCAAAGTCGCTGTCGTCGACCCAGACCGGCCGGGCCAGCCCGAACCTCACCTCACGGACTTTCTGCCGGTACCGCGGAATCTGCGGCAACCGTTGCTCGACGGTTGCCAGTACGGTTTCGTAACTCAGCCCGTCGCGGGGCTTGCGCAGAATCGACAGCGACCCAACGTACATCGGGGTCGCTGAACTCTCCATCCGGAAGAATGTCGCGTCCGACGTCGACAACCTAGTCACCATCCCGGCGCTGCCCTCCTCTCCACCTATGCGACAAGCAGTGTCACGTTAGCTGCAGAACCGGCGTCGCGCTAAACGAGTGCACCGCAGCCCTTGTAGAGCGTGGGATCATAGAGCGGTCTGCGACTCTCCAGCAGATGCCATTCGTGCCGTGCCCGATCGCTGGAGAGCAACCATGACCTCATCGACCCCGTCGCAGACCGCACCTGATCCGACACCTGCACAGTGGCTGACCACACCGATCATCGACTACGAACCCGCGCCGGCGCCGCTTGGTCGGCTACGCGCGCCGGTATGTCCGGCGCCGTCTGCTGAGGCACTGCATCGTCGCGCGCCGCACCCACCACGGCGCGCCTCGCTGCAACTCCGCGAGCCCCCGCCCCCCAAGTCGGCAGTGGTCTTCGCAGAGACCGCGTTGCGCCAAGTCATCGAGGTCATCGACCGACGCAGGCCAGTGGCACAGCTGCGCCCGGTGATGACGCCGTTGCTGGTCGACCGCGTCATCGCACATGCCCGCGTCACGCACCGAGGAAGTGCGACCATGCGGAGGGTGCGGGTGCGCGCCATAGACCCCGGAGTAGGCCCCGCAGTCGAGGCCGGCGCGCAGAAGAGCGACAAGCACGGCGAGGTCTACGCGGCTGAGGTGTTCGCCTCGTTCAGTCGATCCGGGCGGGTGCACGCCGTCGCCGCCCGCATCGAGCGGTATAGGAATCGGTGGCGGATGGTCGCGCTGCAGATCGGCTGAGCCGCCCCCTACCTGAGTTCGCCATCCTTTGCGCGCCGGTTGGCCTTGCGGGCCGCTTCGCGACGCTCACGCCGCGTTCCACCGCCGTTGGCCTCGGAAGGCTGATCGCCGCCCGAGCGCGTAACCTCCACGGACCCGTCCTCCGACGGACCCGAATAGGTCAGCGGCGGCGCATCGTTGCCAACTCCCTTGGCGCGCAGCCCAGCCGACGGGGCGGGCCGCTGCTTGGTGGCGACACCACCCTTGTTCGATTCGGCTGCCGCCGCAGCAGCGGCCGCGAACTCGGCGAGCCCGGAAGGAGCTGCCTTTGGCGAGACAGCCGGACCCGGCGCGGCTTCGACGCCGACGTTGAACAAGAAGCCGACGGACTCCTCCTTCATTCCGTCAAGCATGCCGATGAACATGTCGTAGCCTTCACGCGCATATTCGACCTCGGGACGCTGCTGGGCCAACCCACGCAAACCGATGCCCTCCCGTAGGTAGTCCATCTCGTAGAGATGTTCGCGCCACTTGCGGTCGAGGACACTGAGCAACAGGTTGCGCTCCAACTGCCGCATCGCGCCCTCACCGGCAATCCCCTCGACTTCTTGCTCGCGCTGGGCATAGGAGCTTTCGCTGTCGGCGATCAGCGTGTCGAACAGCTCCTTGCGAGTCAACTCGCCCGGCTCACCGACGGCATCGGAGTCGATCAGATCGTGGTGGTCGATCCCAACGGGGTAGAGCTGGGTGAGCCCCTCCCACAGCTTCTCGAGGTCCCAATCCTCGGAGTAGCCCTCGGCCGTGGCGCCGTCAACGTAGGCGGTGATCACGTCGACGAGCATTTGATGTGCCTGCTCTGCCAGGTTCTCACCTTCGAGGATGCGGCGGCGCTCGGCGTAGATGACCTGGCGCTGCTGATTCATCACTTCGTCGTACTTGAGGACTTCCTTACGGATGTCGAAGTTCTGCTGCTCCACCTGGGTCTGCGCGCTCTTGATCGCCCGGGAGACCATTTTTGCCTCGATCGGCACATCGTCGGGCAGGTTCAGCCGGGTGAGCAGCGTCTCCAGCGTCGCCCCGTTGAAGCGGCGCATCAGTTCATCGGCCAGAGAAAGATAGAAGCGGGACTCGCCCGGGTCGCCCTGGCGGCCCGAGCGGCCGCGCAGCTGGTTGTCGATGCGCCGAGATTCGTGACGCTCCGTGCCGAGAACGTAGAGCCCACCGGCGGCGACAACTTTCTTAGCTTCAGCGGCGACCTGCTCACTAACGCGTGGAAGTTCTTCGTGCCAGGCCTTCTCGTACTCGTCGGGGGTCTCCACGGGGTCAAGGTTGCGCTGGCGCAGCTGGTGATCCAACAGATAGTCGACGTTGCCGCCGAGCACGACGTCGGTGCCGCGACCCGCCATGTTGGTGGCCACCGTGATGGCGCCCAACCGGCCGGCCTCAGCGATGATGCCGGCCTCCTGCTCGTGGAACTTCGCGTTGAGGACGTTGTGCGGCATGCGTCGCTTCTCGAACTGGCGCGACAAGAACTCCGAACGTTCCACGCTGGTGGTGCCGATGAGGACCGGCTGGCCCTTCTCGTAGCGCTCGGCGACATCGTCGACGACCGCGATGAATTTGGCCTCCTCGGTCTTGTAGATCAAGTCCGACTCATCGGACCGGATCATCGGCTTGTTCGTCGGGATCGTCACCACACCGAGCTTGTAAATCTCGTGCAGCTCGGCCGCTTCGGTCTCCGCGGTGCCGGTCATGCCCGCGAGCTTCTTGTACAGCCGGAAGTAGTTCTGCAGCGTCACAGTGGCGACCGTCTGGTTCTCCGCCTTGATCTCGACCTGTTCCTTGGCCTCGATAGCCTGGTGAAGGCCCTCGTTGTACCGGCGTCCCACGAGCATGCGTCCGGTGAACTCGTCGACGATGAACACTTCGCCGTCGCGAACGATGTAGTGCTTGTCGCGTTCGAACAGGTCCTTGGCCTTGAGGGCGTTGTTCAGGTAGCTGATCAACGGCGAGTTCGCGGCCTCGTAGAGATTCTCTATCCCCAGCTGGTCCTCGACGAACTCAACACCGATTTCGTGCACACCGACGACCCGCTTCTTGATGTCGACCTCATAGTGGAGGTCGGCTTTCATCAGCGGCACCAGCCGGGCGAACTCGGTGTACCAGTTCGATCCCCCGTCGGCCGGCCCGGAGATGATCAGCGGGGTGCGGGCCTCGTCGATCAGGATCGAGTCGACCTCATCAACGATCGCGAAGGCGTGGCTTCGCTGCACCACATCCTCGAGACTCTGGGCCATATTGTCGCGCAGATAGTCGAAACCGAGTTCCCAGTTGGTCCCGTAGGTGATGTCAGCGTTGTAGGCGGCGCGCCGCTCGTCGGGCGTCATCTGCGACAGGATCACGCCAACCTCCAGGCCGAGGAAGCGGTGCACGCGGCCCATCCACTCGGCGTCACGCTTGGCCAGATACTCGTTGACGGTGATGACGTGCACGCCATTGCCGGCCAGTGCGTTGAGGTAGGCCGTCAGTACCGAGGTAAGCGTCTTTCCCTCACCGGTCTTCATCTCGGCGACATTGCCGGAGTGCAGCGCGGCGGCGCCCATCACCTGGACGTCGAAGGGACGCTGGCTGAGCACTCGCCACGCCGCCTCGCGGGCGACGGCGAACGCCTCGGGCATGATGTCGTCGAGACCGGCACCGTTGGCGAGCCGGTCCTTGAACTCGTCGGTCTTGTCTCGAAGTTCGGCATCGGAGAGCTTCTCGGTGTCATCGGACAGGGTGTTGACGTAGTCAGCCACCCCCTTGAGGCGCTTGACCATGCGGCCTTCGCCGAGACGGAGCAACTTCGACAGCACGGGCGTTTCCTCGTTTTTCTTGCTTGCATTTATGGCACTCATCACGAGTGGGACGGACACCATCGTAGGCGACGCGCCGAAATCGCTGGTCGAGCGTGTCAGACGCGCCGCTCTGCGCACGAATCCGGCGCCCAAGCCGACGCTGTCGGTGCTCTTGGGCGCTAGATCGGAGTTCAGGCCAGCCGGATCATCCCGTAGTCGTACGCGTGGCGCCGATAGACCACGCAGGGCTTGTCGCTCTCCTTGTCGTGGAACAAGAAAAAGTCGTGCCCTACCAACTCCATCTCATAAAGAGCGTCGTCGACAGTCATCGGGATTGCGGGGTGTTCCTTGGTACGGACAATCCGCCCAGGCTCATGGTCGTCGCCAGCTACAGCATCGCTCCGCCCGGCATCTTGTGCCGGGGGGGCGAAAGCGTCCGCCAGATGGTCGAGGGAGGTGGCTTCGTGTAGCGACAGCGGAGTCTTGTCGCCGTAATGGATCTTGCGGCGGTCCTTGCTCTTGCGCAAACGACTTTCGAGTTTGGCCGCCGCCGACTCCAGGGCGGCATAGAAGCTGTCGGCGCAGGCCTCACCACGCACGATGGGTCCGCGTCCGCGGGCGGTGATCTCCACGTGCTGGCAGTTCTTACGCTGGCGCCGGTTCTTTTCATGATCCAGCTCGACGTCGAACAGGTAGATCGTGCGGTCGAGTCGTTCCACGCGGGCCAGCTTCTCGAGGACGTAGGCACGGAAGTGCTCGGGAACTTCGACGTTGCGCCCCTTGACCACCACCTCGGCGTTTTGATTAGCGTCAGGTGACTCTGTCGCGTCGCTATCTTCGACCACCATCGCGCTGTCCGTGTCCGCGGAATTAGATGACATACTTGGCAACTCGATTCTCTTTCGCGTTCACACACCTGCGTGTGCTCGGGCCATCAAGGAATGCGCGCCGACGGGGCATAGCTGGTACGGCCATTCGCCGGCGCAAGGTGTCTACTACTCACCTCCTACCGCTAGGCGCGATATCCGGCGTCTCGGGGTCTGAGCGCCGCCCTGAATTGTTCACGGTTGGTTGGTGCCGACGGTAGTCCGTGTTCGCCCGGTCGTGCCACAAAATTCGCAGACTGTGTTCAACTCTTCACGTCGTTCTGAGGTGGGCTTAATCGGCTCGTGGAGGTCACGCATGCGCCAGCGCGAGCACCGCGACGACATCGGCGCCGCACATCTGCAGAACCCCGACCGATTCCCTCACGGTAGCCCCCGTCGTGATGACGTCATCCACCACGACAACTGAATCGGCCACCGATCTGGCCAGCCGGACGCGGCCGGTGATGTTTCGCTGCCGATCGGCGCCGGAGAGCCCGACCGAGTCGCGGGTGAAGGCCTTAAGGCGCAGCGCGGGGATAACCGTCAGCCCGGGGTGGGTTGCCGTTGCGGCCCGGGCGATGCGGGTGACAGGGTCTCCACCACGGCGTCTGGCCGCCGACCGGCGGGTGGGGGCGGGCACGACCGACAGCGGAGAGTCGAGAATGCCCCAGGTGAGCAGGTTGTCGATCCCCTGGCGCAGGGCTGCGGCCAGCGGCGCAATCAGGTCGACTCGGCCACGTTCCTTGACAGCGACGATGGCCTGGCGGCGGGCACCGGCATAGCGGCCGAGCGACAGCACAGGCACGCCAGGATCCAGCCGCGGGGTCACCAGGTGCGGCTCGTCGGGCTTGACGATCAGTTCTTTTGCACAGCCCGCGCACCAGCGTGCGCCGGGGATTTCGCAGCCGCCGCACTGCAGCGGTAAGACCAGATCCAGCATGTCCTAACTGGCTTCCCCGCTCGAAGGCGATAAGGCGGTCGTCACGCGCACTCCCGGAGCGCCGCGATCTCGTCGTCGACGACCGGACCAGGTGCTGGCCGTCGCGGTGCACGTCGGGTGTCCCCCATATGTCGGAAGTATGCCGACAGGGCCGGACACGTGACCGAGCGCGCGCCTCACGGCGGATTCTCGGCCGGATCTGCCCCACGCGGGGGTGGGGGGTACGCCTTTGACCTGGGAAGTTCCCGTGGCCCGGGAAGTTGGCGCAGCTCGGGGTCCGCAGGCTCAGGTAACCTCGACTTCAGGACTGTCGCGTCCCATATTGGGCTGTCACGTCCCATATTGGGCTTCATTGGGGTGCGAACGGTTGGGCTGCGAACGGTTGGGCTTCGAACATTGTGTTGCTGCAGCCGCACGGCGGG
>Ga0114920_10000094_pt1 | contig 41332 bp, 39 predicted proteins | sample ChitaG_FD_88683 | JGI IMG/M metagenome (GOLD analysis project Ga0114920, IMG submission 88683) | Deep subsurface microbial communities from South Pacific Ocean to uncover new lineages of life (NeLLi) - Chile_00310 metaG | ecosystem: Environmental > Aquatic > Marine > Oceanic > Sediment ...
CAATGCCCAAGCCCACCAAGGGTCCTCGCCTCGGCGGGTCGTCCTCGCACCAGAAGGCGCTGCTGGCCAACCTGGCCACCTCGCTCTTCGAGCATGGCCGCATCAAGACGACCGAGCCCAAGGCCCGGGCGTTGCGTCCATACGCGGAGAAGCTCATCACCCACGCCAAGAAGGGCACGCTGCACAACCGGCGTGAGGTGATGAAGAAGATCCGCGACAAGGATGTTGTGCACGTCTTGTTCGCCGAGATCGGTCCGTTCTTCTCCGACCGCAGCGGTGGCTACACCCGGATCATCAAGGTCGAGGCCCGCAAGGGCGACAACGCGCCGATGGCGGTTATCGAACTTGTACGGGAGAAGACCGTGACGTCCGAAGCCGATCGCGCAAGAAGGGCCGCGTCGTCGAAGGCGAAGCAGTCTCAGCCGGCCGCCAAAGAGCAGCCCGCTGTCGAGTCGGAAGAGCCGAAAATCGAGTCGGTGGATGAAGCCAAAGCTGAAGACGGGGCTATCGAGGAGGCTCAGGCCGCCGAGGTCGAAGCGGCCGAGGGAGCAGCTGACGCCGAGGATGCCGACAAGTCCTGATCGCATGAGCGACGACGTGCTCGCCATCGAATCTGATGGCGGGCACGCTGCGATTGCCCACCATTCCCCTGATCAGATCCGCCTTCGGTTGGACATCGCATACGACGGAACCGAATTCGCGGGGTGGGCCTCGCAGATCGGGCAGCGCACCGTGGCCGGTCTGCTTGAGGCCGCCCTATCGACGGTGTTTCAGGTACCGGTGAAAGTGCGCGCGGCCGGCCGGACCGACTCCGGTGTCCATGCGACCGGGCAGGTCGCCCAGGTGGACGTGCCGATGCAGGCTTTGCCCCAGGCTTACCCTCGCACGCGACGCCGCGGTGAGAGCGAGTTCGGTCCGCTGGTACGCCGGCTCGGAAAGATGTTGGCCGAGGACGTTCGGGTCCTCGAGATCACCCGCGCAGCACCCGGCTTCGACGCTCGGTTCTCCGCGCTGCGCCGTCACTACGTCTACCGATTGTCGACGGCTCCGTACGGCGTCGAACCCCACGACGCGCGGTTCGTGGCCGCGTGGCCGCGGCCGCTGGATGTCGAGGCGATGGCTGCGGCGGCCCGTGAATTGCTGGGGTTGCATGATTTCGCGGCGTTCTGCCGTCATCGGGAAGGCGCCACGACGATCCGGGAGCTGCAGCGCCTGGACTGCAGCCGCGACGGGAACCGGATCACGGTGCAAGTCAGCGCCGATGCGTTCTGCTGGAACATGGTGCGATCACTGGTAGGGGCGTTGCTCGCGGTCGGTGAACACCGCCGCGACGTTGCCTGGTGCGCGGCGCTGCTGACCGGGACGCGGCGGTCCAGTGACTTCACCGCAGCGCCGGCGCGCGGGTTGAGCTTGGTGAGGGTGGATTATCCGCCCGATAGCGAGCTTGCTGCCCGCAACCTCATCACCCGCGACGTACGTACTGCAGAGGACGTGCGCGCCGCCGAGGAGTGATTAAAGCCGTGCCGCCACGAAGTTGGCTGCATCGTTGACCATTCCTGATTGAACGTAGGCCGGGGCCAGGTGATCGGGCCAGTAGTCCTGCCAGTTCTCGGGATCGGTCGGGTTGCAGATCGGATCGTCACCGTGGCACAGCTCGATAGTGCGGTCACGAAAGACCGGGTTGAAGTTCGTGATGGGCCCTACCCACCCAATCCCATTGCCGAACAGGGCGACCGCCGCGATGTGCGGGTCGGCGCTGGACGGCAGCGGCTCCTTGAAACCGAATGCGGCGATGGGAACAGCCAACACCACGTCGGTGACCGCGGCGCCCAGTGAGTAGCCGCCCAGCACCAGCCGGGTATCGGGGCAGTTGGCGGACATGTACTGGACACGTTGGCTCATGTCGTTGGCGCCCTCGTCGATCTCGCTGTCGGCGGGATAAGCCACCGAATACAGCGCGATATTCTTGCCCGTCTTGGCGCGCAGGGCGCTGACCAGCGCATAGCCTATCTGACCTGCGCCGGGCGGCTCGAGACGGCCGCGGGCGAATATCAGCTCCACCTGTGAGCAGGGGGCCGCCGAGGCAACCGCGAGGTTCGACGCTGCGCCACCCGGTGCCACCAGCGGAGCAATGAGCCCTACTGCGGCGAGAACCACGGCCAAGGTCAGTTTACGAATCACCCGGCCGATGATAGCGACTTGCCACACGCGCTGTCCAAGTCAGATCCGCCCAGCCGCGAAACTGGCAGCTTGGTTGATGAATGCTGAGGATTCGTAGTGTGTGTGCGCGAATGGGTTTCGGCCACTCGAGCAAATCGGGTCGCCGGCGGCGCACAGGTCGATCGCCTTACCGGCGAACGAACCGGCAGCTGAAACCGGGTTGCCGAACTTCGTTGCCGGATTTCCGAAGACCGCGACCGCCGCTACGTTGTTGTTGAGGCCGCCGGGCAGCGGCGGGGCAGACCCGATGTCGCCCACCTTGTTCCCCAGAGGTGGCACGCCCGCCAGCATGTCGATGACCGCCGCGCCTTGGGAGTAGCCGCCGAGCACGATCCGGGTGCCGGGGCACTGCTGGGCCATCATGGCGATGCGGTTGGTGGCGTCGGTCGCGCCGGCGGCGGTGTTGAGGAAGTCATAGCTGGCGGGATAGTTGACGCCGTACGTGCCCACCGTGCGCCCTCCCAGTTGAGGCGCCAGCGAGTTCGCGAATGCCTGACCCACTCTGCCCATGCCCGGGGCCTCGCTCGTCCCACGCGCGAACACCACCTCGACGTCGGGGCAGGGCTGGGCGGCGGCCGTCGGAACGGGGATGACCAGCGCGGCCACCGCGCCAGCCCATACAGCGCAAAGTGCCGCCAGGGTTCGCCGGCTCGGGCGGTCAGAAATCACAAGACACCGTAACGCATTAACCCACTACAGCAGTCGCGCGACGAAAGCGGCGGCCTGGTTGGTCATGCCGGAGCTCACGTAGGTGCTGTGGGCGGCGATGTCCTCGCCACTGAGCGAGCACACCGGGTCGTTGAAGGCGCAGAGGTCGATCGAGCGCGACCCCCAGACCGGGCTGACCGTAATCGGTAATTCCACCTTCGTGGTCGGGTTGCCGAACAACGCGATCGCTGCGACGAAGTCGGGGGCGTTAGCAGGCAACGGGTTGTTGAATCCGATGGCTGGGAATGGCACCGCCGCGATGATGTCCATCACGGCCGCGCCCTGGGAGTAGCCGCCCAGCACCAGCCTGGTGCCGGGGCAGTTGGCCATCATGTACTGGATGTGCGCACTGGCGTCGTTGGCGCCGCCCGCTGCAGCGAGGAAGTCGAAGGTGGCCGGATAGTTCACGGCGTAGGCGCCGACCGATCGACCCCCGACCTGGCCACGCAACGAGTCGACGAACGCCTGGCCTACCCGGCCGAGGCCGGGCGTATCGTTTGTACCGCGCGCGAACACGACCTCGATGTCCGGGCAGCCCTGTGCGTGGGCGGTAGGTGCGACTGCCGGGCCGATGACTGCCGGCGCGAGAAGGAGAACCGCGGCGGCCAGCACGGTCTTGGCGAGCGACGGGATTCGGGCGAGCCGGGGAACCTCTAGAACAGTCTTCACCCGAGTCATGCTAACCAGTTTGTCTAGCCGAGGCTTCCAGTTTGTCTAGCCGAGGCTTGAGCGCGGTGCGGTCAGGGCGGCAGCCAGGGCGTCGGGGCAGGTCAGCACGTCGTGGGGGCTGTGTTCTTCGTTGCGGACACTCTGGGTTGCCGGCACGCACCCTGGAGGGCCGGCACGAGGCCGATAATCCTGAGCCTGATCGGGTGCAGCCCGGACTGACCCTTGGGCCCGTGTGCGCCGACCCTGTACGACACCAGGCAATCGACAGAGCGCGTCGGCGCTTATCGTGAGCGCCGCTCCAACAAGTGAGTCCTCGCCCCCCGCGGCGCCGTTACCCTGGCACAGGGGGAGTGAGCTGTTGCAACCAACAACACGGCTGCACGTTAGCGGATACCGGTTTCTGGTGCGCCGGATGGAACATGCGCTGGTACGCGGCGATACTCGCATGCTCGATGATCCGATGCGTGCGCAATCGATTTCGTTGGCCGTAGGTGGGATCCTCGCGGCCGTCATATTGGCTGTCAGCGCAATCCTGGCATTGGTGAGACCTGCTGGTGAAATCGGGGACGCCGCTATTGTCGTCGTGCGCGATAGCGGCGCGACGTACGTCCAGATCGGCGATGCGCTGCATCCGGTGTTCAACATGGCCTCGGCACGATTGATCGCGGGGACGCCGGCCGATCCTCGCATGGTCGACCAGCGAGCCGTCGACAGCGCCCACCGTGGACCGCAGTTAGGCATACCCGGTGCACCGGAGAACATCTCGACCCCGCTGGCGGCCGAGGAGTCCAGCTGGACGGTATGCGACGACGCGGCCGGTGAAACCGTCGTCATCGCCGGCCCGATCGCCGACACTGCCGTGGCATCTGAATCTGGAGTGCTGGTGAGGCCACGCGATGGAAGTGCCGCGACGACATATCTGCTCTACGGCAGCCGACGTGCACGTGTGGATCTGCGTCACCCCGCGGTGGTTCGCGCACTACGTCTGGACGGTATTGCACCACAACCGATTTCCGCGTCAATATTGTCGGCGATACCAGAAGCCCCGGAAATCGCGCCACCGCACATCCCCGAAGCCGGCTCACCCGGACCCCGGATGTTGCGCGACTATCCGGCCGGTAGTGTGCTGAAGGTCGCTCGAGCGAACGCCGACTCTGAAGAAGACTATTTCGTCGTCCTCGCCAACGGAGTGCAACGCATCGGGGAAGTAACCGCGGACCTGATCCGCTACACCGATTCACACGTCGGAGGACAGATCCCCACGGTGGCACCCGATCTCATCGCCGGTGTGCCGGTCCGCGACTCCTTGCCCGTCCGCACGTTCCCCGAAAGCAGCGGCGTAACAGAGTTTCCTGTGGTCTGCGCGCGCTGGCGCGCAGGTCCGTCCGGAGGTAATGCCTCCACCACGATTCTCGTCGGCGAAGCCGCGCCCCTGATCAGCCGCCCGGCCGCACTGGCACAAGCGGATGCAGACGGCCCGGCTGTAGACGCCGTAGCGGTTCCACCAGGACGCAGTGTATTCGCGCATTCTGTTGGCCTCACCGGCGGCGGGCAAGGTACCGGATCGCTGTACCTCATCACCGATACCGGTGTGCTGTATGGAATCCGGGACGGCGAAGCCGCCAGCAGTCTCGGACTGACGGCCCCCGCGCAGCCAGCCCCATGGCCGATGTTGTCCGCGCTGCCGCACGGACCCGAACTCAGCCGCCGCGACGCGTCAGTCGCCAGGGATGGCCTCGTCGCCTCGCCGTAGCCGTCGCATCGATGCTGAGAGCACAACGATTCCGGCCGTGAGGGTGAAGCAGAGGACGGCGCCCTGAGTCGCCCACCTTTCAGCTACTTGCTCGACTACGGGCTCGACGGCAGCCGTTGCCCTCGAGGGCAACGCAGCCTGACGCGGGTCGGTGGAACTGGGGTCGCTCACTGCGGCGAGTGCGTCGATCACGCCGCCCCCGACTACGGCATCCCACCCGCCGGCCGGGCGGCGCGCGGTGTCCTCGACGCGCTGCATGACCTGACGAGCGGTCAGCTCGGGGGAGTGGGCGCGGACCAATGCGGCTACCCCGCTTGCTACCGCTGCCGCGTAACTGGTTCCCGAGATAGCTGCTCCGGCGGGCCTGGTGGTCACCAGCCCTTCGCCGGCCGGGGCGAGGGACACGACGCCCTCTCCCGGCGCCGCAACATCTACCCAGGGGCCGGCCAGGCTGAACTTCGAGCCGGATCCGTCGGGGCCGACCGAACCGACCGTGAGCACATAGTCGTCGTACCACGCCGGGCTCACCACCACCGCGACGTCGTCCCACTCGGTACGGTCGAGAGGATTGTGGTCAGGACACTGTCCACGGCCACCGACGTTGCCCGCCGCGGTCACCACGACCACGTTCTTGACGTCGACAGCGTAGGCCAGCGCCGCCCCGAGCGCGCGGTCATCGAGATCGGCGTCGACGGGAAGACACGCCACCGACGAGATGTTGATCACGGTCGCGCCGAGGTCGGCGGCTGTACGTACCGCCGCCGCTAGCGTCTCGACGTCACCGAAACCCGTGCCGGCGGGCTCGTCGGTTGAATGGAACTTGTTGCTGGACTGCCGGATTGCGAGGATGGTGGCATCGGGCGCGATCCCCGTGAACGCCCTAGAAGCGCCAGGGGCGGAATCGTGGGCGGAATCCGTTGCGGCGCCAATGATCCCGGCGATAATCGTGCCATGGCCATCACAGTCCGACGCGCCGTCCTGAGTGGAGACGTAGTCGCCCCCGGCGACCAGATGGGGCAGACGCCGGTGCCGGGCCACGCCGGTGTCGATCACGGCCACCGTCTGACCGGCTCCCCGTGTCAACGCCCATACGGTAGGCAAGTCCAGGCCGGTAAGCTGGCCGGGGTCGGTAGGAGCGGGCGGCGTCGGCGGTGCGGCGACACAATCGTCGTGCTGTGCGGTGAGCCGCGGGGGCGCGGGCGGACCCGCCGTGGGCAGCCGTGATTCGTCCAGTGGCGGCGGCCCCACGGCGGCCGCGGTCGGTGCTGCTCCCAGGGGCGCGCCGGCCAGGACCGTCACGGCGAGCAGGCGGTATGCCTGCTGTGCGGCCATCACGACAGGCTCAGGTTTCGGACCAGGCCGTATATACCCATGATCCAAGCGGCGAGCGGAACTACCGCGGCCAGAGCCAGGTACTCAAGTACCTGCAAAGCCTGGCGGACAACGGGGTTCGGCGGTTCCGACCTCGCGCCCGAGCGCACCGCGATCACGCTGGCGCCTACCGCGGCTACGCACAGCCAGGACGAGTGTTCGGGTGCTGCGCGGAGGGCCCCTGTGGTAGCGGCTGTCAATGCGCTGAGTCCCGCTGCCCCCAACATGATCCTGCGATGCATGTCGATGTGGGTGCGTTGATGCAGTAGCAGCAACAGTCCAACGTTGGCGACGAACATGATCGAGACAGCCGACGGAAGTGCCCCGGGTATAGCTCCGAGGGCGACTGCCCAGACTCCCAACATCGTCGAGGACACCCAGCCCGCGACCAAGCCAGTCAGAACGCGGTGACCGATGGCTGCGCGCCGGCCCTCGATCTCTGGCCGCGACGGACCCAGGCCGGATGCTGCGACGGTCAGCTTCGGCGCCATGGACAGTGCCGCGAGTGACAGCACCGTTAGGGTGGCACCGGCCGCACCGAAGAGCAGGTCTGTGGTCATGCCGATCAGACCTACCGCGGCAGTCGCACCCGTGAACGCCGCGAGAGCGTAGAGCGTTTCGGTATTGTCACTTATCCTGTGCAACAGCAGGACAGAGAGCGTGAAACCGCATGACGCGGCGAAGAAAAAGGCGTGCATCCCGGAGGCATCCCGCCCTGCCAGGAAGCCGGTGACCATCGCAAAGGCGACAGCGGCCACGCTCAGCACAAGCGACATCCGAGGAGTCAGTCTTCCCACCGCGACAGTGCCGGTGGCGCTGGCTGCCGATAGCGCCGCGGCAGTCCACAGCTGCGTTGTGCTCCCGGCAATGCCGCCGGTCCACCCCAGTGCCACCGCGCCGACAAGAGTGCCCGCGACGCCCGCCGCGGTCAGCACACTGCGCGGTACTGATGCTGGATGCTGGATCGTCAAACCGGTCACCACAGAGCTGGAATCGCCGGTTCTGCGCCGAGGTGCGGGTGCCGATGCCCGCGTGAGCAAGATCAGGTCGCCGTCATAGACAGCGTTCTCCCGCAGGGTCATCGAGGTATCGATGGGCTGACCCCCGACCCGGGTCAGGTACCAACGCAGCGCGTCGGTTGCCGTGGCCGACCCGTGGAGGAGGACATCGACGATCGGTGGGATCAGCTCGGCCACCGGATAGTCAGTGGGAAGCAGCAGGTCGGCTGTTGGCAGGGTATCCAGACCAGCGGTTTCGGGCACGTGGAAGGCCAACCTGCACAACGTATCTGGCACCCGACCAACGTAACCTGCCCGGCGGGGACCTTCCTACAGAATTTTCTCGCCTGTGGACGGAACGGATTCGGCCGCCGACGCGTCTACTCACCAATGGAACTGCACGCCCGATCGCCGGCTCATCCCCCGGTCATGCCGTGCGGCCAGATCGTTGTGGACCCACCTCCGGAGCCGCCGAAGTCGACACCGGGGAACCCGTTGGCTCGGCTGATGCCTGTCGCCATGGTCGCCGCGATGGCGGGAATGGGAGTGCTGTACCTGACTTCCGGCGCCTCGGTGCGCAACCCGATGTTTCTGTTCTTCCCCGCCATGATGATGGTTTCAGCCGTCGGCACCCTGGCCCACGGCACCCGAGGCGCTGGCCGCATAGCTGAGATCAACGATCAGCGCGCCGAGTACCTGCGCTATTTGGAGGACCTCGACGACGCACTCGCCAGCAGAGCCATTGAACAACATGTGTCGCTGCACTGGACCCACCCTGATCCCAGGAGTCTGTGGATACTGGCAGGGGGGACCCGGATGTGGGAACGGGCTCCGGAACATCCGCATTTCTGCTCCGTGCGGATCGGCCTAGGGGAGCAGCCGTCGGCCACGGCTGTGGTAGCACCCGAACTGAAGTCAGGCGATGGCGCCGACCACGTCACCACCGGGGCCGTCCGCAGGTTGGTGGACCGCCGGACGCTGGTCGGTGGGGTGCCAGTCGTATTGTCGTTGCCGGCCACAACGGCGGTGACCGTCGCCGGTGACGCCGAGGCAGCCCGTGGGGTCGTCCGCGCGCTGGTGTGTCAGCTCGCGATGCTGCATCACCCCGCTCTGATCGGCATCGACGCGCAACCTGGGAAAGTCGCCCGCTCCGCCTGGGATTGGTTGAAATGGCTTCCGCACCAAAGTGATTTCTCGTCCGCCCAACACCGTGTGCTGATCGTCGATGGATGCGATGGGCCGGTGCCTGCCGACCGAATGACCATTATCGAGATCCGCACTGAGGATGCGCCCGGACCGGTCACGGTGCACGCCGATTCGCGCAAGCTGATCGTCGACTGCGATGTGCTTAGCGGTCCAGAGGCTCTGGCGTGTGCGCGGCGGATGGCGCGATACCGACCCGCGGCGGGAGCGGGGCCCCAGGAGGACCAAGGGCTGGATTGGCCGGCGTTGATGGAGATCGAGGACGCCGAGATGATCGACGCGGAGCGGCTGTGGGCCGCCGGGAAGGGTCGCGAACCGTTGCGGGTGCCTATTGGCCTTGCCGACGATGGCGCCACCGTCGATCTGGACATCAAGGAGGCCGCCGCAGGCGGCATGGGTCCACATGGGCTGTGCGTGGGAGCGACAGGTTCGGGCAAGTCGGAGTTCCTGCGAACGCTTATTCTGGGCATGATCTCAGCGCATTCCCCCGAGGCGCTCAACCTAGTGCTGGTCGACTTCAAGGGTGGCGCCACATTCCTGGGTATGGAGAAGGCTCGGCACGTGTCGGCCATCATCACCAATCTCTCCGACGAAGCGCAACTGGTAGGACGGATGCGCGAAGCCCTCTCCGGTGAGGTGCACCGTAGACAGGAGATGCTCAGGGCCGCAGGCAACTGCAGCGATATCAGCGAGTATCAGCGCGCTCGCGCGAGCGCGCTGGCGCTGATGCCCATGCCGGTGCTGTTCATCGTCGTCGACGAGTTCTCCGAATTGCTGACCCAGCATCCTGAATTTGCCGAATTGTTCGTGGCGATCGGACGGTTAGGCCGTTCACTGGGCATGCACCTGCTGCTGGCCAGCCAACGCCTCGACGAGGGCAGGCTGCGTGGACTGGAAAGCCACCTGTCGTACCGCGTGTGTCTGAAGACATTCTCGGCGAGCGAATCACGTGCGGTTCTCGGTGTAGTCGACGCCTACCATCTGCCGGGACAACCGGGGGCGGCATACCTGAAGACCGCCGCCGGCGCGGTCACCCGATTTCAGACTGCTTTCGTTTCGGGCCGATACCGACCACGACCGCGTCCCGCCGAACCCCCCGAGCGGCCCCTAGCTGAACTGTTCACCTCGGCGACCGCCGCCCGCTCAGAAAGCCCGGCGCCGTCGGGGATTGGTGCGGTTCGGCAGCAATCCCTGCTGGACACGGTCGTGGGTGCTCTGGCCGGTCGCGGACCCGCGGCCCACCGAGTCTGGCTGCCGCCACTCGGTCGACCTCCAGTGCTCGAAGCACTGCTGCGGACCGAGGAGGCGGCGCACCTGCGGGTACCGATCGGTCTAGTGGACTGTCCGTTTGAGCAGCTTCACCAGCCATACGTCGTCGAATTATCTCGCGCAGCAGGCAATATCGCGGTTGTCGGCGCTCCGCGGTCCGGAAAGTCGACGACGCTGCGGACCGTGATATGCGCCCTGGCCGCCACCCATGACGCCGATACCGTCCAGTTCTACTGTTTGGACTTCGGCGGCGGAGCCCTGGCCGCGCTCACCGAACTGCCCCACGTCGGGGCCGTTGCCGGCCGTCGCGACACGGACTTGTGCCGGCGCACGGTTGCCGAACTGGAGTCGCTACTGCGGCAACGTGAGTCGGACTTCCGGAGCCTGGGGGCCGACTGTTTCGCTGAGTACCGCAGACTCCGGGACCGTACAGATTGCGCGGACGCCACGGTGGACGATCCCTATGGTGATGTGTTCCTGGTGATCGACGGGTGGGCGACCATACGCCAGGAGTTCGACAGCCTGGAGGCACCGATCACCGCCCTGGCGGCGCGAGGATTGTCATTCGGTATTCACGTGATGGTCGGCGCGGCGCGCTGGGCGGACTTGCGCCCGGCGCTGAAAGACCAGATCGGCACCAGGATCGAGCTTCGGCTCGGCGATCCGGCCGATTCGGAGATGGATCGCCGGCGAGCGTGCGAACTAGCGGATCAGCTGCCCGGCCGGGGGATCACCCGGGAGGGACGCGAGATGGCGATCGCCCTGCCCGACCTCGCAATCGCGCGTCGCCGGGGCAGTTGCATGGCGCCGCCTGTGCAGCTGCTTCCGGGCCGGGTGCAGCAGCGGTCCGTCATCGCGAGGGCAGGGGCGCGCGGCACGGATGAGATGCTGCTGGGACTGGGTGAACGCAACCTGTCGCCGGTGGCACTGGACTTCGCTCAACATCCTCACCTGCTAGTGCTTGGTGAGGGCGAATGCGGAAAGACGGCGTTGTTGCGCCTGATTTGCACCGAAATCATCCGGACCCGCACCCCGCGCCAGGCGCAGCTGGACATTGTCGACTTTCGTCGCACGATGCTGGGTGTCGTCGAGTCCGACCACTTGGCCGGCTACTCGATGTCGGGCACGGCATTGACCGCTCGTATGTCGGCGCTGACGGATCGGCTGCATGCCAGAATGCCCGACGAGCACGTCACCCAACGGCAGTTGCGGAACCGCTCCTGGTGGGACGGCCCGGACATCTACATCGTCGTGGACGACTACGACCTGGTCGCAGGTGCCACCGGGAATCCCCTGACGCCGATCGTCGACTTCCTGCCACACGCCAAGGATCTGGGTCTGCATGTCGTCTTGGCGCGGCGCTCGGGCGGCGCGGCTCGGGCGATGTTCGACCCGGTTCTGGCGCGTCTGCGTGACATGGGCTGTTCCGGGCTGATGATGAGCGCCGCCCCCGACGAGGGTGTGCTGCTCGGCGCTACCCGACCCACCCCGTTACCACCGGGGCGCGGCACCCTCGTAGTTCGGGGCAGGCCTGAGGAACTGCTCCAGCTCGGCTGGGTTGATCCGCCGTGAACGCCGCCGTTGTCGAGGTCGGCCCGCAGACCGTCCGTGGCCCTGAGCCCGTTGCGCGGGAACGTATCTCGGTGGCGATCGAGTGCATCGACGACAATATCGCGTTGCTTGGGGGCCGGCTCGTCGAGGTGCGCCAGCTGTGGAGCGATCTGCTTGAAGCGGCCGCCGGCGAGTGCGGGCAGACATTGGTGCTGGTCTTCCCGACCTGGTGGTCGTCGGCCCGCATCGAGCTCGTCACCGATGCCGCCCGCGGCCTTGCCCCCGAAGTCCATATTCTGCAACGCGCGTCGGTCCTGAGCGCAGAAGGCGCAGCCACGGTGGCCGAGCTCTCCGAGGAGTTCTGCGTAATTGCAGCACCGGACGCCGAGGCCAAGGTGTTGTTGCGCGGTCACCCCGACGTCGCCGGGCTCCTTGCGACGGCGACCGAGGCCCTGATCGACGTACCCGACGGGGTCTCACCCCTCACGCCCGCGCTCACGGCGCGGCTGCGGGCAGTCGGAATCCCGGTGACATCGAGCGACCGAGAAGCCATAATACGTTCGGTACATACGGATTTGGCGCACCGGCAATCATCGGTGCAGCCCGTTGGCCAACCACATTCCCGGCGCCGGACGGCCGCTGTCCTTGTCGGAGCCATGATGTCGTTGGCGGCGATGGGCGGCGGCTGGGCGGCGCAGGTGTTGGGGGGACCACGGCCCGCTGATACATCGACGGTGCTGCTCGTAGAAGGCCGTGTGGCGGTCCAAGTGCCCGCCCAGTGGGCTGTGGAGCACATCACGGCCGGTCCCGGGTCGGCGCGCTTGCGGGTGTCCGCGCGGGCCGGTGATCCGGCTGCGCTGCACGTCACCCAGTCCGCCGGCGAAGCCTCGACCACGATCGCAGAGGTCGCTGAAACACTGAAGCGCGCCCTCAAATCTGAACGGCCGGGGGTATTTCGGGACCTGGACCCCAACGGCAGCGTCGGGGGGAGGCCTGCGGTCACGTATCGCGAGCTGCGTGCAGCCAGCGAGACCAGTTGGGCGGTGGTGGTCGATGGCGCAACCCGCGTCGCCATCGGCTGCCAGAGCCCACCGGGACATCCAGAGGCCATCCGCGACGCGTGCGTGCGCGCCGTCCAAACTGCTCACGTGCTGCGGTGAAGACAGATTGTCTTCAGAGCCGCCCGCGGTGGAACCGAATCGGCAGCAGGCGCGTCCAATCTTCTGTATCGCTTCTGCCGAAACGAAAGGATTGCGATGACGACCCATTCAGTCAACCCGGGTTCCACACTCGCCACCGACTTTGACCTCATGCTCTCGGTCGCGGGCAAGACCGATGCCCGCAACGAGGAGATCCGGGCGTTGCTGCAGTCGTTCATCGGCAAGATGACCAGTGTGCCGCCCTCGGTATGGGACGGGGTGGCCGCCGCCCGTTTCCGCGACGTCGTTGAGCGCTGGAATGCCGAGTCGCTCAAACTAGATGCCGCTTTGCAACGCATCGCGGAGACGATCAGGGCCAACGAACGCACCCTGCGCGAGGCCGCCGACAGTCACTCGCAGCGCATCAGTTCCGTCGCTGCCAACCTCTGAGGAGCCTGCTTCATGAACCCCATCTTGTCCTACGATTTCGGCGAGATCGAACACACCATCCGCCTCGAGATCCATTCCACGTCAACGCGGCTCAATGCCGCGCTCGACGACCTTCGCGCCCAGATCGCCCCTCTGCAGGCGACATGGACACGAGAGGCCGCCGGCGCCTACCGTGTCGAGCAGGCTCGCTGGGAGCAGGCCGCTGTGGCACTTAACGACATCCTGTTCAGCCTGGGCAACGCGGTACGCGATGGCGCCGACGAGGTCGCCGCGATTGACCGCAGTGCCGCCAACGCCTGGGGGATGTGAGGACCGCCGACCAGACTCTGTGCGGCCCCTGGGAGGAGGGGAGCCGATCGGGGGCCGCACAGTACACCCCGGGTCCGGTTTGAGCTATGGCCGCACCAGCGGTCAAGCCCGAGCTGTGCCGCACGAGCTGCGCGGGCCAAGCCCGAGAGGGAGCCGCTGCCGTGACAGCACCGGCGCGTCGGCATCCACTAACGTGTCCACAGTGACCCGGCAGCGCTGCTAGGACCCGGCAGCGCCGCTAGCGGGGAATGCGCCGATGTTCATCGATGCTGGCGAGTCTGCCGAACGAGGCGACTGTGGCGCACCGGTTAACCGGCGTAGCTTGAATGACGAACACAACGCGAGCAGGAGACTCACCATGACTGTCTACGAACGCCCGGGGACTGACGGCTCGCTGATGTCGTTCAAGCCCCGCTACGAAAACTTCATCGGCGGCCAATGGGTGCCGCCGGGCGCCGGGAAGTATTTCGAGAATCCGACGCCGATCACCGGCCAGACATTCTGCGAGATTCCCCGCTCCGACGACAGCGATGTGGAGAAGGCACTCGACGCCGCCCACGCCGCGGCACCGGCCTGGGGCAAGACCTCGGCAGCTGAGCGCTCGGTGATCCTCAACAAGATCGCCGACCGCATCGAGGAGAACCTGGAATCGATCGCCCTGGCCGAGACCTGGGACAACGGCAAGCCGATCCGCGAGACGTTGAACGCCGATATCCCGTTGGCCGTGGATCACTTCCGATATTTCGCAGGATGCATACGAGCTCAAGAGGGTTCGCTGTCCGAGGTCGACGGCGACACTGTCGCCTACCACTTCCACGAGCCCCTTGGTGTGGTCGGCCAGATCATTCCGTGGAACTTCCCGATCCTGATGGCGGTGTGGAAGCTGGCGCCGGCACTGGCGGCGGGCAACGCCATCGTGCTCAAGCCCGCGGAGCAGACTCCAGCCTCCATCCTGTACCTGTTTGAGTTGATCGGCGATCTACTGCCCGCGGGCGTGGTGAACATCGTCAACGGATTCGGCGTGGAAGCGGGCAAGCCGTTGGCCTCAAGCAACCGGATCGCCAAGATCGCGTTTACCGGTGAGACGACAACCGGCCGGCTGATCATGCAGTACGCCTCCCAGAACCTGATCCCGGTCACCCTGGAACTCGGCGGCAAGAGCCCCAACATTTTCTTCAGCGATGTGCTCGCCGCAGCTGACAGCTATCAAGACAAAGCGCTTGAGGGCTTCACGATGTTCGCCCTCAACCAGGGTGAGGTGTGTACCTGTCCTTCGCGGTCGCTGATCCAGGCCGACATCTACGACGAGTTCCTGGCGCTGGCCGCGATCCGCACCAAGGCGGTTCGCCAGGGTGACCCGCTGGACACCGAGACGATGATCGGGGCGCAGGCGTCAAACGATCAGCTCGAGAAGATCCTGTCCTACATCGAGATCGGCAAGAGTGAAGGTGCCAAGGTGATGACCGGCGGCGAGCGCGTCGAGCTCGGCGGCGACCTCAACGGCGGATATTACGTCGCGCCGACGATCTTCACCGGCCACAACAAAATGCGGGTGTTCCAGGAGGAAATTTTCGGCCCCGTCGTCGCGGTGACATCGTTCACCGACTACGACGATGCGATCTCGATCGCCAACGACACCCTCTACGGACTCGGTGCCGGGGTGTGGAGCCGAGACGGAAACACCGCCTACCGTGCGGGCCGCGATATCAAGGCCGGCCGGGTCTGGACAAACTGCTACCACCACTACCCGGCACACGCGGCGTTCGGCGGCTACAAGCAGTCGGGCATCGGCCGGGAGAACCACAAAATGATGCTCGACCACTACCAGCAGACCAAGAACCTGCTGGTGAGCTACAGCGACACGGCCCAAGGGTTCTTCTGATAGGTCCGTTCACCGGCCCGCTGATCGGCGTTTTGACCTGCGCTGACGCCCGCGGGTATGCTCCCTCGTTGGCGTGTGCTGGCCTTGCGGCCTCCGGTCGCCTCGGGTCCCTGTCGGTCGCCGAGGCAGTCTGCAGCCCACGCCGGACCGGCACCCGGGTCACCGGGATTCAACCCGAGAAGAAACAGAGGTTAGCGCTGTGCCTACGTACACGCCGAAGGCGGGTGACACCACGCGCACGTGGTACGTCATCGACGCCACCGACGTGGTGCTCGGCCGGCTCGCCGTGGAAGCAGCCAAGCTGCTGCGTGGCAAGCACAAGCCGACATTCACGCCCAACGTCGACGGTGGTGACTTCGTCATCGTCATCAACGCAGACAAGGTCGCCATTTCCGGCGACAAGCTCGAGAAGAAGTTCGCCTACCGCCACTCGGGTTATCCCGGCGGTCTACGCAAGCGGGCTCTCGGCACCGAGATGGAAAAGCACGCCGACCGCGTCGTTGAGCGGGCGATCGTGGGCATGCTTCCACACACCAAGCTCGGCCGTCAGATCCAGAAAAAGCTGAAGGTCTACGTCGGTGCAGAGCATCCGCATACCGCCCAGCAGCCAATTCCGTTCGAGATCAAGCAGGTGGCCCAGTGACCGAAACCCCCGAATCGACTCCTGAAACCGTGGCAACGTCGGAGACCGAGGTCGTCGTCGAGGCCGAAACGCCCCCCCGCGCGCCTGTCGTGTTGGATCGTCCGATCCAGACCGTCGGCCGGCGCAAGGAGGCAGTGGTGCGGGTGCGCCTGGTCCCCGGAACCGGCCAGTTCCACCTCGACGGCCGCACGTTGGAGGCCTACTTCCCCAACAAGGTGCACCAGCAGCTCATCAAGGCTCCGCTGGTAACCGTCGACCGGCTACAGAGCTTCGACGTCTACGCCCACCTGCACGGCGGCGGGCCGTCCGGCCAGGCCGGTGCGCTTCGCCTGGCTATCTCCCGCGCGCTGATCATCGTGCAGCCGGAGGACCGACCGGCGCTGAAGAAGGCCGGTTTCCTTACCCGCGACCCGCGTGCGATTGAGCGCAAGAAGTACGGCCTGAAGAAGGCCCGTAAGGCGCCTCAGTACAGCAAGCGCTGATCGAACCACGGCATGGCGCCCGGTCTACTCGCAATGCGAGTGGCCGGGCGTCAGTCGTTTCCTTGGTTTTCGGGGTCGCATCGCTATATCGATTGAATGGCGACGAGACTGCCACGTGAAACGCTGGGTTCCCGAACCAATATTTGTGAGAGGTTGTCACCATGGCTCGACTTTTCGGCACCGACGGGGTGCGCGGGGTCGCCAACCAAGACCTGACCGCTGAACTGGCGATGGCTTTGGGGGCGGCGGCGGCCCGACGGCTCCTCAGGACCGGTGAGATCCGCAGGCGGGTCGCGACGGTCGGACGCGACCCCCGGGCCAGCGGTGAGATGCTCGAAGCCGCGGTGATAGCAGGCGTGACCAGCGAAGGTGTCGACGCATTGCGGGTCGGCGTGCTGCCTACACCCGCGGTGGCCTACTTGACCAGCGCATACGATGCGGACTTCGGTGTGATGATCTCGGCGTCGCACAACCCGATGCCCGACAACGGCATCAAGATCTTTGGCCCGGGCGGTCACAAACTCGACGACCGCACCGAGGACCGAATTGAGCAACTGGTCCACCAGGGGGCCGGAGTCCGGCCCACCGGCGCCGCGCTGGGACGCGTAGTCGACGCCGAGGATGCCCTCGATCGATACCTGCGTCATGTAAGCGGGGCTGTGACGACGCGGCTGGACGGGCTCACCGTCGTCGTCGACTGCGCCCATGGCGCCGGGTCGGCTGCTGCGCCACAGGCCTACCGGGCTGCCGGCGCCAACGTCATTTCTATCCACGCCAAGCCTGACGGGCTGAATATCAACGACGACTGTGGCTCGACAGACATGCAGACGTTGCGTTCAGCGGTGGTGTCCCACGGTGCAGACCTGGGGCTGGCGCACGACGGCGACGCCGACCGGTGCCTGGCCGTCGACAGCCAGGGCTGCATTATTGACGGTGACGCGATCATGGTGGTGTTGGCCCTGGCCATGCACGAAGCCGGCGAGCTCGCCTCCGACACCCTGGTGGCGACCGTGATGAGCAATCTGGGGCTCCACCTGGCGATGCGGTCGGCAGGCATAGAAGTCCGCACTACCGCCGTCGGTGACCGCTATGTGCTCGAGGAACTACGAGCAGGTGCGTACTCAATCGGCGGTGAGCAGTCCGGTCACCTGATTATGCCTGCGTTCGGTACTACCGGGGACGGCATCGTCACCGGGCTGCGGTTGATGTCCCGGATGGCTCAGACGCGTCGCAGCCTCGCCGACCTCGCCGAGCCGATGCAGACGTTGCCGCAGGTTTTGATCAATGTCGAAGTATCCGACAAGGCGACGGTCGCCGAGGCTCCTTCAGTGCGCGACGCGGTGGCCCAAGTCGAGGCTGAGCTCGGTGAACGCGGCCGAATACTTTTGCGCCCCTCAGGAACTGAACAGCTGGTGCGCGTGATGGTGGAAGCTGTCGATGAGGATACCGCCAGGCAGATGGCGGTGCGGGTCGCGGAGTCGGTCAGCGCCCAGGGCTGAGAACGTCGCTGAGAACGTCACAGGGCCGATGGGAACCAATACGGCCTGACCGGCGTCCAACCTCATATGAGACATGCAGACGCGGCCCGCGTCGAGGTAGGGGCAATGCGCGCGATCGCGCGCGAGTATGAAGCCGCCGCACTGACGGTCGAGGGTACTGTGCGAACGCACCTGAGTGACTTGGCTTTCGGAGGCGCCTGCGCCGGGCGTGCCTACCTTACGCACGGCGTCGCGCTGCGCGCCGCGCTTGACGACGTAGTCACCTCGCTTTGGCAGTGGTCGCGGGCAGCCAGTGAAATCGCTGCGGTGCTGCGATCGGCGGCTGACCTCTACCAGGATGCCGACGCGCGCGCCGCGGCGTGGGTGGGCTAGGCGAAGCTGGTGGCCGAGGAGTTCGACGTCTCTTCACGACTGGGCGAGGGAATGCCCGCGGTCGAGAATCTGCAGCACTACGTGTGGGCGTGTCATCGACTGGGCTACCGGCATCCCGAGCTGACGCAGCACGCCGCGCATGTGCGAGACAGGTACGGCAGCGAGGACGGGATGGATTTGTTTGCCCTGCAGGCTGACTGGCGAGCCCTGGAGAGTGCTGTCCGAGCCTCGCAGGATGCGCTGCAGGTTCAGCAGCGACAGGCATCGGCGCTGTCGGTGGCGTGGCAGGGTGCTGGCGCCGAGGCGTCCCGGGACTTCCTGCGTCGCCACGATGAGGCGTCGCGGACCGCGGCCGCGTTGGTAAGTACCGCGATGGAAGCCCTGGGCGCCGTGAGGGAGACCTTGTGGCGTGTGGTCGACGTGAAGGTGGATGCCGTTGTCGCGATCGAGAGTCGCGCGCAGGCCCAGCGTGCGGATTGGCTGGCGGCTGCCGCGACGGTGAGAACTGGGGTGGGGGACCGGGCGGTGGCCGCGGAGTTGGTTGACCAGGCGGTGAAACCGTTTGTGGAAAGCAGTGTTGGCTCCGACTGGCTCGCAGTGATGCGCGCGGCGACGACGTCGGTGACGGACGCCTATCAACGCGCGGTCGCAGAGATAGCGGCCGAACGCCAGCCGGTGTTCGATATGCCCGGTGACATCGGGCCGACCTGGGGTCCGGCGCCGGCCCGCGTCCAGGCTAAAGCCGTTCTCGAGGAAAACCTTTCGGCTGCGCCATCTGCAGCGGCTCCAGCTACAACTCTGTCTTCGGCATGGAGCCCGCCTCCCGCAGCCGTGGCCGTACCCCCGCCGCCGATGCCACCAGCAGCTGCCGAGTCGCTTGCTCCGGCACGCGTCCCAGCGGGGCCTACGCTGCCCCCGGAGCTACCCTTGCCTGGCATGGGTTCCGGGCCGGAGTTTGGTGGCGGGCTATCTGGGTTCGGCCAGCAATTGGCAGACTCGTTGAGCGGATTGCTGGGCGGTACGGGCGGCTTTGTCCCAGAGATCCCTGAGATGGACTTTCCTGACCTCGATGATCCACCGGACCTTGAGGAAGCCGAGGAAGCCGAGGAAGCCGACGACCCCGACGACGCCGACGACGCCGACGACCCCGACGACGCCGACGACGCTGAGGAAGCTGACGCCGACGACGAGGAAGCTGACGCCGACGACGAGGAAGCCACCGACGGGGAGGCAGTGGACGGGGAGCTAGGTGAGTTCGAAGCGACTGCCGATTCGGTTTCGGTGCCACCCCCGATACCTGCGCCACCCCCGACACCTGCGTCACCGCCCGCCGAACCATTGCCACCGGCAGACCTTCCGCCCGCCGATCCGGTAGCAGCTCGGCAGACGCCGTGCGCAATCGCCGCCGGAGAACTGCCCCAGGTGGGCGACCCACCGGAGTAGCGTGCGCGAGGTGAAACTGCGATTGCCTGAAGTCGTTTTCCTGTTCGTCCTGGGTGGCATCGCCGCGCTGATCGGCGACCACGGCCACGTGACGTCAGGCACGACCGTGTAGTACACCGACGCCGTCCCATTCGTGGGGAGCAGCCCGTTCTGGTTTCCGTTGCTCGTGGGCGCGGCGACGGTGTCGCTGGCAGAGTTGCGGCTGCACTTGCCGCAGCTACGAACCACGGTTACAGTCCGGCAAGGCACTGCCGGAGTGGCGGCAGTCGTCGGTATGTACGTCACGACTGCGTTGCTGCACGGTGCGCCGGTCGCCCCGGCCACTACGCTGATTTGCGTTGCGGCCGTCCTCACGTGGTGCGCGCTGGGGGACGGTCTGGCCGCGATCTGCGGTGCTATCGCGGCGATCGTAGGTCCGGCCGTAGAAGTCGGCCTTATGGAGATGGGCGTGTTCACCTATAACCCTGGCTCTGACCATCTGTTCGGAGTCGGGGCGTTTCTGGTGCCGCTCTACTTCGCGTTCGGTGTGGTCGTTGCTACGTTCGCCGAGCTACTGGCCGCGCGCCGCCACGGGCGGGCCGAATTGACCGAGGCGGTCAGCGGGCCAGGTGCCGGCTGATCACCAGACGCTGAATCTGGTTGGTGCCCTCGAAGATCTGCATTATCTTTGCTTCTCGCATGTACCGCTCGACGCGATAGTCGCGGGTGTAGCCGGCGCCGCCGAACACCTGGACAGCGTCGGTCGTCACCTTCATCGCCGAGTCTGTGGCAACCAGTTTGGCCACCGACGCCAGGCGTGAGTAGTCCAGCCCCGCATCGCGGCGACGTGCCGCGTCGAGATAGGTAGCCCGTGCGGAGTCGACGGCCGCGGCCATGTCGGCGAGAACGAATGCCAGTCCTTGGTGGTCGATAATCCTGCGGCCGAATGTCGTTCGCTGCTGGCTATACGCTACTGCCTCGTCAAGCGCCGCCTGCGCTAGGCCCGTAGCTACCGCAGCGATTCCGAGACGTCCGGAATCTAGTGCGCTGAAAGCGATCTGGAGTCCCTGTCCTTCTGCCCCGATCCGCCGTTCCACGTCGACGAAGGCGTCGTCGTAATGCGCGGTGGTGGTTGGGACTGCGTGCAGGCCCATCTTCTCCTCGGCCTTGCCGAACGTCAGGCCGGGGGTGCCTTTGGCGACAAGGAAACAGGAGATGCCTTGTGAGTCTTCGCCGGTACGGGCGAACAGGTTATAGAAATCCGCTATCCCGCCGTGGGTGATCCACGCTTTGGCTCCCTCGATCCGGTACCCTCCGTCCACCGGGGTGGCCTTGCAGGTCAGGGCGGCGGCGTCTGAGCCTGCTTGCGGTTCAGACAGGCTGTAGGCGCCGACCGTCGCTCCGCCGAGCATGTCGGGAAGCCAGCGCTGCTGCTGCTCGCTGGTTCCGAAGGTCATCAGGGGATGGCAGGACAGACTGTGCACGCTGACGGCCACGGCGACGGCAGCCCAGCGCGCGGCGAGCTCCTCGAGTACCTGTAGATAGACCTCATAGGGCTGACCACCGCCGCCCCAATCTTCGGGGTAGGGCAGGCTGAGTAGCCCGGCGTCGCCAAGCGTGGCGAACAGGCCCGTGGGGTAGGTTTCGTCCTTCTCGTGGCCGTCGACGATCGGGTCGAGGGCCCTGTCGGAGATCTGCCGAGCGAGCTCCACGAGATCTCGCGCGTCTTCGGTAGGAAGAAGGCGGTCGACAGGCACGTCCAAACAATACTTTCCCCGGCCGAAGGGTTGTTGAGCGCGTCCGGGACCGCGGCGGTTGCGTAGCCGGATGGGTTGTATCGCCCTATGGCGCCACAGCAGGAGCACGTCTCAGCGTTATCATCGCTCATGCCCAGACACGGCCAGTCAAAGCCGAAGCCCGAAAGCGGCAAGTTGCCCGATGATTCCGATCCGCCGGCCCCACCGTCGACGGACCCGCCGCAGTGGTCGCGTTGGGTCGCCCCTGCCGCGCTGGTATGTGCCCTCATCGCGGTCGTTCTTTCCGCCTGGGCGCTTCTGAGTCCAGCGAATGAAACCATCACCGTGGACGCCACCCCCCGAGCCCCCTTCGGGCACCGACCAGCAGATCGCTGACGCCGAGGCCCGCGCCTGCGCCGCGTTCAACAGCGTGCGCGGCGCAGTGGTCCAGCAAACCAACGTCGACCCGGACAGCGACCCCGCCAACGCACGAGCAGCAGCGGCCAACGCCCGGCTGGCGTTGGCAGCCGGCGGAACCTATCTACGGGCCCGCCTGGATCCGGTGACCCCAACCGCCCCTGGCGCTGGCGATTGGTTCCTTCGCTGAACAGCTCGAGGACATCGCGATAAGCCAGCTGGCTGGGGTGCCCAACGATGATCCGGCCCAGGCTGCCCGGTTAGGTGACGCCGATACCGCCATGACGCAATTGGCGGACATATGTAGTTAGGTCGCTCTTGGTGCCCATGAGCCAAGCTGTGAGAGCCTCGATGACCGCGTCGCTCAACGGTATTCAGTCCTCGATGATAGCCATGGCTGATGATTCCCCTCACGGCAGCAGCGACTGCAACTCCTCGACGAACGCCACGGTTTCGTGTCGGTCACGCGAAAGTGGGTGGACCAGCAGCGTGGTCGCGCCGGCCGCGGCGAACGCGGCTACCCGTTCCTTGACGAATCCACGCGGCCCCACCAGCGACACGTGGCGTACGAGTTCATCGGGCACTGCCGCGATGGCTTCTGCTTTCTTGCCCGCCAGATACAGATCCTGGATGTGATCGGCCGCCGCGCCGAAGCCATAACGGGTGGCCAGATTGTGATAGAAGTTCCGGCCCCGGGCACCCATTCCGCCGATGTAGAGCGCCAATTGTGGCTTGGCCCAAGCTAATCGGTCATCCACATTGTCGCCGACGGCCAGGCTGGCGCTGACCATGACATCGAGCGGGCCCAGCTGTGGATCACGTTTGGCCGCACCTGAACGCAGGGCATCGCCCCAGACGTCGTCGGCCTTCTCCGGGTAGAAGAACACCGGCTGCCAGCCCTCAGCGATTTCGGAGGTTAGCTCTACGTTCTTGGGGCCCAGGGCAGCGATGGTGATGGGAATCTGTTCCCGCACCGGATGATTGATGAGTTTCAGGGATTTGCCCAGTCCGGTGCCGCGTTCGGCGGGCAGCGGGACCTGGTAGTACTTCCCGTCGTAGTTGAGGCGCTCGCGCCGCCACACCTGACGGCAGATCTCGACGACCTCCCGGGTGCGGCCCAACGGTGCGTCGAACGGCACGCCGTGGAAGCCCTCCACGACCTGTGGGCCTGATGTGCCTAGACCGAGTCGGAACCGGCCCTCGGATACGTAGTCGAGCCCCGCGGCCGTCATCGCCAGCAAGGCAGGCGTGCGAGTGTAGATCGGGACGATGCCGCTGCCAAGCTCGATCCGCGATGTCCGGGCTGCGAGGAAACCCAGTTGGCTGACCGCGTCATAGGAGTAGGCCTCGGCGACTAATGCGATATCGACGCCGATCTTCTCGAGTTCGACCACCTCGTCGACTGCACCGAGGAAGCCGTCGGTGTAACTGAGAAAGATGCCTGTTCGCATCCGCTTCTGCATCTACCAGGTATACACCCAACCAACTGGTTGGATGCGCTTGGTCTAGGTTTTCAGCAGGGCGGCCACTTTGTCCTGCAACTTCACCGGATCCTCGGCGAACGGATCCAGCGCGGGCGCCTTTGGAAGGTCGACCTCGGGGTCCGCGAAGTCCTTGTACTCCTTGTCGCCGGCGAGCATGAACAGCAGATAGCCCGTGAGCAGCGCCCGAACGGTCTTCTGCGAGCCGCGGTCGGGTCCGGGTAAGCCGACCGCCTGGGCCAGCCGACGTCCCTCGGCCAGGCCGGCTGACTGGGCTTTGAGCGTAGTGCGCAGCGTGGTGGCCTTCCAGACTCGCGACAATTCCACGGCATTGGACGACAGCGCCATCGCATCCCCTGGGGTCGTCAGGGTCAGCCCCGGAACCTTCAGCGTTGCCGCCGGCTGCTCGGCGGACGGCCTGGTGATCGTCGGGTAGGCGGCGAAGACGGCTTTGGGCTTGACCGCCATTCCGGCTGCCGCGAACACCGCTGCTGACGCCCCGAACCCGTGGCCCGCGACCCCCAGCTTGGCCGGGTGCACGCTGATGTCACCGGTGCCCAGCCGCACGCCGGCGATGATGTCCAGCGTTGTGCCCAGGTCGTAGGCCAGATTGAGAACGGACGGGGCCAGCCCCGTCTCGGTGTTGGGGGCGGCGGCGACGATGCCCCACGACGCCAGATGTTCCAGCGTTCCGTGATAGCGCCGCGTCGGTGTGATCCAGTCGTGCGCGAACGCCACGGCGGGCAAACTTCTACCAGCTGCAGGGGTGTAGACGACGCCCGGCAGTCCGGCAAAGGCCAGGTCACCACGCATTACGCGGTGTGGGCCCCGACGGGTCAACGCGGCATAGAGCTTCTTCGTGCGGGCCACTCGTTGACCGTAGCCCACTAGGGGGGCGGGTTTCCTCCACTACCCTGGACGGTTATGTGTGGAATCGTCGGCTACGTCGGGCAGCGCCCTGCCTACGGCATTGTCGTCGACGCGCTTCGCCGCATGGAATACCGGGGGTATGACTCAGCCGGCATAGCACTGGTCGACGGCCACGGTGGGCTTACGGTGCGCCGCAAGGCAGGTCGCTTGGCCAACCTCGAGACAGCCCTCGCTGAGACCGGTGCCGACAACCTTGTTGGCACTACCGGGATCGGCCACACGCGGTGGGCCACCCATGGCAGGCCCACCGACCGGAACGCTCATCCGCACCGGGACGGGACCGGAAAGGTCGCTCTGGTCCACAACGGCATCATCGAGAACTTCGCCGCGCTGCGTAGTGAGCTCGAGGACGCCGGTGTGGAGTTCACCAGCGACACAGACACCGAAGTCGCGATCCATCTGGTCGGGCGTGAGTACGCTTTCGGCGAGAACGCCGGAGACTTCCCAGCATCGGTGCTGTCGGTGCTGCGCCGGCTCGAGGGTCACTTCACGTTGGTCTTCGCGCACGCGGACGAACCGGGCACGATCGTCGCCGCCCGGCGTTCCACGCCGTTGGTGCTGGGCGTGGGTGACGGTGAGATGTTCGTAGGCTCCGATGTCGCCGCGTTTATCGAGCACACCCGTGAGGCGGTCGAGCTCGGCCAGGATCAAGCCGTCGTGGTCACCGCCAATGGCTACCGCGTCACCGACTTCGCCGGCAATCCGCGCGACGCATCCGTGCGGCATTTCCATGTCGATTGGGACTGCTCGGCCGCCGAAAAAGGCGGCCACGAGTACTTCATGCTCAAGGAGATCGCCGAGCAGCCTGCCGCCGTTTCCGACACCCTGCTGGGCCACTTCATCGACAACCGGATCGTTCTTGACGAACAGCGCATGTCCGATCAAGAACTGCGCGACATCGACAAAGTGTTCGTCGTGGCTTGTGGTACGGCGTATCACGCCGGGATGCTGGCCAAGTACGCGATCGAGCACTGGACTCGCCTGCCTGTCGAAGTCGAGCTCGCGAGCGAATTCCGCTACCGCGACCCGGTTCTCGATACCAACACGCTAGTGGTGGCGATCTCGCAGTCGGGTGAGACGGCCGACACTCTGGAAGCTGTCCGGCACGCCAAGGAACAGAAGGCTTTGGTCCTTGCCATCTGCAACACCAACGGCAGCCAGATCCCTCGTGAATGCGACGCGGTGCTCTACACTCGTGCCGGCCCGGAGATCGGTGTGGCGTCAACAAAGACATTCCTGGCGCAGATCGCCGCCAGTTACCTTGTGGGACTGGCCCTTGCGCAGGCACGAGGCACCAAGTACCCCGACGAGGTTGCACGCGACTATCGCGAATTGGAAGCGATGCCGGACCTGATCGCGCGGGTGCTGGACAACCTGGGCCCCGTCGCGAAACTGGCCAAAGAGTTCGCTCCCTCGCCGACCGTGTTGTTTCTGGGTCGTCATGTGGGCTACCCGGTTGCGCTCGAAGGTGCGCTCAAACTCAAGGAATTGGCCTACATACACGCCGAGGGCTTCGCCGCTGGTGAGCTCAAGCACGGCCCCATCGCCCTCATTGAGGACGACCTGCCCGTTATTGTCGTGATGCCGTCACCGAAGAATGCGGCGTTGCTGCATTCCAAGTTGTTGTCGAACATCCGGGAGATCCAGGCCCGCGGCGCCGTGACGATCATCCTCGCCGAGGAGGGCGACGATACTGTACGGCCCTACGCCGACCATCTGATTGAAATCCCTCCAGTGCCGACACTGTTGCAGCCGCTGCTCTCGACGATTCCGCTTCAGATCTTCGCCGCAGGTGTCGCTCAGGCCCGCGGATACGACGTCGACAAGCCGCGGAACCTGGCGAAGTCCGTCACCGTCGAGTAGCCGCCATACTCGGAAACCGGGCCTTCCGGCAGCAGCACGCGCCTACTTGTCAGCCGGCCGGGTGGCCGTACGTAGTGCTCACCTGCTGGTGAGGTCAGCGGATTCGGCTGCGTTTTGCACCTACAAGGTCGTTCTTCGCACCCGATTCGCCAGTAGCGTGGGACGAATGCGGTACTTCTACACAGCCGACGAGATCCGGTCCGCGGAGGCGCCGCTGTTGGCGTCCCTCCCCGATGGGGGCTTGATGCGCCGGGCCGCTTTCGGGCTGGCTACCGCGATTGCCCGCGAGCTCGGCTCCGTCAGTGGGCGAACGCTATGCGCGATCGTCGGATCCGGCGACAACGGTGGAGACGCACTGTGGGCCGCGACGTTCCTGTGCCGCCGCGGCGCGGGTGTGACAGCAATCCCGCTCAATCCGGAGCGGGTACACCAGAAGGCACTCGCGGCGTTCCGCAGTTGCGGAGGGCGCATCGTTGAAAACCTTCCCGCAACAACCGATCTGGTTATCGACGGCGTGGTGGGGATCTCCGGAGCCGGTCCACTGCGAGCAAACGCTGCAGAAATCTTCGAGGCGGTCAGACAGGCGGGCATCCCGGTCGTCTCCGTCGACCTGCCCAGTGGCGTCGACGTTCAAACGGGCGCCGCGGACGGGCCGCACGTCACACCCGCCCTCACCGTGACCTTTGGCGGGCTCAAGCCCATCCACGCGCTGCGGGACTGTGGCCGCGTGGAGCTGATCGACATCGGCCTGGATCTACCCCCGAGCAACCTGGTTGCATTCGACGTCGGAGATGTCGCGGCGCGCTGGCCGGTGCCCGGGCCACAGGACGACAAGTACACCCAGGGCGTCACCGGTGTACTGGCCGGGTCGGCGACCTACCCGGGGGCTGCGGTCCTATCCACCGGAGCCGCGGTGGCGGTCACCTCCGGGATGGTCCGATATGCGGGGAGCGCTGGGCAACAGGTGCTTTCGAGATGGCCAGAAGTGATTGCCACCACTGACCACGCCATGGCGGGCCGGGTACAGGCCTGGGTCGTCGGGCCCGGCCTGGGCGCCGATGAGACCGCCTTCGCAGCGTTGCGCTTCGCGCTGGACAGCGATGTCCCCGTGATCGTTGACGCCGACGCATTGACCATGCTGGCCGCCCACCCGGACCTGCTCGAGAATCGCCGCGCGCCGACGGTCCTGACGCCGCATGCCGGCGAGTTCGCTCGACTGGCCGGATCGCCTCCTGGTGCGGACCGAGTCGGTGCTACTCGCCGACTGGCTGATCAGCTGGGTGTCACCGTGCTCCTTAAAGGCAACGTCACCGTCGTCGCCGAGCCTGAGGGGACGGTGTATCTGAACGCCACCGGCCAGTCTTGGGCGGCTACCGCCGGCTCCGGCGACGTATTGTCCGGAATTGTCGGTGCGCTTTTGGCTGCGGGCCTGCCTCCCGGCGAGGCGGCTGCGGCCGCAGCATTCGTCCATGCTCGGGCCGCCGACATGTCCGCGTGCGACCCTGGACCGGCGCCCGTCCCAACATCCGCCTCGCGGATACTTGCCCATCTGCGCACAGCGCTGGGTTCTATGCTCTAGAAAGAACCTCATGCCTAACGTTTCCCGCGAGCCCGCGCTCGCCCCTGCCTACACCGGTCGGCTGTCCACGACCCCGATGCCTACCCTGCGGCTGCCCGAAGAGTCGATGGAACCCCAACAGATTTATCAGTTTATTCACGATGAGCTGATGCTGGACGGCAGCTCCCGGCTCAACCTGGCCACCTTCGTGACGACCTGGATGGATCCCGAGGCTGATCGGTTGATGTCGGAAACGTTCGACAAGAACATGATCGACAAGGACGAGTACCCGGTCACCGCCGCAATCGAGCAGCGTTGCGTATGCATGGTTGCCGAGCTGTTCCACGCCGAGGGTCTCCGTGAGGACGACCCGTCCACCGCCATCGGGGTGTCCACAGTCGGGTCCAGTGAGGCGGTGATGCTGGCGGGCCTGGCATTGAAGTGGCGGTGGCGCGAGAAGTTGGAGAAGGAGGGTAAGGACTGGCGCACTCGTACACCGAACCTGGTGATGGGGTCCAACGTGCAGGTGGTGTGGGAGAAGCTCTGCCGGTATTTCGACATCGAGGCCCGCTACCTGCCGATGGACAAGGGGCGCTATGTCATCACGCCCGAGCAGGTACTCGACGCCGTCGACGAGGACACCATCGGAGTGGTGGCGATTCTGGGCACCACTTTCACCGGTGAGCTGGAGCCGGTCGCCGCTATCTGCGCGGCGCTGAACAAGCTCGCTCAAGGCGATGGAACGTCGAAAGGCCCAGACATACCAGTGCACGTCGACGCGGCCAGCGGCGGTTTCGCGGTGCCCTTCCTGCACCCCGATGTGAAGTGGGATTTCCTGCTGCCGCGGGTGGTGTCGATCAACGTCAGTGGCCACAAATACGGCCTGACCTACCCGGGCATCGGATTCGTAGTGTGGCGCAGCAGCGAGCACCTGCCGGAGGATCTGGTGTTCCGGGTGAACTACCTCGGCGGCAATATGCCGACGTTCACGCTGAACTTCTCCCGTCCGGGCAGTCAGGTCGTGGGTCAGTATTACAACTTTCTGCGACTGGGCCGCGCTGGCTACATCCAGGTGATGAGGTGCATGTCTGACACCGCGCAGTGGTTAGCGCGCGAACTGGCCAGTATGCCGATGTTCGAGGTGATCTCCGATGGATCGGCGATTCCGGTGGTGGCATTCAAGCTCGTCGAGGGAACCCAGTACACGGTGTTCGACGTCTCCGCGATGTTGCGTAGCTACGGCTGGCAAGTGCCGGCCTATACGCTGCCCGAGGGCGCCAGCGATATCGCCGTGCTGCGGGTGGTGGTGCGCGAGGGCTTCTCGGCGAACCTGGCCCGTGCCTTTCGCGACGACCTGCTGCAGGTGCTTGACAAGCTAGGAAAGGCCAACATCGGCGGCTTCGCTGACGAGAAGCACTTCAACCACTAAAACCGCGCCTGGGACAATCGGGTGCAGTGATCAACACCGCGAACATGACCGAAGAGATGCCCAGGGCCGTTCCTACTGCGTCTATCGACCTCGACGCCATCGCCCACAACGTGGCTGCGCTGCGCGAGCACGCAGGCTCAGCTGCGGTAATGGCCGTGGTCAAGGCCGAAGGCTATGGCCACGGCGCTACCCCGGTGGCGCGCGCCGCACTGGCGGCGGGCGCCGCGGAGCTCGGTGTCGCAACGGTTGACGAGGCGTTGGCGTTGCGCCGGGACGGCATTACCGCACCCGTGCTGGCCTGGTTGCACACTCCGCACACCGACTTCGCGCCGGCGTTGCTGGCCGATATCCAGGTGGCGGTGTCCTCCGAACGTGAGGTTGACGACGTCGTCGCCGCGGTCCAGCGCACCGGCCGTACTGCGACGGTCACCATCAAGGCAGACACCGGCCTGAACCGCAACGGGGTCGGAGCGGCCGACTATCCGGCGATGATTGCGGCCCTGCTTCGGGCGCAGGCCGACGATGCCATACGGGCGCACGGGATCATGTCGCACCTCGTGTGCGGCGATGACCCGAATCACCCGCTCAATGACCAGCAGGCGCAACGGTTGACCGACATGGTTGCAATGGCTCGTGGCCTTGGGCTGCGCTTCGAGGTGGTGCACCTGAGTAACTCACCAGCAGTGCTGACCCGTCCTGATCTAGCGTTCGACATGGTGCGCCCGGGCATCGCGGTGTACGGGCTGAGCCCGCTGCCCGATCTCGGCGACCTGGGGCTGCGCCCAGCGATGACCGTGACATGCCCGGTGGTGATGACCCGGCCGCTCAAGGCAGGCGACGGCGTGTCCTACGGGCATGGCTGGATCGCCCCGCGCGACACGGTGGTCGCCTTGATCCCAGTCGGCTATGCCGACGGAGTCTTTCGGAACTTGTCCGGGCGCATCGAGGTGTCGATCAACGGCAGGCGCTACGCAGGTGTCGGTCGCATCTGCATGGATCAGTTCGTGGTGGACCTCGGCCCGGGCCCGACCGAGGTCATGGTGGGCGACGACGCAATCCTGTTCGGCCCCGGCGCCCAGGGCGAACCGACCGCACAAGACTGGGCCGAGTTGTTGGGCACCATCAACTACGAGATCGTCACCAGCCCGCGAGGGCGCATCGTCAGGAGTTACCACGGCGGACGTCAGCAGCAATTGGGCGACGCCGGGGGCGGATCTCGGTGAGCGCTCGAGCTGGGTGGTTGGCCGGCGCGGCGGGCGCGTCGGCCGTCGGTACCGCCGCAAGGGCCTCGGTGGCCCGGTCGCTGCGCCGCCGAGCCACCGATTACGACCCGCACTGCGACGAGGATTTTGAGCTGCTCGACGCAGACCGCAGCTGCGTGGTCACCACACCTGACGGAGTCCCGCTTGCGGTGCGTGAGGTGGGTCCCGAGGATGCGCCGCTGACCGTGGTGTTCGCCCACGGCTTCTGTTTGAGCATGGGTTCGTTTCACTTCCAGCGAGCGCGGCTCTCCGAACTGTGGGGCCCCCAAGTACGCATGGTTTTCTATGACCAGAGGGGCCACGGCCAGTCCGGTGAGTCGTCGCCGGACACCTACGCCGTCGAACAGCTGGGTAAGGATCTCGAGAGTGTGCTGGCCGTTCTGGCGCCACACGGCCCTATCGTGCTGGTCGGACACTCTATGGGGGGCATGACAGTGCTGGCCCACGCCCGTCAATACCCGCAGCGTTATCCAACTCGGATCGTCGGAGCTGCGTTGATTTCCTCCGCTGCAGAAGGGGTTTCGCGTTCCCCGCTGGGCGAGATCCTGAAGAACCCCGCGCTGGAAGCGGTACGCTTCACCGCGCGATACGCCCCGAAGCTGATGCACCGGGGCCGCGGCGCGGCGCGCTCGGTGATCGGCCCGATTCTGCGGGCGGCGTCTTTCGGTGGCGAGGAGATCAGTCCTAGTGTGGCGGCGTTCTCCGGGCGGATGATGCACGACACCCCGATCGCCACGCTGGTGGAGTTCCTGCACGCCCTCGAGGTCCACGACGAGACTGAAGGGCTCAAGACGCTCAAAAGGGTGCCGACACTGGTGGCCTGCGGTGACCGCGACCTGCTCACGCCGATGGAGAACTCGCAGGAGATGGCCGCCGCGCTGACGAAATCGGAGCTCGTGATCGTCTGTGGTGCAGGCCATCTGGTCCAACTGGAGCGCCCGGAGATCATCGACGACGCGTTGATCCGACTTGTCGAACGGGCCACCCCGTCCAAGCTCGTCGCGCTCACTCGCCGGGTGCGGGAGCGGGTGCGTACCCGTGGATGAGCGTTCGGGCACAGCTGAACTACTCGTCGCCGAAGACACCATCGCCCTGGGAGCCAGGCTCGGTCGCGAAGTCCGCGCCGGCGACGTTGTCGTGCTGTCCGGTCCGCTGGGTGCAGGAAAAACTGTGCTCGCCAAGGGGATAGCGCAGGCCATGGATGTTGACGGCCCGGTGATCTCGCCGACGTTCGTACTGGCCCGGGTGCACCGAGCGCGCTGCGTGGGCGCACCCGCCATGGTGCACGTCGATTTGTACCGGCTGCTGGATCAAGCGTCAGTGGATCTGCTCGGTGAGCTGGATTCACTAGACCTCGACACCGACCTCGAGGACGCCGTCGTGGTCGTCGAATGGGGAGAAGGGGTCGCCGAACGACTCTCGGACAGCCACCTCGACATCCGGCTCGAGCGCGCACCGGACACCGATATCCGCACCGCGATCTGGCAATGGAGCCGGCCGTGAGCAGACTGCTGCTGGCGATCGATACCGCCACACCCGCTGTCACGGCGGGGATTGTCCACCTCGTCGGCGATGTCGCCCAAGTCCTTGCCGAGCAGGTGACTATTGACCCTCGCGCGCACGCCGAGCGCCTCACCCCGAATATCGTCGGGGCGCTGAGTGACGCGAAGGTGGCAGTCGATCAGCTCGGCGCCGTCGTGGTGGGTTGCGGACCCGGCCCGTTCACCGGTCTCAGGGTTGGTATGGCGACCGCGGCCGCGTTCGGGCATGCCCTCGGCGTCCCCGTGCGTTCGGTATGCAGTCTCGACGCGATTGCCGTCGACACCAGGGGCGAAGTGCTGGTAGTCACCGATGCCCGGCGTCGCGAGGTGTACTGGGCGCGCTACCGCGACGGCGTACGGGTCGACGGTCCGAATGTGAACGCGGCGTCCGACGTGCCAGGGGGCGCTGAGGCGGTCGCAGGGTCGGCCGAACATGCGGCATTGTTCGATCTCCCTCGGCTGGCGCCGGTCTATCCGGGCGCTGCGGGTCTCGTTCGTGCCGTGTCGGATTGGACGGGCGCGCCCGCACCTTTGGTCCCACTGTATTTACGCAGACCAGACGCCAAGCCGGCAGCGGTATCGCGGTGAGCACTACCACTAGCGCACAGTTTGGCCCGCTAAAGCCCGGTGATGCGGCACGGTGTGCGGAACTGGAAGCCCAATTGTTCGACGGCGACGATCCGTGGCCAGAGCGGACGTTTCTGGCCGAGCTCGCCGCTAAACACAATCACTATGAAGCCGCGCGCGTCGAAGGCAGGCTGGTCGGGTATGCCGGCATCGCCCGGTTGGGCCGGATCCGGCCCTACGAGTACGAGATTCACACCATCGGAGTCGACCCTGCCAATCAGGGGCAGGGCATCGGTAGGCAGCTGCTTCTGCGTCTGTTCGAATTCGCCGGTGATGCAGAGGTTTTCCTGGAGGTGCGGACCGATAACGCGGCCGCCATCGCCCTGTACGAGAGCGAAGGCTTCACCAGGGTCGGTGTGCGCAAGCGCTACTATCGCGTCAGCGGTGCGGACGCCTACACCATGAAACGACAGCGGCAATGATCATCCTGGCCATCGAGAGTTCTTGCGACGAAACAGGTGTCGGCATTGCCGAACTCGACGACGACGGCACGGTCACGCTGCTAGCCGACGAGGTGGCATCCAGCGTGGACGAGCACGCCCGTTTTGGCGGTGTGGTTCCAGAGATCGCCTCCCGCGCGCATCTGGAGGCCCTCGGCCCGACGATGCGACGTGCTCTGGGGGCCGCCGGCATCGACCGGCCCGACGTCGTCGCGGCTACCATAGGGCCCGGCCTCGCCGGGGCGCTGCTGGTCGGAGTTGCTGCAGCCAAGGCATATTCGGCGGCGTGGCAAGTGCCGTTCTACGCGGTCAACCACCTGGGTGGGCACTTGGCCGCCGACGTCTTCGATCACGGCCAGCTGCCCGAGAGTATCGGCCTGCTGGTGTCAGGGGGGCACACCAACCTGTTGCACGTGCGGTCACTCGGCGAGCCGATCGTCGAACTGGGCTCTACCGTCGACGATGCCGCCGGCGAGGCCTATGACAAGGTGGCCCGGCTGTTGGGTCTGGGGTATCCGGGTGGCAGGGCGCTCGACGAGCTCGCGCGCACGGGCAACCCCGACGCGATCATGTTTCCCCGCGGGATGACCGGGCCGCGCGACGCCCCGTATTCGTTCAGTTTCTCCGGGCTGAAGACCGCCGTGGCCCGCTACGTCGAACGCCATCCCGACGCGTCCGAGGCCGATGTGGCGGCGGGATTCCAGGAGGCCGTCGCCGATGTGCTCACTGCGAAGGCGGTGCGCGCAGCCGACGAACTCGGGGTGGCGACGCTGCTGATAGCCGGCGGTGTGGCGGCGAACTCACGGCTGCGGGAGCTCGCGGCGCAGCGGTGCGCGGCGGCGGGCTTGACGTTGCGGGTTCCGCGACCGCGGCTGTGCACCGACAACGGGGCGATGATCGCGTCCTTCGCCGCGCACCTCATCGTGGCCGGGGCCGTCGCATCGCCGTTGGATGTGGCGAGCGACCCGGGCCTGCCGGTGGTCCAGGGGCAGGTGGTGTGAAGTAGGCCTCCTCGGCCTGCCTGCCACGGCCCGGCGGTTCTGCAGCTTGTCCGGCGGGAGGGTGGGGCCGCGGTGTTCCTGTGCGGAACCAGCTCGCTACTCAGTGCCGGACAGCCCACCCAGCGGACCCCTGCCTTGAGTGCTAGCACTCGCATGTATAGAGTGCTAGGTGGCAGTCGGTCCAACCACGTGTCGGCACCCGCGACGACGACACGAGGGCGGTCACCGGCCGCCGAATACATCCATCAACATCAGTGAAGGGGCTCCATCGTGGCGAGCGTGAACATCAAGCCACTCGAGGACAAGATCCTCGTACAGGCCAACGAGGCCGAGACCACGACCGCTTCCGGTCTGGTCATCCCCGACACCGCCAAGGAGAAGCCGCAGGAAGGCACCGTCGTCGCAGTTGGCCCCGGCCGCTGGGATGAGGACGGCGAGAAGCGGATTCCTCTGGATGTGTCGGAGGGCGACGTGGTCATCTACAGCAAGTACGGCGGAACCGAGATCAAGTACAACAACGAGGAGTACCTGATCTTGTCGGCTCGTGACGTGCTGGCTGTCGTCTCCAAGTAAGCGAATCGTGTTCCGCCCCGGACGTTCCCGCATGCGGGTGATGTCCGGGGCGGTACACGTCATACCCGTCTTTAGGGAAAGAAACCTATGAGCAAGCAGATTGAGTTCAACGAAACCGCGCGCCGCGCCATGGAGGCCGGCGTCGACAAGCTCGCCGACGCGGTGAAGGTGACGCTGGGGCCGCGCGGTCGCCATGTCGTGCTCGCCAAAGCGTTCGGCGGGCCGACAGTGACCAACGATGGGGTGACCATCGCCCGTGAGATCGACCTCGAGGATCCATTCGAGAACCTCGGTGCCCAACTGGTGAAGTCGGTGGCGACCAAGACCAACGACGTAGCCGGCGACGGCACCACTACCGCCACCGTGTTGGCGCAGGCGATGGTCAAGGCCGGCCTGCGCAACGTCGCCGCAGGTGCCAACCCGATCGCGCTTGGAGCGGGTATCTCGAAGGCCGCTGACGCGGTGTCCGAGGCCCTGCTGGCCGGGGCAACCCCGGTCACCGACAAGAAGGCGATCGCTCAGGTCGCCACCGTGTCAGCTCGCGATGAGGAAGTCGGTGAGCTGGTCGGCGAAGCGATGACCAAGGTCGGCCACGACGGGGTGGTCTCAGTCGAAGAGTCTTCGACACTGTCCACTGAGCTGGAGATCACCGACGGCGTCGGTTTCGACAAGGGCTACATTTCGGCGTACTTCGTCACCGACTTCGACGCTCAGCAGGCAGTGTTCGAGGACGCGCTGGTGCTGCTGCACCGAGAGAAAATCAGCTCCCTGCCGGACCTGCTGCCACTGATTGAGAAGGTAGCCGAGAGCGGAAAGCCGCTGCTCATCGTGGCCGAGGACGTTGAAGGTGAGGCGTTGTCGACACTCGTCGTCAACGCGATCCGCAAGACGCTGAAGGCCGTCGCGGTCAAGGCGCCCTTTTTCGGTGATCGCCGCAAGGCCTTCCTCGACGACTTGGCGGTCGTGACCGGCGGCCAGGTCGTCAACCCGGACGTGGGACTGGTGCTGCGTGAGGCCGGCCTAGAGGTCCTGGGCACGGCCCGCCGCGTCGTGGTCGACAAGGACAGCACGGTCCTCGTGGACGGCGGTGGCGCCAAAGACGCCATCGAAGGCCGCGCCGCGCAGCTGCGAGCCGAGATCGAGGCGAGCGATTCGGACTGGGACCGCGAGAAGCTCGAGGAACGGCTGGCCAAGTTGGCCGGCGGAGTCGCTGTCATCAAGGTCGGTGCCGCCACCGAGACTGACCTGAAGAAGCGCAAGGAAGCCGTTGAGGACGCCGTTTCGGCAGCCAAGGCTGCCGTCGAGGAGGGCACCGTCGTGGGCGGTGGTGCCGCGCTGGTGCAGGCCCGTGCCGGCTTGGCGAAGCTGCGCGAGTCACTCGCCGGTGACGAAGCTCTCGGCGTCGACGTGTTCTCTGCGGCATTGTCTTCGCCGCTGTTTGGATCGCTACCAACGCCGGAGTGGACGGTGCGGTCGTGGTGAACAAGGTCTCCGAGCTGCCGGTCGGGCACGGCTTCAACGCCGCCACCCTGACCTACGGCGACCTCATCGCCGACGGCGTCATCGACCCGGTGAAAGTCACCCGATCGGCGGTGGCCAACGCGGCGTCGGTGGCGCGGATGATCTTGTCCACCGAGACCGCGATTGTCGATAAGCCGGCCGAGGACGAAGATGAGGACCACGGCCACGGCCATCACCACTAACGGCTAGTGCCTCTCAGCTCACATCGTCAAGCTTTGGACGAGAACCACGTTCTTACGGAGAGGCCCTGTGGCGCCGTTGCCACGGACACTTCACTTGGCGGTGAGGCGTGCCGCCATGGTCTCGGCCTCGAAGCGCGACTGTGCGAGCCGCTTCGCGCGAACGCCCACACCGCTTGAATACTTCGCGGCCTGGGCGAGCTCGGACGGTTCATGAGGCGATCCGCGGGAGGCTCTGTATGGCTCTGTAAGGGCTTGGGAGACCCTTCCGGGTACAAACCTACCCGGGATTTCCAACCGATTTCTATAACCGCAGGTCAGAGCGTTTTGGTGTTGAAAAGCTCCGAGAAAAACAAGCCTCTGACCTGCAACGATGCAAACACCGAATCGTGTCCGTGCCCTTGAAATCACCCGATCCTCGGATCGGTCAACAGAACGGAACCCGTTCTGGTCAGAGCTGTGCTGTTAACCGGCAGGTACCCCTGCCGGGTTCCCACTGCAGTGGGTGCACCCATGGCCCCGAGGCCATAGGGTCCACACCCCGCCACAGCACGCAGGTGCTGACCCCGCCTGCACCCTGCCCCACCCCGCACACAGCGGCGACCCCGGGGTCGCCACCCGCCACGTACACCAGGCAGGCAGCACACCTCGTGTACTGACTACGTCAGTGCACTCAGGGCGCAGTGCAGTCATTACGCAGACAGCAGCAGCAGGGCAGCAGGGTGTACCTGCTGCACAGCAGCAGAGCAGGCGGGCAATACCCAGTAGGAGTAGTAGTAACGCAGTGTCAGTGCTTGCTTGCACTCGCTTCGCACTCAGCGCAGCAGCGCTGCACGTCAGGGTATGTACCAGTCAGTGCAGGTCAGCGCACTGCCTGCACCCCAGGGGAGGTTACCCCTGGGGGCGCCCTTACGACCGGCCGGTATTGCGTGACCGAGGCTCTGTACGGGTGTGACATTCGGTTTGGGTTTCAAAACTGGGCAGCCGTACCCCCATGGGGTTGATGGGGTAGTCGCCGGGGTAGACATGGCCGCGGTACTGCAAGTCGCAGCCGATGGCAGGTCGAGGTGCCGCCAAACCACTACAACTATCCCGCATCACCGCCGTTGCCGCCGTTGCCGCCACGGCCAAAGATCGCCCCATTCCCACCATCCCCGCCGGCACCGCCGGCGGGGGTGCCGATCACCGACACCGTGGTGCCGCCGCTGTTGGTGACGTAGACGGAGTTGCCGTCCAGGGAGAACGCCACCCCGGACGCGACGTTGAAGCCGGGGATGGTGGCGGTCACGGTGTTGGTGGCGGTGTCGATCACCGACACCGTGCTGGGATAGTTCTTCTCCCCGCCCGCGGCCACCACTTTCATGTCGCCATTGTTGGTGACGTAGATGTATTTGCCGTCCGGGGAGAACGCCACCCCGGACGGGGAGTCGCCGACGGTAATAGTGTCGGTGACTTCGTTGGTGAAGGTGTCGATCACCGACACCCTGTTGCCGTAGTTCTCGGCGACGTAGACGAATTTGCCGTCCGGGGAGACCGCCACCGCCGACGCCACCGCAACATCAGAATTCAGAGTGTGCTGCGCGCCCGAGATGGTCCGGGATTAGTTACGAGGGAAACTCGGTAAGTATTGATATCACTTCTCAATCGGATTTCCCCGGGTAGAAATTGGGTACCGAAGATTATCTATCGCCCGCTTGCTGGCAACCCTTCTCGATTGTTGTTGCGTACTTCTGGCCCCGCGTGTGGACCTTTCTGATAGCGTCACCCCCGTCGATCACCCGAGGAGGAAACCGCAATGTCGATCTCGTTACAAACCTTGCGCCGCGCGGACAGCTCCGGCGTAGGCAACGGCAGGAAGCCGATGGTAGTCGGATTGTTAGCCGCCGCTCTGACTATTGCCCTAGCCGGTTGTGGCGGGTCCGAGACCCAGACTGCAACCGAGACTGCGGCCGATTCCACGACGACCACGACGTCCGCTGGGGCGGACATGGCTAAGACGGCGGACTGCACCGCCGGCAACCTGTCTCGTATTCAAGCCGGCGTCTCCAATGCCACCGCGGATTATTTATTAGCTAACGAAAGCGTCAACGAATTCTTCACTGATCTCAAGGGCATGGATCAGGAAATGATTACCGAAAAAACGAATGGCTACCTCGACGCCAATCCGAAGGTGAAGGATGAGCTCTCGGGCATTCGACAGCCGTTGCGCGACTTCAAGGAACGCTGCGACGTGCCCATGCCCGGTCAGTAGGCCAACGGCTAGCGGCGTCTTAAACCGGCCCAAAGCCTTCCAAACCCACCGAAAGGATGACTGCCGTGAATAAATCCATCAGTCGCACCGCTGCATTCGCTGCTGCTCCCGTCGCCGCAGCAGCGATGCTTGCCGCCTCCATCTCGTTTCCACCCCGCGCCAGCGCCGACGTTGAGGGCTGCGTGAACGCACAGGGGGTACAAGTATGCGGGAGTGCCGACGGATCGAACATTCCAAGCGTGAATGATGTAAGGAACGTCATACCGAAAGTCCCCGTGCCGAACATCAACCTCCCCCACGTCAACGTCAGGCGTCGCTAGCCTCGATTTCCCGTCGGGGAGAGCCTGATCGAGCTTGGTAGTCGATCATTGTCAGTGGATCGTTTTCCTAGTTCGCTAGATGTTTGATCTGTCCCCGGTCCCTCGGTTGCGGTCTTGCCTTGGGGCCAGGTACGCGGTCGAACTGTAGGTGGTCCTAGGAACTACCCGAGGTCGGCGCGGGCGCTGACAGAGGTTGAAGAGGACCACGGCCACGGCCATCACCACCACTAGAAGCACCTGGTAGTCGAAGCGCCCCCGGCAGACTTGCCGGGGGCGCTGTCGCTACGTGGGGAACTGTCGCTGCGTGGGGACACTCAGTAGCAGAAGCTGCGGTCACCTCGACTTTCGGTGACCACGAGCAACTCCGGTACGTGCGGTCAGGCGCTCGCGACTAAGAACGGACTCACCCCGGCGAGGAACTCCTCAGGCGGTGCGGCGAATGCCCCGCTTGAGGAGCAGTTCGCGCTCGGTCTCGCTGAGACCGCCCCAGATACCGTAGGGCTCACCGACGGTCAACGCGTGGGTGCGGCACTGGGTGATCACGGGGCAGCTGCGGCACATCTCCTTGGCCCGTATCTCGCGGTGCATGCGGGCGCGTCCGCGCTCGCCATCGGGGTGAAAGAACATCGATGAATCGACTCCCCGGCACAGGCCGACCATCTGCCACTCCCAGATGTCGGCGTTCGGCCCCGGTAGCTCTTGCGGCTGTGGCACTGGAAAACCCCTCTGTCGGCACATCCGGTTCGCGCAGCAGATGTGGGTCGCGGAACAGATCCGAGTGCAGTCGCCGATGACTACCCGTGCACATAACGTAGAAGGGTGGTGGAATGGACGTCAATAGCCTGGCGCTGTGCATAACTGCAGGCCAAAGGTGCAAAATTTACATCACGTTCATCGTTGTGATGCGTGGGCAACGGGTTGGTTGCAGGCACTGGTGGCCGACGTGCATGTGAGCGGCTGTTTTGGCTTACCCGTTCACACTGTGTCGGCCGAGCATCACCGGCGGGCCGGAGGTGGTTGATATGTCGGTAACACCGCGATAATGAACTGTTAACCAACCTAATTCGCAATGAACTGTCGGCTTGGTAGCGTCCCGAGCCGATGAGCAAAAGCCCGGTATCGGCCGCAATCGGCCTCGATGACGTGGCGTTCGGCAGCAACCCGGGGTGCTGGCCGCTGCCGCCTGCCGCGACGCCACATGAGCTGTGGTTGCGTGCGGTCGCGGCAGGTGGGCAGGGTCATTACGACAGTGCGCTGTCTGACCTGGGGCGGCTCCAGCGGCTGGCGGCGAATGGTCCACTGGCGGCGAATGCTCCACTAGCGTCCTTGGCTCTCAGCACGCGGGCGTCGTTTCTCCGTCAGCTCGGCTGGCATCACAGATCCCGTTCGTTGGACGGGCAGGCGCTGACGCTGGCCAATGGCCTCGCTGCCCCTTCCGCCGATGCGCTCATCGGGTTGGCCGCCGATGCGCTGGGCGTGGGTCGGTTTGCTGCCTCAGCGCGAGCCCTGCTGCGCGCGGCCGAGCCTGTCACCGATTCGACGGCGGCCCGATTGCCCGTGCGGTTTGCCTGGGTATCGGCCGAACTAGCAATGGTCAGCGGCAACGGCGTGGCCGCGGTGGCGGCGGCCGAACAGGCGATACGACTCGCCGAGACCCTGGCCTCAGCACGACACCGCGTCAAGTCACAGGTCATTCTGGCCGCGGCACTATGCAGCAGTGGTGACGTCGACGGATCGCGCCGCGCGGCTGACAAAGCGCTGCTCCAGACGGCGGTGTTCGGCCTGGTCCCGTTGCGGTGGGCGGTCGCCAGCCTGCTCGCAGACATCGGCAGCGAGCGGCATTCGTACGCCGAACTTGCCGCGATCCGCGACATGTCTGCCGAAACCGTGATCAGACAGGGCGGCGTGTGGTGCCCGCGGTAACCGGGTTGTGCCCCATCTGGTCGTTATTGTTTAGCTGAGCCGCACCACGTGGTGGGGCCGTCTGCCTGCCGGCAGAACCACCTCCCCCCACCGGGATGTGTTTCCTCGACGTAACGCTGGAGATTTCGCAAGCGATGACCATTTCGAGAGAACGTCTCGATTCAGTCGTCGCTGATGCAGTAAACGGCGATCGGGGCGCACTCCAGGAGGTGCTGGAGACCATCCGCCCCATCATCGTCCGGTATTGCCGGGCGAGGGTGGGGGCCACGGAGCGTAGCGGTCTCTCAGCAGATGACGTTGCACAGGAGGTGTGCTTGGCTGCCATCACGGCGCTGCCGCG
>Ga0114920_10000095_pt1 | contig 41109 bp, 30 predicted proteins | sample ChitaG_FD_88683 | JGI IMG/M metagenome (GOLD analysis project Ga0114920, IMG submission 88683) | Deep subsurface microbial communities from South Pacific Ocean to uncover new lineages of life (NeLLi) - Chile_00310 metaG | ecosystem: Environmental > Aquatic > Marine > Oceanic > Sediment ...
AGTACAACGAGAGTTATCTGCATTCGGCGTTAAACTACCGGACGCCGAATCAGGCCGAAGAAACCTATAACTTGACCACGGGGACTCTCTTAGAAACCGCTTGCTAAATGGGGAGCACTACAGTCCTCCACTACGATGGCAATAGCTGGAGCACGATGACAAGTCGAACTTCAGTGAATCTCTGGGATATATGGGGGAGCTCTGCAGACAATGTTTTTGCCGTGGGGTTAGGTGGCACGATTATCCACTATGACGGACATTGTTGGACTCCAGTGACATTCGGCACATGTATGGATATCTCCGCAGTCTGGGGTGTTTCCGATGATGACATCTTTGCGGTCGGGCTTGGCGGACCCATTCTTCACTATGATGGAAGGACATGGACTGGCATCTACGGTGGGAGACTGACGTATCTTCGTGGCATCTGGGGGAACTCAAATAATAGTGTTTTTGCTGTGGGGATTGAGGGTGTTATCCTCCGGTACGAAGGGAAGACTTGGACCACGATGGATAGTGGAACGAGGGAGGCGCTTCTCGACATATGGGGAAACGATGGAGGTGATGTTATTGCAGTAGGAACCGGGGGCACCGTCCTTCACTACGATGGTGAGAGCTGGAATACTATGAATAGTGGAACATCTGCTGATCTTTTTGGCGTATGGTATAGTCCGAACAGTGAGGCCTTCGTCGTAGGGTCAGGCGGCACTATCCTCCGTTATGATGGTAAAACATGGAATGCCATGAGTAGCGGAACATCCGCAAATCTAAGAGATATTTGGGGAAGCTCACAGGAGAACGTCGTTGCTGTAGGGGATGCTGGGACTATTCTCCACTACGATGGAAAAAGATGGGTCGCTATGGACAGCAAAACATCGGCATACCTTTATGGCATTTATGGCTGCTCAGCGAGTGATATTTTCGTAGTCGGCGGTTGTGGCACTATTCTTCACTACGATGATGAGACATGGGGCACTATGAAAAGTGGGACCTCGCAAAATCTTTGGGTTGTCTGGGGCACCTCGGAGGGCGGATACATTGCTGCGGGAAAATGCGGAACCATCCTGCTTTATAATGCAGATTAAGAACTAAACATGGCGTCTGGAACGTGATGAGATTCGTTGACCGAGCGGTAGGATTTGGTGGTTCCGTTCTTCACTACGATGGCAAAACCTGGAATACTATGAATGGCGAAATATCTGTCCCTCTTTTTGACGTCTGCTGCAGTCAGAATAGTGGAACCTTCGTCATAGGGCAGGGTGGCACGGTCGTCCGTCATGATGGTAAGACATGGAATGTTATGAATAGAGGAACATCCGCAAACCTGAGAGGTATTTGGCGAAGCTCACAGAAAACGTCTTTGCTGCAGGAGTCGGTGGTGAGAGTCAGTATGTGGTTTGCCGGGTGCCCCACAGCTTGCTGTGGGAATGTTGAATATAAGTTGTTAATCCGATGACAAGGCTTCGCCATTATGATGATTTAGGGACGACAGGTGGCCCGCCATTTCACGGTGGGATATTACAGGGGCAGATGAGGATTCGCCGTGGCGAACCGCCCACAGTTAACAAGGAGCCTGCGTGGAAGAACGTCACATGTCAACTGACGAAAACACTAATCCGGCTAGGCGGCTCTCACGCCTCAAGGCAGTTTTCATCGATGGTGTGATCTCGATTGTACCGTTCATTTTGATTGTGTATGATGATCCGATTGTTCGATTCCTGGGGTTCGTCGCTTTGGTCTGCTTCATCATGATTCAATTCACCCTATTGTCGAGGGCCGGCCAGACGATCGGGAAGAGGATCCGTGGGGTCATGGTGGTGAAAACCGGCACAAGTCAAAACGGCGGCTTCATAACCAACGTCTTGCTGCGCGCAATTCCCGGCACGATCCTCAGCGCGATCCCCACTGTTGGTCTGGTTAATGCACTTTTTATTTTTAGAAAGGACCAACGTTGCATCCATGATCTCATCGCGGGAACTGAGGTTATCGAAGTATAAGACACGTGTACGATCGGCCGCGTGGTCCTGACCCCGGTCAGGGTATCAAAAACACTTAAACCCACCCGGCGCTCAGGAGATAAATCTCCTTCGCTGTGGGTGGGGCACCAGCGATGAAGAATCGAGCCTGAGCGCTCGTCATTTATCTGAACGACTCAATCAATGAGCCACCTCCTCTTAAACCCACCCGCCACTGCGGAGATAAATCTCCTTCGCTGTGGGTGGGGCACCAGCGATGAAGAATCGAGCCTGAGCGCTCATCATTTACCTGAACGACTCAATCAATGAGCCATATCGACTTAAACCCACCCGCCGCTCAGGAGATAAATCTCCTTCGCTCTGGGTGGGCTACCAAGGTTTTGACGGGTGACGCTGTTGTCAAGCGCCAGGGCGCTTGACCTACACGAGCTTGTCGGCGAAATCAGCGCTGGATTTTGGCAAACAGTTGTGCATCTTGGGTAGTATTGCTGCAAGCGGGTAGGAATGTGGAGATTCCGTATTGTAGAAGCTTCCGAGCACGCAGGCTGGGATGGGGATAATGATCAGCAAAGATAAAGTGATGCAAGTGCTTAAGGGGATCGATGATCCGGAGTTGCACCGTTCGCTCGTTGATCTTGGCATGGTCAAAAATGTGGAGATCGACGGCTCGACAGTCACCGTGGATATCGCGCTGACCATCGCCGGTTGTCCGCTCAAGGCGAAAATCAACGACGATGTGACTAAAGGTGTGATGGCCATCGAAGGGGTGCAAGAAGTGGTGATCAATTTCTCGGCGATGACCCCCGAAGAGCGCAAGAAGCTGACCGAACAGCTCACCGGGAAAAGAGTCAGCCCGACGTTTAAGGGCACAAAACCCAAGCACATCATCGCCATTGCCTCGGGCAAGGGCGGGGTCGGCAAGTCGACTTTCACCGCCAACCTCGCCGTGGCGCTGGCCGAAAAGGGGTACAAAGTTGGCGCGCTGGATGCCGACGTGTATGGCTTTTCCCTGCCCCGAGCACTGGGTATCCAGGGCCGACCGACCGCCGTCGGTGATATGCTTATTCCACTGGAAAACTACGGGGTGCGCGTGATGTCAATGGGGTTTTTCTCTAACGACGACAACCCGATTATCTGGCGCGGCCCTCTCTTGCACAAGGCGATCACCCAGTTTATCACCGACGTCCACTGGGGCTTGCTGGATTTTCTCTTGATTGATTTGCCCCCGGGCACCGGCGACGTGGCGATTACGATTTCGCAGGCCATTCCCGACGCGCAGGTGTTGGTCATTACCACGCCCCAGCCAGCCGCCCACCGTGTAGCCGGCCGGGCAGCCCGGATGGCTGAAAAGACTAACCTCCGGGTGATGGGTGTGGTGGAAAACATGGCTTACTACGAACTGCCCGATGGATCAAAAGACTACATTTTCGGTGAGGGAGGCGGCCGGGAGCTGGCTGACCGGCTGAAAGTGCCGCTTTTGGGCCGGGTGCCCATCGAAACGCGCCTGCGCGAGGGGGGGGATACCGGGCGACCGGTGGTGGCCTTCCCTGAAGGATCGGTCGCGGCGGAGGAAATCCTCCGCGTTGCCGAAGCAGTGATCCAGAAAAGCGCCGCCGAAGTCCCGGCCAAGGCAGCCCCAGCAGACTGATTTTTCAACGCAAGCGCAAGTCTCCCTATAGATTGCGGACGTGGACGAACCCCGCTGACTTCCGATGGCGAATTCTTAAGCGAGAGTGACTTTTTCTCGGCCCGTTGGTAAAGTCTCAAGACCCCCAGACGAAAATATACTTAACGTCGCTGCCGGGCGGCGCGAAAAAGAGGGCGGGGTGAATCGCGAACACGGGATTTCAAAGGAGGACAGTCGTTATGCGATGTGCCCAGTGTGGGAGCAACATTCGGCATGAGCCATTCTGGAGCAACGGGATGGCTTTCTGTAGCCTGGAATGTACTGAGGAAAACGCGCTGGTTGCGGACGACGGTTTTACCGACGAAGCACATGCTTCCGAATTACACGCTCTGTTTGGGGCTGACGACGACGATTTCTGAGATCCACATTCCTCCCGGTGCCTTTCGATAGCCGGGATGGAAAACACGTTTTAACGATAAACCCCCGCGCGGCGGGGGTTTTTATTTGCGCTCAGAGAAAGTGGGGATGTGTCCCGGTAATCCGGGTCGGGCACGACCGGACGATTACCTAAATCGGGTAACGAATAATTCGGCGGAATTCCTTACTCGGTGACTTCGGCCAGGAGTTTTTCCACGATCTGCAGGGCATCGACACCGTCCGCCTCGGCGTTGAACGAGGTGACGATCCGGTGGCGCATCACCGGTTGGGCCACCCGGCGGACATCATCCACCGCGGGTGTGGGACGGCCGTCGAGGACAGCGCTAGTCTTGGCACCCAGGATTAAGTACTGCGAAGCTCGCGGGCCGGCCCCCCAGTTGACCCAGTCTTTAATGTACTGCCGCGCTCCCGGCACAGTCGGCCGCGTCGCGCGCACCAGGTTGACCGCGTACTCGATGACATGATCCGAAACCGGTACCCGCCGGACCAGTTTCTGCAGCTCGGAGATCTCGGCACCGGTCATGACTTTTTGTAGATCATGCACCATCGCCGACGTGGTGGTCCTGACGATCTGCTCTTCCCCGGCTTTCTCCGGGTAGTCGATGTAGATAGTGAACATAAACCGATCAAGCTGCGCTTCGGGAAGGGGGTAGGTTCCTTCCTGCTCGATGGGGTTTTGCGTGGCCAGGACAAAAAATGGCTCGGCGAGTGTGTAGGTTTCCTCGGAGACGGTCACCTCGTGTTCCTGCATCGCCTGCAAGAGGGCGGCCTGGGTCTTGGGTGGGGTGCGGTTGATCTCATCGGCCAAAACGATGTTGGCGAAGATCGGCCCCTTGACAAAGCGGAACATCCGCTTGCCCGTGGTGTGGTCTTCTTCCAAGATCTCCGTTCCGGTGATGTCTGAGGGCATCAGGTCAGGTGTAAACTGAATTCGCGAAAACTTCAGGTCCAACACATGGGCCAACGTCGAAACCAAAAGAGTCTTGGCCAACCCGGGAACGCCGATAATCAGGCAGTGGCCGTTGGCCAAAATGGCGATCAGCAACTCGGCGATGACTCGCTCCTGCCCGATGATCACCTTGCCGATCTCGGATTTGATGGTGGCGAAACCGGTGTTCAGGCGTTCGACAATTCTTAAGTCGTCTTGGGCTACGGTCGTTATCTCCTGGTTCACCTCGACTCCTTTACCAGTTGTTGTGCCAAGCCACGGCGCTGCGCGGACCGGTCTATGTTATACCGATTCTACCGGCGTCCCGTTGTCTTGTCAAACGTAATTCCGGTCAAATTCTTTTCTGCCCCACTTAATCTACGTTCTTGGTGGTTGGTGTACGTCCTCGTGCGCCAACTCATTGCCTTCCCCTCACCGGAACTTTTTGCCTTGCCGGAGAATCTCCATTTTCTTAATTGTTCGACAGATAGATAACGCCGCATTATAAGGGGGGAACGGGCATGCCGTTTTGGACCAAATTCTGGGTGGTGCTGCCGCCGATCTTATTGTTAGTGTCGGCCTTTGCCGTCTATTTCATTCGCGACGCCAAAGAAAATCGCAGTGCGGAATGAATCCCACGCTTATCGGGTTTTTGGGCTATCTGGTCGCTGTTTTTGTCATCGGGTTGGTCAGTTTTCGGCTGACCAAAACGATTGGCGATTACCTGTTGGCCGGGCGCAAGCTCGGACCTTGGGTGGTGGCGTTTTCCGAGCGGGCTTCCGGCGAGTCGGCCTGGCTTTTGATCGGATTGCCCGGGGTGGCGCTGCTCTCCGGGTACGGCGCGGTCTGGCCGGCGATCGGCTGCACGTTCGGGATATTCTTTTCCTGGACCTTTATCGCCCGCCGACTTCGAGAACAGACCGAAAAATTTGGTGCAATTACGATTCCCAGCTTTTTGGCCAACCGCTATAACGATACCTCCCACCTGCTGCGGTGGACTTCCACGACGATTATTGTCTTCTTTTTTACACTTTACGTTGCGGCACAGTTTTTGGGTGCGGGTAAGGTCTTAAACGCCACGTTCGGCTGGCCGCCACTATCGGGGATGATCGTCGGTGCGTTGATTATCCTGTTCTATACAATTATGGGCGGTTTTATCGCCGTGGTCTGGACGGACTTTTTCCAGGGGTTCTTGATGATTGCCACCCTGGTGCTTCTGCCCATCGTTGGGTTTGTCTCGCTGGGCGGGGTCGATGGGGTCACGGAAAAGATTGCCAGCTTCGATCCCGGTCTGTTGACCGTTGGGGGTGGCAAGACCGGCTGGCCCGCTTTCCTGGCCGCGCTGGGCGGGCTGGGGATCGGACTGGGATACATGGGGCAACCGCATCTGATCGTGCGTTTTATGGCCATCAAGAAGCCGAAGGACCTGCGGCAGGGGATGCTGATCGCCGTTGTCTGGGCGGTTTTGGCGTTCTGGGGGGCGATGCTGATCGGCATCGTCGGGCTGGGGATGTATCAGGGTTCGCTGGCCGGGGACCCCGAGCAGGTGATGCCGCTTTTGGCCAAGACGCTTCTGCCGGCCGTGCTGGCCGGGATTTTAATTTCGGGGGCGATTGCTGCAATGATGTCCACTGCTGACTCGCAGCTTTTGGTGACCACCTCGGCGGTCTCACAGGACATTTACCGGAGTTTGATTAATCCCCGCGCAGACCATAAGAGATTGGTGTCGCTTTCGCGTGTGGTCACCCTCGGTGTCGGCGTCGTAGCGTTTATTTTGGCTATGTATGCCGAATCGCTGGTTTATGATTTGGTGCTTTATGCCTGGGGTGGGCTGGGCGCGGCCTTCGGCCCGCCGATTCTCTTGACCCTGTGGTGGAAACGCACCACCAAAGCCGGCGTTTTCGCCGGGATGCTGGTCGGGACAATAACAGTTATCATCTGGTATAATGTGACGCCGCTGCATGATTTCCTCTACGAACTCATCCCCGGGTTCTTCTTCTCCCTGCTGGCGACGTGGATGGTGAGCCTGTCAACCACACCCCGCCATTAGACAAGGCTTGACGGATAAGCACTGTGCTCTAGAATAGGATTCCATCGGTGGCCCACCCTTCAGGGTGGGGTATGAGCGAAGGAGGTTGAATAGTGGAAACAGACGATGTTATTCGCGGACACGACCAGCAGGCGGCTGAATACGATCAACAAGCCGCCAAGTACATGTAGTTCGGCCACGAAGTGCTGTTCGGTCTGTGTTTTGAATATGTGAATTCTCCAGACCGCCTGCTTGATATCGGGATAGGTACGGGACTTGCATCAGTGCCCTTTGCTAAAGCGGGCCTGGAAATATTCGGAATCGATGGTTCGATTGAAATGCTGAATGTCTGCAAAGCAAAAAATATCGCGAAGAACCTCAAACAGTTTGACCTGCGAAACACGCCACTGCCCTATTCCGACCGCTTCTTCGACCATGTAATTTCCTGCGGGGTATTTCATTTCTTTGGCGATCTGGAGCCGATCATCAAAGAGGTTTCCCGCATCATCAAGCCAAAAGGAATCTTCGCCTTCACCATTGAAGCGCTGGCACCCGGAAAAGAAGAAGGGGTCGGTGGCCATAGCCGGGAGGGCTATGAGGAAAGGCAAAGCGTTGAAGGCGTGACGGTGTTCATGCACGGTAATGGATACATCGAAGGACTTTTGCAAGGTCATGGCTTTGATAAGTTGAAGGAGGTGAAATTCTTGGTGCGGAGCGCACCGGAAAGTGACAACGATATTCTCTACGAGGCTTGCGCGGCGCAAAGATCCGATAATTGATTTGCCTTATGGTTTGTCGGGTTTCTCACCCCGCGCTGGCGCGGGACTCGGAACGCCGACCTACGAGGTTGATCTTTCCCACGCTGGAGGGTGGGCGATCTGTCATTCATGTGCAGTGTACAAGATCAACTGGCAGGACCACTGGCGGGTCCTGCCCTACTGTGTGATGTTACTACGCACTGCTAGAACAGCAATTCCGCCTGCAATGAATTCTACGCCAAGCGTAACCATACCAACAGCCGGAACCCAATCTGGACCCCAAGGGAAATGTTGGAGCATTCTGGGAAACCCTGGAAGCTGAACGAGCTCATCCGGGAGGTCTAGGATAAAAAGAAATAATACTGGAGTGAGTGTATAGCAAAGACCACAAACGACGTGGAGTATAGCAAATTGAAGTCGGGAGGCTTGACTGAGTTCAATGCTTAATGATCTCATCTTCTTGAAGCCTTTACCCCAACCTCTATAGACGGTGCCGACAACACCATAAAGGATTAAGGGAGCTAGACCTAACTGCAGAATCCAGTAAGAATCGTACAGCCACAAACCACTGTGCAGGCCAATCAGAATATGGCACCATAGCAACACTATGCCAGCAAGAATGATAATTGTATATCTACGCTGTCTCTCAAGTTGGTTCACGCTGATCCTCGGCTGTTTTCACCGTTATTGCCCTATAAGCGGTTTTGCTCCGCGGAAGTCAAGAGATTTGCAATACATATTTTAGTCTAAGGCAATTTTGCAAGATTTCTCCTCGCGCTTGCGCCTTCAGGGCCATTAGGATCAAGTTCAACAACCTTTTCCCATGCAAGGCGAGCTTCTTTATAATTTCGCAAGTAGTAAAACGCGGCGCCCAGGTTCTTATAAGCTGAATGAAAGGTCGGAATAAGGGAAATGGCGTTTTTATAGCAACGGACCGCCTCATTCAACCGGCCTAGGTTACGATGGCTTAAGCCCAAGTTTAACCAGGCAAGTGCATAATCAGGTCGCAACTCGACTGCATCCTGCAGTTTCTGTTGTGCCTCAGAGAACTGTCTTTTCATGAGACAAGCGAAACCCCAATTGACATAAGCTGGTGCATAAGCACTGTCTTTCTCAATAGCCATCTTATAAGCCGTGATGGCTTTATCAAATTGTCCAGCATTCCTGAAGGCCACACCGAGAATAGTAAAGAAGAGTGGGTCGAATCGATGTAACTCAATTGCCTTGTCAATTAACGTGATGGCCACCGCAGCATCGCCTTCAGCTAGAGCCGCGTCCCCGGCCGCAAGGAGAATATGGCCACTCGTCGGATACTCTGAAAGGAGGCGCGAGTAGACCTTAGATAGTTGTCCTCTACCAATAGCCGTCTGGCTCTTTGCGAGATCCATAGCTTCGATCAGGTTCTCGTTATAGTTACCCTGGCACAGATTGGTGAAGGCCAACCAGTGTGAGGCTATTATGGCATACTGCGAATCGACTTTCAGAGCTGAGGCATAGATGTATAGAGAATCCCAATTCCCAGTGGCGAGCGCTTTCTCAGCCCTTTCACGCAAGAGTTTAGGACTATTCTGGTTCGCATTAGCTGTTTGAAAGAGGGTTAAGACAACGACACAAACGTGCAACACCATCTTGACCCGCAGAATTCCCTGATTCCCGTGTCCATTAGTTACTTGCAGCATTTTCTCCCTCCTTATAATACGATTTGTTGATTACTTTGTGAGTGTTTTCCACTCTTGGGGACATGTCTTCTTTTCACCGAAGTCTCCAATCCATCGGAATCATAGACGATGCAGCTTTCAGGTCAAGCAGATTTCAACAACGGCATCCGAAGTAGGCACGGGGCGGACGGAACCGTGCAATCTCTTAAAGCCAGGCAAATCCCGCTTACCGGATCTCCAGGGACCAGGGGGAGAGGTACCAGAGGTGCTCGTCGGCTAAAGCTGAGAAATCGGCAAAGAGGTCACGGGTGGGATGTCCGAAAAGGCCAAAGAGTAGTTTTTGGGGCTCGATGGCGAACCAGTCTGCGCGAGGGAGAATTGTTACTTCATAGTTTTTATCATCAATACCGGCCATTTGGGCGGCGGAATGTATCGCGCGCGGCAGTCCGCCAAAATCATCGACCAAACCCACTTGCTTCGCCGCTTTTCCCGTCCAGACCCGTCCCTGGGCGATTTCGTGGATTTGTTCAGGTGTCTGCCGTCGGCCGTCGGCGACAATCTTGATGAAGTTGTCGTAAAACACCTCTACTTGATGCCGAACGACCTGCCGTTCTTCTTCGGTGAACGGCCGGTTTAAGCTGTAGATGTCGGCATGGGCGCCGCGCGTGAGAACCTCCTTGTCGATACCTATCTTGCCGTACAACCCGGCAAGGGAGACTTTCCCGGCAATCACCCCGATCGAACCGGTGATCGTCGCTGCCGAAGCAAAAATCGAATCCGCCGCGCAGGCAATGTAATACCCGCCGGAGGCGGCAACGTCCGACATCGAGACCACCAGCGGCTTCTTTCCGATCGTCTTTTTCACCTCGCGCCAGATTAGATCGGAGGCAACCCCCGATCCGCCCGGGGAGTCGATGCGCAAAACGATCGCCTTGACGTCACAGTCTTTTCGCGCGGCGCGGATGGCTTTGGCAATCGTCTGTGCACCCATTACCTTGCCCAGAAACGGATAATCCCGATCCGCCCCGGAATTGATCATCCCCTCGGCAAAAATGACGGCCACTTTGGGTATGGGTCCCCATTGGTAACGATGATACTCTCTTTTACCCATACTTTTCAGGTTGACCCGCCGCGCGTGGCGGGCGATTTTTTCACGGACAATGTCATCGAGTTCATCTTCATAAGCAATCTGGTCAACCAGACCGGCCTCTTCTGCCTCAAGGGAAACATACGGCCCATGATCGATCAGCTCATGTACGCGATCGACGGCCATACCCCGGCCATCAGCGATTTTTGTGGTCAATTCGTGGTAGATATCATCGAGCAGTGCCTCATGTGCTTCGCGGGCGGGATCGGACAAAGAGGTCCGGGAGACCAGTTCGACAGCGCTTTTGAATTTCCCAATGCGCTCGAACTCAAAGGCGACACCGAGTTTGTCCAGCGTTCTTTTATAGAAAGTTGCTTCAGCGCGCAATCCGTTGAGGCCAACGACCGACACCGGGGGGCAGACAATCCAATCGGCGGCGGAGGCCAGGTAATATTCCCCATCCGAAGGACCAGCGGCAAAGAAGACTACAACCGGCTTGCCTGCTTGACGAATCCGACCGAGCGCGTGGCGCAGTTCGGCCAGCTTGGCCCAGCCGACCTCAAGATTACCCAGCCGTAACAGAAGTCCCTTGATTGCCGGGTCGGTAGCTACTTTATCCAGGACGGTGAGGATCTCGTACTGGGTGTGTGGTCGGGGAGCGAAAAAAAAGCGCGGAGGTTGTCTCTCGACCAGCCGCCCGCTGAGAGAGATATCGGCAACCTCGCGGCGGACACGGAACGCCGTCCGGCGGCGTTTCTTAAATGAGCCCATAGCAAGGTTCCCACGGAAAAAATCCCCATCTTTATTGAACGCGTTGTACGACGAAAACATTATATCCGTCAGGTTCAACCGCACTCCCAGCCCGAACTTCCGGCTCTGGCCGGATGAGCCGAAAAGCGGTCGCGCCTGGTCACCGTAATCGCCATAAAGGATCAACCCGTCGAGCGGTTCGATGCCGGCATACAGGTGATACGACCCATCAGCCAAACGCTGGCCGGTTCCCTGATAGTAATCGGTGCCGAAGATTATTCGCCCGTCCGCGAAGTTCAGTCCGGCGGAATAGGCGTAAATGGCGTCGGTTCGCCTTCCCTGATAGGGCATATGGTTTGAGTTTTCCACCCGCACGCCAAAAGAGAAATGTTCGCCTGGGCGGACCATCAAACTGTGCGTCCAGAAGTGCGCCTTGTGTTCATCTTTGTCCTCGGAGGAGACCCAGCGATAGGACGTGCCCAGGAAAATGCGGTCCTTTATTTCCCCACCCCAGGCCAGTGTGTAATGCCGGGCGTTTGGCTCACCGCCGGAACCAAGCCACTCGATCCCCAAGGCCAAGCCGCTCTTACCGACGTAGATCAGATCGTTGCCCGAAAGATCGGAATCGGTGTAGGTGTGGGCGAAAAGAAGCTGCAAGTCGTTATCGGCGGCCAGCGCGGCGGGATTATAGCGCAAAGCCCAGAGATCTGCCGCCGTGGCCACGGTTTGATAAGGTAAGAGCACCCGCCGGTCGGGATAGGAGTCGGCCAGGAGAGTGCCGCTTGTGGTGAAAAGTATTCCCGCAATTGATAGAACAGAAAACAACCGCCGCATGATTTTGTCCTCCATTTGACTCACCCGTCTGCTTACATCAGGGTCCGTCTTTTTGCCTGCCATCTGAATATCGGTACCACATTGTCAGGCTCTATCCCGGCCAATGATTATTCGCGTGACTACCGGCTGTCTATCACAAGCCCTTTTTATCCTGCCGGATGAGAGGCTGGGGCCCGCGAAGTGTTATGCTCCCGTAACCGCCGATGAAGACCTTCATTGACCCGTCACCGTTCCCGGTGACTCCCTCCAGCATTCGCCGGTCCAGATGCGTGGCCTTAACCGGGAGATCCCGGGTGCGAATATATCCTTTGCCTTCCCTGCTCACCTCCAGCCGGATGATCGCGGAAAACTCATGGGGGGTGGAGATCTGGATTTCGGCATTCTTGTTTTCTAAAGACAGCTCGGGTGCTCCCCATTTGACGAGGTCGACGATCATCGGTGAATTTCGCGTGGCAATCTTTGCCGAACCGGTCTTCAACGTCCAAGCGGTAATCTCCACCGCGGCATCATCAACACTGATATCGACCGGGCCGTCAATTCGCCGAAGCGTGGCCGTCCCGTGTTCCGAACGAATGCGCAGCGGCGCCTCGCCGACGGTAATATCCGCCAGCGTTGCCGTGCCGTAGCGGTTGTTTATGACCACCTTTCCCCGCGCGGCGACCAGTGACAGATCACCATACTCCGTGCGCAAATCCGCAACATCCGTGACTTCCTCTACCCGGATCTTGCCATACGTCCCGGTGATGAAAACCTCGCGAAACGGCCCATTTATATCGAAATCGTAGTTTTTCGATTTACCGCAGAAAACCCATCCGGGCGGGAGGAGGATCTCCAGATCCACGCGGACACCGATCGGCGAGCCTTCCCATTCCGCATCCCGTGGGGTCTTGACGACCACTAGCAAGCGGCCCTCGGCAACGTTGGTTTCAATCGTTATGGACTCCAGGATCCCTGCCGAACGTTCGCCCGCAGGGAGATTAGAGACTTTCTTGTCAATTTCAATTTTCACCTCGGTGGCGTCGATGTCGGTTCTTATACGTATTTCCCCCCGGATATTATCCGGTGCCTGAAACTCGATCCGATTGACTTCCTCAGCGGGAATAACACGGATTTCCTTAGCCGATAAGCCCCGGTGTTGCTCAGGGGTTCGTTGGTCGGCGGCGTATGCGGAAGTCGCCGCCGACAGGGCAAATTCCACCATCAGGATTATCGAAAAAACAGCCGCCTTGCCTTTTCTCATCATGTCCACCCCGTACAGGATCGCCTGATGTTGTTTACGAAAGCTCGGGCGTCACGTTTCGTTTATCAACTCCTATCGACAATAAAGAATACGACCACCGGGTTTAGGTCTTTTTTTGCCATTGGCGAGTGGTTTTCCTCACCCGCGACGCATTTTGCCGGCTCCGCAGTTGCGGTTTACCCAGACAAAACAGGATGATTCCTGCCGCCACAGCAGTGTTTAGCGATTCCACCTTTGCCGAGGTCGGAATACGCACCGACTCTGCGTTACCCTTGCGCCAGGAATCAGAATACCCTTTGGTCTCCCCGCCGACGACCAAGGCCCATTTTGCCGGTCTTTCAGCCCGCCCCGGCGGGCGGCCCTCGTGCGGGTCGGCGATGAATATGGCGTATCCGGCCCGGCGCAATTGCTCACTGAACCGGTGCAGGTCGGTGTTGGGGTAAACGGGCAGGGAAAACAACGCACCCATTGAGCCGCGCACTACCTTCGGATTGTAAAGGTCGACAGATCCCGCCGAGAGGTAAACCGCGTCTATCCCGAAGGCAGCCGCCGAGCGCAGGATCGCCCCCACGTTGCCGGGGTCACGGACATTATCCACAATCAAAAGATGCCTGCCGGAGGGTGGCTCACCCGCCGGGGGGAACGGTTTCTGCCGGGCCAGGGAGATTACCCCCGGATGAGGAAACGGTAGCCGACATCTCTTCTAAGATCTTGCGCGGCGCGGAATATATCCCGACGGCAGGTCTTCCCCACTCGGCCAGGATCGTTTTTAATCGCGCGCGTGAGACGCTATCATCGCGCACGACAACCGACTCCACCGGCCAGTTGTTTTCCAACGCCGCGGCGAGCAGACGAAATCCCTCGATGAGGAAGAGCCCTGTCTTGTGGCGGCCCTTTGACGTGTGCAGGCGGGCCGCCCGTTTCTGCAACGCCCGGGAAAGCGGCCGCCACTCTTTTCCCGCGAGAGAAACCATGTCTTCACCGTACACCCGCATTGGCCCGCGGGCAAGTGCTTTTCCGTTGCCGGCAATTCCACGAAAATAAACCGGTGATCTCAACGGGAAATCGGCTGTTGACCCCTGGCAAACCCGCAGAGTTTCATCCTGAAGGCGTGGCAGATTTTTTCTTTCCGGCGGCGGTAAGCTATTATCTTGTGGCCGGTGCGATCAATGGCATACAGACGGGTCAAAATCAGGTTGTTCGGTGTAATTCGCCGGCGGCTGTTTGCGGTCTTGCTATTGGGTCTGTCGTCGCCGGCGTCCACGGTGGGTGAGAGCCGCTTCCATGATGGTCGGCTTATCCTGGAAGCGCCGAGTCTGTACGAGAGGCTGCATCATCCGGCGCGAAAGCGCTGTCCCGGCCGACCTACGGTGGCCTTGGCCCTCTCCGGCGGCGGGGCGCGAGCTCTGGCGCAAATTGGTGTACTGCGTGCACTGGAAGAGGTAAACATACCCATAGTCGGGATCGCCGGAACCAGCATGGGTGCGATAGTCGGTGGCCTGTATGCCGCCGGCTATACTCCGGCACAACTGGATTCGCTCGTCCGGACGGTCAATTGGGCTTCCTTTTTTTCGGACAGGCCCCCGCGCACGCACCTTCTTCTGCCGCAAAAAGACATGCGCGCGCGGTCGTTTTTGGCCCTGCATTTTCACGGCCTCAAGCCAAAGCTCCCCACGGCGATGACCGGCGGCCAACAGCTGATCCGTTTTCTGACCGAGCTGTGTCACGCGCCGGATTACCATTGCCGCTCGAATTTCGACTCGCTTAAGGTTCCCTTTCGCAGTGTGGCAACCGACCTGGTTTCGGGTCAGACGGTAATTTTGGATCGGGGGAACCTGGTGATGAGCTTGCGGGCCGCCTCGGCGTTCCCCCTGGCGCTTTCCCCCACGCGCATGGACTCGATGATGCTCGTCGATGGCGGGTTGACCAACCCGGTACCGGTGGACGTGGCCCGCCGCTTCGACGCCGACCTGGTGCTGGCGGTGAACACTACTTCCTCGCTGGGAAAAGAGTCCAGGCTGGATAACATCTACAACGTGGCCAACCAGTCCACAACGATTATGACCAGTCGGCAGCGGGAACATTCGTTGAGCCTGGCGGATGCAGTGGTTACCCCCCGGCTGGGCGAAATCAGCAACCTGGATTTCGACCTGGCCGATACGATTATTGCGCGCGGATACGCCGGCGCGCGGCAGATGCTGGATTCATTGCTCGCCGGGGCGTGGGCGAACCCGGGAAACTCCGATGAGGGTGAGGAAATCCCGATTGATTCGATAGTTCTTTCCGGGCTGCCCGATGAAGGTTTCGCGGCTTATGACGTTGCGGTTTCTTTGTTGAAGTCCGAACCTCCGATTCGTTCAACCGCGGAGTTACAGGGAAGATTATTACAGATTATCCGGGAAGGGTATTTCCGCAGGATTACGGTCGAGGTGCGGGAAGATTCGATGCTCGCTTTGGCCGAGATATCCTTTGAGCCGTATCCCGAATTGAATTCAGTGCATTTTGAAGGGAACACTGTCTTTCCGGACACCGTTTTGCAGAAGGACTTTGCCCGCCTCCTGGGTCAGCCGGTGAATGCCCGACGGATCGTGGCCGCCGTTCGGCACTGTCTTCAATTATACCACGACCAGGCCTTCTCCCTGGCTGAAATCCGGGAAGTGGAACTTGACCGGGCAAGCGGGCGGCTGTCGGTGATCATTGACGAAGGACGACTTTCCGGACTGGAAGTCACGGGGAACGAGACGGTCAAAGACTGGGTGATCACCCGGCACTTCCCTTTGAAACGGGGGCATCTTTTCAATTACCGGGCACTGCTTCAAGGGATGGAAGACCTGCACGCCTCGGGGTTGTTCAGCCAGATCAACAGCAGAATCAAGTGGACGGAAAACGGTCCCTTAGTCATCCTGGAGGTGACGGAAAAAGACTACGACATTGTGCGTTTCGGGCTGCGCCACAACCTGGAATACCAGACCGATGGCTTCGTGGAGATCGTCAATACCAATATCCTGGGCCTGGGGAACGAGATTTATTTCCATGCCGGTTACTGCCCGCGGCGCGAGCGGTACTCAGCCGGGGTGCGTGCGGCCCGGATATTCCGCACGTATTTAACCGCCGAGGTTCGCGCCTACCGGGAAATCCACGAGCGGTATCGCTACACGGACCACCGCCGGAACGGTTTTTTTGAAACGGCCCGCAACGGCCTTTTGCTCTCCTTCGGGCAGAACATCAAGCGCCTCGGCAGTGTATCGGGCAAATTCCGTTCGGAAGATATCAAACTTACCGCCCAGCCGCCGTCGCCGGTGGCTACCGCCCGGCTGCGCTCGGTGATCCTTGCCGCGCGGTACGATGACCTTGACCGTCTCCCGTTCCCCCGCCACGGCCGGCGGGCCAACGTGTCAATTGAATGGGCGGATGATTTCGCCGGCGGCGAGGTTATCTTCCGCAAGATCAACGCCACCGTGGAAAACTGGCTCTCTCCCGCGGACCGGGTCACCATCGGCCAGGGTATCTCCCTCGGGTCCGCAGACCGTGTCCTGCCGGATTATGAACGGTACTCGCTGGGGGGAAGAATGACAATGATGGGTTTGCACGATGATGAATTCCTGGGAGACAAGATTGTGTTAGCCAATCTCTATTGCCGCTTTCAATTCTTCACCCGCAGTTATTTGAACCTCCGGCTGGATGTGGGTACAGTGTGGGAAGACGGCCAAAACATACATTTCGTTGATCACCTGCGTGTCGCCATAGGCGGCGGCCCATCCTTCGACACCCCCCTCGGCCCGCTGGAGCTATTCTGGGGCGTCACCGAAGACGACTACACCAACTTCTATTTCAACTGGGGGTATGACTTTTAGAAGCAACCCAACCGGGCACTGGACCCCTGCCTGCGCAAGGGTGACAAGGGAGGCGGCTCGGTTCGGAGCGCCGCCGTCCCGGCGGCGGAATGGGGGACGGGACGGCCCCGCTCCGGATTTGGGTACGTACCCGGTGTCTCGGATAATGGCTTCCCGTTGAATGGCACTGCTCAGGCACGAAGCCTGTACGCACCCGTTGGATGCGGCACCAACAGTGTGAGCCGGTGACGGTAAAACCGCCGGGGTTTTAGGCTACCTTCTGCGCGGTTGGAGCCGATTATATTGACATGGACTGACGCGTACCGGTAGATTGGCTTTTGGTGGGATCGAAGCGGGTGGCGCATTTTCGGCTGAGGCGGCGCTTCCCGCTTACGTATGATATTGGCTGGTTCCCTGATGACCGCGAAGAGGAGGCTTGGTGAACGAATTTGTCCGGATGCAACGAACCCACACCTGCGGTGAACTGCGGGCATCAAACGCCGGCCAAACCGTGCGCCTAAACGGCTGGGTGCACCGCTGGCGGGATCACGGCGGCTTGCTGTTTGTCGATGTGCGCGACCGCTATGGCATCACCCAGATCGTTTTTCGCCCGGGAAACTTAGACGAAGCGACGATGAAAACTGCCGCACACCTGCGTGCCGAGACGGTGATCGCCGTTGAGGGCACGGTCGGCTGGCGGCCGGAGGGAATGGTCAACGAAAAAATGCCTACCGGCGAAATCGAGGTCGCTGCCTCGCGGCTTTTGGTGCTCAACCCCTCGAAAACGCCCCCGTTTGAGATCGAGGAAGAGACCACCGCCGCTGAGGATCTCCGGCTGAAATACCGCTACCTGGACTTGCGGCGCTCGGTATTGAAGGACAAAATCATCACCCGGCACCGGGTCAGCCTGTCTGTCCGCAACTACTTGCACGAGCAAGGGTTTCTGGAAATCGAGACCCCGATGCTGATCCGTTCCACGCCGGAGGGCGCACGTGACTATATCGTCCCCTCCCGGACGATCAAGGGGAAGTTTTATGCCCTGCCCCAGTCTCCGCAGCTTTTAAAACAGATCCTGATGATCGCCGGGTTTGACAAGTATTTCCAACTGGCCCGCTGCCTGCGCGATGAAGACCTGCGCGCCGACCGCCAGCCCGAGCACACGCAAATCGACATGGAAATGAGCTTTGTCACCATGGATGACGTTTTCGCGGCCACCGAGGGACTGATGAAGCACATATTTGCCGAAATCCTCGGCGTACACGTCACAACGCCTTTTCCCCGGCTGACCTATGCGGAGGCCATGTCGACCTATGGGGTCGACAAGCCCGATACGCGGTACGCGATGACGATTGCGGATCTGTCGGAAGCTGTCGCCGGGTGCGGGTTTAAGGTGTTTTCGGACACCGTGGCCGCGGGGAACAAAGTCATGGGGATTTGCGCAGCGGGGAAGGCCAACCTGTCGCGCAAGCAGATCAGCCGGTGGGAAGACTTAGCTAAGTCTCATGGCGCCAAGGGGTTGGCATACATCTTGTATACCCCTGAAGGTCCGCGTTCGCCAATCTTGAAGTTTCTGGAAGCCGGAGTCCTCGATAGAATCACCGAAAAAACGGCCGCTTCCGCAGGCGATGCGGTATTTATTGTTGCCGATGAAAAAGTAAAGTGCGCAGAGACCCTGGGTCAACTTCGCACGGAAATGGCCCGACAGTGGGGGCTGGCCGCGCCCGGCCGGTATGACTTTGTGTGGGTCTATGAGTTCCCGCTTTTTGAGTATGACAAAGACGAAGGCCGCTTCCATGCGATGCATAATATTGTAACCTCGCCGTACGAGGAAGACCGGCACCTCCTGGAGGAGGGCTTTTCCTCGGAGCTTCCGCTTGCCCATCCCCAACACCCCTGGGCGTGCATCCGGGCCAACCAGTATGACCTCGTTTTAAACGGGGTGGAGATTGCTTCGGGGGGGATCAGGAATCACCGGCGGGGTATCCAGCAGCGGATTTTAAACATTCTGGGGATCGATGACGAACGCGCGGAGAAGATGTTTGGGTTTTTGCTCGAAGCACTGGAGTACGGTGCTCCGCCGCACGGCGGGATTGCCCCGGGGCTGGACCGGATTATCGCCCTGATGACCGGTTCGGAATCGATCCGTGAAGTGATCGCTTTTCCCAAGACCACCGCCGCGCAGTCGCTGATGGACGGGGCGCCGGCGGAGGTGGACGAGGCCCAACTGCGGGAGTTGAGTCTGGCCATCGTCAGCCAAACCAAAAAGGAATGACCGTTGCTCAAAGAACAGCCAGCTTCGCCATCCCGGAAAAACGACACCTCACGGGCGTTCTCGATCGCCGGGGCGGACCCGCGGATTCTGTTCGGGCAAAACGAGTCGTTCTTGGCGTTGATCGAAAGCCACTTTGACGTCCGGCTGACCGCGCGCGGCGACGAGGTGCTTATCTTCGGTGAGCGGGAGGATGTGGGACAGGTCGGGGCGCTCCTGGACGATTTGGTTGGGCACATAAAAAAGACCGGGGAACTCTCCGAGCGCTATTTGTTTTACGCGATGACCATTGTCCGCGAGAATGGCCGGGGACCCTCGGAAAAGCTGGAAATCGCGACCTCGCTGGCCGGGGTGGGCACGCGGCAGATCAAGCCCAAGACCCTGGGGCAGAAAGCCTATTTGGAATCGATCGAGAATTACGATATCACGGTGGCTATCGGCCCGGCAGGCACGGGAAAAACGTACCTGGCCGTGGCCATGGCTGTTGCCGAACTAAAGCACAAGCTGGTTAACCGGCTGATGTTCGCCCGGCCCGCGGTGGAAGCCGGAGAGTCCCTGGGTTTCCTGCCCGGCGACATTCGGGCCAAGGTTGACCCGTATTTGCGCCCGATCTATGACGCGTTGCATGATATGATGACCGCCGAGCGCATTCGCCGGATGATCGAGGACCGAATAATCGAAATCGTCCCGCTGGCCTTTATGCGTGGGCGGACGCTAAATCACGCGTTTATTATTCTTGACGAGGCGCAGAACGCTACCGCAGCGCAAATGAAGATGTTTTTGACCCGGCTGGGAAACAACTCCAAGGCCGTAGTCACCGGGGATGTTACCCAGATCGATTTGGATGAGAAAGAGCAATCGGGATTGGTGCAGGCACGTAGCATTTTGCAGGGTATCCGTGGGATCTCGTTTGTCGAGTTGACCGAACGGGACGTGGTGCGGCACAAACTGGTGGCTGAGATCATCGTGGCGTACGAAAAGTGGGAAAACCGCACCCGCGGCGACTGATCCCTGGATTAACCGCCATTGGGTGGCGACCCGGCAAGCAGGGAGATTTCACTAACAGCTTATTTTTGCGGTCCTCAGTGATGCCGCAGTGGATGTTGAAATTTAAGCGGCGGCTGGCGGTCAAGAGCCGGGAACGTTTTGCCCGCTGGGCCAAGACTCCGCGCTACCGCCGCGTGCGCGTGATCCTCGGGTTATCGGTGGGATTGGCCCTGGTGCTTCTGGGGTCGTTCATTTACCCTACCCCGGCGCTGTTCACCCCGCAGGACTGGCCGGACCTGGGCGACGTGGCCACCGAAGACATCATTGCGCCGGTCGACTTCCCCATTCCCAAGACGGCCGAGGAGTTGGACGTGGAACGGCGGTTGGCCGAGGCTCATGCGCCCTTGATTTTACGCTATGCGGGGTCGCCGGTCGACTCGGTCTTGCGCCTGTTGGAGGATTTCTTCGACCGTCTGGACTCGCTCTCTGCCGGGTCGTTTTCTGCGGTGTCGCTTTCGCGGCGGCTCCATCGCGACTTTCCCTGGCTAAACCTGGACGCGGCGGGGGACCAACTAAGGGAGTGGCCAATCCTGCGCGCATACCTGCGCGATATTCTGCGCGGGTTTTATGTCGCGGGTATTTTTCCCGATCAACAATTTCTGCCGTTTTCGGAAAGCAATTCCTTCCTGATCATCAAGCGCAACCAGGAGATTCGTCTGGAGCGCGACGGTATCTACGACGTGGAGGCCGCGCGCCGCCTGTTGAAAGCAGAAATCCTGGAGGCTCCCGGTGTGGACGAGAAGCTCAAAGGAAGCCTGGCCGATTTTGCCGCACAGTTCATCGTTGCCAGCCTCGAATATGATCCCGGGGAGACCGAACTGCGCCGTCGGAAAGCAGTTGAGGCAATCGATCCAATCAAGATCCAGTTTTTCCGGGGTGAACGGATTGTCCGTAAGAATCAGCGCGTCACCGCCGAACACGTCGAGCGTCTGCGCTCTCTCTCGGAGATCATGGTCGAAAAGGCACGCCCGGAGAACCCCCTGGCTTTCATCGTGCCGATTCTTGCCCGGTTGGTGTTGGTCGGGTTGTGTGTGGCAGGGATGGGGGTCTACCTGGTATTCTTTCAACAGCGGGAAGTCCGGCGTATCAGTTCCCTTCTGGCCCTGGGGTTGATCTGGGCGGGCACGATCCTGGCCACGTACGCGGTATCGCGGATGGAGCTTTCGGAATACCTCATCCCGATTGCCGTCTCCTCGATTCTGGTCACCGTGCTGTTTAATTTAGGCATGGGGGTTTTCAATACGATCTGCCTGTCGATCTTTTTAGGCGTTATCATCGGGTTTGATTTTTCGCTGACCTTCGTTAACCTCACGGTGGGCATTGTTACGGCGTATTCCGTGCGACGGGTGCATCACCGCTACGATTTCTACCGCCCGATCCTCTATGGGGCGGTCGCTTATTTGGTTTTGATTTACTTATTAGAGACCCTGCGTTTCCAGGAAGCTCGTGCAATCTTTGATCTTTGCGCGATAGGTGTGCTGAATGCGTTTTTCTGCTCGATTTTGTGCGTCGGTCTTTTGCCGGTCTTTGAAAGCCTATTTGGCTTTACGACCGATTTGACTTTGCTGGAGTTGTCGGATTTAAACCATCCGCTATTGCGGCGGCTCTCGATGGAAGCGCCGGGGACGTACCATCATTCGCTGATGATCGGCACGCTGGCCGAGGCCGCCGCCGAGGCGATCGGTGCCAACGCGCTTCTGGCGCGGGTCGGGGCGTATTACCACGACGTGGGCAAGATTGAAAAACCGGAGTATTTCATCGAAAACCAGGCGCTCTTCAAGAGCCGGCACGATAAGCTGTCGCCATCAATGAGTGCGTTGATCTTGGAATCACACGTGAAGGTCGGTCGGGATCTGGCTCTGGAGTATGATCTTCCGGACAAGATTATCGATCTGGTCGAACAACACCATGGCACGACGCTGATGGAGTTTTTCCTGCATAAGGCGCGGCGGCAGTCGCACGGAAACGATGTGCCCGACGAGGAGTTTCGCTATCCCGGACCGAAACCGCAGTCCCGGGAGGCGGCGATTTTGATGCTGGCCGATTCCGCCGAGGCGGTCAGCCGCACCTTGGACGATCCCAAACCCAGCCGGCTGCGCACGGCGATCCGCAAGGTGGTACGGGACAAGTTTGAAGCCGGGCAGTTCGATGAATGCGAGCTGACGCTGAAAAACCTGAGCCGCATCGAAGAAAGCTTCCTTAAGCGCCTGATGGCTGTCTTTCACTCGCGGGTGGAGTACCCGGAAAAGAAAGCGGAAAAAGTCACATGAACGCGCGCGTCACGATAGTCAACCGACACCCCTGCCTGCGGCCGGCTCACCGGCCGCAGGAGCGGCTCGCGCAAAAGGTGTTTGCCGGCGAGCGCAAAAGAGGTGCGGCGGATATCATCCTGGCCGGGTCCGGCCTGTTGCGCACACTCAGCCGCCGCTATCGAAAGAAGGATAAAATAACCGATGTTTTGTCTTTTCCTTTCGGGGCAGAAGGTCGGCCGGACGCTTCCGGCTTCTGGGGTGAAATATACATCAACCTTGATCTTGTGCGCAGCGAGGCAAAACAAAACAAGATCACGATGAAGGAGGCGTTGGCGCTGCGGGTGGTGCACGGGCTGTTGCATCTTTTCGGATTTGGCCACGAAGATAATGACCAGATGACCACGATGGCCAAACGGGAAAGCCGGTATCTCAAAGCGGCTGGCTTCTCCATTGGATCGTGGGGAGCGGCAGGAAAGGACGTGCGCCCCGGACCCGCTGCCGGGAAACGGTAGGCAAAATGGTGATAATCGTCATATCACTTCTGTCCCTTGCGGCTTTGATCTTTATCACGCGCCTGACGGCAATATACTCTTCGGAATTGTTCTCCTCGTCGGAGAAGATACTCTCTTCCTTTGGCCGCCTGACCGAACGCCAGCGACGGTTTATCGAAGAGATCGACCGTCATCCACACGATCTATTATTGACCGCCGGGCTATTCAAGTCGTTCTCCTTGATTGTTGGCACAGTATTGGCCGTTTTTACCGCGGCCAATTTACACGCGACAGGTGGCTGGCTTTGGGCGGTGACCGCCGTGATTGCCGCAGGGGGTTTTTGGCTTATTTTCACCCTGGTCGTTGATATCATGCCCCCGACGGGGGGATCGGAGAGTCTGCAGACCCGCGCACTTGCCCACCTCGGCTTGGTGGCCTTCATCTATCATGCTTTTTCCCCGCTGCGGCAGTTGGCCGGGGCCTCCCGGGCCAGATATGCCGAGGAACGCCGCGACGAGGAGAAAAAAGAGGAAATTGTCGAGCGGGCGATCGAGACGCTTGCCGAGAGCATCGGTACCGAAGAACCGATTATCGAAGAGGACGAGCGGCAGATGATTCAGCAGATCTTCCGGCTGGACACCACCGAGGTTAAGGAGGTCATGGTGCCGCGGATCAATATTGTTGCGGTCCAGCCGGGCATCACCCTGAACGATCTGCGCCAGGTTGTGCGCGAAGAAGGACATTCCCGGATTCCCGTATACGACGGCGATCTGGACACGATTCTGGGAATCGTGTATGCCAAGGACATCTTTTGCCGTGAATTGCCCGAGCACGGCGGCTTTGACCTGCGCACGTTTATCCGGCCGCCCCTGCTGGTGCCCGAAACGCAGAAGATCGATAAACTCTTGGAAGAGTTCCGGCGCAAGAAAATGCACCTGGCGATCGTCGTCGATGAGTATGGCGGCACCGCCGGGTTGGTCTCACTGGAGGATATTATTGAAGAGATTGTCGGGGAAATCGAAGACGAACACGACCACGCCCGGCCGGCGATCGTTTCCCTCCCGGACCGCGCGATCATGGTCTCCGGCCTGGTGCCTTTAGATGAGATCACCGAGCATTTCGACTTAAAGCCGTTTTCCGAGGAGTTTGAGACCGTGGGCGGATTGATCTACGACATGGTCGGGGGTGTACCGCAGACCGGCAGAGTACTGGTCAAACCACCGCTGCGTTTTACGGTCGTCAAAGTGGACGGGCAGCGGATTGAGGCGGTAAGAATCGAGAAGCTGACGGCACGAAATGACAGTTGAGACAGGGCCTGCGTTGGACCATAAAGCGCATCTTCTTTGAGGATCACGGATCAGCCGGGAGCCGCTCGAGCGGCTGGTGAGGAACTTCACAGAAGCGGGACTTCTGGCCGAAAACCGCGGAAAAAAACCGCCAACAACAGCGGAAGATGCGTATTTTATCGATGAGCGAATACCGAAAGGCCGGTAAAGAACATGCCGATTTTTGAGTACCGTTGCGCTGCCTGTGGCCACGACTTCGAGGAACTGGTTTTGTCCGCGTCAGCGGAGCACACGCCGAACTGTCCGGGCTGCGGGTCGGAGGCGGTGCAAAAGAGAATGTCGTGTTTTTCCGGCATATCCGGCGCAGGCGATAAGGGCGCAACCGCCTCCCAGGCGCCCGCATGCGGCTTTACGTGAGCACGGTAATTTGCGCCGACGGTCGTCGGTCAACCCGGTTAAATGACAACCGGAGAGTCTTGCCTCTCGTGGAACAACTGCAATCAAGCCCTGATGAATAAGAAGCGGCCGCTCGTCTCCCGCCGGAACGGGGGGAGGTTTTCTGCTTTGGGGCAGGGTGATTTGTTTGCCCCGGACCCCTCGCGTCTTGTGGACGGCAAAGAGCTTACCCGGCTGTATGAGCAAATCAACGAAAAGCATTTTGCTGGAAAGCTCCCCTCGGCTCGCGTGGAGTGGTCGTCACGTTTGCGCATTGCCGGGAACTGCCGCCCGGACGAGCGGGAAATCAGGTTGTCCATCAGCTATCATACTCATTACCCGGAGGAAATCATCAACACCCTGATTCACGAGATGCTCCACCTTGTATATCCAATACACAACGCGTCGTTTCGCCGCGCGGCCCAAAGGATCGGCATCTCCCTGCACTGCCGGGATTATCCGGGGATGCATCCGCGCAGCCGGTATGTTTATCTCTGCCCGAATTGCCGGACGGTGTACCGCCGCCAGAAACGGGCCGATATTTCCTGTGGGAAGTGCTCAGGCCAGGCGTACGATTCGCGGTATAAACTGGTGTTGAAAAAGTCACCATCCAGGCCCCGGCGGTGACAGTGAGGACAGTTGACAAGGCAAAATTACGACGTATATAAGAGGGGTTTTGTGTGGCGGTGTAGCTCAGCCGGTTAGAGCAGCGGAATCATAATCCGCGTGTCCGGGGTTCGAGTCCCTGCACCGCTACTTTCTCTTGGAAATACCGTAACTTATTTCTTGACAATGAATTAACTTTTCTATCAATCTCCGCCGGTTCCCACAGCAAGCTGTGCGCCACCCGTCGGAAGGTGTGCCAGCACGGAGATGACCCGGTACGGCCCTTTGTGTTGCGGGTGAGCGGCTAGGGTACATTCACTATCGAAGTCAAAGTGCTCTTCAAAGACGGTGAAACTCGACATCTCCGGCACGAGTTGCGTTTCTGAAATTAGCGGACAGAGGTGACGGGACGGTGGGGGTGTTGACTTGCGAGCTCACCCATCCGGCTTGCATTTGATACATTTTCTTGAGACATTGGAAGGGTAAGACAGGGGCGCCCGACTGGGCGGTAGAAAGGCCGAAGTTACCGGCAATGAAAACTCCAAACCGCAAAGAGGTCGTGATGAACCAAGGTGCACGAAGTGATCTCCGCAGGAATACAACATGGGTCGCCGGAGCGCTGGTTGCTCTTTTTTCGGCAGTTATTGTGGCGTCTTCCGGCCTGGCCGCGGAGGTCTTTACCCTCGAACATGTCGCCAGACTGCGTACGGTTGGCACGATCACCATCTCGCCGGACGGAAAACAGGTGGCCTATACCCTCAATGTCCCGCGAAACCCGTTTCGTGAGGATAATGGCTCGGCATGGACCGAATTGCACCTGGTTGGTCCGGACGGCGTCTCACGCCCGTATGTCACCGGGGAGGTCAATATCAGTGGGATTGACTGGGTGCCCGATGGCAAGGCTATCTCCTACCTCGCCAAGCGCGGCGATGACGAAAGCAAGTCGCTCTACATCATCCCTGTCGACGGCGGTGAGTCACGAAAGATCCTTAAGCACGATACCAATATCAGTTCCTACACGTGGAGTCCCGACGGTACACGCGTGGCTTTTCTGGCCACGGAGGAAACACCAGAGGACAAAAAAGAGTTACGTGAGAAGGGATTTAACCAGGAGGTTTACGAAGAAGAGCTTCGGCCAGTGCGTGTATGGGTTGCCGAGCCTTTCGATACGGCGTCCGAGCCGCGAATGCTTGAACTGCCCGGCTCGGCATCGGAACTGCACTGGAGCCCGGAGGGGAAGCATTTGGCGCTTGCTTTAGCTCCCACTCCGCTGATCGATGATCGTTACATGCGCCGCAAACTTCACGTCGTCGACGTGGCCTCCGGCGAGATTGTTACTCGTTTCGACAACCCGGGCAAGTTGGGAAAGGTGGCCTTCAGTCCTGACGGCAAGTACCTGGCGGTTGTCTCCGCGGTCGACATAAATGACCCGAAAGCAGGACACTTGATGCTCGGCACGGTAAAGGACGGCAAACTGAAAGACCTCCTGCCCGATTATGAAGGTCACGTGCGGGCAGTCGCCTGGCGGGATGACCACACGATCCTGTACCTGGCTGACTTAGGGGTGCATACAACGTTTGCCGAAATCTGCCGTGACGGGACGAAAAACAGGACGATCATTTCCCCGGGTGGACCCGTGCTGTGGGGACTTTCCGTTTCACCTGACGGGAAAAGCGCGGCCTTTGATGGAAGTACCGCACTGTATCCCTGGGAAGTGCTCTACCTCAAGCCTGGCGCCGGGAAGGCCAAACGCCTTACCGACAGCAATCCCTGGCTGGCCGAGATGCGTTTTGCCCCGCAGGAAGTGGTCGATTTCAAAGCCCGCGATGGGCTGCAACTGCAAGGCATCCTCATTCGTCCGCTGGAGGAAAAGGAGGAAGAGCGCTATCCTCTTATTCTCACCGTGCACGGCGGGCCCGAAGCCCACGAGCGCAACGGCTGGAAGACAAGTTACTCCCGTCTGGGACAGGTCGCTGCCGCGCAGGGGTTCGCGGTGTTTTATCCCAATTACCGGGGGAGCACAGGGCGGGGAGTGGAGTTCTCCAAAATGGGCCAGGCCGACTATGCCGGGGGTGAATTTAATGACCTTGTGGACGCTGTCGATCATTTGGTGGAAATTGGACTGGTCGATAAGGAACGAGTGGGCATCACCGGCGGCTCTTATGGCGGGTATGCCTCAGCCTGGGGGGCGACCGCGCTTTCTGAGTATTTCGCGGCAAGCGTGATGTCGGTCGGGATTTCCGATCTGATCTCCAAGTTCGGTACGACAGATATACCCAACGAAATGTACCTGGTACACGCCCGGGCCTGGCCGTGGGAGAAATGGCAGTGGTTTTTGGAACGCAGTCCGATCTACCATGTCCAGAAGGCACGCACCCCGATTTTGATCCTGCACGGCAAGAACGACACGCGGGTGCACCCCAGCCAGTCAATGGAGCTATATCGCTATTTAAAGACTATCGGTCAGGCCCCCGTGCGGCTGGTCTTTTATCCCGGTGAAGGCCACGGCAACCGGCGGGCCGCCTCGCGGTACGACTTTTCTTTGCGCAAGCTGCGCTGGATGGAGCATTACCTGAAAGGCCCCGGCGGCGCCCCCCCGCCATACGAGCTGGAGTACCCGCTGGGTGAAGGGGTAAACGGGAACGACGATGACGGCTGAGTGTGTCCACCGCCGGCAGCCACTTCTCTTCAACAGACCGATTGGGTCAATTTCCCGCGTATTCCCGGTCGGAAGTCACTGGCAGAGACAGACTAAGCAACTCTGAGTCAGCCCGGGAGCCAGGTCCACTTTCCGGTTGTTCCAGCGTTTTTTAACCGGAAAGTGGGTGGCCATGTCAGTTAGCTCTTGACAAAAGGCTGCGGAGTTGTGATATTTTGTCAATAGTAATGGTCTTGTGCAACGCCGGGATTCCTGTCGGGCGTGGTTGCAGCAACTTCTGGTGGACTTGTGCGGTGACTGGGGATTCCTGCGGAGCAGGGTACCACAATGTTACTGTTTTTTTGATATGTCCTTGTATCCTGCGGAGGTGTCTTATGATTAGAGCCAGCCCGGTTTATGAATCGGGGAGGTTTCGATGGAACTGGCCAATTCTGCTTGCCGTTTTCTGCCTTGTTTTTGTGGCGAGTACGGCACTGGCCGAAGAGTTGGGCCCGTCCCCCTCACCGCTTTTCCAGCAATCGCTGCAAAAGTCGATTGAGAAGTTTCACGATCGTGACCGCGGAGGGGGTACACCGCAGAGTCTAGGTCCCCGGGAACCTGCCGAGCCCATCGGCAAGCTTCAGGCAGTGTCTGCTGAGTATCCTGGCGCCCCGATAATTGGCGAATCGTTCGCCAAACCGACAGAAGAGCCAACCATGCAGGGCTATCCGACGTGTGTGGGGACGGCGACCTGTCCGAGCACCAGCACCTGTCCGGGTTTTGAGACCTGTGAGGGCACTGCAACGTGCATGGCCGGCCCGACATGTCCGGAGAACCCGACATCGCCGGGGTATTCCACCTGCGAAGGCACCGAGACCTGCCCCGGCATGTACACCTGCGCGGATATGTCCACCTGTCACGGATACGAGACCTGCATGGGGACCACCACCTGTCCGGGAACACCGACCTGCGAGGATATGATGACCTGCGAGGCTGCCACCTGCTCGGGTTGGGAAACCTGTAGTGGCATGGAGACCTGTCCGGGCTATGTGACCTGCGAAGGATCGACAACGTGCCCGGGTTCCGCTGCCACCTGCGACATTGAACCGACCATGGCTGGTTGGCCGACGTGCTCCGGCACGGTTAGCTGCGAGGTGACCTGCTATGGACAGGTGACATGTCCACACGCGGAGACTTGCGATCCATTTACCTGCGAAGCCAGCGCGACCTGTAACAGCGGTGGGGCCACGTGTTACCCAGATGCGACCTGTTGGCGCGTAACATGTCCACAGAACCCGACCTGTGATATAACCTGTTCGGCATCCGTGACTTGCGCTGGCGGGACGACCTGCGACGGGTTTATCACCTGTAAGGGGTCTCCCACCTGTTGCGGGAGCGGGCCGACCTGCGAGGGCCACTACACTTGCCCCAATGTGCCGACCTGCCCAGACATGTCTACCTGTCCGGGCTATGCAACCTGCTTAGGAACGGCCACCTGCTCGGGCGGTGAAACATGCGGCAGTGAGCCCACATGCGAGGGAGCAACGACGTGTGATATGAGTGAGACCTGCCCGGGGAGCACTACCTGCAAGGGAATGCCGACCTGCCCGGATATGGAAACCTGTGCCGGTGTGGAGACCTGCTTGGGATCGACCACCTGCGACGCCTCCGTGCCGACATGTGAGGTCGCACCCACCCAGCCCGGATATTATACCTGTGCGGGTTCATCTACATGCTGGGGTACAACTACGTGCGGCATGACTTGCGCCACGACGTGCGGATTGACCTGCAACCCGACTTGCTCTGGCGCGACGTGTGGTCCTATTATCACCTGCCCATCAGTAACCTGCCAGGGCCCAACCTGTGTCATGATAACCTGTCTGGTGACCTGTACAGGAGAGACCTGTAACCAAGTGACCTGCGGGCCATATTACACCTGTACAGGCGGGGCAACGTGCAACGGTTCTTCAACCTGCTTAGGTGTTAATACCTGCTGTGGGTATGCTGCCACCTGCCTGGGTTACTCTACGTGTGAGGGTGCAATGACGTGCGTTACAACCTGTCCAGGCGATGCGACCTGCATGGGCAGCGAGACCTGCCAGAATGGCATAACGTGCCCCGGTGAGCCCACCTGCGACGGGCAAGCAACCTGCACTGGTGAGCCGACCTGCGTAAGCGGCGCTACGTGCCCGGATACGGAAACCTGCCCGGGTTGGGAGACCTGCGAAGGATCAACAACCTGCCCCGGTTCCGGGCCCACGTGCGATATCGAACCCACGATGCCGGGATGGCCAACGTGCGCCGGCACGGTCAGCTGTGGTGAGACCTGCTATGGGGTGCTGACATGTCCGCATGGCCCCACTTGTGAAAGTTGGACCTGCCATGGTGAACAGACCTGTGATGCCCAGCCCACGTGTTACCAGAACGCCACCTGTTGGCGTGTCACCTGCCCGCAAAACCCGACCTGCGAGGTGACCTGTTCGGCATCGGTGACCTGCGGCGGTGAGGCGACATGTGACGGCAGCGAGACCTGCACAGGGGTGGCTACCTGTTGCGGGAGCGGACCGACCTGCGTGGGCAACTACACTTGCACCGATGTGCCGACCTGCCAGGCTACCACCTGCTGGGATGGGGAAACCTGTAGTAACGTAGAGACCTGTCCGGGTTATGAAACCTGCGAGGGTACTGCAACATGCATGGGTGGCCCGACTTGTCCGGAGAACCCGACATCACCGGGTTATGCGACGTGCGAAGGCACAACGACCTGTCCGGGTGAATTAACCTGCCCCGACGTGGAGACGTGCCACGGGTTCGAGACCTGCGAAGGTACCACGACATGTGAGGGAACGCCAACTTGCGAAAGCGAATCAACCTGTCCCGGTTATGCGACCTGTTCGGGCACTGTAACCTGCGGTGGTGTATTGACCTGCGCGGGTACGGCGACTTGCGCCTCTGGGGAGACCTGCTACGGCGCGCCTACCTGTGTTGGCGCAGCAACCTGCTATGGCGGGACTACCTGCCCAACCAACAAGGTATGCTGCGACTGCGACTGGTGGGGTGACGTGACTGGTGATACGGGGCCGCCGCCACAGATCAACCCGCTGGACGTGACGTTCATGGTGCAATACGTCTACTTCCAGAATGACATGCGGGTGCAGCATGCGAACTGCCCGAATGAGGCCGGCGACGTGAACTGCGATGGCCAGGTCAACCCGCAGGACGTGACGTTCTATGTGCAATTCGTCTATTTCCAAAACAACATGTTCTGCCCGGATCCTTGCACGCAGCTGTAGCGTTTGTTTACTCGGATGACAGAGGCGGCAGGTTTACCCTGCCGCCTTTTCTTTTTTGCCTGATGTGGCCTACCGGGCCCGTTCTTTGCTGTGCGAGAGTGAGCGCAAGGTGCCGTCAAGCCGCCAAAGCTTCGCGGGCGGAGGCTGCTGGAGGAGCTGACCGAGGTAACTCCTTGTCGAATGGTGAATTGCGAATAAGCACTTTACTATTCTTGTTCTGATTACTCGATAAAAAGTGGATAATTGATAATTGCGGATATAAAGACTTGACAAAATGTTGTTTTATAACGATATTTGACAAAAATACTGCGTTTCCGGACTTTGTGCGGCGGCGATGGACAACGGGTACGGCCGCACGGGGATGAGTAGCTAAGTTGTTACTAATTGTGGGAGTTCCCGCGGAGGGTAAAGTGCCCGCACGTTACGATTCCTTGATGCTTACTTCTTTTTTGACTGGAGGTGTCCCATGGTAATTGGACGCCGGGTTTACACCCGGGGAAGTTTTCGATGTAGCTGGCTGGTGGGGCTTGCCGTTTTCTGCCTGGTTTTTGTGGCGAGTACGGCACTGGCCGAAGAGCTGGGCCCGTCCCCCTCACCGCTTTTCCAGCAATCGCTGCAGAAGTCGATTGAGAAGTTTCACGATCGTGATCGAGGCGGCGGGACGCCAAACAACCTTGGCCCACGCGCTGCCCAGGACTTAGCAGGGACACTCACCGCGATCAGCGAACGTGGAGTGGACCCGATTCTCGGCGAGTCGTTGGCCAAGCCGGCGGGCGCCATCTGCCAGATGCAGCGGGACGCTAATTCGCCGGCTTCGTATTTTCTGAGTTTTGTCCCTACAGACAAAATTGCCGTTTATTACGATCCGATGGATCCGACTTACGGGTGCAACGATCCTAGTCCATATCCACTGGAAATTTTCGAAATCTGGCTCAGCATGTATAGTGACCCTGCCGGCGGCTCGGTGTGGCCAGTGGCTGTTCGGTTGTCGATCTATGATGCGGACTTGACCGACCCCCAATGCCCGGTGCCAACGCAGGAGCTCTGCGGCGAGAATTTCCTTTTGCAGCAGGCTCAGTTTGAGTTTCCCAATGTCGGATACATTATTTTCTCTGACCTGTGCTGTGTGAATGGGCCGTTTTTCGCCGTCATTGAGTACACCGGGAATACAGCAACGCCATATCCCAGCATTGTCATGGACTACCCGCCGGACCCGGCGATCCCCATTTGTGAAGCATGGATTTACTATTCGCCAGCTGGAGGTTGGATCGATTGGACAATCTGGACACCGCCGGCACCGGGGTTCCCATGGCTTCGACCCGAAGCCGAATTGCCGCCCAATGACTGCGATGGCGGTCCAGTTGAACCGACGATGCCCGGCTACCCGACGTGCGACGGCACGGCAACGTGTCCGGGCACCAGCACCTGCCCGGGTAACCAGACTTGCCATGGCACCGCGACCTGTGACAATGGGCCGACCTGCCCGAATAATCCGACATCGCCGGGGTATCCGAGTTGCGACGGCACCGAGACCTGTCCGGGAATGTTTACCTGTCCGGATATGTCCACCTGTCACGGGTACAATACCTGTGAGGGAACAACCACGTGTACGGGGACTCCGACTTGCGAGGATATGGAAACCTGCCCCGGATACCAAACGTGCAGGGGTACTTATACGTGCGATGCGGATTGCAATCCTCTCTCGAAGCCGGCAACAAACCCGACATATGTGACCTCGGCAACCTGTGCGGGGAACACCACTTGTCCGGGAACGATAACTTGTGGGATAGGGCAGACCTGCCCCGGCATGTCCACTTGCCCCGGCACATATACTTGTGCAGGCGTTACCTGTGATGCTGGCGATTGCGAAAGCGCGAATTCTCCCAATTTTGCTAATTTGGCGACTGCTCACGGGGAACCGAGTTGCGACGGCGCAACGACCTGCGGGGCCACGCCCACCTGTCCAAACCAGTCGACCTGCCCCGGTTCTGCGACCTGTACGGGAACGACAACCTGCCCCGGCACCAACACCTGTGATGCTCCGACCATGGCCGGGTGGACTACGTGCAAGGAGACAAATACGTGCGGTGCGCAGGATACATGCCCAGATCACCCGACCTGTGAGGGTTATCCAACCTGCAGCGGTACGCTTAGCTGCGAGCCAGATTGGACCTGCGATTCCTCGCCTTCCTGTTCGGGTGCGCCAACCTGCACCGGTACGCCGACCTGCGGCATGTATACATGCTCCAGTTGGTATGAAACCTGCCCGGGAAGTCCGACTTGCGTGCAGATTAGCTGCGACGGCCAGCCGACTTGCGCCGGCACGCAGACTTGCTGTGACGGTGGCGATACCTGTGAAGGTAGCACCACATGTAGGCAGGGTCCGACCTGTGACGGGAATGAAACCTGTCCCCCGGAGCAAACCTGCCCGGGTACACATACTTGCTGCGGCTGTCCGACTTGTGACGGTACTGGTGCTGAAACGTGCGACGGCACGACCACATGCGACGGTGAGCCAACGTGCGGAGGGGTGGCAACCTGCCCCGGCTGGCAGACATGCGATGTTACTTGTCCAGGTCAACCGACCTGTGACGGCACCTGCCCCGGTGATCCATCCTGCCAGGGGACGACGACTTGTTCGGGCACTTGCCCGGGTGATGTCACCTGTCCGGGGACCAGCACGTGCGACGATCCATCCTGTGACGGAGGTACGACGTGTTCAGGTGCATCCACTTGCCCGGGAACGCAGACTTGTATGGACCGAGAGACTTGTCCGGGTTACTTTACCTGCCCGGGATCGAGCACGTGTCCGGGTAGCTCACCGACCTGCGATAACCCTGAAGTCACCATGCCCGGGTGGACGACCTGCCAGGGCACAGAAACCTGCGACGTGACGTGCATAGCCTATCCCACCTGTGACGGTCAGCCCACCTGTGCGGACGGCGTTACCTGTGACGGGACACCGACCTGTGACGGCACGGAGACGTGCAACACAACACCGACGTGCTACCAGGTGCCGACTTGCGACGAAAACATGACCTGTGATTACACCTGTCCGGGATCAATGACCTGCGAGACGATCACCTGCTACAGCGGCGGCCCAACATGTGATGACAACCCGACCTGTGCTATGTACCCGACTTGTTGCGGAAGCCAACCGACCTGCGAGGGTCGATACACTTGTCATGGGACGCCCACTTGTCCGGATATGTCAACCTGTCCGGGCTCGACAACCTGCGAAGGCACCGTAACGTGCGCCGGTGAAGTGACTTGTGACGGTACGGACACCTGCCCAGGTGCACAAACCTGCCCTGGTACCACGACGTGCTCCGGTGAAGAAACCTGCGATACCGGAGACACATGCGAGGGTGCGCCGACCTGTGTGGGCGCGACGACTTGCCCCGGCTCGGATACCTGTGCTGACGTAGAGACCTGTCCGGGTTATGAAACCTGCGAGGGTACTGCAACCTGCGAGGGTGGACCGACGTGCGAGGAACCGACATGGCCGGGCTATACTACCTGCGAAGGCACGACGACCTGTCCGGGCGAGTTCACCTGTCCCGATATGGCCACCTGCCATGGGTTCGAGACCTGCGAAGGCACCACGACCTGTCCGGGTACGCCGACTTGTGAGAGCGAGTCGACCTGTCCGGGTTATCCGACCTGTACGGGGACGGCGAGCTGCGGCGGTGTGGTGACCTGTGCGGGTACGGTGACTTGCGTCTCCGGCGTGACCTGTTACGGCGCAGCCACCTGTGTTGGCACGGCGACCTGCGCGGGCGCATCGACCTGCCCGACCGATCCGGTTTGCTGCGACTGCGACGACTGGCATGACATAAACGGCAGCGGCGGCGTACCCAATCCGCTGGACGTGACGATCCTGGTGCAGTACGTCTACTACGACAATGACATGCGGGTGCCGCATGCGAACTGCCCGTATGAGGTGGGTGATGTCAATTGCAGCGGTGGGGTACCCAATCCGCTGGACGTGACATTGTTGGTGCAATTTGTCTACTATGACAACAACATGCTCTGCCCGGATCCTTGTACGCAGTTGTAGAGTTCTTCACCGGCAAGGCCGGGAAGACGAGAAAGGCGGCAGGTTCACCCTGCCGCCTTTTCTTTTTGTTCTCATTTGCAGGTGGGTGGTGTTCGCCGTGCCGGGTGAAGTGAAAAAATCACCGGTTAACCCGGATTGCACCATCCGGCGGCGGGACGCCACCGCTCCCGACAGGGACTCTGGCTTTGGCTTTTCGTGTCAGGGAGCCTTTTACTCCAGCTCCCCGGGGAAGGGTGGAAGACGCTCGGGATCCGTCACATTGAAGAAATGATACGGCCTGCTCCAGGTGGTGTAATAGCATTCATCCGGCAGCAGCTGGAGTTTGGCCCCCAGGTATTGATTAAAGATTATTCTAAACGTATTGACCGGAGAGATCTCATTATAGATCAGATCATCGTGTGCTCGGGGGAGATAGTACGCGTTCAGGATAGAGAACCGTTCTTTGAGGTTAGTCTGCGGCAGGTTGTACCAGTCCAGGTACGCCCCCGGGCCATGGTCTCCCTGAAGAATGATGACCGGCGGGTTATCTTTTGCATCTGATAATATACCGTCGATTGTCGTGCGCAGCCTGCGGTTCACATAGGCAACCTGATTTCGATATCCGTTTACATATTCATCAAACGCCCCACCTTCGGCATAGTAGTATGATCCGTCACTAAAATTAAACAGGCGCTTTCGCGCAACGGGCTCGCCGTTTTTCCCAAAGACAAAAGGCGGGTGGGGAGCGATGATGTGCGCAAAGACCAGGCGCGGGGACGCCCCCTCGTCAACGTGGGGCAGCTTGGCCAGAATATAGCTGATCCTCTCACGGTGCAAGTCATACTGTGTCTTTCCCATGCGCAAAACAAACGGGAGCGGTGTGGTCGTCAAGAGAATGTTGTTAAATTCGCTGAGGGTCAAACCCGGGGAGAGATAGGAGTCGGCGTCGGTAAATTCCGTGGCGGTATAGCCGGAGGCAAAGGCGACCAGGGTATAGCCGTGGTGCTTGACCAGGTCAAACACTCTGTTGCTTTTCAGCCATTGCGTGACCGGACGACGGTCCTTGGACCGCCGGTCGAAATAGGCCAGCCGATGCAGGTAATCCAGGTTTAGTGTAGACGCCAACGACAGGGTTGTCTGGCAGTAGTTTGCCCGGCTGTCATTCGCGACCTGAAAACCCTTTTCCTGCAAGAAATCCAGGAACTCACTATTGTCGTAATTATATATTTCCTTAAGTACATCAGCGCGGCCGTATCCGTCCAGGACGATGTAGTAGATGTCGGGCAGCACCTGGGCGTGGGCCGAGTCAGCCGTGGTGATCTGTCGGACAACGGCAGTCGTGGGCCGGCTGGCGAAGGCATACATTGCGCCGGCCAACTGTATGGTGACCAGCACCACGGCCGCGACATTTAACACCCTCGTCAGCGTGTGCAGACTCCGGCGCGTGCCGATGGTCGCATAGGTCCCGAGGAATAATAGACCGCACCAGACAGGGAAAACAAATTCATCGGGGCCGAGGTTGAGACTCTTGACTGTGAAGTGAAAATTCGGCAGCGCACGAATGACGTGCCCGTAGGAGAAGAACAAAAGCAAAAAGAGAGACAGGATTACCGCACACTTCATTCGGTCTCTAACCAGCAGCGTCAGAAGAAGAGTGGTGCACAGGCTAAAACCGGTGACGATCACCAGCGGCATCACAATTTCACCGGGCGGGATAAGTGTCGCATTATGCGCGTACAAGAAAAGAACAGGAAATACGGCGAACAAGAAAGGGTGGGGAACCGGCAGCTTTTTCATGGTGGGGCAAGCCTGCTTTTAGGATTCACGATACGATCCAGAGTGACGGCGGCCCGGACAACCACTTCAACCAACAACCAGATGAACTCCCATATACAAAGACACCTCGATCATGACCACAAGCATATACAGTCTTGTCCACAGAGATAGTCAACACATTTGGCCTGTGGCATGTTGGCTTATGTGCTAAATTAGATTCAAACTGAACGGGCAGGGAACCTGATTTGGAGGAGCGATGATAAGTCTTAAAGGCAAAGTCGCCGTTATCACAGGGGCGTCCCGGGGGATTGGCCGGGCAACCGCGCTCTTACTGGCCCGGAGTGGATGCGACGTTTTGATCCACTACCGTGAAAACGAGCGCGCCGCGGAGGAGACGGCAGCCACGGCGGAACGGCTCGGCGTTACCGCGAAATCTTTCCGGGCGGACGTGGCCCAAAAACGGCTGGTGGAAAATATGGTCGATTTTGCGATAGGAGAATTCGGCAGAATCGATATCCTGGTCAATAACGCCGGCATTTGGGAAGAAGCTGCAATCGACCGGATGACCGAAGAACAGCTGCGGCGCACGCTGGAGGTAAACCTCAACGGAGTGTTCTACGCGGTAACCGCCGTGACGCCGCGAATGATCAAAAGTCGATCGGGCAATATCGTTAATCTTTCCTCGACGGCCGGGCAGCGCGGCGAGGCGTTTCATGCCCATTATGCGGCATCCAAGGGAGCAATAATCAGCCTGACGAAATCTCTGGCCGTCGAGCTGGCGCCGCATAACATCAGGGTTAATTGCGTGGCCCCGGGCTGGGTGGATACCGATATGACTCGGGAGCCCCTGGCGGGACCGGATAGACAAAAAATCCTGGGGCAGATTCCCCTGGGCCGGGCGGCGACGCCTGAGGAGATCGCCGGTTGCGTGCTTTTTTTGGTTTCGGACCTGTCGACATTCGTTACCGGCGAGGTGCTCAACGCTAACGGCGGCGCGGTGCTCTGCGGTTGAGGAGAAAAACAGAATAAAGGGTTTCATCGACGGCAGATATACTGGAGGCTGCGCACGAGTGTAAGTATTGGTGTTCCGGACACCCTGGGGTTAATCGAAATGTGCGTTAACCACCGGCAGCAATCTTAGCAATCCTGAATTATTGCGCGCATAATTGAGCAGGCCCAATTGCACGCCGTTCAGACGCCGGGCATAGTTGAAAAGGCCGATGGTCAGGCCCGTCTGCCGCCGGTCGATATAGTTGACCATTCCCATCGAAAACCCGGTAAGCTTGCCAGCGGAGACCAACACGGAAGCGAGTGCCATCCCCTTTATCTCGCGCGCTTTGACGCGAATCCCGCCGATCCCCGCGCCGGTCAGCCGTTTGCCGATATCAATGTCGATGCCATGTATAGCAAGGCCGGTGGCGTTGACCGCACACAGGCCGCGGACGGTGAACCTTCGGTTGGAGTCCCGGTCTTTGGATATCGAGCAGATTCCGCCAAGGACAATCCCGGAAAGGTCTTCTTCGGCATAGACCACCCCGGGGGTTAAAGTGATGCCGCGTATGTCTTCCCCACTGACCACAGCCAAGCCGGCGAGGTTAAGCCCGGTCGTATTGTCATCGCTGACCGTGGCCAGACCACCGATATTGATTCCGGTCAGATCGCCGTCGGCGACTACGGCCATTCCCGCGAGATTAAGCCCGGTCGTATTGCCATCGCTGACCGTGGCCAGACCACCGACGTTGATCCCGGTCAGATCGCCATCGGCTACCACGGCCATTCCCGCTAGGTTAAGTCCGGTCGTCTGACCATCGCTGACCGTGGCCAGACCACCGACGTTGATCCCGGTCAGATCGCCGTCGGCGACTACGGCCATTCCGGCGAGATTAAGCCCGGTTGTCCGGCCATCGCTGACTGTGGCCAGGCCACCGACATTGATCCCGGTCAGATCGCCGTCGGCCACCACGGCCAAGCCGCCGATGGCCAACCCGTTTATCGTGCGCGCTTGCAGCGCGAGCAGACCGATTGCCAGGCCGTTAATCACCGCTTCGGGATTGCGTCGCGGCCGCCACAGAGTGATGTTCAGGCCGTTGACTCCTTTAAGCCCGTGGTCGACAAAATTTACCCGGATGCCGTTTATCGCTCGGGAATTGCCGAGGCTTATGCCGTACCCGTTGACGGCCAGGCTAAAACTAGTGTGGGAAGGTTCGGGTGAGCGGGAGGTGCGTTCGATACCGTGGGCAACACTGCATGCAATACCAAAGAATAGAAAAACGAAAACCCCAAACAGTCTGTTCATGTCAATTAATCTCCCTCTGTTTTATAGACTCCATCAAATGGGCTACGCGATCAAGCCTGCCTGTTCCATATATGACGGATTATTGACGATTAGGTTGCAGCGGCGGACACTTCCTGTGCCCGATTCTTTGCCGTAGCGATATTTGGCTGGAATCGTCCGGCCCATCCTTGCTCCATCAGGTGATATTTGGTATTATCGGCGTTGCGACATCCTCTTGCCGCGGAGTGGCGGGCGAAGCGGAGTGCGTTGCGAGAAAAGATATGTAACATGAACGTAATCTGGTCGTATTATCAGGCAACAAAGGAAAACATGCCGGGTGCCCCATAGCTTGCTGTGGGAGAGTTGATTATATCCTGTGAATTCCGGGAAGGTACCGGGAGGATTGACCGGTGGCCCACCCTTTATGGTGGGTATCTCATATCGGGATTGACTCTGAATTGAGGTATGTGTAGATTAGTAAGCGATGACCAAGCTACGGCACTTTGATGATTTGGGGACCGCTCGCTTCGTCACATTCAGTTGCTGTCGGCGCTACCCCCTGCTTAACGAAGATATTGCCGCCCTGTCGGTCTTAAATGAGCTTGGGGCAATATGTGCGGAACATAATATTAGAATCCTGGGCTACGTACTCATGCCCGATCACGTTCATTTAGTTCTTCATCCCCCGGATAGCATACGCTTGGGCATCGTGATCGGCCAAATGAAAGCCCGCGCTGCCCGCACTATTCTGGCGCCATGGTCGGAACAGAGGATTACGGTTCCTGAGCAATTGGTGGTTAAGGACGGCGGTTGTCGCAAGCATGCTCTCTGGCAACGTCGCTGCTATGATCACAATTGTCGGACAGCGGAGGCAGTCCGGGAGAAAATCAATTATTGTCACTATAATCCGGTGCAACGAGGATTGGTGAGTGAACCGGAGGAATGGCGCTGGTCAAGTTATCGATGGTACGCGGGAAAAAGTGATGCGCCATTACCCATCGATACTATTTCCCCACCATAAATGGTGGGCCACCCGTGTTTCAGTACCCTTTTTCAACAGGCCCTAAATGGTGGGCCACCGGTCGGTGGACAACTTACCCGGTGTGCTGCAACCGTTATTGAAAATTTTGCCATTAAAATACTTAGTCGATGGGTTGCGCCGAATCTTCGTCGACGGCGCCTCGGTTTTCTCGTTGGGCACCGAAGCGGCGGTCCTTTTCGCCTGCACGGTGGTGTTCTTTTTGATCTCGCTTAAGATCTTCCGCTGGCAATAGCGGTCAGGGTATTCCGGTGGCGGGTGGCACTCCCAAACTTGTTTAGGAGTGAACAACAAAGCTCTATATAGCCCGACCGATGGTCCACCATTCATGGTGCGTGGCTCTAAACTTGCGCGATCAAGTCGGGAACGACGGGGCAGATGAGGAGAGGCTGTGACAAAAGTTGTCCGAGGTGCCGGTCAGCCCTTGGGCTGACGGATGGCCGTTAACGGCCATATTGCCTAACTTGATGTGTGGTGGCATCGTCGAAACCACGCCTTTCGTCCTGCG
>Ga0114920_10000096_pt1 | contig 41073 bp, 73 predicted proteins | sample ChitaG_FD_88683 | JGI IMG/M metagenome (GOLD analysis project Ga0114920, IMG submission 88683) | Deep subsurface microbial communities from South Pacific Ocean to uncover new lineages of life (NeLLi) - Chile_00310 metaG | ecosystem: Environmental > Aquatic > Marine > Oceanic > Sediment ...
AGGTGGAAAATGCCATAGGCACACACGAAGCTGTAGCCGAGTGTGCGGTGGTGGCAGCTCCACATGAGGTTAAAGGCGAGACCCCGTGGGCTTTTGTCAGGCTTAAGAGTGGAGAGGGATCAGATGACCTAGTTAAGGAGCTTATGGACCAAGTGGTTAAAGTGCTTGGCCCTACCTGCCGTCCGGATAGGATTATATTTGCTGAGGCAGTCCCGAGGACGAGGAGTGGCAAGATTATGCGCCGGATTTTGAAGAGCCTGGTCAAAAACGAGCCAATAGGAGACATTACCACTATTGAGAATCCAGAGTGCGTGGACGAACTTAAAAAAAAGGTTGGCTACAAGGGAACAGGCTAATGCAGAATTTTAGGACTTTTACTGATGTCAAAAAATAATGTTCAATGGGCTAACCCAGGCGCCCTGGGTCTAGCTGGATTCGGTTTTACTACTATTTTGCTGCAGCTACATAATCTTGGCTTAATTGCTAATGCCCTACCCATAGTATATGGATTCTTCTGGGGAGGATTAGCTCAGATTAGTGCCGGTATAATTGATGGCCGCCGGGGAGATACCTTCGGTCTAACCGCATTTACCTCCTTCGGTTTGTTTTGGATAGGTCTGAGCTTCGGCTTCTTACTAGAATGGATGGGCTTGGTTACGCTGGACGGTCCTGGGTTAGCTTGGGCATGTATATGCTGGGGTATATTTACTGGCTATATGACTATTGGCACCTTTAGAATATCTTGTGTCCATGTTTTTGTGTTTGCCTCATTGACTACTCTATTCTTCTTACTGGCAGCCCACTTCTATGGTGCCCTGCCAGCAATTGTCCCAGGAATAGAGGGAATTTTCTGTGGCACTGCCGCAGCCTATGGTTCAGCAGCAATAGTGACGCATGAAAAGTATGGGCGGTGGGTATTTCCTATTGGGTTGCTACCCAGAGAGAGCTGAGAGATTTATGGCTTCCGAGAGGGTGGGGTGGAGATACTACCTAAAGGGACATTGGGGGATGAGTGTTGAACGGTGTCGGGTACTTTGACCAAGAGTGATATGGAAACCAGGGTGTAGGCGGGCTCTGCTAGTTAGTGTTAGTCTACTAGGGCGGGCTAGCTAGTAACTAGCATCCCGCCATATTTAATGATGGAGGTAAGTATGTATAGGCTGTTTGTCACCCAAGACGCTACTTGCCACTACCAGCTATACGACTAGGATGAAAGCCTAGAGGAGCTGAAGAAGAGGGCTACAAAGTATGATGAGCAAGGACTATGCTGGATTATAAGCGATGAGGGTGGAAGACCAGTTGAGTTCTCACAAGTTTATCAAGTTTATTGCCAGGCAATTGAGTCCCTTGTGGCCCTATTTCACGACAGGCGTTCAGGCTATTGATGTTGGGCAACCTCAGCTGTAATCGGGCAAGTGGCATCCCGCCAGTAATAGAGGAGTGAAAATGAAAGCCTTTATACTAATTGAAACAGCCGCAGGCAAAATTAAGGAAGTTACTACTGCTCTTAAGCAGTTAGACGAAGTAAAATCAGTCGACGCTGTGACAGGACCCTATGATGTCATTGCTATACTCGAAACAGAAAACATGACTAATATTGTCACGGCTAAGATTAAAGCTATTGCCGGTATCTCTAGAACAGTAGTGTGTATGACACAGAATAAGTGAATCGGAGTCCATAGCAAATGTCCATCTGTGTCTGTGCCAAATGTAAGAAACCTTGGAAGGCGCTTGGCTCACCGGCCAGATGCCCAGACCGCGGTCAGGTAAGTTTTGCCATCGCAATCCAGATAGGTAACCCTGTTACAGCTGAGACTAAGGCAAAAATCTCTGCAACACTTACCGGTAGGCCTCTCACAGCTGAGACTAGGGCTAAAATGTCTGCGGCGCATATTGGTAAACATCTCACCGCTGAGACTAAGGCAAAAGTATCTGCGGCACTTAGGGGGCGTGTCAGACAGGCGGGCTCTGCCAGGGGAAACCTGAGGTGCTAGGGGTTTCTTCCTTTTCCCCACTAGCTTAAAAATGGGGTTGCAGTGGTTACTAATCAGATGATAAAGCGGTCAAGTATTAGCATCTCGGGGCAAACTAAGCAAGCCCTAGATTCAATTAAGCATCCGGGTCAGAGTTATGATGGTCTGATTCAAGAGCTAGTCAAATTTTGGAAGGAGAAAAGGACTGAGTACTGGACCCGGAGAAAAGAGCAACGACGATGAAAAATAGAAAAGACCTGTGGCCGCAGGTCTCTTTCTGTTAATGGGTGACGGTTGACTAACCACCACTTGTATTTATTTTATCACTGGTCTAGGGTGGTTTTCAAGGAGAAGGGATGACAGATAGGGTCCTCATTATCGAGGGTGACCCCAGGTTAAGAAGGGAGCTTACTTCAGCTCTAACTGAGGCTGGCTTTGTTGTAGCTGATGTGTCGGATATCCTGGAGGCTAATGAAATTAGAGAGCTCAATCCCGACATCGCTATTGTCGATGAGGTATTGCCAAGCGGAGATGGTAAGGGTGTTTGCTCTCTACTATACACCGTTCTTAACATCCCCGTTATCCTGATGGGTAAGGAATCCAGTGGTGAGGCATGGATGGCGGCAGTTCAAGCTGGCGCCGATTTTTACTTTACCAAGCCTTCCACCCACCAAGAGTTAGTAGCTAGAGTGAAGGCTATACTTCGCCGGTATAAAGAGGCTGGGTTGACCTTGATTGAGTTTTGGATTATAGCTGCTATCCTCTGCATACTGGTAGTGGTGGTTATTCCCAAATTGCTAGGATGGTGGTAAAGGTGGGTGGCATGGAGCAAAAAATAAGGTCAATAATTAGACTTATGATAGTGGCGGTCACCAACGGGGTTCTTGATGTAGAAGAGGCTACCGAGCTGGCTACTGTTTTGATAATGAGTGGAATGCGTGAACCTCTGGGAGTGTATTCTGCCTCTAAGAATTGATGACTTGGGCACAGTAAAAGGGGTCGGAGGATTTGAACCCCCGACCTCTTAGTAATATACTAGAACTCAAAGCCTGGCGTCCAAGAGTGGCTTGATAAAAGAGGGGTAAAAAATGCCAGCCAAACGAATCGCTATAGAGCTGGATACCGAGGACCAGCTCTCTTACATTCCCCAAGTCCAAGGCATGGTTCAAAAGTCGGGCTTCACCTCAGAAATCCTATCCAGTGAGCAGATAATAGCTGGGGAGCTTTTTGGCTTTGATGCCGTCATCTTCCCTGGGGGGATGGGAGCCTTTTATGGATTAAGGGAATATGAGGGCTTTGCTGATGCTATCAGATACTTTGTGGCCAACGGTGGCGGTTATATGGGCATCTGCGGCGGCGCCTATGTCGCTGGATTGAGAATGACGGAAACTCTGTATAGTTATTGCCCCAGGACGCTAGGCTTAATCGACGCCAAGATAAGCAGCCCACCTTGGATACGATATATCCTGGGGTACCGGGAGGCAACTGGGGAAAGAGTTCCAGTCACCTGCCAGATTACCGCTGAACCCCACCCGATTGTAATCCCCTACCAGGGACAAACAATAGATATCGTCTATAGCGGTGGTCCGCTGATAGAAATAGGTCCTGAGGTTATCCCGCTACTTGCCTACGTTGATGACATTATGCCGCCCGGCGATGTAGTTTTATGCTGCTCCGTTTTTGGTAAGGGCAAGGTTGTTATATCTAGCCCTCATCCCGAGGCACCCTGGGGTGAAGATCTGGTTAATACTGGCTGCCAGGAATGGCTCTATTTCAATATGCTTCGTTGGGTATCCGAACCGGAAGAGAAGGCTAGCTTCCCGTTTTTCCCCTGGGAGATTGAAAAGAGACTCATACCTTACCCGGTAATTCCTATTGCCCTGGCTCTTACTTTCGGTGTGGTAATGACCTTTGGTATAACACAAATCGCCAGCAGCCTTGAGATGGGAAAATAGAAAATAAAAAGGGATCGGGGATTTGAACCCCCGACCCCTTAGTAATATACCGCTAGTAATATACTAGAAGTCAAATAGTGCCGGCTGCTCTGCCTTTCTCTTGGCTGCCTCTTCCTCTTTCAGCTGTCGCCTCTCGGCTCGGTCTTTATCCTGCCTTGCGGTGGTGCGCCTCTGATAGAGCCATGCCTTTAGCCGATTTAGATCACGCATTTGCTCATCGTTTAATGTATCCACCCGGATATCGTCGGGCATGGTAACGCCTGACTCTTTTGTGCGCCACCTCTCATAAACCTTGCCAGCGATGTAGAGGTAAATTTGAGTCCAGTCATGGTCCATCGGCTGAGTAAGTGAGGCTGTGTTGAGATATGCGCAGGCTTCGGCATCCGTTCCAGTTATCTCCTCTCCTTTGAGTGCCCTCATATTCATCTCCAACCTCTCCAGGGTGATGGTGGTCTTAAGCCAATCGGGGAGAGAGTCTCCCCAACCCCCAGGAAAGACAATGATAGGGTCCGTTAGGGCACCAACGATTTCGGAGATGCCTTTCTCAATGTGCCCTTCAGTTGTCAACTTATCACCTCCTTTCTTTATCTTTTAACATGAAGCCCGAATGATACACCGAGATAACCGACCGTGTAGTTGGCGATATCTTCACGAATCCGGTTATTCTCTTCACCGTGGAATTGCCCCAAGCACTCTTCTAGTGTCGCAGCGACTTTGTCCAGAGCCTTCTCCTTTTTATAGTCATAGTCAGCTCGCTCCGTTTGAGGTTGGCCTTTCATGCTTACCTCCTTTCCTTCCGATTAGTAGCACCAATCAGACTCTCTGCCTTTCAGGGCAGAGATATCCTTCATTTTGGGCATACCAAAGTAGAGGTCTCTCTCAATGGTTAGCCCTATCGGTCCGTTGATAGACTGAAGCTCCGATAGGGAGAAGTAACCCCACTCTAGCTCAAAGCCGTCTACTAGTCCGAAGAAGATATCCTCGCCGTCAAACTCTACTGCATACCAAGTCCAGCTTCCCCATGGCTGGAAGTATTTGACGACACACACCTTTTTAGCTGACGGTATTTTCTCGGTGGCTCCGAGCGAGGGGAGCTTCGCTCTTATGTCTTTGGTTAGCATCTCCACGTCGTCACCTCCTTTCTGTCGGCTTCAGTTCCCAGGCAGGTATAGGCAACGGTCTCTGTTCAGGCTGCTCCCTGGCATCCTTTACAATTCGCCTTATGCCTTCAGCAACGCTGTGGCAGTAGGGATATCCATACCACTTGAGGAAATCCCGGTCCGTTTCCTCCCTATCAGCCCAATTAAGGTTGTACTCGGGGTCTCGGCTGTACTCACTCGTCTGCAGGTTGAGCCGTAGCTCATCTAGGTCGGCATACCTGTCCATAAACCCGTATAGACTGTAGTGGGCGATAAACCCCATGTGAAGCGTAATGAACTGATAGGTAGCTTTTGTAAGCTTGCCTATATCGCCGGTCCTGAAAACCTCTCTAATATTTCGCTCTAGGTAGTCAACATTGTAGGGCTTCCAGTTCCCGTCTTTAGGCACAGATTCACCCCCTTCCTTTAGATTGGCAAAAGGGGCCGGGCATCCATGCTCGGCCCCTTTCCACCAAGGCCACAAGACTACCACTGGATAAACATTGGCATTAACAGTACCAAAGGTGATGTGCTGTGTCGGAAGAGCACCGGTTCCTGCGTGCCACTCACGCCCATGACCACCAATCCTTCTCTGCCCTTAAGGTAATTGAGGAGATATTTCACGCTCAAAGCTGTTCTTCCAGGCTTACCCTCGGTTTGCACTGGGATATCTGCCTCAATGTCGCCCTTCTTCTCGCTCCTGGCGGCCACGGTCATGGCATTCTCGGTCCAGGTGAAGCGGACTATTCCCGAGCTATCCAGGGCTACATCCTTGACTCGGCGTACTGCTCTCTCGAGGTCGGGACCAAAGAGCCTTATCTTGGTGGGTGTGTCCTCCGGGATTAGATGTTTGAGGTCTGGCGCTGAACCCTGGATGAGCTTGATTATCACGGTAGCCCGACCGAAACGAGCTACCAGCTTTTGCCGGTCTCCCTTCTTCGAGTCTTCCAGCACAAGCGTAATCTTCCTCTTGGACAAGATCTGACTAATCAGGTTGTCTTCCAGAGGGAGATCATGAGGGAGCTTATCCCAGAGGTCATCGAGAATTCGGACGGCGTAAGCTGGGATAATCAGCTGCTCTTCTGCAGGGAAAGATATGGGTAGCTCCTTGTAACCCAGCTGAAAGCCATCTGCCCCGGCTGCAATGAGTTTCTCGCCGAGAGAAAGATTTACGCCGTTGAGTACGGGTTTCGATGCGTCGGTGCTGCAGTAGCCAACAACTGACATCAGTGCTGATACTAGGCTGTCTCCGTCAACCTCTCCCTCTACCCCGACCTTCACTTCGGATATCCCTGGGTAGTCTTTCGGCTCTGGGGAATCAAACGAGGCCTTACCACCGTCCCAGGAAAACTCAATTTTCTTGCCGACTTGTTCGATAGAGAGCGTCTCGTTGCCTGGCACATATTTCAGGAGTTCCAAGGCTGAGTGATGGGGAATAAGGCACTCACCTTCTATCTCCGGCAGCGAGAGGATAATCATAACCTCCATGTCGGTAGCCACTGCCTCTCCATCCTTGAGCAGGATGTTCTCGAGCACATTCAGGGTAGGCTTCTTTGGGACAGCCGGTTGGAGGAGCTTCAGGGTTTCCCTTAGCCTGTCTACTCGTACCTGCATTTTCCTCTCCTTTCCTTCTAGCGTTCCCGCCCACTCACGTAAATCGACCCCACTTGCTTACTTAGAACATAGTCGGCTGGGAAGAGGTCGCCTTGGGTTCAGACCGGGGTGGTGTAGCCTGGGATGGCAGTGGTGTTTGGCATTTCGGGTAGCGTGGGTTTGATTCCCAGCTTCTCTGAGCCTCTTCGACCAGACCAGGCACGCTTTCCAGGGCTGCCGGTAGCTCACCCTCGACCTTGGAAAAGATTGGGTCGCAACCGGTCTTCTGGACACCTATTGATGCCGACTGCCCTTTGTGGGTAATGACAATCTTGACCTCATCAGTCATGCTTCACCTCCTTTCCTTTCGTTATTTTTTTCACCGCTTCAGGCGTGGCGAAAACAGGGTGCATTGTTCCCGCCTCTAGGTCCAAGTAGAACTGCATCCAGGGGCAGGTTCCTTCAATGAGTCTCCTGACTACCTCAACCACGACTGAAGCCATCGCTCGGTTTATGGTCGGGCCTTGCTCCGCCATTTGCGCACAGGCCAGTTCCACAGGCGACGCTTGAGCCAGCAGCTCCGGTCTCTGCAAAGTGGGCAGAGGAAGAGCGAAGCACGTGCCCTCCTTATCAAAGCCGCCTCCTTTAAGAGTATTGCCTATCAGGATCTGGCCGTAGTTATCTCCATTGCCGGCATCCACCCACCAGGAAACACAGCGATATGGTTGAAAGAGCTGCCCTTTAACCTTCTCGGCAATATCCCTGCGGGCGAGCCCGTTATCAACGCAACCGATGACCAGACCGGGAATTTCAACCTCTTTTAGAGCGGCGATGGGTAGTGTCGTGTAGGCTACGGAGCGCCTGTACCTGCGGGATAGCCTCTGCGCCAGAACCTCGCTCTTGAACTTTCCCAGATCCTCATAGCTGAAGTTCTGGCGTGTCAGGTTGTTTTCTTCCACCCGGTCGTGGTCTACCAGAACGAGTTGAGCTCTTTCCGGTAGGAGTCTGCAGAGTTCCTCGGCAGCAAAGCCGCCGGTACCGCCGCAGCCAACCACCGTCACCGTGAAACTTCTCTCGGCAAATCTGTTGTCCAGCTTATACAGTGAACACCTCCTCGAATTGGATAGGGGCAAAGTAACCATAAACCCCTACCCGCATTAATAGCTCGGGTATCAGGGTATCGAGTTTGCCAACCACCATATAGAGCCGTAACCCCTGTTCGTCCCGGTCATCCGTCCAACTGAAGGACGGCCCCATCGTTCCGTGGCTGTGGATATCCAAGACGGTAGAAGGCAGCCTCTCATATTTCACCTGGCACTCGCTTCTCTCCTGCTCGGGCATTACAATCCGGTATTCACCTTCCCAGGTTACGGCCAAGTAATGCTCCTGGCGGCGGTCGGTAAAAAAGACAGAGAGGGCGATGTTATAGATATAATTGGGTATTTTACCCTTAGGCAGCTCCACCTTTTCCTCTAGGGGCTGAAGCCCTCTCACTGTTGAGAAGCCGATGCACACCGTAGCTTCAAGTAACGAGCTCTCGGCTTTAACAAAGAGTCCGTTCTCTGCCAGGATGTAGTTGTAGAAAAGGCCTGGCTCTCCGGCCAAGCCTTTTTCCGTGTTGATCAGGTATCCTACTGGTTTCATGGCATAATATCCTCCACCTTTCCCACCCTTACCAGGTCTTTCAGGGGATACCGCTTCTGTCCGTCCAGCTCCTCCCACAGCTTGAGCAGGCTATCAGGGTGTTTTTTCGACCTCCCGTTATAATCTGCCTCTAGGGAAAAGAAGCTGGTGAAGAAGGAATTGGGTATCTCCTCTATCTGCTCGGGATATTTATGAGTGCCAGGGCAGGTACTGCCGTTATGAAAGACATTGAACAGAGGGGCGTGGTAAATACTGTCTCTCGGGCTTACCAGTCTCTTCTTGGCAGCATAGACCCAGGGTGGCTTTCCTGACGAGCAGATGAAGATAAGCCCGGGCATAGGAATCCTGAACCTTCTCGGCGGTTCAAGCGGTTTTGTCACCACGGCTACCGGCCAAACCCGCGGCGGTACCCACAGAGCAATCTCCACGCCCTTTTTCCCCTGCCCCCACCAGAGGGTGTTTACCGGCAGTATTTCTGACCTTAGTGGCACCTCACGCAATAGAGCCATAGTAATATCCCGAGCTGATACCACCCTGGTGTTAATCACCCCTTTATCCAGCAAATAGAGGATGATGGTATCCTGGTAGAAGTCGAGGCGACACTTCAGCTCGTCCGGCGGTACCTCAAGATTTTCCGGTAGCGCCCACTGGTAGGCGTTTGGTTCTCTTGTCAGGGCCAAGTTTCACCTCCTTTCCAGTATGAAATTAAGCAGCTCCCTGAACCGTGGCTCAGGGTCTTCTTCCAGCCAATCAAAAAGGTTACCGACTTTTTCATTGATGATATCAGCCTGTTGCCACTGCGTGGTAAGTGCTTCCACGTCCTCTTTGTCCCACTCAGGACAGTTCCCATACGCCAGCGATTCATAGTCATTGTCATAAAAGCAATTGCCCGTATCTTGGTTCAACACTTCCGCCCACAATGCCAGCCCTTCGTACTGGGTATCCTTGAGGAGCCGGCGCGCCTCATCCAGAGATATGCCTCCCTCGGGCACCATGCGGATAAGTTCAACAGGCACTATCTGTGAACAGGCCTCGGCGAGAGCAGCACGTTCACCCTCTTCGTAGGGGTCTTCTATGAGGAAAGTGGCGAGCTGAACGCCGTTGCGGCTATCTGTGGAAATGTAATGATAGTCGTCATAGGAGATAGACCGAAGGATGATGGGGATACCCCGGGTGATTTCGCAGTAACTCTCAAATGCTCCATCCCTAACGGCATCTTCAAGAGGAAAGTAGCGGTCCTCGAAGTAACTGGCGAAGGCAGCTATCTGCGCATCCGGCGTCAGGTTGCGAAGAATCTCAGCCTCACGCTCCGGAAGGAACTCCCTCACCAGGTTGATGAAGTCCTGATACTCCTCTATCTCCCCGAGTCGGGCGACAAGAATGCTAATGGAGGGCGGTCCCAGTGACAGAATCCTTTGGGCTAGTGCTGAGAGCGAGCCATCTCCTTCAGGCATACTATTGCCTCCTTCGTTGCCTGCGAGTAAGCCTCGGCTTCCTTAACAGCCTCAACAAGCTCTTTGTTGTGAAAGGTCATCTTTTCAGGATCGGGATTGCCGTCATCCCCGACCACTTCCCAGGCAAGCTCAATAAGTCGTAGGCGAAAAGGGCGCACCTTCTTCAAGACTTTAATCAGTTCGCTGTTTTTCATGCTATCCCTTTACGCCGACCTTCCTTACTAGCTCGTAGAGGGTGTCCTCGCCCCGACTTGTCTCCCTCACCTCGGCGTTGGCGAGCTCGGGAAAAAAGTCGGTCATCATTTGCTTGACCTCTTCTGGACTTAATGTGGGGTCGGGGTCGGGGAACTCCCTTCCGTCATAGACAAACACTCTGGCCATCTTTCACCTCCTTTCTATCCGAATTTGGCAAAAAGAGAGGGGAGTCGTGTTCTGACCCCCTCTTTCAATTATTCGGTTTTATCCATCCTGTCGCTTCCGATAAAAGGCATCCCAAAGCCCGCTGTCCACGAAAGCCTTACAACCGAGAATCTTCTTATCGTTCCTGTCGCACTCCTCATATTCGTGGCACTGCTTACAGAACAGCTCTTCAAAAGTTTCCCGGTCAAGGTCATAGACAGTCTTACCAGACAGGTCTTTTAGTGACATAGCTCCTCCTTTCCCTAGATAATTAAAAAGGCTACCCTGATGGTAGCCTTGGGATTTAACTGTGAGAGATGCGAAGCCTCTCTCCCTTACAAGGGAAAATGGGCGGTTTGAAGACAAAAAGACACCCCAGTAAACGGGATGTCTTCTCGTTTTTGTTTTAATGCTCTAGGTAATGCGTAACCGCTAACCTACAAACTTGCTCTATCTCCTTTTGCTTCTCTACGGGAAGAGCCTTCCCGTATCGGATAGCTTTGCGTCTTTTGGCTCTGCTAACCCCCTTCAGCGTATCGCCCAAGTCTACAAAGAGATGGACATAACTACTGGCGAGCCTAACTCTAGCAAAGGGCTTAAATGTTAGTCCGCTTACGCCTAACCCTAACAGGTAAAACAAGGGCTGTCTAGCAAAAAAGATGTCTTTGGCAATAGTGCTAAATTGCCCTCTTAATGGGTATCGTCTTTCAGCTAGGCTGTGTAACCGCTTGCGTTCCTCTTGCCAGTCGGCTGTATCCTGCTGTCTGTCTTGGGCTTTCCAGTCGGCTATCAAGCCCTCTATGTAGACTTCATAATAATGTAAAGGGATACCGCAAGCCTTATGTCCAAAGACACAAAAGCCCCTACTGCGTAGGAAGATAGACACAAGTTGAGTTTGACGGCTAGGCGTTGCCCATTTTGGCTGTGCCATCTTCCCTCACTTTCTGCCTTGTGTGTGGGTAGGTATACCATACGCTAGGGTTGAGGTTAGGCTGTAACCTCTACTTTCTCCTTGCTCTTGGCTCTGGCTTCCGCTCTGGCTTTCCTATCCGCTTCCGCCACCACTTCCGCCATCTGCTCTGCCACAGCCTTGTTAAGGTTAGCCCTGTCTTTGGTCTGGATAGGCTCTCCCGCTATCCTTGCCGACTCTACCTGTGCCGAATAGCCATCAGGGTTATCGGTAATAACCCCGTTAGCATAGGCTAACAATCCAGTAGTAAAGTTGTCCTTCACTAGGCGGACATTATCGGCTATGTCCTTTGCGACTTTGGTTACAGGTCGCCCAGTTTTGGAGAACTTAACCGAACCGTCAGCGTTATAGCCTAGTCGCAACGGTGAACCTAGTGCGTCAGCTGGCATAGCGGTGTCGCCCTGTGTGTTAGTGGCTAGAAAGAAGGGAAGCCACACAAGCTCTAGGTCAATGCCCCATATCCTTCTACTACGGGGCTTATTCCCATTATTCGGGATAAGTAATGACTTGATGTAGTTCGGTGTTTCCATAGCTAAATATCACCTCTCAACTTTAGATTTAGCGTATGGCACACCTAGCCACACACAAGGCTGTTTATTGATAGGAACTGTCCTTTCGGCTGATAGACCTAATCGGCACAGGCTATCGTTTATTAAGGTGCGATTGCTAGGCTTAACAGTATCCTAGTAATGTTAAGCCTAGCTATAATAAGCCTAGCACATTTACGACCTTTTGTCAAGTCTTTTTGGGCTAATTTTAGCGTTTTTAACAAAAATCTTGACCGGTATTTAGCCTAAATTATCAGCTGGCAATATATCAAAAAATTTGGACTTTGAGCGGAACATCGAGGGGATTATCGTGGAGCAAGTCGTGTCGCCGGCGGCAACGGCTTTTGGAGTAATCCGGTTGCCTTGAGCCATCGGCAGCTAAATTGACGCCATTTTAAGCGGAAAAGTGGGTGTAAAAGTGCCTGTAAAAGTAGGTGTAAAAGTAGGTGTCAACGCCTAGCACTTTTACAGTGTCAATCGGTGTCAACGCCTAGTGTCAAAGACGGGTCAACGCCTAAATTATTGACAGTGTCAAAGACGGGTCAATAAGGTGGACTGAATCTGGACTCTGGCTGGACTAGCTGGGCTACGCTTTTTGGGTTGCCTCTTCCCACCAGGGCAGGAAGGGGTGAACTGGGTAAATCAAGCGGTCGGTAGCAAAGGGGTCAGACGATAGAACCTCGGGGTGAGCATATACCCCCAGCATAGGTGCTCCACCATAGGCAATGCCTTTTGTGGTCTTTGACCAGCCCTGGTAGTCGGCGACAAGAGAGAGAGGCAAGCGGTTTTCGGCCAGGCGCCACTCCAGTAATGTGCGTAATGTGCGTCTTATAGAATGAAAGGAAGAACCTTTCTCCACCTTGACCCCGGCCTTGCGACAGATACGGTGGAACATAATGGAGAAGGCGGTGGGGGTATGTTGTTTTGGCCGGTAGGCTTCAAAAATTGGCTTGAGAACATCTGGAATGAGGTGCCTCACCCGGCGGCCTTTTTTGGCGGTGCGGATCAGTATCGAGTTAGCATCGTAGTCCCTTTTTCTAATCCTCGCCAGCTCCTCCCTGCGGCAGCCCCAGGTCGTGGATACCGCCAGGTAAAAGCGTTCTGATTTTAGATAGAGGTCTCGGGCTTTAATCAGCTTTTCTATATCAGCGGGCATTAAAGCAGGGGCAAAAGGTTCTTCCTCTGAAAATGGGGTATCCTCGGCGGTAAAAGGCCAGTCCCAACCATTTGATAGTGCCAGCTTCTTCAAGTGGAAGAACTTTGTGCGAAGGCTACGCTCAGACATCCCCCGCTCTCTTCGGTAGATGAAGTAGCGACGAAAGTCGCTGGGAGTTGGTTTTTTACCGTCACCTAGCCAAGTTAAAAAATGTTTTGCTGTCTCCAGGTAGGTTTGTATAGTAGTCGGTGCCCGCAGCCTTGGAGATGAGAGCCTTTCTTTCAGGTTTTCCAACACTGTGTCCATTTGCTTGACTCCTTTCTTAAACTGTGCTATTATTTAACAGTATTATTCTACCATAAAGGGGGAGCGCTTGTCAACCCTGAGGTAGGCTGGCGTGGTATAATTAGCTTAGGCGAGGAGGTGAGGGCATGGCAAAGAAGCTAACACCAGGACAAATAGTTAAGGAGCTGAACGATATCGTTTACACCTTTAGTGGGAAAAGTATCTCTGGTTGGGTCCAGGAAGCCTGGGAGAGGTCTCAGAGGACGACTATTGGCCAGGCAACCGCTGGGGTGGAGAGGGCAGCCAGGGCTGTTGACCCGTATGCAATACTTGGACTCCCCCATTCAGCGTCACTGGAAGAGGTCAAAAGGAGATACCGACAGCTCTCCAACATCTACCATCCAGATAAAGAGGGTGGTTACGAGGCAGCGATGAAGCTTCTGAATAATGCCTACCAACAAATAATGAAGGGGGAAAAGTAGTATGCCTGGGGAGAGGCTTGCTGAAATTCTGCATCGAGTTGACCCTAAACTCAGAATAGTTGAAGCGCGACCCTGGCCTGGCAAGCGCCGCACTAGAATGAAACAGTCTGATTGGGAGAAGGCTGCTGGTGTAATTTGTGAGAACTGCCACCGGGAGGTCTTTAGGAGCAGGGATGGGCTCTGTATGGAGTGCTGGGAGAAGGCTAACGAGTTTGAGATTCGTGATAAAACGGGGATACTGGAAGTTTTTCCCCATGATGTGATTATGGCAATCGTCAGGCCAGCGAGAAAAGAAGGCTAGTTACTTTGAGAAATGAATAGGGGGCAGGAAACCTACCCCCTATTTTTAATGCCTCTCCGCTATTGGTCGATTTAGGCAGCTACTCCGGCGCCATAGGTGTAGACCTTACCGAAGAGTGGTGAGCCTGGTCTGGCCCGGGACTTCTTGTGGAAGACACCAGTCTTCAGACCCTTAGCCTCCATGCAGCTCTTCAGCTTGACATTTCGCTCTGGGCGAGACTCGATACCAAGCGTTTTATGAGCGCATTCGGTGAAGCCGGCCTTCACTTCGGGTCTACCGGCCCCGGGAGCGCTAGGCGAGCGCATAAACACTGTTACGTGTTTCTTCGCTTGAACCGCCTGAATCTGACCTGGGGGTGGGGGCATTGCGGTTAACCGCTTCCAAGGTGCGGGCATTGGTCATTCCTCCCTATTTAGATTTTCATTATAAAGGCTCGTCGACCTCGAGCTGGTGAAGTCTCTTCTCTTGCCCTTGATAATAAAAAAGGGCTGACTAGATTGCCAGCCCCTTTTAATCTATTGTATAACAACAGGCCAACTACTGGCTACTGCTGCTATGTGCTTCTTCCAGGAGTTCCTTCGGGTCCAGGATGGTTATCAGCTTCTTCTGGTCTGAGACAACTACCATGGTTGGTGCCAGAGGAAGGTCATTCTCCATCCAGAACTGCTGTGCATCCTCCTCCTCATCTAAATTTACAATATCTGCCTCGCCGCTGTCAAGCTCTTCCTTGTAGCGTTTCCTAAAGGCTTCCTCGACTTCCTGACACGGTTCACACTCATTACCGGTAAATAATACGAGGTTCATTTCCTATCCCCTTTGAGGACACAAACTCCACATTTTTTGCAGCAGCCATTTCTATCCAAGGGGCCACCACAGTTAGGGCATCTACTAGACTTCGATACCACGCTTCTCTAGCTCCTCCCCCATAGCCGAGAGCCAGGGCACTAATCTTTCTCCCTTGGGGATTTCCTCTATTTTCTTGTGTGCTTCCTCAGCTGCCCCCGCGAAGGACTCAAATCTCTCTTTAATCCCCGGCTTTACCTCGTAGGTCTTGCCGACTTTGCAGTATTCGGCTATCTGCTCTGGGTTTTCTGCGGAGCTCATCATTCCTATGATACCTTTTGAGAAGCAGTACTCTCGCCCCTTGTAAGTGAAACAGTTGCAAGGAGTGGCTCTAGCTCGAGCCTCATTTACCACCAGCCCCTGACCTTCTATAGCATGCTCGGTGAAGTGAAGCAGCATACCCCTGCCAGCGGGGTCAAGCACTGATGGGGTAATTTCGTCAAGGACTTTCGACGCTACCTTGTTGGCTACCTCATTGATTTCCTCTGGCGTCATACTTCCACCTCCTGACCATTCCTTTTTTGCTTCTTCAGTCAGAATATCAGCTGCTTCCTTTAACTCTTCCATTGCACTCCTCCCCTATTGCTATCTATAGCCTCCTAACCTTAAATAAAAACCTTGAGCCTTTGGCTGCTTTCCACCAATCCTCTACATTCCCAAAACCAGAGTCTGAAACATATTCCTGGACTTCCCCCGGCTCTTTGACCTCTTTGATAAAGTCAACCCAAATAGGACCAATCTCCTCTTTCTTGTAGAATGACCCGTAGAATGCCGTATCTTTCCCCACCTTACGCATCTTAGGTCTCAGGGTGTAAACTAATCCTTTTTTAAGCAAGTATTCCCTTGCCTCGGGGACATTGAAGAACATTGTATCTTCAGAGCCTTGACTATGGGAACTTTCTTCCCATCCCTTGGGACGATAGCCTGCCTTCCACAGCTCTGTTCTTATCGTTATCTTAAAGTATTGCCGTCCTTCAGGAGATTTCGTATATTGCACAAACCGCTTAAAAAGGGGCTCGTCGGTTATATCAGTATGCTTCCTATAAATCGATTCCAGTTCTCCTTGCTGAATCTCCAGGGGTAGCCCAGCTAGTTTGTGTTCAATTACTAGCTTTGCCGCCTCTTCAAGGACTTTATTAAAAATCTCCCTTTCCTCAACTTGAGTAAACATCTTCACCCTAGCACTTCCTCTATCTTTTGATGGGCTTTCTCCCGAATCTGCTCTATCTCCTCCTCACTGGCTACAGGAAGGATTCTAGTACCTTCTGGCTCCCCGGGTTTCTGTGGGAATAGAGCTGATGGTTCCAAGCTGCCTATAATTTCTTTCCTGAAGTCCCTAGCTTCATGGGAGAATATCGGGTATTGCTCGTCATAGAGTCCGCTCTTGGCTGCTTCATCACTACTAGTTGGCCCGACCTTCTTAATCCACTCTATAATGCGATAATACACCCCGGGGTTGTCAACCATGGGGATAGTTTCTTCGCAGAGGGACTCGAGGTCTAACAGATGTTTGGAGCTTCCACAATCGCAGGGGACACCGTTAATCCGTAGCCTTTGGGCGTAGTGTCTTTCCATTCGCAAGAGCAGTTTTCCAATCTCTCGGTTCTGGTAATCTACCGTTTGCTCGGGAGACACCCCCGGCTCGCTCAGATGCACCTTTGGGGCTTCCTGTGGTTTAATTTCTAGCGGTTTTTCAGCTGTTTGAGTGGTAGTGGTCATTGAAGGTGATGGAGAGGACTCTTTTTGAGTTCTAGTGCCTTCTACACTAGTTGCAAATTCCTCCAGCGCCTTGGTGTGGTCCGGGCGGGGAAATAAGACCCTCTCGACAGGGATTCTTCGTATAATATTGGAGGCAAAACTGAGCCAGTCCATATCCCTCCTTAACAAAAGGGGCTGACTAACCCTCTTCGGGTTGTCAGCCCCTTTTCTACTAATTTAATACTAGGCTATTTTAGGAATGCCCCAAGCTTCTACAACTCACTAACTCTATGCTAGCCCGTACCTCATTATTTGTCAATGTCTGGGGGGAAGATACTTTTTATACTTCATACTTCTAGTTGGGGAAGGCTTGTTGACAAATTATTGACAAAGCACTAAAATTATTGACAGAAGCATTAAAATTATAGGTCAAAATTAAGTAGAAAAGGGGCTGACAACCTGAAAAGGGTCAGCCCCTTTTTCTTTGGCCAAGGAGAAATAGATTGACAGAGGAGGTGTGCCATGGCATCAAAAGAACAAATCTTAGAGATTCTGGCTGGTGAAAGTGGGCCCATGAATAGGACTGTGCTCGGGAAGAGATTGGGGTTGCCGACGAGCAGCTTCCAGAATCAACTTGACAGGATGGAGAAGCAGGGTTTGCTGGAGAAAAATGAACAGAATGAATATACCATCACTGAAGCTGGCCGCCAGCTTGCATTAGTTGAACCACCGTCGCCGGCGGAAACACCGCTAGGGGAACCTACTGAGGAGTCTCTCAAAACTACCGAGTATCAACAATTTATCGGAATTGGCAAGGACACCGGTGTAGTGCCAATGGCTCTTATAAGCCAGACTACCGACCACATCTGGCGAGGCGGCGACTTCCGAGACCTGACCTGGGTATGGAAAGGCTTAACCGAGATGGGAATAAGACCCGACCTTGCTCAGAGGTGGTTTCACTCCTGGCGTTCCTTCTTGCACCAGGCTATTCCCCCGGACTTGGCAGCCTCCGTTGGTGCTCCTCAGACTTCCACAGAAAAAGGAGCTGCAAAAGAAGCAGTCGGCAAGGGCAAGAGGGACTACATTCTTGGGCCTAATGACACCCCCCTATATGTTGGTGAGGGGGTAGGTGATTTAGACTATGATGATGCGGTTAGATTGTCAACAGTTAGGGCAGCCGCCCTAGCTCGCGGCGCGACAGTTCCGGGAGGGCAGCCAGCAACTGTTGGCACAATGGCTGATGAGATGACCAAGGTCTTCAATGCTGTTACAGCGTTCCTGGGGCCACAGAGCAAAGGCAAGTCCTATCTTGTCAAGCCTGGGGAAGAAGGCTATGTGGTGGAGGAGGTTGCAGAGGGTAAGCCAACGGTCATTGCTACACCGGGTCCGGGTAATATTAATCCCTCGCCTAGTTTCTTAATTGATGGTGAGGGAAATGTAACCGAGGTGCCCCCGGGGAGACCTATAGTCATAAAGCAGGCAACGCCGACAACGCTCTCACCCCCTGGAAAAACATACCTCGTTAGGCAAACAGCTGAAGGCTTTGTTACTGAGGAGTATGAGGCTGGAAAGCCCATTATAATAAATGCTCCTGCCCCTGGTTCTAACCTGCCACCGATGCTCCCATTTCCAGTTATCGGTTCAGATGGCCAGCCTGTCTACGATAAGGATGGCAAGCCAGTCTACGCCAACATAGAGCCAATGATGAAATGGATGGGCTTTCAAAGTGAGCAGAGGAGAGAGGATGAGCGCCACCAGATGTTGATGGGCCTGGGGCAGACGGTGAGGGAAAACATCCCAGATGGGATTCAAGCAATACTAAAAACCGCGTCCGAAGTCAAAGGAGGCACTGGGGCTAAAACACCTACAGCATCACCACAACTATATGAATGTGCCGATTGCCATACAAGGTTCGCTGTCCCCGACGTCCCCTTTGAAAAGGTTGCCTGCCCTGGTTGCCATAGGGAGTATACCAAGGAGGAGCTGCTGGAATGACTAGCTTCATGGCTCGGTCAGCTCGAAACTTTATGACGATAAAAGCCGCCCGGAAGATTGGGAAGGAGATAGAAAAGGCGGGGCTGGATAACCTCAAAATCTTGGCTGATGCCGGCCGTAGTATAGTAGGCACCTATCTTGATGGTTGCTCTGCCCAAGAGAAGGCAACATATAAGCGAGACCTCGGTGCCCTCTTGCAGATGGGTGTAACTCCTGAGATGTTGCTTTCAGAACTGGCTAGACAAATACCGCAACTAGCCCCTATGATGGAAGGCACAGAAAGCTACAAACAAAGCGAGATAAAGAAATTGGAATCGTTTATTAGAGGTGAATAAGGAAATTTGGAGGTCTGGACAAAGTCCTAAAGAATCATTAAAATAGTAAAAAGGGGCTGGCAACCAAAAGGGTTAGTCAGCCTTTTTTGTTAAGGGGGACTAATGGCAAGCACCTATACCGAAATTACAGACATCGTAGCCCCGAGCAGTGCCGTCGCAGGTGAGACGGTGCCGGTAACTATTAAGATAAGGAACAAATATTCTGCCAGCGTCCATGTAGCCGCTTTCGGCATCTATGACACCGAAGAACGCTTTATTGACTGGCTAACTTACTGGATTCCTGCCGGGGAAACTCACTCATTCCCCGGCGCATTTGTTATGCCAGCCAGAGATGTAACCATTCACGCCTACAGTTATTATGAGGCAGAAGATGGCTGGTACTTCGATGATGAGGCGGAAAAGCCTGTTAGCCTGGCTGAGGTTTATGCTGGAACAATAAGCAGAAAGGAGCTCGAGTATGATGAGGACCGAGCTTATGTTCCAGCCTATAACATTCCCCAGGGTCAAAGAGGTCTAGTCCATATCTGGGGGCGCAATGACATGAGCACCACCCAGCGCCTGGGAATCCATTGGATAGTCAGAGACCCTGACGACATAGTGGTTGAGGATTATTGGGATTGGTCAACTCTATATTACCGGCAGGGCGCAGAGCATGAGTTCATCGGCGGGCGCTTCAATCTGGCTAAATCGGGAACCTACACCATCAACGTGGCCCTGTCCATGAACCCCAGTGACCCTGAAATTGTCGATAGCTACTACGGGACTTTATGCACTGTGGCAGCAGCAGTACCCGAACCGGAGTTCCGCGGCTTTGGAGTGAGAGAATATCAAACTGTGTAGGAGGGATAAAATGAGCTTGAGAATTAACACCATAGAGTCACTATTACAAGGCATCAGCATAGCTGCCCTACCTGGGGAAAAGCTGACCGTAATGGTCGGTGATACAGTTATTGTCTATGTTGGTGTTGAGTACCGCGGCCCAGCCATAGATGGTGCTATCTGGGTTAGTTATGGTAGACAGGATACCTGGTTTAATGAAGATGGCAGCAAGCAAACCCTAATACCCGTTCCCGTTCACTTTGACCAATCTATGGATTGGGTTCCCTACGAAATTGCTTGTGTTGTTCCGATAGGAGGCAGCCCGGGGACCGACTACGACTTGTATGCCAAGATAATGGAAGTGCCTGGGCCTGATATCTTTAGCCCTACTCTCTTAAACGTCCTTGATGTCCTGGGAGCTGCCGAGTTTCGCAACTTTGAAATAGTCAGCTACGACAAAGTAGTATAAGTCTCGCCAGGAGGATATCCGATGAACATTACCGGTGTGGAAGTCATCAGGCGTAATCCTAGCGTCGCCATTGGGGTCGTTGCTGGCGAGAAGATTGAGCTTACCTTTGGCGATACCCTCAGGGTTAATGTTAGTTTTGGCTATCGAGGGTTGGCAGGGTCAGCTACCCTCTATGGAGCAATAGGCAGCAGGGGCTTTCTCGGCTTTGACGAAATCCTCCATAACGATGTCAGTATTGACCTTCCAGAGTCTATAGCGGACTTTACTCCCTGCGAGAGAAGCATTGATATCGGAATCACCCCCGACATTGACCCAGGTATTGACTATGACCTCTACGTCAAGCTCTTAGAATACCCCGAGGCAGGAATGGCCCAGGTTGATGATGTCATTGACATTGTGGGACTTCCGCCCACCTATGAGCTTATCCAGCACACCATTTATCCCTATTCCTATGTCTATGATGGCGATGTTGAGATTTCCACCTTTACCTTCACGACTTTTGCCTTCGCCCCTGCCGATTGGGCAGCGGATAAGCTAGCCGATGGAGTAGAGAGTGAGGTTGAGAAGGAGGGCGGGCGGGTGCTTGAGTTAAAGGTCTATGCCGACAAAACGCCCCTCCTGTGGACAGACTTCAGAATCGAAGTTACCAGCACACCGCTTGGTGGTGCTGTGGGGACAGCACCGGGCATAGCCGTTGGCATTCCTATTTGGGCAGCCATTTTAATTGTCGCCCTAGCTATAGCCCTTCTTATCGCTGTGATAACCTGGTCGATAAAGACAATCACCGAGACTTTTACCCACAAGCCACTCTCTCCAGAAATCAAGGCAGCTTGGTCACGGGGAACTTTAATTGGCTGTATCAACGACTTTGAGATAAAGCTGGAACGCACGCCAACACCCCCTGGGGAGCTCGAGGAAATGTCAGACCAAGAACTCAGGGACTACTGCGACCAGCTAGCTGAGGAGATAGTGCCCCCAGAGGTATCGTGGGTGCCACTGGCTATAATTGGCGGCTTGGGTGTCCTCGGTGTTGGAGTTGCAGTTGCTTTGAGCGCTAGGCCAAGAGAGTGAAAGGAGGGGAATAAGAATGGGTTTTACTCTAAGCGTTAAGAATGCTCCATATCCGGCTACTCAGTGGGGCTGCTATTGCAATTCCGACACGACCTTACAACCTAACAGTGTGCAGGAGCAGCCTACTAAGCCTTATGGCCTTCTGCCGCTAGAGGAAAGGTGGGTGTGCGTTGACCCGGCGCCAGGCGAAAACCTGATAGATATAGGCTGTTTTGACCCGGAAGAGTATACTGTTAAAGAAAGTCTCGTATCTGTGACCATCTTGGATGATAGAGACTACATTTTTGACTTTGCAACTGAGATGCTTACGGAAGCCATACCAGCGGTATCCTTTTTGCCACTACTGGCTATAATTGGTGGGCTAGGTATGCTCGGTGTCGGAGGCATAGCTGCAGTTGCTTTAAGCGCCAGGCGAGAATAATGAGCAGGGTCTATTATCAAAATGGACGCTACCTGGTCTCGGTGCGGTATGGTGACTGGCACGACCTAAGGGAGTTTATCCAGCCTTCAAATCCCGATGTCCTAGCTGTCTACTCTCAGTATGGACCCGACTATTGGTCACTTTATGATTTCGTGTGCCGGAATATAGATTATAGGAGGGATGTCGGAGAGTTCTGGTTGACACCGAGTGAAACTCTAAAAGGCCACGGCGACTGCGAGGACACCAGCATTCTGCTCACATCGCTCTTAAGGAACTTCATCAATGCCCATGTAGCGCTCGGAAGCTTTCAGGGCTGGGGACACGCCTGGTGCGAGTATAATAGTCAGATACTGGAAACTACTTTTACCCAAGCAAGGCCTGTTTCTAATCCGCAGGACTATTGTCCCTACATTTATTTTTCAGACCAAGAGGTAATTGAGCTCTGGCCTGGTGCCCTGGGCGAGGTCTTTGAAATCCGGAGAAATGAATCGATAAAACTCGGCCTAATGGCTAAGGCACTGGAGGCTATAGCATGATAGATACTGTCCCCAGCCATATCGCTTTAATTCCAGACGGTAATAGAAGATGGGCAAAACTGCACAGGCTACCTGCACTTGAGGGACACCGACGTGGTGCCGAAGCCATGCACACCGTGGTGGAACACCTTATTGCCCGCAAAATCAATTACTTAACTGTCTGGGGCTTCTCAACGGATAACTGGAAACGCAGTGAGAACGAGATCCAGAACATCTTTAACCTCCTCGGGCTCTGGGTAGAGAAGGATACCCCATGGCTGAATGAGAGGAGAGTCAAACTCCGCCATATCGGGCGCCTACATGAACTCCCCCCAGAACTTCAAGGCGTGATAATGATGGCCGAAGACCTCACAAAGCAAAATTTGGGGTTGACTCTTAACTTAGCCTTCAACTACACCGGTCGGGCTGAGATTGTGGACGCAGTTCGTCACCTCATTGATAGCGGCAGACTCTTTGAACCTGCTGTATCTCGACCGCAGCTAGATGAGGAGCTACTCGGCCACTACCTCCAGACAGATGGCATTCCTGACGTTGACTTGGTAATCCGCACCGCTGGCGAAGTGCGCCTCAGCAACTTCCTTTTATGGCAAACAGCTTATAGCGAATTTTATTTCACCCCAACCCTCTGGCCTGACTTCAGCACGGCAGAGGTTGACATGGCGCTTCAGGAATATAGCCGAAGAAAGCGGCGTTTTGGCGGAGATTAAATGAAGATTGAGCTTGAGCTAGATGAAGGTATATACCAAGCAATAAAAAGGATGGCGCCAGGAATAGACATAGAAATATTACTATCTGGGCTCCTCAGAGCAGTCGTTATAACAATGGCCTCCCACCAAGAAGAATGTATTCGGGCATACGTGGGGGGTGATAAAGAGGCTAAAGAGATGCTAGATGAGGAGTTAGGAAAATCCTTACCTAAAGTTATTGAAAAAGCTAGACTTATGGAGCAGCCAGCCGTTTATGAATGTGATGATTGCCATCAGCAATTTACCCTACCGCAAGAGGACTTTGGTAAGGTTACTTGCCCAAGCTGTGGTAAAAAATGGACAAAAGAGGACCTACCAAAACTAAGAACAAGGAATCTCGATGTTTTCCAGGGTTAGACAAGCTATAAAAGCATTCCAGGAAAGGCGATTTGTTATTATCTTCTCGGAAAATGAGAATGAGGCTGACCTAGCCATTCCTGCTCAGGAGATAACTGCCGAGGCAATTTTGTTTGCCGCCAGGGTGGCTTCAGGGCTCCTCTGCCTGGCTCTGCCTAAAGCAAGGCTTGAACAGCTGGAAATAGACACCTTGCCATCCAGATATCGGGCAACCGACACTCCTTTCTATTCCTCTTGCGATGCTAAAGAGGTAGAAGGTTCAGGTATCTCGGCAAAAGATAGAGCATTCACCATTAGAAAAATAATTGACCCTAGCACCAAACCGTCTGACTTAGCCCGCCCTGGGCATCTTCAATTATTGGGTGCGTGTGATAGCATACTCGAGCGCAATGGTCATACTGAAGCTGTAGTTGAATTATCCCGGCTTGCTGGGCTATATCCTGGGGGTATATTGTGCGAGCTGGTGAGTGATAGCGGTGATATGATGAACGCCAAGGAGCTGAAAGCCCTGGCTGAGAGGTTTCATATCCCCATTATCACTGTAGGGGCTCTGGCAGAATTTGCCAGGTCTTTCCTTCCCAAAAAGGCTTGACAAATGAAATAAAACAGCATACCATTTAATTGAAGCCTAGTGAGCTTGCCGATGAAATCGGCTCACTAGGCTTATTGTTTTCATCGGCGGCTCCAAGGCTAACTAAAGGGGCTGACAACCTGAAAGGGTAAGAGATGTCAGTCCCTTTCCTTTTTCAGGTTGTCGCCCCACCGGGTCGATTAGCGGTCAAATAAAAAAGGAGGTGTATTGTGGGACAAGAAATCGCATTTGCCGCTCCAAGGGCGGAGGAGATGACCAAGACAGTAACCGGGATAGCCGGCGCCGGCATTACTGGTGTGGTCGAGGGAACCGTCGTCATGTTTGCCAAGGGGATGGGCGCTCTCGAACCAATCCTCAGCTGGGGAGTCTTATTGGGAGCACCAGCGGTAGGCGTTGCCGGTGCCCTGTTCACCAGAGGGATGCTCGGTGACCTGTGTCAGGGAGTGGCCGCTGGCGGTACTGCCATCCTTGGTTACTCGCTGCCAGCAATGTTGGCTCCTGAGCTGCTTGGCCGAAGGGCTCCAGCTGGCGGAGGGCAGCTAGGTGCTGGTCCCGGCGTTAAGCTGCTCGGAGCAGCTCCAGCCGCGGCAGCCAACGCAGCTGCAAGGGCAGCCGGGGCTAGGTTTGCTCCCCAGAGGCAACAGGCTGCAGTTAGCGTTGGCCTGGGGTACGAATAAAATATGGTTCTCACCTATAGGGAATAGGCGGAGTACCAAAAGGAGAGAACAATGGAAAACCTATTCGAAGAACGCACAATCGAATACCCGTATGTCTTTGCAACGGAGGGCACACTGGCTGCGGGCAACACATGGATACCCACCCCCAAGGATGCCAGAATCGTTGATGACGCCGCCCTGGTTGAGGATGAGGTTGCCGAGCTTTATACCATGGAAATCCTGAACCCCAATGCGGTCCCGATAGAGGGTGTTTGGGTAAAGCTCGATGATGCGCTTGAGGTTGACGACGAGATATTTGCTTCCGGTGACTGGAATACCCTGATGCTCCCTCCACGGCAGCGAATACGGCACAAGCAGATTATAAGGTTCGGAAAGCCGGCATCGACCAATCTCCTCCAAAACACCACCCTCAAGTATAAGAAAAACTGCCGGCCAATAGTCCTTGCTGGGACAGGTGACATCAGCAACGATTTCACCATCATCCTTCATAGTATAGTTTACAAACCGGCAGCTTTCGGCATACCCGGCGTCTTCGGTACCCTTGACGGGGTTCTCACCATAGTTGATTCAACCAGAAATAGGGTCCTCAGCCTGGAAAAGTCAGACCTTACTGGCCAGCGAGTTAGCCAGGCCCTGTGGGATCTGCTCCCCGGTGGAAGAACCCAGACCGTGCCCAAGATATGGCCCCTGTTAAGATTCGGCTGGAATGCCAAGGCCACCACGATAAACAAGGACTACAAGTTTCACTATGATGACGCTGAGGTCTCCGAGGAAAGGCGAAATCTCTGCTGGGAGCCCATGGACAACAAGATTGTGATAATCGAGGCCCTCGGTGTGAGGCCACATGCGAACTCACACTTCACCGCCCTAAAGGTAGCTGGCGAATATATGCCCTCCTCACGCTTCTACACCGTGCCGACGCATAACTCGCTCATATTCGGTGAGGGCAACTCACTCCTTGGCTGGCAGGAGTTTTTCGCCATCCCCAGGCTGGCTGATGCACAGGTCATCATGGCTTCAAGCCTTGGCATCCCTGACGCCTACAAGGAATCGGGCGGGGTTATCCACCAAACCACAGCGGCAGTGGCAGCCAATAATGTTATAGCGGCTATTGCCGGCAAGATTATCGATATGGCGTAAGGAGGAATAGCATGGAGTCATTTTCTATCGGAATTGGCACTGGTGTGGTAGCTAAGACGGAAATTTCGCTACCTGCTGGGGTTAGCGGCGTCTTCAGGTCTTTATGTGACCCCTGCTCCTATATAGCCGTGGCCGCTGCTGGTGCTGCCGAGACTCAGCAGGCGCTCACAGTAGAGCCAAGCTATGAGGATGCCGATATCGGTGCTAACGAGATTGCCCTATCGGCCGATGGGACTAAGATAAAGCTGGGCGATGACCTCTCAACCACTGGCGCCGGCGGGGTCGTCCTCACTATCAGCGGCATACCCTATGTAGAGGGATATCCTGAACCATGATAGGTGATGTCGCCCAAGGAGGCGCATAATGGAGACGTTTCGCATTGGTATAGGGGTTGGCAAAGTCGCCAAAGCTGAGTACACTTTACCCACTGGGATTAGCGGTCTGTTTGGCGCTCTATGTGACCCTTGCGCTTACATAGCCGTCGCTACTGGTGGTGGCGCAGAGACGCAGCAAGGGCTCACGATTGAATCAAGCTATGAGGATGCTGACATAGATGCTAATGAGATTGCCCTCAGTCCTGCCGGCGACAAGATAAAAATAGGCGATGACCTCTCAACCAGTGGCGCCGGCGGGGTTGTCCTCACTATCAGCGGCAGGACCAGTATGGAGATAAGTCCATACCCCACGCCATAATCAACAAGGAAGGTGAATTATGCCTGGAAAAGATAGCACAGGGCCTCCGGCGGGGTCAAGAGGCCCCCGAGATGGTCGTGGTGGAGGTAATCCAGGGCGACCAGGACCAGGAGTAGGTTCTAAGACTGGCGGGCAAAAAGGCCCGTGCAAATAAATAGCCTAGCATTATAAAAATAAGCTAGAGGGAGGTTTACCCATGGCTATTCAAGACGAACTTGCCACAGTAATCCGCAAAGCGAGGTATCTGCCCGAACTGTTGCCCCTGTTTCACGCGCAGGACCTGACCACTGGTGACAACCCGATAATTACCCTCGGCAGTCCCACAATTTCCCCTGACCTACCCATACTGACGGATAAGCTCTCAGCGACTCCTGATGCCAGCGTTCTCCTTAAACTAAAAGCTGATAAGCTGACCCATAAGGTTGAAACCGTAAGCCTTGATGTTATGGGAAAACTCACCCCGCTCGAGTTCCTAGCCACAAGGAGCCTTTCCCTTGTCCTTAATGCTGATACCGTTGTCGCCGATTATAAGATGTACCTTGGCATCTGGGTGGTCAGGCCATCGATAGCGCAGCAGATATTATGGGGGTTGCCCTTAACCGCTGAGCATGAGGAGCTTTCAAGGAAAAGGGGCGTAAGGGATAGCGTGGTGAAAGGCATCTTGCCGTTCCCTACCTCCTACCAGATTGAGCGGGAGTGCATGGGGTTCAAACGAACCTATGCCGAGGTCGTGGCCAATGTTACCCCCGGGCAGGCAACACAAATCATAGCTTTATCTCTTCCCGAGTCCCCTACTGAGTTTCTGGTTCTTGAATCCGTGACAGCCGACAATACGGATCTGACACTGGCCAACAATGCCCAAATCTACGTCACGCGTGATGATGACACGAACTACTTGAAACTACCGGTCTTTCCAATGGACAAGGCCTATGATTTCCCAGCCTTCGTTCCGGCGCTACACAAATTGGAAATCAGCTACTACGCGGACGCTGCCCTGACAAACAGATATGTCCGCTTTACTATTGGTAGGTACAAGCTAACGGATATCCTTTGTGCCCGTTTTAACCTTGAAGCAACCCAGGAAGCTAGGGAAAGCACTTTGTGTGGCGTAGTTCCTTAAGAAATTGCTAAAGGAGTCGGTCTAATGGCTGAAGAAAAAGAGCGAGGCTTTGCCACAGGGTTAGTAGTCGGCGGCATAGGAGGCGCTACACTGACAGCTGTTATTACAACACTAATCGCAGCTAAGCCGGCACGAGCTGCCCCCCTTGACGAAAAGCTGGATTACTTACTGGAAGTCCTGATGGCTCTAACTCCAGTGCTGGCGGAACTGTCTGAGCGCCAGGCTTCTCTAATTCAGTTGCTCGAGCAGTGGCTGGCCGCTCAAGGGATACCACCCGCCGAGGGAGTAGAGGTCACCGTGCGCATGCCTTGGGTAGCCAAAGAGCCAGAGGAGATATACAGGTATGCCATCAGGATAACCGGCACCTTTTACTCCAACAAGATGGTTGATTGGACCAAGGGCAAGAGGCTCGTTATTAAGGTGGAGTCCTCACTTGACCAGGCAGTGCAGATTCAGCTTATAGGCAACACCGTTGACGACAAGGAACTGGCTACAGATATTAATGGGCCACTCCCCTGCACCGCTAACGGTAATATCAGCGTGGGCCTAGCCTGGGACGACTGGCATCCTTATGTCGGCGTGAGGATAGAAGTAGCCACTAAACCAGAGGCGGGTATTCTAACTATCTGGGCAGTTGTGCAGGAGTAAAAATGTCAATTGGAGACCCCGGCTTAATGCTAGCTGAGATACTAGGGAAACCAACTTTCTCCCAGCGTGTAATATAGATTATACGCAACAGGGGCTACATCACTGGCGGGAATATCAAGTTAGAGGAAGTAGACAATCATGGCAGTTGAGGAACAGACTGAGGGCACCCTTTACGCATGGGTCTATGATGCAGCCAGTGGGAGATTTGGTCAGAGACTTACTATCCCTGACCGTGAAGTAACTAAGCTTGCTCACTGGATTAGCAAAAAGGGCAGCCCTACTGGTGACGTCACTTTCACTATCAGGAAAGTTTCGGATGACTCTATAATCCTTAGCAAAGTATGGGGTGATGCTTCTGGTGTACTAGACGGGGGGACTGGCGGTGGTTGGATAGAAGTAACCTTCGACACCCCCGCCACCATTAACGAAGAAGTCAGAATACTCTTTGAGTTTAGCACAGGTGATGCTAACAATTGCCTCGGCGGATTTGCGACCACTAATGTCAAGGCAGACGAAGTTTGCACTAGGTTTGTTGGTGGGTCATATAGCGATGCTAGTACGAAGGATGCCAGGTATCGCTATACCTACACGGATGTGCTAGCTGTAACCATCCAACCTATGACTGATGTCCTTTTCCCAAATGCGAAGGCCCACGGCACCATAACCTTGTTAGGCGAAACTCCGTGTACCCAACATGGGCATTGCTGGTCAACCTCACCAAGCCCCACCATAGCCGATAATAAGACGGAACTGGGTGCGGTGGCTTCTGTTCCCCATACCTTCGAGTCCACCTTAACAGACTTGTTACTGTACACCACCTACTATATAAGAGCCTACGCTACGGATGGGGGAGGCACAGTATATAGCAGTGAGGTTTCCTTTACTCCAGGTATAGCGAGCTACGCCTATGTTGCTGCCTATGTCGATGATGCCCTGACCATCATCGACATATCCGACCTCTCAACTCCATCATTTAAGGGAAGTATCCAGGGTGCTGGTGCCCCCAACTATCTAAATTATGCCATGTGCGTATATGTGTTAGGCAACTACGCCTATCTTGGCTGTCTACTTGACAATGCTCTGACCATTATTGACATCTCCAACCCTGCCGCACCTACCTTTAAGGGAAGTATCCAGGGTGCTGGTGCCCCTAATTACTTAGGTGAGCCCCGGGCTGTATTTGTGTTGGGCAACTACGCCTATCTTGGCTGTCTACTTGACAATGCCCTAACCATCATTGACGTCTCCAACCCTGCTTCCCCTACCTTTAAGGGAAGTATCCAGGGTACTGGTTCCCCCAATTACCTGTCTAGCCCGAGGGGCGTATTCGTGAGGGGCAACTTGGCCTATGTTGCTGCCATGGGGGACAATGCTCTGACCATTATTGACATCTCCAACCCTGCCGCACCTACCTTTAAGGGAAGTATCCACGGTAGTGGTGCCCCTAATTACTTAGGTGAGGCCCGGGGTGTATTCGTGAAGGGCAATTACGCCTATGTTGCTGCTTCCGCTGATGATTCCCTAACCATCATTGACGTCTCCAACCCTGCTTCCCCTACCCTTGCTGGCAGGGTTACGCATGGCACTTACCTCGAAGGCGCCCGGGGTGTATTCGTGAAGGGCAATTACGCCTATGTTGCTGCTACCACTGGCGATGCTCTAGCCATCGTTGACGTCACAAACAAAGGCACCCCGTCAATTGCCGGGGTTATCTCCGGTGCAGGAGCCCCTAATTACCTAAATGGAGCCTCGGGTGTATTTGTAGAGGGGAACTATGCCCATGTTGCCTCCCTCATTGACAATTCCCTAACCGTCATTGATGTCTCAGACCCAGCTTCTCCTTCCTTCGTCGGGAATATCATGGGTGCAGGTGCTCCCAATTACCTTGATGGACCATGGGGCATATCGCCGTTAAATGTCCCCGCTTTCAAAGGCGGCCTAAGTAGGGCTTATGCTTTAGCGAGGAGGGAATTATGACCAGTATAGGATACGCCCTAGCCAGAGCAGGCCTAATTAGAACACTGACTGCTTATTCAGGTATTACCACCGAGGACGGCTTAGCCGATGGCACTACCCTGGTAGATTCTAATCTAAAAGGTAGAAACGACTTCATCAGCGAGAAAACCATTCTCATTATGAGCGGTGATGCCAAGGATGAGGACAAGGGCGCCATCTCCTTCGATAACTCTGACGGCAAAATCACCCTCCAGGGTACTGGTTTTAGCCACCAGATAAAGGCAGGCACAATCTACAGAATACTCAATATCTCCAGCATTGAGATTGATGTTGCCCGCATTGAGGCCAAACTGGATACGGTTGTTACCGATGCTGACCCCAAAGTGATGGGCAGGCTACAGGTGGCAGCAACCACTATAGACTTGCAGCAGGCAGCGGGAACTTATGACCTGTTCACCGGAATGGCACAAGATGTGGTAGTTGAGAGACTGCTTATCCGATTACCCAATGTTGATGTTTCGGACGATGCCACCATAACGAGCATTGCCATACAAACCAATGACACGACAGCGCAGGTTTTTATCAGCGCAGCGGATGGGGCAAAGGTAAATCTGACGGCAGAGGCCCAGCTAGGCTATACCGGGGTGATAATGATTAAGGTAGGCAAGAAGATCCAGTTGACCATCGCTGGGGGCGCAGCGGATGAAGCAACCGTCTGCGATGTCATTTGCGAATATAGAGCAAAGATAAGTGGAGGCTATCTATCTTGATTTACATAAACGGCGTGGCAAAACCTAACCCCGCAGTGGCTGAAGAAATAGAATCTACCTGAAGGAAAATAAAACTTAAAAGGAGGAAGGAATGGATATAACAGTAGCCATCATGGAAATTATCACCGGGCCAGAGATGATTGCGCTCATAGCACTTATGGCAGCTAATATCGCTTTGTCAATCATAGCAGCCATAAGCAAGGGAGTGTTCAGCTTCAGAAACTTAGGCGATTTCGTGTCCACGCGGGTTGTACCGCTTATCGCCTATGTGATTGTGGGAATGCTGGCCCAGGCAGTCGGTGAGTGGACCGCAGTGGTCATTGCAGTCTACGCAGGTTTAGTGGCACTGTATTCAGCGGGAATCCTCGCCGCGCTGAAAAGCCTGACTGGCCTGAATATTCCGGACATTTTCAGTGAAAAGAAGTGAAAATACTAAACTCCCCGATTAAATTTATGATTTATGTGACCCTTCGGGCAGTTAGGCACCCCAAGACGCGGATAGCCTACCGCTACTGCTCTGCCTGCAAGCTGCGCTTTAACGCCACCGAGCCGGAGTGCCCTAAGTGCCACGATAAGGTCGGTCAGTCCCCAGAGGATAGGCAGGAATCGCCTGTTCCCTGGTATGTCGCGGTTATAGTTATCTTGGCTGGCATAGGCTCCTGGATAGCCTCAGCCTGCTTGAATATTCCGGGGCTTGATGAGGCAGCTCGGGCTTTGGTATACATTCCACTGGGGTCACTTTTCGGTATGTCCCTCAAGAGAGACTAAGAAGCTATTCATTTCAATTGCCCCCCACCTCCCAAGGATAAGGCTCTCTAATTATCACATTGCCATCCCTGTCAGTAATTCTCAGCACCCCCCCAGGGAGCACTTCCTTCTTTACCCCAGCCTCTTCCTCAAATTGCTTTTTAAGAGCAATTAGCTGCTCCGAGACGGGCTTCAAAGCCCGCTGATTTTTCTCGTCTAATTGCATGATTACCCCAGTGAGAACGCCTAGCTCAAAGCTATTTAATTTAATGCTGTAGTCTCTTCCGTTCATGTTTCATTCTCCTCCTCTTAAACAATCATAGTTCCAGTCCTATTCACAATTTCTTGGCGAGATAGCTTATGGTCGTGTAATAGATGGCGACTATAGCTTACCTCAGCCGCTTCCTCCTGAAGCGGATTCTCTACACGATTGAGGTTGAGCCTTAATTGATGACACTTAGGGCAATCAGGGAAAAGGTTATAATAGTCTTCGTATTTCTTTAGCTCTACCACTATTACCTCCTTAACGCTTCACCAGTTCAATCTTATCGGCTGACCTTAGCATCTCTATCTCCTTGTCGAGGGCATGCTTAAAGGTTAGCTTGAGACTATCACCGTTACCTACGATTGTGTTATTCACCAAAACTATAAAACGTGGCCAGTGGAGAACAAACTGGCTTGTGCCTTTGATTCTGTAAGTTGCTCCGTCTTTAATTTCCATCTCGCTACCCCTCCTTTTCGTATAACGGCTCTTATACGCCTTCTGGTTTAGTTGGCCCGATAGTTAAAGTCACGTTCCCGTCATCATGCCGAGTAAGCATTACGGCAGCTGCGCTTCTATTCCACATCCTTCTTAAATGTTGTTCTTCCTCCTCGGTCTCAGAGGTGACCTCTATACCCCGATTCTCAAAAGGTATGTCTTCGATTTCTGCTTTCATTTCTCTCCTTCACCTTCACCGAGCATCTTCACCAGCCGTATCTCATAGGCTGATTTCAGCTTCTCAAGCTCCTCTTTTGTGGACTCGGCAACCTCGATAGATATATTATCTGAGGTGCCCAGGGCTTCCTTGCCAACCATTATCAGCCGCGGCCCGAGTTCCACTACTACATTAGTTACCTTATCCACTGGACCAATAATATTATTCACCTTTCCCTCCTTTCCCCACCAGCTTATCCCACCGGGCACGCTCAATCCAAATCAGGGGTAACCCCCAGTTTTTCTGTGCATACTGCGTCAGCTCGTATGGCTGTAGTTCTCGTTCTTCGCCGCCTGCCTCTTTATAAAGCCGCTCCAACCCCTTGTCGGTATAGTCAAGGATTACCTCGCCCTTGGGGCTAAGCCCCTTAACCTTTATTAGTTCCTCAGAGATTGCCCAGGGGACACCGAAGGGGATACTCTCCACCCTGGTAACAATGGCCGGGGCAGCTGGCACCGGTATGGTTATTGTCACCACTGGTAGAGGGTTATCGGGGATTTCCAAGTCTATCCGGAATACATATTCCATTGGGCCTGCTGACGGAGTTTTTCTTACCCTACAGTCCCTGGTTGTGGGATTAACGATAAGGAAAATTGTCTGCTTCATTTTTCACTCTCCTTTGGTGCCTTAACCTTCCTCACCAAGTCATAGGCTTTCTGAATCCTCTTAAACCTCTCCTCAGCTGCCTTTTTCTCTTGGGGCTTAAATTTATCAGGATGGGCATATTGCACCTTGATTTTATATAGTCTATCAATCTCCTCCCAGGAAGCCTCAGGTTCAACGCCGAGGATGGCACAGGCTTCATCGAAGGATTCCCTCACCCCCGCCGCTGTAGCAACTAGCTCACCACCCATAAATGCCGTGCCCTTCACCAAGCCGCTAACCCCCCTTGCTTCCCAGCGAAACATGTTATCGATAACCTGGTAGCAAACCCTTAAATTCATCGCCTTTGTTGGCTGGTAGTAAGAGCCAATTTCTGTCCAGATCCTGTTCCTGAAATAGCGCACAGTATAACCGGGTCCCTTCTCTATTGGTATTGGTTCCCAGTCCTCTATTTGCCATTTAGAAAATAGCCGGCGCAAGTCAGCCAGCGTCTGGCTAACTGTCTTGCTAGTTTTGATAAATGACGGCTCAACCATGTTTAACTCCTCCTTTCTTTCCTGCGTATAACCGCTCTTACAGTCATCTAGTAGCCTCACCTATGGAACTTATGCCGCCTCAGTGGGGATAATCTCCATCTCCTTAATTTCATACCTTGTCAGCCAAGCTGATGGCACATAAATATCACCCTCTACCTTACACGCTAAACCAATTTTACGCTGTAGAGCTTTAAGCTCGTCCTGTGTTTTCTCACCCTGAAAAGCTATTGAATATGTAGCCAAAGTAACCTTTTCCATGACCCTCCTTTTATAACATAGGTTATCAGCCTCTCTCCTCTGGCCGTTGCCAGGGCAAATCTAAAGCAGCATATATTGATTCCTCGCTATCGCCGGCAATCCTTTGCCCCTTCTCGTTAAACAATCCATCACCACTAGCGGCGAGGCGCCATCCCTTTCTCCTGGCCAAGCTTGCTAGGCGGATGTTATTCTCCTTGCTCCCGGTCCTAATGAGTAGAAGTGTTGCCCAGCTCTCAGGAGTGGCAAAATATAAATCCACCTGGACGCCGTGGTAGATAATTCGCTTCAGCTTTGCTCCATCTAGCTTGGATTGGCCCAACCATTTAACCTCGTGGAGCAGGTCCCACGGGGGGTCGCAGGGAATAAGGACAATATCAATGTCTTTTACTGTTGCCTTTTGCCTGCGGATAGAGCCGGCAACCTCAATTTTCTGGCAATATGGCGAAAGCTGGTTAACTACCTCTTCAGCTATGGCTTTGGCCTTCTCAAGCTCCATCATTCCTCCTTGTCTGTGTATCTAAAAATCACTGGCCCATAATTATACGGTGGCTTTATGCTCGTTAGGATTTCCAGCGTGTCCCCTTCACTCAGTTCAGGGACTTCAGCCAAGACATAGATTTCTTTATTCGGAAAGGTTGTCATCTCACAGTCACGGATAGCCTGTAGTAAGGCACGCAGGTCTTCTTTGGTTAGCTGGTCGCTCTTAATGGAAACATTAACCTTCATATGCCATCCCCCTCTCTAGCTTTGAAAAAGCTGAACTCTTTTGCCCCCTCTATACAAGCTGGCCTGTCATTGCAGTATCGGATATTCTGCTCGCCGCAGACCTGCCCGTTGATGATGAGAGGCTTGGTCACTACGGATATCTTGTCGTCCGGTCTTTCTTCACCACAGATATGGCACTTCCAGCTGCTAAAAACCTTTTTCAGCTCCATCATTTAACCTCCCAGTAATCTCAACAGGTTAGGAACAACGATTGCTGCCAGGATGCCCAGAATAGCCAGCACAATTAACACCTCAATCAAGGTAATACCTCTCATGGAGTCAGCTCCTACCTCTCCCCAGCTCCAAACCAGTCAAAAAGCAAAGAACAAAGAGTATAGCTACCTCAAGCCCAATCATTTTTCACTCACCTCCTCGAGCTTCTTTATCTCGTCCAGTCATCGCCAGTAAATTTTCACTAGGCTGAAGCCTCCAAAAAGAAATATGAGCACTATAAACCAGGTTGGCATTCTTATCACACAGTCGCCTATAACCATAACTACATGACCTATTTCCATGTTAACCTCCCTCCTCGAGCCTCTTTATCTCATCCAGCTCGATAATCGTCAGCGGGGCTTGGGACCATAAGGATTTTTCCTGTAATCAACACGCCTAGTTTCCAGCTTGCCCCCACACAAGCGGCATTCCTTCCAATTCATAGTCAGTCTATCTTTGGGAATAGCCCAACTACACGCCGGGCAAAACAGGATAATCTCATAATCCCCATCCGCATCTCTAAATCTAGGTATCGGCATCTTTAATCACCCCTCCAATAGCTCCTTAGGAGCTTCACCCTTTTGTTTTTCTCTGTAGCGCTGTACCCGCTTAGCAACTGCCTCTGGCCGCGCCGATGGTGGTATTCTCTGCCTCTCCTCCCAATGAACTATCACCAATATATTGTCATTCCACTTTAGGCTGCCACGCTTCCCCATCTTGGCTATCATGGATTCCAATGACTGCCGGTCCTCACCGGTTCTGATGTGAAGTGCCTCGGCAATCTCATCAACACTTAAGCCCTCATTGCCGCTCACAATCTTGCCTTCGGCATCACACTTGCGAGCTAGCTTAAGAATCCCCCACCAGGCTCCCCTCTCAGCCAGGGATAACCTGGTCAACTTTGGGTCATCTAAAGCCTCAACCCACATTTTTATCCAGGGTAATGCCATAAAAAGCCCTCTTTTTGGGGTTTTTGCCCTAATTTTTGATAAAAAGCCCTGTTTTTTGCGTCTTTTTCCCGCTTTTTTATAGAACAAACTAGATATAAAGTGTTCTAATGTAACGACTTTCTCGTTACATTTGTGTCTGTAACGACCCTGTAACCGTTACCGTCTCCTTCTCCCTCTCCTTCTTTATATTAATGATTAATAATAAGACTATATATAGAAGAAGACTGTAACTGTTACGTAACAGTTACATCCTCGTTACACTAAAATAAGTCTAATTGAATTTTAGCTAGCCTATCTTGTATTTCGTGGACAAATTCCTCGGCTTGCTCTCGGTTAAGCCGTTTAAGGACGTCCTCAAGAGTGCCCTCCGGGCTTACCTTATATTTACCTACCAAGAAGGTTTTTGCTGTGTCCTCGCTCCATTTAAGGTCTCTTAGGGATTCTTTAAGCCACTGAGGGTCGATATGGAAGCCCTCACCCTCGGCGGCGGGCACTTCGATTTTTTTGGGTTCCTCTGCTTTCGTTTGTGATAAAATTGTCGTGCTAGGCTTCCCCCCCCCACTCTGTTGTTTACCTGCTGCCGCGCCAATTTTCTCACCATCTTCAGGCAGGCTAATAAGGGCGTATTCGGAGTCTATATATTGCTGGGCTGCCTTGACTCCTTCGGCGCGCTGGAACCACTCGGCGGTGATATCCATCATCCGCTGCCGGCACTCGGGGAAGTTTTCTCGAACCCAGTGTTTTATGGCGCGAACCCGGGCCTGGTTACCTGGCTGGGTGGCAGCGGGGAGGTTCCCATCCTTTGCCTTTTGCCATTCCTTGTGGGTGAAATAGCCGTAGGCGATAGACATCTGGCCTGGCTCCATATCCTTGGTTCTGCCGGTGGCCTTCCACAGCCAGGCCTCGGGGTCGCCGCAAAGCGACTCGGCCAGGGCTTTGTCATCTACTCGCTCGACAGAGGGAGAGCCTGCCCATCGCTCAGAGCAACCCCGAGCTGCCATACTGAGCCAGCCGTCTTCAGTGATGACCATGGTCACCGTTACCTTTTCCTCCCAGGCCTCCCCGACCTTCCTTTTGCTCTTGAACGGCACCGGTACCGCCTCAGCTGGGGAGATTAGCGGGTCTATGTCCAGCCTCATGCAGTCAAGGATAAACAGGGCTGCCGTTGGGGGGTCGACTATCGCCTTGGGATAGCGTAGTGCCAGTAGGTTCATCGCCCTGCCTAGCTCATCCCTGGGCATCATCTTCCTCTCTATGGCAGCCCTGATTGCCGGGTGGATTTCCTCACCGCGGCGCAGAGCCTGAGTGTAAGTTTCTCTCTCCACCCAGCCGTGATGCTCCCGGTTGAGGCAGCCGACCTCAATGGTGGCTTTCTCAGGGTTGGTGTGTATCTGAAGGTCGGCACCACAAACAGTACATACGTTCTCTTGGGTGATTTTCTTCATCTCATCCCACTGCTCTTGGGTTATCTCATCCTTTTTCACTTCGTAGACCATAGCTACCTCCTTTCCTTCACTACCTTCTTAATAGCCTCGGTAAGTTCAGCCCCAAGCGCATCAAGATGTTTACTGCGTATGCTCTCTACATCTATACCAAGCTGCCTAGCTATTATGCCTAGATGTAAGACGGACATTTCATCTATACTGCTATAGCCATACTTTTCTTTGAATCTTTGCACTTTCCTGTGTAACATATCCCTTTTTGGTTACACTAACTCAGCTTTAATTCCCCGGTCAGCGAGGCGTTGTGCATACCGACTAACTTCCTCTTCCATTTGGTCAGCAAGAGCCTTGATATACTCCTCTTCGCTGATTGCACCTTTGGCTATAAGCACCTTTGCCAAGGCAGTAGAATCACATAAGGCTGAATTTATGCCTACTCGGAGATGTTTGGGGCTTGTCTCCTTTGGGTCAAACTCCATCCACATGGCGACCCCGGTCTGCATTGCGTGAAGTGCTGCCTCATATCTCTCTCTGTCAGTCATCTAAACATAAACCTCCATTCTACTTTCTTACCTGCTCTCTAGCCTCTCGTACCCTTTGCTGGCGCTCCATCATCCGCCGGCAGCGCCCGCAGGTGACCTGTTTAGGGTCATCCGTAAGCTGCCAGTCCTGAAGCCTCACATCAAAGCATAGTGATGCCTTCGGAATGTGGGGGTCTCGTAAGTGTGTTTTCCTCATCTTTCATACGCTCCTCAAATATTCTGATAGGAATACTAGGGCTTACGTCCCCAGTTATGAGCTACACTATCAATCACAACGCTATGTTCTTCGCAGTAGTAATTACCGCAGTGAGGGCATTTGCGAATAGGCTTACTGTGGCATCCTAGAATGCCGCAGACCTCTCCTTTCCTTGAGCGTGCAGCCCAATCCCCAGCTTGTTGTGCTATTCTCCTTACATTTTCTTCTGTTGCCTTCATTTTGCCCCCTAATATGGTAGCGGGGGTGGGATTCGAACCCACGTAAACGGCTTATGAGGCCGGTGAGTAACCTCTACTCTACCCCGCGACTCCGCTACCGTTTCCCTCTCCTTTCCACAGTATTCACCTACAAAATAAAAGCTACACTTGGCGGACCCGGCTTTAAGCAATCATGGTGCCAGTAGCAAAGCCCGCCCTTACGCCTCTTCCGAAGTAATCCAGCATCGCAAAACCATACTTCCCCATCAGCTTCGGTAATAGGGTTAGGGCACTCCTCACACACCTCGCTGCGTCCAGGTTGAATTCTAATTAGACCAGCACAAACACCTGGAGCAGCTCCGGGGATGAATCTCACCTTATCCGAAGGTATAGCCTCTTTGCCAGATATTGGCATAGTTCACCTCCACAGTATTAGATTACTGTCGCCCCTTATGCTCCGACAGCACCACCCATTGATTTCCCATCTCGGAATTTCCCCTACCCGGCAGCCGTAGACAACCTTGCCCTTCTTGTCCCGGTACCACGGAATCCACTCCTCGCATCCCTTCTTGCAAAGCTCCCTATTCCAGTCTAGGTCAGCACCTCTCATGGCTTCTCTGGGCACTGTCTTTATCTCCCAAATGACTTAGGTCAATGACAATCTTTCCATCTTTCTGGTGGGTGACCTTTGCCCCCATCTCTTTCATTGCCTCAACAAAGCTAGGAATATCGGGCATCTTGTCAGTTTTGATTGTCCTGGACAAAACGGTTATCTTGATTTCTTCCGCTCTAGGCATGGATTACCTCTCCCTCTAATTCGGATATGTGAACCAAGTAGCCAGCATTGCCAATCTTCCCGTAAAGGACATCATCATCGATGGGCAACTTATCTACGTGCACTCTGGCAGCATATTGAATTACCGCTGGGGGCTGGAAGCCATACGCCATCCATGATTCACCATGGACATTCTCCCACCAGTCCTCTATGGTGATTTCCTGCCCTGCCAGCTCACCACTCTTTATGGTGAGGGTCTTGCCAGCTAATGGACTCTTTTCTCTAGGCATGGCTTTATCTCCTTCGGGCAAAACACCAGTCGACATATTGGGGGTTTCGTTGCTGAGGTATCTCAAACCGAGATTCCCCAGCTATTTCTAGTGCCTTATTGACTGCTTCACGATAGGTTTCAGTATCCTTGCGGAATAAAATAGCGTCCTCTGGCAGCATCTCCAGTGGTCTTAGGCCGTATATTGACAATAATGCTTGGGCAGCTCGGCCGCTGGCTCCGCCCTCGCCGCCACCATCACCGCGGAAACCATCACCGATAATGACAATCTCCCTGGCACTCTTATCTACCAAGAAGAAGCCGTAGACTCCACAGTGGGCACCGTCTCCGGTTGGAACCTGAATGACAAGAAGCTCATGGTCTATCCTTTGCGCCAGCTCGTTCCTCAGCGCTTTAAGTGCTGGCTGGGGGACGCCGAGGGTTTCTTCATGAAGGGTTAATCTGTATGTCATTTACTTTGCCTCCTCTATTATTGCTTCTGCCTCTTTCAAGGCTTCGACCTTAAAGAAGCTCTCCTGAGCCGCGGCATGCGCAGCCCGGAGAGGAGTAAACTGATGGTGCTTGGCGATGGTGTCATTCAGATTGAGTGAGGCATATTTCTGGGTGGTGGTTATGTTAGCGTGCCCCATAATCTGTTGCAGGGAGCGGATATCTCCCCCATTTACCAGGTAGCCCTTACCAAAAGCATGCCTGATACGGTGGCCACCGAGTTTTGGGCCAGTGATGCCGGCCTTCTCCATATGGGTGTGGACTATCCTGTAGATACCGTGCCGGCTGAGGACCCCTTTGTGACCATAGAAAACATACTCACCATCCTTGTTATCTTGAGCGATAAGAGCCAGAAGCAGCCTTCTCGTCTCCTCACTGATGGGGACTTCCCGCTCGCCAGTCTTGCCGCGGACCGTCACTGTGTATACCTTGATGTCCTGCTTGCGGAGTCCAGCCAGTTCACCAGTGCGGATACCGGAGTCTACCAAGAGGGTTAATATAGCCCGGGCTCTCAGGTCTGATGCTGAATTAAGCAACCTCATCTCGTCCTCAGCCTCCAGGGTAGGCATAACCTTCTTGGGGCAGGATGGTGCGTCTATCAACTGCATCGGGTTAGGCCATCGATGGCGCCTGCACACAAAGTAGTAGAGGGCTTGGAGAGCGCGGTAGTAGGCGTGCCTCGTTTCTGGCTCCCCTGAGATGCCGGACATAAACTCCTCGATTGGCTCTGGCTTTAGGGGAAGCTTGGGGTGGAAGCTGGCAAACCTATGGAGCTTGTGTTCATACCAGTCAATGGTTGTCGGGCTGAGATGCTTAGCGTGACGGGATTGGATGAAGTCATCAATGGCTGCCAATGTCTTCACGGCACCACCTCCACCACATATTCCGGCAGCGTTAATGGGACCGTTGTTAAAATTGCGAAGAGGGGGGTTTGGTTAGCGGTGTCGGTAGTGATATGATATACCCGCCCTTTTAAGGGGGAGGCAAGATACTTTCGGCTAATTTTGAGTATCTTTAGTATCTTTTTTGGTCTGTTTTGGTCAGTTACTGTCAGCTGGTGGCTGTTTTGGTCAGTTACTGTCAGCTGGGGGCGAATACAACAAGATTTAGGATCATGTGCCGCAAGGCGTGGGGGTTCAAATCCCCCCTCCCCCACCAGAGTAACGGATAGGGCAAGCAATGCGTATTGTACTCATCGGGCAAGCTGCCTTTGGCGAGAAAGTCCTCCAGGCATTGAATGAAAAAGGTGAAGAGGTTGTCGGGGTCTATACTTCTCCAGATATTCCGG